>PVMK01178563.1_pt1 | contig 103615 bp, 83 predicted proteins | sample 1853481 | NCBI WGS metagenome assembly PVMK01 (sample SAMN08533507, study PRJNA380276) | Marine sediment metagenome, whole genome shotgun sequencing project.
AGGCCTTCTACTTACTTTCAAAGTAAGCAGAAGGCCTAAATTTATATAGGAAATAACAGCCTAGTTCTTCCAATCTTTTACGTCAAACTTCTGCCCACCAACAGAGGCTTCGTACATCAATCCGCCTTTCACCATAGTGAAGATGGCCACACCGTCATTGTATTTTACATCGAAAGAAGCGCCTGCGGTAACTGCTACTGCAGAAGCTTGTGCTGAAAGTTTTAGTTTACCACTAACAAAGTTGTCATATGCCCTTGAATCTTCGAAAAAGACCACTTCCATATAAGCCTGGCCGCCCCACTGGAAACCAATGGTAACCTGTGACATAGAAGTGTTGCTTTGAGCGGCACCGCCTTTGAAAAGTACGCCGTTACCATGTGCACCACCTATTCCAATGGCGCCTTTTCCGATACTTGGATATATGGCATAACCGTAGGCGCCTGAAAAGAAACCGGCCATCTTGTCGTTTTCAGAGATAAAAGCTGTTTTGGTTGACTTGGCATTTGCGATACGTTCTTTTTCTTTATTGTTCTGGGCGACAGCCACCATGCTGAAAAGTGCCAATCCGAAGGCAATAGTGGCTAATTTTTGATTAAAAAATGTTTGGTAATTCATGAGTGTTAAGTGTTAAGTGTTAAGTGTAAATGTTGTGTTATTATTGTGCAATAATATCATCTAAATATTTTATTTCTGATTAAGGGTTGTAAACATACAAAATAATTTATATTAATTCTAAATAACAATTAAGTGCTTTTATGCAAACGATTGAGATTCAATGATTCACCAAACCTACCGCCACCTACAAAGCAAACATCATAAAGCCTCATACAGTCTTTCCAGGAAAGCGTTCACTTGACCCGGCTCCGTCCACCGCAGCACTACCACCAGATTGTGTTTGGGTTCGACAATAATGTAGTTCCCGCCAAATCCTGCGGCATAGAAGGCCTCATCGGAAAGTCTATTCATGCGTGAATCGTCATTGGGGTCCAGCCACCACATAAAGCCATAGTTAGGTTCGGATTTTGAAGGTGTAACGGCTTTTTTTATCCAATCTTCACTGATCAGTTGCTGATCTTGCCATTTCCCATTGTTTAAGAAAAGCAGTCCGAACCGGGCATGGTCCTCAGTGTTGATAAATATCCCGCCTCCGGAATGACCACCTCCGCTTACCGACTGCATTTTTATGCCATCAACATTTACCCAGGAGTTCTCATAACCGTACCAGCGCCAGCTGGTGGAGGCCCCAATGGGGTCCATGATTTTCTCTTTTAAAACTATTGGCAGTGGTTTGCGCCAAACCTGCAGCAGCGAAAATGCCAGCAGGTTTACTCGTACGTCATTATACTTGAAATGTGAACCGGGAGTGTGTAAATCGCGGGCCCTCCAGTCATTCACATCACCTTCGGTGGGAGGCCGGTCAGCCCAGTCATACCTACCCCACAGCTGCCGTACCAGTCGGAGCTCTGGTTCAGCAGATGCCTCCAGGTGATTTGGTTATTGTGCGCACCCATAAATTTACCATCCCAAACGTAGTCCTGCACAGGATCCTCAACTGATCTGATAAGCCCGTGGTCCCATGCCAGGCCTGCGACGGTAGACAAATAGCTTTTGGTAACACTAAAAGTCATGTCCACCCGCTTGGTGTCGCCCCATTCCGCCACCAGGTAACCGTCTTTAATGATCATGCCGGCAGCACCTCCTCTTTTCTTGGTGGGTCCTAATATTTGGTGGTAAGGCTCTGTTTTAAAAGCCTCAACAATAGCAATCCGAAGGTCCTTTGAGCCTTGATACTCATTGGATTGAGCAAATTCTATGGCAACCTGAAGTTTTTGGGCGTTGATATTTAAGTCATTGGGTGGCTTTTCCTTCCACTCTCCTCTTTGTGGGAAATAGGTAACCTGAGCAGTCAGATTAAGGCTCAGCAGAAAACAAATAGGGATTAAGCAGGATTTCATGAGTTTATTTGGTTGTAGTGTTATGGGGGCAACGCATCGATTAAGAACTTTTCCGTAGCCAGAGGCTAGGGAAAGCTGCTGGATTATTTAGTTATTGGTTCTTATCAGTAACTAAAAATAGGAAACATTTCTATTATATTAATTGTTAATTTTAGCAATTAAAGCAACACAGATGAAGATTCGATTTCCATTTTTCACTTTTATCAGTATGCTCATCATTTCTTGCCAGCCGGAGCCGAACCGGATCCAGCGCGTAGAGTATTTCTTACCACCAGGCTTTGAAGCTACCTGATCTATACAGTCCCTCTGAACATGACCAGGGTTCCTGGGTTTCCCTAGCTACGATCCTCAAGGTAGACTGATCGCCTCCGATCAATACGGAAGTCTGTACCGGATAACTCCTCCTGGCAATGGTCAACAGATAAAAGTAGAAACTATACCAGTAAAGCTTGGCAGCGCTCAGGGATTGCTCTGGGCCTTTAACAGTTTGTATGTATCTGTAAACGCCAAAGAGGATTCCGTAACAAAAGGCAGTGGTGTGTATCGAGTTACTGATACCAATGGCGACGATGAACTTGACACAGTGGAAAAATTAATCTCTTTGGAAGGAAATGGCGAACATGGGCCTCATGCTTTGATATTGGGCCCTGAAGGTCAGTCTATGTATCTAATTGCCGGGAATCACACCGACGTACCCAATGATTTTGGGTCCATAATTTCTACATGGGACGAGGATCGGCTTTTCGCTCCTGTGCTGGATCCCGGAGGACATGCCAATGATCGAACCGCTCCCGGCGGCTGGATTGCCCGATCTGATGACCAGGGAAGCTCCTGGACTGTTGTTGCCAACGGATTCCGTAATGCCTACGACATTGCTTTTGATGAGCATGGAGAATTATTCACTTTTGATTCCGACATGGAATGGGATCTGGGATCTCCATGGTACCGGCCTACCAGGGTTTGTCATGTTATTCCAGGGGCCGAATTCGGATGGCGTACCGGTTCTGGGAAGTGGACAGCATATTACCCGGACAATTTACCAGGAGTAGTAAATATAGGACAGGGATCCCCTACCGGAATTGCTTTTGGCACAAGTGCCAGGTTTCCGGCGGAATACCAACGGAGTTTATTCCTACTTGATTGGAGCTTCGGAACCATGTATCAAGTATCGCTGACACCTGCTGGCGCCTCTTATTCAGCAGAGAAGAAGGAGTTTCTATCCGGAACACCGCTGCCTTTAACAGACATGGTTATAGGTAGAGATGGCAATATGTATTTTACAACCGGGGGACGCAGGGTAGCTTCCCAACTATATCGTGTGCGTTATGTTGGGGATGAAGCCACCAATCTCGCGTCTTCCATCACGGAATCGAATCCGGTGTTGGAAGCCAGAAGAATGTTGGAAAAATTACAAAAACAAACTTCCGAAGCAGCTGAGATCATATGGCCCTACCTGGCTGATGGTGACCGGTTTGTTCGTTATGCCGCCCGGGTGGCCTTGGAAAATCAAGATTTGGACGCCTGGAAATCAAATCTGAAGTCAGAAGAGAATCCCATAACCTTAATACAATTGGCTTTGGTAGTTTCCCGAATGGGACATAATGATCTCAGATCTATGATCTCCGATAAATTAGCGGGTATAGATCTGGAATTACTTAGCATTGAACAGCAATTGGATCTGGTCCGTGCATATGCACTAATCTTCATACGAACAGGGCCAGCAAAAAGAAAAGAGAAAATAAACCTGCCGGCATATCCATCCGGCAATGCATCATTGGATCGAGAGCTGTGCGAACTATTAGTTTACCTTGGTAAAAATGACATTATTGAGGCTACTTTAGACCTGATGGAAGAGGCAGAAAAGAGCACTGAGGCTGATCTGACCCCGCAGGCAGTACTTGAGCGAAGTGAACAATACGGTCCCATAATAAGCGAAATGAATAAAAACCGGCCGGTTGAGCAGGGTCTGGCGTTTGCATTGTCACTAAGCAATCTTGAAAAAGGCTGGAGCGCTGAATTGCGTAGCAGGTATTTCACCTGGTTCTACCGGGCCCTCCAAAAAAGTGGAGGAGTGAGTTATAAGGGATTTGTAGAACAGATCCGTTTACGGGCTTTGGATAAGGTTCCTGAAAACGAGAAGCAACAATTGGCAGAGCTTTCAGGTGAGGCCTTATTGCAAACGGTGACCTTTAATACGGACGTTCCGCAACCGGAAGGACCTGGTCGACAATGGAAATTAGGTGATACAAACAAGTGGACATGGGAGTCGTTAAGTAATCGATCATTTGAGCGGGGAACGCAACTTTATCAGGCAATTGCCTGTGCGTCATGTCACACCATGAACGGGCAGGGAGGAAATACCGGTCCGGATCTTACTCAGGTAGGAACGCGTTTTTCTAAAAGAGATCTTCTTACTGCCATGATTCTTCCCAGCGTATCTATATCGGACCAATACGGTGCCACATTGTATACCATGAATGATGGCAGCACCCTGATCGGAAGAGGGCTTCGTTCTTCTGACGACTCTGTTTATGTGGGGGTTAACCCATTCAACATCACTCAGGAAACAGCTATAGCCACCAGCAACATTGCTTCTAGTGAGCCTTCCCCTGTTTCAATGATGCCACCCGGGCTGATCAATCGCCTGAATGAAGAGGAATTAAAGGATCTCGTAGCTTATTTGCAATCCGGAGGAGATCCTGGGCATGAAGTTTATGGGAATGGGGGAGCAGGGGAATAGGGGAGCAGTAGAACAGTAGAACAATTGAACAATAGAATAATAGAACAATTGAACAATTGAACAGTAGAACATTAGATTAATTGATTAGCAATTTTTGAATTGTGCGAGGCGAGGGCAAACGGCAATAAAACATCAATGAAGAGATGCTTTAATTAGCGGAACTTTCGTTCCTTTATCAAATGCGGTGGTAAAATGGAAACCAGTAACCATTACAAAAAACGGGGCGTCACCGAAAAGCCAAACGAGTAGGATAACTTAAAAATTATTGAATTATGGAAAAGGGAATGATTAAAGTAAGCGTGCTGTATCCCAATGGGGAGGGCAAAACATTTGATATGGATTACTACTGTAACACACATGTGCCCATGGTGGCCGGGTTATTGGGAGATTCTGTGAAAGGGGCCACGGTAGAGAATGGACTGGGAGGAGGGGAACCGGACTCGCCAGCACCATTTGCTGCCATGGGAAATTTGTATTTCGATTCACTTGAGGCATTTGAAAATTCGTTTGGTCCCAATACCGAGCAGATAATGGCGGACCTGCCTAACTTTACCAATATTGAGCCCACCATTCAGGTTAGTGAAGTGATGATCTAAAGGGATCTCAATTTCTGAAACTGCTACAGATTACGTTTGAAGCATGATTCAAATAAAATTTTTAGGTCAAAAAGAATTGATGAAGAACACCGGTTGATATACAAAGTAAAGGTTGAGGAAATTATGATTCATAAATGCCGGCACTATTATGAATAACATAAAAACTATTCCAGCCAGGAGATGAAAAGTATTGCTGGTTTAGCAGGCATCCTGATGCTGGGTTTCACTCAATGCGGTCAACAAGATTCCCCAGCTAAACCCAATATAGTCATCATCAATGTCGATGATATGGGCTGGCGGGATACCAGTTTTATGGGTAGCCAGTTTTATGAAACGCCCAACATCGATTCATTAGCCTCGTTGGGTATGTTTTTCACCAACGGTTATGCTACAGCTGCCAATTGTTCACCCAGTCGCGCCTGTCTGATGACCGGTCTATGGACCCCGCGGCATGGTATTTATACGGTAGGGTCATCGGAACGGGGCCGGTCAAAAGACCGGAAGCTGGTGCCCATCGAAAATAATACTACCCTGGCTGATGAACGCACCACTTTACCCGAGGTCTTAAGCAATCATGGATATACCAGTTGTCTGGCAGGCAAATGGCATTTGTCTGATAACCCCGAAAATCACGGGTTCGATATTAATATTGGAGGAGGGCATAATGGACATCCTAAAAGTTATTACCCTCCCTATGGAAATGTCGACTTGAAGGATAGTGAAGGGGCTCACCTTACCGATGCCATAATGAGCAAAGCTATGGATTTCGTTCGGAATGTTGCTTCACCATTCTTCCTGTACTACACCCCGTATGCAGTTCACACACCTATCCAAGGAATCGATAGCCTGAAACACTATTACCTGGATAAGCCTCAATGGCAAGCTCAACATAATATCGATTACGCCACCATGATCCATAATCTTGACCGTAATATTGGGCGACTGGTGGCCACACTGAAAGAAACTGGTAATCTGGACAATACTTTGATTATTTTTACTTCAGATAACGGCGGGCTTTACGGAGTAACCTATCAATACCCACTTCGGGCCGGTAAAGGAAGTTATTTTGAAGGTGGAATCCGGGTGCCATTCTATTTTTCTTGGAATGGAAATATTGAAGCAGGCACCACCAGTCATATCCCAATCAGCAATCTTGATATTTTCCCCACTATTTTGGCGGCTGCGGGCATTGATTACGGAGAGTTGAAGTTGGACGGACAGAGTCTATTTTCTATTTTGACGGGTAAGAAACAATTTGAAGACAGACCCCTTTTCTGGCATTTTCCAGTTTATTTACAAGCGTATGATGTCAATAACAATCAAAACAGGGATTCATTGTTTCGAACCAGGCCTGGATCCGTGGTGAGATATGGGGACTGGAAGCTGCATCACTATTTTGAAGATGATGGGTTGGAACTCTATAATCTAAGAGACGATATCGGGGAAAAAAATAATCTGGTGCAGCAGAAGCCTGGAAAAAGAAACGAATTATACCAATTGCTGGATAACTGGAGAAACCAGGTGAATGCGCCAATTCCCACTAACCTGAATCCTGGGTTTTCATCAGGAGCTCGAAATGGTTATACTGAAGCTATAACTAACTGACCTTATGAAATATCTTCTACATTTTATTGTGTGGGCCTTATTGTTAAACTCCTGTACACAACCCGATAATGAAGTACCAGTAGCTTTCCCATCAGAAGGCCCTATACAACTGCATCCTGAAAACCCACATTACTTTTTATACAAAGGCAAAACCCTGGCGCTGATTACTTCCGCAGAACACTACGGAGCAGTACTCAACCTCGATTTCGATTACAAAAAATATCTGAACACCCTGGCTGAAGACGGCATGAATTATACCCGGATCTTTACCGGGTCTTATTTTGAAATCAGCGGTGAGAGCTTCCATATTCAAAAGAACACCTTAGCCCCGGAACCAGGACGGGTGATCACTCCCTGGGCAGAGGTTACAGACACTCCAGGAGAAACAAAGTATGATCTTGATACCTGGAATGAAGCTTATTTCCAGCGGTTGCATGATTTTATGACGTTGGCTGAATCGTTGGACATTATTGTTGAATTGACCCTGTTTTCCTCAATATACAGGGATGCCCATTGGGACATTAGCCCTCAGAATCCTGCAAACAACATCAATATCGATCATGAAGTAACCCTGCCTGATGCTCAAACCCTGAATAACGGCCACCTGTTCGATTATCAAGCCAACATGGTCCATAAGTTTATAGCTGAATTGAATAGATACGATAATTTCTTCTTTGAAATCCAGAATGAACCGTGGTCAGACCACCAGGTACCTGTCTACAATATTATGAACAAGGAGGATTTAGATCCTGGTGATTGGACCTACAAGTCCGATTTTGCTGACCAGGCTGCCATGGACTGGCAGGAAAAGCTCGCGAAAATCATAGTTGAACAAGAAGCTAAGCTGCCTAAGAAACATCTGATCGCCCAAAACTACACCAATTTTCGGGCGCCTATCCCTGAGGTTGCTGAAAACATATCAATTATCAACTTCCACTACGCCTGGCCCCATGCGGTAGAGTGGAATTATCATTACAACAAAGTTATTGGCTTTGACGAGTCGGGATTTGCCGGTTCTGATGATACAACCTATCGCAGGCAGGCCTGGCGGTTTATGTTGAGCGGCGGCGGGCTCTTCAATAACCTGGACTATTCTTTTTATGTTGGTCATGAAGATGGGCTGGGTGAAAACAAGGCGCCAGGCGGAGGCAGTAAAGCGCTAAGAAAGCAATTGAAGATATTAAGCGAATTCCTGCTTGGATTTGAATTGGAGAAACTGCATCCCAACACCGGATCAGTGGTTAGTTCGCCTGGCCTGATTCCCTATGTGCTGTCAGACCATCAATCAGTCTATGCCATTTATCTCAGAGCCATAGGCACCGATATAGCAGAGTTGGAATTGATTACTGGTGCCGGGAGTTTCCTAGTAATTTTACTGGATCCGGTATCGGGCACTTATTCAGAACTGGGCACAATGGAGGCTTCTGATGGCAAGCTGGAAATCAATATTGATATCCCGGACGGGGAGCTGGCTCTAAAAATCGTGAGGCGATAGGGTTTCCCGCGTTCAGGGCAGGCCAATTAGTATTTGTAAGACTTTTTCCTTTTATTCCGGCCTCGATCAAAACATACAAGGATTAGCCCCAACCCAACTCCGCAAAAAAGAATTGAGTCTCTTGATATTCTAAAGGGGCTGGCCATGGTAGTAATGGCCCTGGATCACACCCGCGATTATTTTCATGCCCCGGCCTTCCTTTATGATCCTGCGGACCCGGTATACACTTCCATACCCATTTATATCACGCGCTGGGTAACCCACTTCTGCGCACCGGTATTTGTCTTCCTTGCCGGTACTTCGGTTTTTTTTGTAGGTAAAAGAAAATCCAAACATGAAGTGTCTCTGTTCCTAATCAAACGAGGTCTGTGGCTGATTTTTATAGAATTTACCGTGGTTAATTTTGCCTGGTATTTTGATCCCTCCTTTAAGACACCAGGCTTGTTCGTCATTTGGGTACTGGGGATTAGCATGATTATTCTGGCTGCCCTAATACATCTTCCCAGAACAGCAATCCTGTGGTTGAGCTGTCTGGTAATTGCCGGCCACAATCTTTTGGACAACATACCCTGGGCCGATAGTATACTCTGGTCTGTTTTGCATGTATACAACGTTTTTGAGTGGGGTCATGAAATAACCTTCTACTCGGGTTATCCGGTCATCCCGTGGTTTGCGGTGATGTCTCTGGGGTACTGGTTCGGGTCTTTTTATGACAGGTCCTTTGATCCGCGAAAGCGGAAATCAATCCTCAATTACACCGGGTTCGGGTTCATAATTCTATTCATTGTTATCAGGGGTATTAATAACTACGGGGATCCTTTTCCCTGGGAGCAATTTGAAAATCTGGACCAGACCCTGATGTCGTTCATGAATCCCAACAAGTACCCACCTTCTTTGTGTTATCTGCTGATGACGCTGGGGCCTTCCCTGATTGTCATAGCCAACGCCGAATCCTGGAAAGGAAAAATCGTGGACTTTTTACAGGTTTTCGGAAGGGTGCCGTTTTTCTATTATATCCTGCACCTGTACCTGATCCATCTGTTAGCCCTGCTGGCTGCTGAAATAACCGGTTTTGGATGGCAGCTAATGATATTGTCCGATTGGGTGACTGAAGTAGAGGCCCTGAAAGGATATGGGTTTAATCTTTTAATGGTATATGCAGTATGGATAGTGGTTATTGCATCGACTTACCCATTGTGCAGGAAATTTGACCAGTATAAAAGCAGCCACAGGGAAAAATGGTGGCTGAGTTATCTGTAATTGTAAATCTCGTATATTGATGTCCATGAAAAATCTTGCTATTATCCGATGGACAGGACGCATTACCGCGTCTTTGGTTATTGCATTTGTTCTCTTTTTCTTGTTCTCTGAGTTAATTGGTACAGAAAAAACCGACTACCAGTCCCTTCCAATAAATGACAAAATTGCTTTCGTCTTTTTCCCGTTGAGCACGTTGATTGGCCTTAGTGTAGCCTGGAAGTGGGAAGGATTAGGAGGACTAATTACTATTTTAGGACTGATTGGTCTCTTGATTATCCGTCCGGATCTTCTGTCGAATTTCTTTCTTGTAGGATTAATAGCTGTTCCCGGACTTTTGTTTATCTTTTATTGGTATTTAGCAAGAGGATCAGTATCCAGTCAATGAAACAGTTCTAAAAAATATCTTCCCTTACAACGCCCTCACACTCCAGGACAAAATCAGCTCCAAAGGCTATCGCAGGAGTCTGGTATCCCGGGGTAAAATTCCCATCCAAAATTTTCTGCACTGCAGCTAGGGAAGATCTAGCGGTCCAGATAACCCCTGCTTCCGGACCATGCAATCTGGAAACAACTTTACGATTTTGATCGTCTGAAGCTTCGCCCCAAACGTGAGTTTGAGTTTCGGCGCGAGCTTGCTCCGAAGGTCCAGGCTTGACTTTCTTTTTCAAATAATTCCTTACAAAGGGGAGTTTGAAAACGGGTCTCCATTTGTCCAGCATAATCATTTTCCTATGCATTGACAGGGGCAGCACCAGATAGTCCTCAATATTAGGTATTCCTGTACTATAATAAGCGGTAAAAACATCGCCCCAGGTTATTCTGGTGGCGGTTTTCAGTCCATTCCCGAAATCAATTTCACGTGTTTTGATAGTCTGCCTCGGAACCTCCAATCTCCCATTCCGACGCACCCGATTGCCAAATGGGATTAATTCAATCATGGTCCGTTGGGTACCAGGCGGCAGTCCTGCTGGACCAACGCTTTGAAACGCCAGAGTAAGATGAGTGGCTGACGGTAGGCGCTGTTTCAAATGAACAGCCAGGCAATCAGTGGGAACTACATCAAAGCCCACTCCCGTCAGTAACATGACACCATTAGATTGAGCAGCCTCGTCCATGTCCGCTATAGCTTGAAATACTGGCAATTCTCCGGTAATATCAAGGTAGTGAGTGCCAGTCTTAATACAGGCTTCAACTATCGACTGGTAGGTATGAATAAAAGGACCTGCACAATTCAGTATAGCTGGTATGGAATCCAGCGCTTCCTCCACTAAACTGGGCTGATCAAGGTCGAAAACCCGGTATTCCAGGTTTAATTCAGATGCCAGTGATTTCAGAGTGTTTTGACTTCGTCCTGCCAATATTGGTTCCAGGCCAGAATTTACCGCCATCCTGGCGATAGCTTCGCCTACAAATCCGGTAGCGCCGTACAGAAGAAATTTGTCTTTCATAAACTCCATGTAATACTCATACCTGGGCGTTCCTTATTCCTTGTTCGATGTTGGGTGTTAGCAAACTCAGGCCATTTCCCAACCTTCCCTCACAGGCTCTTTTATAAACCGGTCAGCCTCTGACAACCCTACCGCTTTCAGATTCTCTGCATCCCAATAAATTTTTTTTCCTCCCAATCTCAATGAAAGTACTCCTAGCAAGGTAATTTCCGTCAACCGCACCGCATGGTCAAAATTTGAGCTCGCAGGCTCTCCTCCTTTTATGGCCTCCACCCAGTCGCGATGATGCCCGTTTGTAGGTGCAAGAGTTGACTCGTGCCGTGCGAATTTTTCCTGGAGGCTTTCGGGATACAGTTCAGGTTCTTTTCGAACCCGGTAAACCATTACTCCTTTTTCGCCCACATACATGGAACCACGGCCTGGCAGGGTAACTTCTTTGGGTATCAACTCGGGTTGAGGCGGCCTTAATCCACCAGCATACCAAGTTAGTTTTATAGGACCTTGTTTACCTGATGCTGGAAACTGGAAGTAGCCTATTTCTCCATGAGGGGCTATATTTTCGTCACTATAGCCGGCAGGGAAAAGTTCTACGGTTTCGGGAACCGGCAGGTCCAGTCCCCAGGCGGGAATATCCAGTTCATGACATCCAAAATCACCCATGGCCCCGCAGCCAAAATCCCAGAAGTCGCGCCAGGTAACCGGTGCATACACCTCGTTAAATTCACGATCCGATCTGGGTCCCAGCCACAAGTCCCAGTTGAATCCGACAGGTAACGTCGAAGATTCGGTGGGCAAACCCCTTAAACCATCCGTCCAACGACTGGCGCCAACCCATGCATGTATCTCCGTTATGTCACCCAGGACGCCTGATCTTAGAATTTCAACTGCTTTCCTCAACTCTTCCGTACTGTGCAGCTGATTGCCCATCTGGGTGGCCAGGCCTTTTTCTTTAGCCAATTTCCCAACCTGACGGGCTTCCCAGATGTTATGGGTCAGCGGTTTTTCGCAATACACATGTTTTCCCGCATTCATGGCCAGCAGGGACACATAAGCATGCAAATGGTCGGGGGTTGCACAAAGTACTGCATCAAGGGTTTTTTCCTCTTCCAACATCTTGCGGAAATCCAGGTACTCAGCTACTTTGTAATTTGGTGTGGACGGAGAATAATGCTCCTCGATCATATCTTTTACCGGTCCCCTTCCGGCGTTTGACCTGTAATAAAACCTTGCCAGGTCCCAATATTCTGCCGGATCGGCAATGGCCGTCACTTGGACATCCGCAAGTTTCATTAGTTCCTTTGCATTCTGTTTACCCCTGCCACCTACACCCACTACTGCAATATTTACCTTATCGCTGGGGGCGATAAATCCCGATCCGCCCAATACATGGCGGGGTACAATGGTAAAAGCGGTTGTAGACAGCGCCATGCTTTTGAGAAACTTCCGGCGGGTTGCTTTTGATTTCTTACTGTTACTCTGTATCATAGTTCTGGTTAGTTAAATCGAACTCATTTGTGAATGGTATGGTTTCAGATTAGGTCTATATTGCAAAATATGAAAAATATTGCTCTTCTGATTTATTTGATATGCCTGATTTTTATTCAGGTTGATATCCGGGCTCAATCCTCAAGGGCTGATCGACTGGATTCATTGATGAAAGTAAAACATGAAGCGGGCGAATTTAACGGAACCATATTGGTTGCTTTGGGGGGTAAAATAAAATACCGTAAAGCATTTGGAGTGGCTGAGAAGGACCGGAACTTGAAAGCCGATACTCCCTTCTACCTGGGTTCATTAACAAAATCTTTTACCGCTATGGCCATCATGATGCTTGCTGAGAAAGAGAAATTGGCAATTGATGATAAGATCGTTGATTATTTCCCGGAATTACCTGATTTCATGGGAAAGATTACCGTAAGGAATTTGCTTAATCACACTGCTGGTCTGCCTGACTACTATGCCATGGGCAAGTATGTAGACAGCATGACCAATGACTTGGTATTAAAGGTAATATTGGACCTGAAAAGCCTTGAATTTCCTCCTGGACAAAAATATTCATATAGCAATACCGGATATGTGTTATTATCCATGTTAATAGAGCGAGTCTCGAAAAAGTCCTATCGCAAGTTTCTCAGATGGCAAATTTTTGATCCCATAGGTATGGAATACTCAGAGGTTTTTGACGGAACCCAGCCTAAGATGCCTGGCAGGGCCCGGGGGCATACAAAATCTGGCGAGCGCGACGATTACCAATCGTTCACTACCGGTGCGGGTGGTATCTATTCTCAACTTGATGACCTTTTCCTATGGGACCAGGCATTGTATGATGACTATCTGGTTAAAAAAGAAACCTTGAACCAGGCCTATACTCCCTGCCCGACTAACCAATGGCGAGCCCTCTTACTATGGATTTGGTTGGGTTTTGGAGGCAAAGAACCCCAAAGTTGTTCAACATTCAGGCAGCCTGGCAGGTTTTCGTTCGTTTTTCTACCGGGACACCGAAAAAAAAATACCATCATCCTATTGTCAAATTTCACCAATGATGTGAAATCCATTAAGGATGAGATTGTGAGGTTGATTGAGAAATAGTCATTCATCAATTTTCTTGCCATCTAAGTATTAGCAAAAGTATATGAATTGTCCGGTTTGCCTTTCTGATAAAATCAAAAACACCTATAAAAAATCAAGGGAAAATTTTGAAATAGAAATCATCGAATGCAGAAACTGTGGCCACTTTTCACAACCGGACCAGAACTACCAGGAAATCTATCTCACCGGAGAGTTTACCAAGCAGGCTCGTCAAAGCCAGAATACTCCGGATTCTTTTAAAATCAAGGACCTCGACAAAAGAGCTTTAAAAAGGGTCAATTATTACCAGGAATTTATTGACCAGATGAAAGATGTGCTTGAAATAGGGAGCTCAATTGGGAGCTTTGTACATGTGTTAAAGCTAAGTGGTAAAACGGCTTCTGGCCTGGAGCCGGACCCTGGTTACGCACAATACTCCAAATCCCAGTATGGATTTGACCAACATAACGGACTGTTGGAGGATTTCGCTGCTGAAAGGAAATATGGGGCTATCTGTAGCTTTCACGTACTGGAACACGTACGGGATCCACACTCTTTTCTCAAAAAGTGCCACGACCTTCTTATACCAGATGGCAAATTGCTTTTCGAGCTCCCATCACTTGAACTGCACATGTATGGATCTATGAATCAGACAATTTGGAAACCACATATACATTATTTCACAAGAGCCAGTCTTTATCACTTGGTCTCACAATATTTTAAAGTGGTTTCGATAGGTTATTTTGGATCAGCTTTGTTCATCTATGCTGTAAAAAGTAATTTTTCGACGTTCGAGAAAAATGTATTCAAGGGGCACAGGAGAATGGCTGGCCTGGTTAGTGCATTTGTAGAGTTATTCCCTAATATACCAATAAAGGTTTCTGGCATTTCAGCGAAGCAGTTGGTCATGCAGTCTCTTTTTTTTCAGCAAAACAGGGCTCAGCTTTTGAGGCGTTTTGCAGGGCTTGGTGCCTTTGCTGTACGTAATCAATTATATCTGAAATCAGAAAAAGGAAGTGGCAAAAATAAAGCAATTCACTTTTCATACTACAGTGGATGGGAAAACGCAGGAGATACAGTTTTATCTAAAACGGTTAGGGATAATTTTAATTTCATGCAGCCAATTTCCTGGACACTGGAGAAGGTAACAAGCAAGGTGACAGAAGAAACTTTAAGACTGATCAATCAAAAAAAATATATGGTTATTGGAGGAGGTGGGTTGCTACTTCCCGATTCCAATCCGAACTCAATTTCAGGATGGCAATGGGCTATATCAGAAGAACTACTGGATAAAATTGAGGTCCCGATTATCGTTTATGCCATTGGTTATAATTTCTTTACTGGACAAAAACCTGAAGAATTATTCATTCAGAGCTTGAAAAAAATTATTGAAAAATCATCCTTTTTTAGTTTGCGCAATTCCGGCAGCATAAGAGCGGTTAAGTCGTTGGTTGGAGATAAACTTTACTCAAGGATCCGTTTTCAACCTTGTCCGACTACGGTTATAAGAAAAGTGGACAAATCCACGCCAGCCAAACGTAAAACAAAAAATGTAGCTGTTAATATCGCATACGATCGGTATCATCTTAGATATGGAGCTGATATCTATAAAATCCTCATTCAGGTGGCCACCGCATTAAAAAATATTAGCTCAAGAGGTTATTTTATTTATAATATCTGTCATCTGGAGAACGATAAAAAATTTGAGTTAACTCTGGATGCCCAAGGCGTAGAGTATAAGAGCATAAATCTTCAATATTCTCTACCCCACCGAATATATGAAACTTATTGCAATATGGAGTTGACCATGGGTACACGTGGACATGCACAAATGATCCCCTTTGGATTGAATACCAAAATCATTTCCCTGGGGTCTCATAATAAATTAAAATGGTTCCTTGAAGATATCGATTCATTAGATTGGTTTGTAAATCTCAGGGAAGATGTGTCTACCTTAAGCGAGCGAATCACTGCTCTATTCTTTGAAATCATTGATTCAGATGAAGCTCAAAATAGAATAGACCGGGAGCAACAGAAACTTTATGAAGTCACGAAAGCTAATTATAAAGTCATTAGAGAGATCATCTAGTAGTATTTCTTTCTATGTGGGACTTACCCACTCTTTACAGGCATTTTAAGCCAGCAAACAAATTGCTAATTGTAAATCGTAAATTGAAGCTTTATGGGTTCCAGTAAATTTTTTAGAAGTTTTTCTTACGCCCTGAGAGGAATAGGAACTGTATTCAAAGAAGAATTTAATGCCAGGGTACATCTTTTGGCGGCACTGGTAGTTGTAGTATTGGGATTTGTGCTGAAAGTATCTTCCTGGGAATGGATAATTCTGATTCTGGTGATGGGAGGAGTGTTTACCATGGAATTGATCAATACCAGCATTGAGAAGCTGGCTGATCTTTACAGTACAGAGCTCAACCCAAAAATTAAAAAGATTAAGGACCTCTCGGCCGGGGCAGTATTGGTAGCTTCTATCACCGCCCTATTCATGGGTTTCATTATCTTTTTGCCAAAGATTCTTAATCAGTTACACTTTACCTCTAGATAAAACCACGGTACTGAAAATCTCAAATATCAAAAGACCATACTCCCAGTGACAAACTCATCTTTCATCACTTATAATTCATAACTACTCCCTTAGTTTGCCAGTAAACACACTCACTTTCGGGTTAATGGGATTCCCGGCAGCCCTCCTCATTAAAACCAGCTGGCCTGTGTGCCACAATGCGTCCGAAATCGGGCCATTGATCAAATTCCAAAAGGGGAATTCTGACAGATTTTCTCCTCGTTTGAATATGATCCTATAACGCTTCATCTCTTCCGGACCATCTGATTTCAAGAGCGCACTGGATTTTTGGAAATTCTCCAGGGTTTGTACTCTCTGTTCTGGGAAAGTCATCTCCGACCCGTTTGCGGACCTCTCGTTGATTACGTTCTGAAGTGCGTTTACCATGGTGAGTGATAATCCGTATATATGATCCAGGGTTTCTTCCAAAGTGCGGCCCTCGGCGCTGGGTCTATATTTCAGGTCCGTTTCACCGATGCCCTCAGTAGCCCAATAATACCTAAACCCCAAGCCGTCGACCAAACGTCCCATCACATTACCGGCGCTATAGCTGTCGGGATTGGAGGGAATTTCATAATAAGGAAGCGAGCTTTGATCCTGGGCATTCATTTCGGTAGCCATAATTAGTATAATGATAAAGAATGGTATTCTCATTTGATTTTATAAATTGTTATGCAAAATACTCCTAATTTTAGGGAAATCTTTTAATCTGAGCAGATCTACATCCTCCATAGCGTCATGAGAAAATTCGCCTTCTATTTGCTTCTAATGACCATAAGTATGGGTGTCAAGGCACAGGAAATTGAAATACCTCCCATGAAGATTGGTGTAATAGGCCTGGTTCATTCACATGTGCACTGGATTTTAAACCGGGCCTCCACCGGTGATTTTGAGATTGTGGGCATTGCTGAACCCAACAGGGAACTGGCCGAAAGATATTTAAAGCAGTACAACCTGCCCATGAGCCTGGTGTATCCCACCATTGAAGAGATGTTGGAAGCCACAAAGCCTCAGGCAGTGACAGCCTTCAATACCATCAGAGATCACCTTAAGGTGGTGGAACTGTGTGCACCCAAAGGGATTCACGTGATGGTTGAAAAACCCTTGGCTGTTAATTTGGGTCATGCCCTACAAATGGCAAGACTAGCTAGAAAGAATAATATTCATCTATTGACCAACTATGAAACAACCTGGTACGGGAGTAACCACCATGCCCTGAAGTTGCTTCAGGAAGAAGCTCAAACATTTGGAGACATAAGAAAAATTGTGGTCCATGATGGGCATCCCGGGCCTAAGGAAATCGGTGTTGATGCCGAATTTTTAGAATGGCTTACGGATCCATATTGGAATGGGGCGGGGGCGTTAATGGATTTCGGCTGTTATGGGGCCAATCTATCAACCTGGCTGCATAATGGAAAGATGCCTGATGAAGTTTTTGCGGTAACCCAGCAAATAAAACCAGACATTTATCCCAAAGTAGATGATGAGGCAACCATTATTCTAACCTATGGAAAATCACAAACCATCATTCAAGCAAGTTGGAATTGGAACTACAACCGAAAAGATCTGGAGATCTATGGTGAATATGGCTACATTCACTGCCTTAATGGTACCGATATGCGGGTTATGAACTCTGAAAAAGACGGTGCATACGCTATTTCCGCTCCGCAGTTATCCGCACCCTTTAATGATCCTTTTTCTTATTTCATTGCGGTAATAAGAAATGAAATTAAACCCCAGCCTACTGATCTCAGCAGTTTGGAAAATAATCTCATAGTAATGACCATATTACAAGGGGCCAAGTTCTCCGCCAAACAGGGAAAGAAGATCCGCTTGAGTGAATTGAAGGATTAAGGTCTTTCTCTAGAACTCTTGTCCGGTAATTTCCTCAAGCCTTTTATGCAGACGCTGTGCCAAGGCTTGGTGGTCTGATATTAAATTCTGGGTTTCTGCGATATCCGTTGAAAGATCATCTAGCCCTCCATTTGGCTCACGCGCAGTTTTTGGTTTTCTATCTCTGAAGCCTGTTGATTACAGGAGTTAGCTAAAAAGAGGGCCAGCCCCAGGAGGACAATAATTTTGAAATACATATATCTATTTTATTGTTGTATAACCTCAGTGCACAGTTAGAGTACCTAGAAAAGCCAATACATCTCTAATTTCCTTTTTTGTTAGCACCTGTCCCATTGGGGGCATGCTGGAAGGAATGCTTTTTTGCTTAGCAATATTTGATTTTGCAATCTCACGTAGTTGCTGATCCCCAATCTTTATTGCCAGGATGTCTGCGGTTTCTGATTGAACCAATCCGGTTATGGTTTCACCATTTTGTAATTCTAAGGTTACCATCTGATACCCTTCAGCGTATGAACCACTGGGATTAACCAATGAGGTTAGCAATTCATTAGCGGATAATCTGGACCCCACACCGGACAAGCCCGGTCCCATGGTACCACCGGTTTCAAAAATAGTATGACAACGAACACATTGGGCCGCTTCATGCGTCCAAAATATATCTTGTCCTTTGTTGCTATTTCCACCATTTAGAGTCTCTAAAAAAGGACCAAGAGGATCTTCCGGTGATTTCTCAGCCATATATTCTGCTAATTTTGCGATTAGCTGTTCGTCTCCCTGGGTTTTTACAGCCTCTATAATATCCAACCGAATCTCTGGCCGGGCCTTCGCTGACAAAAGCCAATTGAGATAAATACCCATGGCCTCCACCGCCGGTGGTTGCTTCAATGTTCCCAATGAGTTCAGCGCAACTTGTTGTTCGGGATAGGTGCCCGCTTGCATTATCTGTTTGAAAAGGTCCACTGCCTGCTCTTCAGGAATATTTGATAGGGGTAAAATAGCCAGTGCGGTGGATCTCACTTCTGCATACCGGTCCTTGAATGCGGTTTCCAATGCCTGGTTCAAATGGTCTGATTGCAAATTAAATAGAGCATCAAGAGATATACTGCGTACTTCGGGGTTTGGATGATTCTGAGCTAAATCGGCTAGAAGACCTTCTACTGCCTGAATCTTCAACTTACCTGCCGCTTTTGCGGCTTCCAATTGAACTAGTGGATCCTGATCACCCAAAAGCTTTGCTAAAACTGGGGTCAACTGCTCTATTAGGTAGGTTTCATCTCTTTCAACAGGTCCTAAATACCGGCCATCCACTCGGTCGAAAACTGAAGGATTTCCCCAGGTACTGAGGGTTTGCAGGGCTTCGCCTCTCATGGCGGCTGGGGCTGAATCTTGTTGGATGTAGGATACAAGTATATCTATATTTTCCTGCTCACCTACCCGGAGGTTGGCATTAATGGCCCGTCTTAGTAATGGCTCTGCTTGAAATCTGGGTTCACTTAATACCCTGGCCAAGCTAGGCAGCGCATCTGGGATCGATAAATCGTCGTTAATTCCTCGTGCTGCCTCGGTAACTATATACTCTTCCGGGTCCTGTAAGAATTGTGCAATCTTCGGGCTTTTCATTCTTCGCAAAGCCACAACCGCCACGGTTCTTACGGCTTGCGATTGATGGGTGGTCAAGGCTGCCAATGAGACTGCTTCACCCAACCTTGAAAGCGATATCATACCAGCATGTCTTAACCAAAGGTCTTTGTCATTATTCTTTTCAAGCATTGTCAATAATGCGACAAGTGCCGGCTTATAAGCCATACGCCCCAGGGCCTCGGCAGCATGTAACTGTACCCGTAATGAATTATCACCAAGCAGAGATATCAACTGATCCGCCCCTTTATGGTACCTTAGGTCTCCCAAAGTTTTGGCTGCCTGGGTGACTATTTCCTTGTCTGAATCGCTCAACAGAGGAATCAATTGGTCTGCGTACTTCCTATCATCTTTTCGAGCCATCTGTCCAATTCCCCAGATGCTATGTATTCTGGTAAGTTGATTATCTTTCTTGGATACAGCGCTAAGGAAGGTCTTGAATCCTTTTGTACCTCTGGTGGCAATTTCGAACTGGGCCTTTTGACGGACCCTCATATCCTGATGCCCTAAATAGGACTTTAGTTCTTCGATCGGGTTTTCATTAAAGTCGCTGGCTAGTAGAGATTTTACTTCCTGACGTAATGGATCATCTTCTTTGCCCGGTACATCTAATTTCCAAATCCTCCCTTTACCTTCGGGTTCCCAGCCATCTACCCAATCACTAAAATACAAAGCCCCATCAGGGCCAAAATCAACACCGGTTGGAAGTACACCTCTGACAACCTCCTGAGTTTTGGCTAACTCGAATGAGGCCCCCTTGGGTTTCAAAGTGAATGCATGAAGTGGGCTGTTAACGGGTGTTCCGCGGAACTCTGCCACGAAAAAATGATTATACCACTTTTCATCCAGGGCGGTACCCGGGTTATATACCAAACCAGTTGGCCCGTTCACGTAATTTGCAATGGGAGGTAAAAAATATGCTGCTTGGCCGTCCCAATGAGGGACATGCATCCTTTCATCCATCCACACTTTGTAGGAGTTATTGTCCGGATCGGTGTATTTACCAAATTGCCAATTGATTCGCCAGCCTGTTTCAGAGCCATTTATCAGATAAACCAGTCGTTCCCGCTCCCCCTGATGGTCGCCATCGTTATCAACAGATATTAGATTTCCATATTTATCGAACACAAATTCGTGCGTATTTCTCACACCTGCTGCATATACCTCAAATCCACTGCCATCCAGCTCTGAACGTACAATAACCCCCTGGTTGGGATATTTCCATCTTTTCCCTGTCTGATCCACCACATTCATCCCAATATCACCTATCCCCCACCATATTCTACCATCCGGACCGATCTTGGCTCCCGACATTCCATGGGCTCCATACCCAATATGAACGGCGTATCCATGGCTGATTGAAGTAACAATATCTGCAATACCGTCCTGATCCCTATCTCTGGTCCTCCACAGGTCCGGCCCCACCGCAATAAATACTTCCCCGTTATGTGCTTCTATGCCATTGGCTACATCGGTAATTTCCTGATTGAAGTCTTCCAGGTACATTTGAGCACGATCTGCCAGACCATCTCCACTTACATCCTCAACGAACCATACCTGTTCCTTTTCTGCCGTAAGGTCCTTCCAGTCCAGTTGTCCATCCTGATTCAGGTCTTTCAGAAATTTTCGTCCCTCCTCATTGGTTTCCGAAAATGTTTCTCGCAGGAAAGCCCTCCGGTCTTCTACTGTCTCAAATGAAATAGAAGCGGTCATCCAATTCTTGTGCGAACGAATATCAAATTCTGAATTAGTCTGTCTGATGGCGCTGGTGTAGAAAACCCGGCCGTGGTCATCAATACTAATGGCAATTGGATCATTGACCAAAGTGTCAGCAGCCCACAAGGAAAGTTCAAAGTCATTCGCAATATCCAAGGAAACTTCGTTCCTGATATGGTTTGCGATGTTCTGGGCGTAATCTGAACTGATCTCAATTGACCTGCTGGGGTAAATTTGCTCAATTTTCTGTTTGCAAGTGACCAACAGAAAAATAAACAGGGATACAATTATTTTTAGATAGATGGAGGTTCGTGAAGAATGCATAGGTAAATTGATGCTAGTTAATTAATATTTAATGCCCAAATCTCGCCCATCTCCATGCCGGTGCAGGAAGACTTGAGCCGTTGCAATTGATTAAGGGTCATTGTTAATTTTTAATTTTAACAATTTATTGTCACAAACTACCCCTAGAAATAGATTATCTTTATAGGAAACGGCCGTACTTACTGCTGAAATGATACTGCCATCATGTTGATAAAGAAGTTTTAAACCTTTTGTTTGATAATTGATCTTAAATACCTGCGAAGGAGATTGTTTATTAAGACTTTTCATGTGCTGAGACAGGGCCCAAAGATTAGGATGAACTGCCACCAATATACTTCCAGCTTCCTCCAGGCTTAAATTATCAATGCCGGTACCGATAAAAAAGTTATCCACACTTTGGATTATATTATTATCATCTAGTCGGTAGATAATTATATTTCCTGAAAGTGTTTCTCCAACTATCAGGGAACTTGTCCTGATATCAAAGGCAATCCCGTTGGGAAATTGCAAGTTATCCACAATGGTCTTAAAGGCATTTCCATCATAAAAGAGTACGTTCCCTGTTTTTCTTCCTAGAAAAGTGTCTATAGAGCGGGTTGTTTGATCGTGGGAACGTCCATCATTGGTAACATAGAATTGTCTGGGCCCTACTGCCACCAGATCATTGGGGGAGGTTAATTCATTACTTGAAATAGTAATTTCATGCTCCAAATTATCACCTGCAACGATGCTAAATATTTCCACGGTATGTGAACCGTCATCTCTGTGGTTATTAGTGAAAAGGTATTTTTTGTCTTGTTTGCCCCTGAAAAAACTGAGCCCGTGCGGATGGAAATTCATAGGGTGATCAAATTTAAATGGGTGGGCCAAGGCATTTGGCCTATCCAGTTTAAGGTAGTAGATACCTCCCCGGGGGTTGGGGCCGACGCATGGGTTATTGCTAATGAAATACAAAGTTCCTGTTTCCCGGTCCAACTGCAACGCTTCAGGTCCGGGAACCTCTGCCGCTACTGTATATGTTCCTTCAAAGCTGTCTTTAACTTCCACAAAAGCACCAAGCGATTTGAAACGGACTCCCGTGTAGATACTTAAAATAGCCAGTAGCAAGCCCGTGCTCAACAGAAGCCAATAAATACCCTTTTTGCCCATGTCGATTAAATTAATCAATAATCTCTCTCCCTGGAAACCTATTCATTTCTTTGTTAAATTGTGAACAGTCTTAAACTTAATGTCAACCTCCATTTTGCGGTTATATGATTAAGATCTCCGCCGATCTGACCAAGAAATTCTCCAACCTGATTTTCAAGTACGCCTGGTTGGTGATCATAACCTATCTGGTTGTAGCGGCTTTAGGTTTTTTTTACACGGCAAATAACCTGGGAATCAACAGTAATACCTCAGAAATGTTCGATGATAGTTTGCCCTTCCGGCAAATAAGGGACCATTATAAGCAAACCTTCCCTATCACAGAAGACAACTTTGTGGTGGTGGTTTCAGGACCGGTCCCCGAATTGGTTCGCAGTGTATCAGACTCTATCGCCAACGATTTAAAGAAACGGCCTGAATTCTTTAATTCGGTTTATCAACCCACTGGTGAGGAATTCTTTAAGAAGAACCAGTTGCTCTTTTTGGACAGCACAGAACTTTCGGACCTGTCACAAAAAATGCTCAAGGCCAGACCTATGTTGTCCTTCATTACGGAAAATTATAGCCTAAAAGGTCTGTTTTCATTTTTAGGGTTGATGGTAAGGTTTAGTTCACCACAACAACTTGATGGGATGTCACCATTGTTTCTTCAAATGGATAGTGTACTGGTGGCTACTCTGGAAGGAAAATCAACCCTGATGTCCTGGCAAAATTTGATGGGAGACTATTCTGATCGGTATGATGCTGGCTATAGTTTTATCCAGGTTAAGCCTGTGCTGGATTACCGCAAGTTACAGCCTGTTAAACCCGCCATCGAAGAAGCGAAGAAGATTGTCAATTCTTACCAACATGGTGAGGTAGTCATTCGGATAACCGGGAAAAAAGCCATGACCTATGAAGAAATGGGAAGTGTCATGGACGGCGCCATACAAGCCAGCGTATTAGCCCTGGTAATGGTGAGCCTGGTTCTTTGGTTAGGCCTTCGCTCTTTTAGATTAATTGCCGCAACCCTGCTTACATTAATTGTTGGTTTGATAATGACTGCAGCCTTCAGCACCTGGGCGGTTGGTCAGCTGAATATGATCTCGGTGGCCTTTGCGGTTCTTTACATAGGCCTGGGCGTGGATTATGCCATTCATATTTGTCTCCGGTATCGCGAACTGGGTCAGGAAAAACTTGATTCCAGGGAGGCCATCACCATTAGTATCAAAGACATAGCCCCCGCTTTGTTATTGAGCACCCTGTCCACTTCTATAGGATTTTATGCTTTCGTCCCAACTGACTTTGCCGGTGTTTCTGAGCTTGGCTTAATAGCAGGGACTGGCATGTTCATCAGTCTTTTAGTCACACTGACCCTGCTTCCTTGTCTAATTTTGAAATTTTCAGCCCTATCCAGTAAAAAGATAAGTCCAGTAAATCAACCAAGAGGTCCGTTAATAGAAAAATACCGGATCCAAATACGTACCGGCACCATAATTTTGGCGTTGATAGCAGTATGGCTATTGCCCAAGGTCAAGTTCGACTATGACCCCATCAACTTGAGAGACCCAAACAGTGAATCCGTAGCTACCATCCGGGAACTTATGTCCAGCCAAAATTTTACTCCGTGGTCTCTTAACATTCTAGCCAAGGACAGTACCACTTCAGTGGCATACTCGCAGGATTTAAAGCCGCTAAACACGGTTGACCGGGTTTTGAACATTTACAGTTTTATTCCGGAAAATCAAGCTACGAAGCTGGCTCTTATCGACAAAGTGAGCGGTGTCTTAAGAAAAATACCCAATCCCTCATTTTATTTTGATCAGGAACCAGAAGATGAACAGATCAAAGCAATTAAGGATTTTGGTGCCCTGCTTGGTAGTCCATTTTATTCGGAGCACTCTGTAGCCAGTAACTTTAGTAAGCACCTCATACGATTCTCAGATTCTGTCAATAACCTGGATCAATTGGAGCAAGAACAACTAATTCAGAAGCTTCAATCCAGCCTATTGCGGTCATTGCCCTATACCATTAGCGCATTACAGACTAGCATGGAAGCAGATACGGTTACTTTCGAATCCTTACCTAAAAACCTCAAAGACCGTTGGGTGTCAACAGATGGGGTTTTCAGAGTACAGGTTTTGCCAACTGAGGGCATCAAAAGTAATCAAGAATTACGGGCATTTTCTTCACAGGTGCAAAATGTGGTCCCGGAAGCTACCGGCGATCTGGTGGTGACCATTGCTGCCGGTGATACTGTGGTACGGGCTTTCAAACAGGCCATTCTTTATGCTTTGATGGCCATCACACTATTATTACTGGTTTATCTTAGAAAAATCCGGGATACATTATTAATTCTTTTACCACTGGTACTTGCGGGGGCATTTACAGGGGCATTGACAGTTATTCTGGACATTGATTTCAATTTTGCCAACATAATAGCATTGCCTCTTTTACTGGGATTGGGCGTAGACAACGGTGTACATATTGTTCACCGGGCTAAAACCGACAAAAGCGGCCGGAGTCTGCTGCAAACCAGTACCGCTCGGGCTATATTATTCAGTTCATTGACTACCCTTTTTAGCTTTGGAAACCTGGCTTTCTCTCCGCATCCTGGTACCGCAAGTATGGGGCTGTTACTCACTTTTGGGGTAATTTTTGTACTTCTCGCTACACTGGTAGTCCTGCCAGCATTTCTATTAAAAGGTGAAATTGGGGGTCAGTGATAGTGTTGGGAGCATGGCGCGTGTTATCATTTTACTAATAGCTCGACTGTCACGAGATAGGCGCAATGATCTGAAGCGATAGAATCGTTTATAACTGCTGTTTCAAGCACCCTCCAGCTATTTTTGGGATAAAACATCACATAATCAATTTTACGTGTAGGGCCATCTGACGGGAATGTAGGCTTTGGCTTCTTTTTATCATAAGAGGCAGACCACATTTCTTCGAGGATGTTAATAGGTGTGCTCCCTGGTATCGCGTTTAAGTCTCCAGCCAAAATTGTCGGGTATTTATTTAAAGAAAATATTTCGTTGATTTTTTTCACTTGAGCTACCCTGTCTTTTTCGTCTTTCAAGTGATCCAGATGGGTGCCTACAAATGCTATGGTGTCACCTGAGGGTAGTATTGTTACTATTTCTAAAGCCGCTCTGGGTTCATTTCCAGGAGTATAAGGCAGTGCAACATTCCTGCTCTGGAGAAAGGTGTATTTGGATAATACTGCTTCACCATACTCTCCACCGTCATATTTCATGGCTTTTGCAAAAATAGGTACCATTTTCGTTCTCCAACCCAACTCAGTCACTAAATCAAACTTCTTAGCTCTATTGGTTTTAAAGTCAACCTCTTGCAAAGCCACTAAATCCGGGTCTGCATCTATTATTACATTGGCTATTAAATCTAAATCAAAATCACCTTTAGTAGTCGCTCCGTGAAGGATATTGAATGAGAGCACTTTTATAATTTTGCTACTATCATTTCTAGTTTGAGACCAAGCGGCATGACTGGTCAAAATTACCAATAGGATTATCGATATTCTCAATTTCATTTTAATTATGAATTTAATTTGACCTAGCATGAGGTTACTTCCACGTGATCTAAGTACAATTAGTAAGTTAATTAAAAACAATAATTATTCTGAACTCGGGAATAATCTTGCCCTCGTTGCCACAGAATTTACACAAGGCTAGAATTGGAAAGTTCCGATGGAAATTGATTTTAAAAGTATAAATATCTATCTTTTAATTAGCAGTTCTAGAAACAATAAATGAAATTTCTGCAAATACTTTGGATAATAATATTTGTATTGTCAACATCAAAATTGGCTAAGAGCCAAAGCTTTTGTCTATCCAACCCCTCAATTAATAAGCAAAGAACAGAATCTTATAAAGGACGGCAAACAATACAACCCTGCAAAATTTATTGGATCAATATTTATCTCCATAGAGTAATAGGAACCAAAAATGGGTGGAACGGATATACTTCATCTATCGATACCGATGTTATGGGAAATCTCAATGCATCCTATAATCAATATGGATTTTACTTTAAACTTATCGGATCAAGAGATTGGTTTACTGATATTTACACTGATATTAACGCAGATCCGGATATACTGGAAATTACACTAAGCGGAATATTTGATGATAAGGAGTCTCTCCAACATACAGACGCAATCGACATTTATCTGTTACCCGCAAAAATCCCCATAAAAGGGGGAGGATTTGTTCCATCAAACAATCCGTCAGTAATGTTTATTGGCGGTACTCGTACAATTACCCATTGTACGGGAGGTTCAACATTATATGAGATTGCCACCACAAATGTGGCGAGTCACGAAATGGGTCATGTCCTTGGATTACCACATACTTTTGATGTTAATCTAGGTACTTCTGTTGATTATGTTAGAAACCGAGAGTGCGTCGATCCAAGTACTTGTCAATTTGTGAACAACTGTACGGATTGCAATGTTAGCAGCAACCCTACCACAAATATGAACAATTTCATGTCTTACACTATACCCAATTGCATGTCGGCATTCTCCAATGAGCAGGTGAGCTTGATGAGAGAAAATCTTGAAAATACTATGGCTTCGGTTGTAAATAGAACTCAGGGGTTGCCATCTGATATTATAGGAGATTTAATCGGCCCTTCTGAAGTATCAAAAGGGTCTCTGGTTTGGTTTAACCTCTCAGATCAAGGAGAGGAATATGAAACATTTATCTGGGCAGTTCCTAGGGGCTTTCTTGGTGCGGAAGGAGAGGACAACACTAGTAGTATTCGAACCTGGATTGGCTCTGATGCTGAAAGCGGAAATGTTCGGGTATGGAAAACCAATTTGTGTGGTGATAGCAATGAAAAATACAAATTTGTAACGGTCATTCCCGATGATTGCATGGACTGTCCGACCATAAATATCTTTCCCAACCCCGCTTTGCACAAGATCAATATTAGATATTCATCCCAAGAGTCTAGTAATCAAGAGCTTTTTGAGGAGCCAAGAGAATACATGATCGTGGATACTAATGGTAAAACAGTTTATAAGCTCAAGTCATCACAAACAAATATTATACTGGATCTCAGCGGGATCAAAAATGGTTTTCATATACTCATTATTAGACATGGAAATTTTGACACCTTCCGGCGAAAGTTCACAATCCTCCGATGAGTTAGTTTTCTAAGCGCTTTTAAGGCTGTTTGTATGGCGCTTGGAAGGGTTTCCGGTGATATTGAATAGAATTATAATATTTATTTTTTTTCTTGCCTTTTGCCGTTTTATACTGGGGTCTTACTCCGCAAGCGCTAACCAGAAAGATCAATAACAGCCCTGTTATCCAAATTTTAATTACTGTTAACCACATAGTATAGAGTGCCAAAAATCATAAAACGAAAGTTAGCATTTATTACTTCTGTGTAGTGATCAACTTTTTAATCAAACCTACACCAGTAACATTTGGAAGCAATTAATTGGACAGGGGTGACCAAAACATCTATGCTAATAGTTCACTAGCTAAGAATAGGACTGTTTAACCATACCCAACAATGTCGGCGAATATAATGGTAGCTAGTTTATTCCTGAGGTTAATTCAGGTGTTCCACCTGGTCATTAACTCGGACTAAGCCCTTTGCCTCAATAACGGCATATACCCCTGCGCAAGGAAATTTTCCGGTCCCCATAATGTCAAGTCTATTGTGTTCAATCAGAGTTCTAAGAACGTTGGTATCCTTAGGTAATTCATTCTGAGCAAGCGTGGTCATCACACATCTGGGATCGGGCATTGTTACCATGAGTCGGACATTTTCTCCGATAGTAAGTCTATTTCCAACCCATGAATTTTCAACAAAACCAGGGTGCTCAGTTCTCACCACTATATTCATCCTAAACCTTCTCGCATCAAATTTGGTTTCCGGTCTAAGTTGGTGTAAGTATTCAAGTGTGGATGTCGATATCACAGAAATTGGAAAAACATCCATGAATGATCCTGGAGTGAGCGGCGATTCAACACCCATCTCCTTGAATAAAGCGGATCCAAGTTTTTGCTCAACAGATGTGTCACGATGACCTGCGGGGTCTAGATTCTCGACATCTGGATGATATTGGTCAATAGTGTAGTCATCTGGGGCTGCCCGAGCAAGTGTAACATCTCTTCCAAAATAATCGGACAATATTTGATCAACTTCATCTGAATCACTAACCACAATAGTCTCGTCAGCTAAGGTGATTTGTACAGGGGGAATCTCTTGACCTAGTTGCGGTGTCTGTAAATAAACTGCACCACAGTTTAATAAGTCAGGGAAAAGCTTTACACTTTTAGCACTTACAACCTTTCCTGTTTCTTTATCAATAAGTGCATATGCACGGTCACCCAGAACCGCTTGATTATCGAATTCTACCTGGTCAAGCTTTTCACCCTTAAAGGATTTTATAGGAAATCGCCAAAGCGCTTCAATTGTTCCTACTAACATGGTAATCTTAAATTTAAAAAAGAATTGCTAATAACAAACAAAATACAGCTATTTGCTGTTAAACTTCCATTTGGTGCAAAAAATTTGGAAACATCTTCAGGTTTTTGACTACTCCAGGCTTGCGCATAATTTTTGCCGAAAGAATTCAATTCATCCATATCCATGTTATTTCCGGTTTTGTTTTTGCAGCTGATGGATGTTGTTTACTTCAGCAATATATAGCCCTACAAAAAGGGACGAACATCGATTCCAAAGTCTTTTTCAACGGCATTGGCCCAGGTTTCATCGTCTCCGGCTGCACCCCAATCGACCCACTGTTCGTCGGTCATTGAATTGCGCCATTCAAGAAAGGGCAGTGCATCCGGGTCCGGTAGGATGTCTCAATTGCCAACTATCACTTTCAGCGATCTCCAGAATCTTCTCCCCTATGACTTCCGGAGGTACCGGGTTTTGTAATGCTGCGTAAAATAATGCCGCCAGTCTTCTGGCATTGGGATAGTAATTGTCCTCCTTTGGGACTTCCATTTTACCAAAAATCGGCGTTTCGATGATTCCAGGCTCCACTATAGCCACCCTTATATTAAACGGCTTTACTTCCTGGGCCAAAGATTCACTAACGGCTTCCAGTGCAAATTTTGAGGCTGAATAACAACCTTGTGACGCACCGGCAATTTTACCGGCTACTGACGTGACATTAATGATACAGCCGTTCTTTTGTTCACGCATTCCTGGAAGCACTTTCTGGATACATCTGATCGGTCCCAGATAATTTGTGTCCATGGTTTGACGGAAATCCTCCAATGGTTGTTCTTCAACGGCTCCTACCGGTGCAATCCCTGCGTTATTGACCAGCACATCAATACCGTGCTCTTGTTCTAAAATACTGTCAACAGCTCTGTTGACGGAAGATACATCGTCAACGTCCAAAGGAAGTATAGAGATGGGGAGATGTTCTTTTTCGGCGATTTCCCCCAGGTCAGGAGCTCCCGCCGGGTTTCTCATGGTGGCATATACCTTGTGACCGGCGCGACTCATTACCAGCGCCGTGGCCTTCCCTATACCAGTGCTGCAGCCTGTTATTAATGTGATAGCCATTTATTAATATGTTTGGTTGATTTATTTTGGGATAAAATACATCCTAATAAAGCATTATCCAAGTTTCCTTTTTCCTTTGTCCCTATCACCCTAGTCCTTATCACCCTAGTCCCTAAACTTCGTCCCTATTCAAGATGTCCATTCTCCTGAAGCCATTGCGCTGTTTCTGCCAGCGCTTGTGGAATTGAATACTGTGGCAGCGCCAGTTCTCGTCGAGCTTTACTGGAATCAAACATCATATTTGCGCCGGCCAATCTGACTCCTTCCAAAGATGCGGGAGGAAGCTTCTTGCTGAATCTGGCTATAAACTCCATGATGCGAGCCGCGATATTAGCCATGGGATATGCAACCCGCCTTTTGGGCATTGGCTTGTCAAGATGTTCTTCAATCAATCTTAGTAATTGACTCATTTTGAAATTCTCCTGGCCTAAAATATAGCGCCCGCCTATGGTTCCCTTTTCTGCAGCCAGAATGTGGCCTTCAGCCACCGCTTTTACTGGAATCAGATTTAAGTTGCATTCCATATAAGCCAGGGTCTTCCCGTTCAAAAAGTTTTTGATCATTTGAGTAGGAGGAGTCAGGTTTATGTCGCCAGCGCCTATAGGTATGGTGGGATACACGATCACCCCAGGAAGTCCTCTTTTTATCTCCTGCACGACTATTTGTTCTGCTTGCAACTTAGACCGGCTATATGGGCCAGGGAGTTCATTCAATTCTGGCAAAGGCTGCGATTCATTTATAGGAGAATTACTGCTGTTTCGCCAACCCCTAAGCACAGTTTCACTGGAGGTATAAATAAATTTCTGCAACCCAACACCTCCTGCAACCTCCACTACCGACTTGGTACCTGCTACATTCAAATTATAAAAATCACCTGGATCCTTTGACCACAAATGGGGAATGCCCGCCAAATGGTAAACCACTGAAACTCCTTGCATGGCGTTGTATAAAAGGTCTTTGTCTAGTATAGACCCTGACCAAAAGTCTATTTCGCCCTGAAAAACCTCTTTGCAATGACTAATATCCAGTACCCTTACCGGCTGTCCATGGTTGATCAAAGTTTGCACCAGGTGACGACCAATAAAGCCGCACCCTCCTGTGACCAGTGACACCCCTTGTTTACTCATATTGTTAGAAATATAGTGGGAATTTTAAAAGCAAAAGTCATAAACCGGGAATTTCCTGTTAATTTATAGGCAGGACAGCCCCTAACTAAGTGAACCCAGGCAAAACATCCCAGCGACCCTTCTCTCATCCCCTGTTCGGCAGCAGTTTATCCAACCTGATTCGGTTGATATGGACTAACGACGGAGTATCCTGGAAGTATTCGCCGCAACTGCTGGCAGCCTTGTTATCTGCAACTGGCCGGCTTCCGCTGTCACTGATAGAAAAAATTACCTTCCATAATAAACTTAAGCGCCTCAAGATGAAGCCCCCCCTCTTCATTGTGGGTCACTGGCGTAGCGGAACCACCCATCTTTGCAATTTACTTAGTCAATCTCCTGAGTTCGGTTTTGTTACCCCTGTAGCCACCGGGATACCCCATGACCTGCTTTTAATCGGTAGATTGTTTAAACCCTGGTTGGAACATTCCATTCCCCCAGACAGATTAATAGACAGGGTCGCTGTAAACGCCAAATCTCCACAGGAAGATGAGTTTGGCCTGGCCAATATGGTCCCAATATCGTTTTTGCACGGGTTGTACTTCCCAAAACACTTTACTGAGAATTTCTCAAAGGGAGTTTTTTTTGACAATTGTTCTGAGAAGGAAATCGAACGCTGGAAAAGGGCTTCATCGAAATACCTGAAAAAGGTATATCTGGATCAGGGGCAGCGGCAACTTTTGATCAGAAATCCGGTTTACACCGCCCGCATCCCGTTACTTCGAAGCATGTGGCCAGGAGCTAAGTTCATTCACATTTACCGCAATCCCTACCGGGTGTTCCCATCCATGAGAAATTACTTTCAAAAATTATTCCCGGCACTTGCGCTTCAGGATTACCGGCATGTTGATGCGGATGCCATTATATTCTCCACCTACAAAAGAATGATGGAAACGCTAATTAGAGACCTGGCGCAATTGCCAGTAGACGAATTCATTGAAATCAAATACGAGCAACTTGAGGAAAGACCACTAGCTGAATTGGAAAAGGTGTACACTCGATTGGGTCTTTCCGGATACCAGGAGGCGGAGCCATTTTTTGAAAAGTATCTTGATGGTATCAGGGGATACACAAAAAATCAATACCTCCAAGATCCTACTGAAGTGAAATTAATCAGACACCACTGGCATCGAATTATTAATCATTATGGCTACTGACACCATACTGGTAAGCTCCAAAACCCAAACGACAAAAGATAAAGAAGCACCAAATTCCAAGGTGAAAATCTCAAGCTGGCTGATCTTTTGCTCAAATGTTCAAATGATCTATTGTTCCCATGCTTTACTATTCATAAGTAATGGGCAACTCCTTGGCCATGGCACCTTCGGTTTTTGGACCTCTCAGATGGACTTTCAAAGCTTTGAGCGGATTGGCAAAGGTATCATCAACAGCGGTGCCTTCATAGCCACAATGGGCCATGCAGTTATCACACTTGGGATTCTTACCTGTACCATACTTGTCCCAATTCGTTTCTTCCATTAATTCTTTGAAGGATTTCGCAAATCCCTCTTTGTCCAGGAGATAGCAGGGCTTTTGCCAGCCAAATATGTTGTAAGTAGGATTACTCCAGGGGGTGCAACTATAGGTTTGATTGCCCGCAAGGAAGTCCAAAAAAAGGTCTGATTGATTAAAGTCCCACTTTGGTTTATGACCATTTTGTCTTTTGAATATTTCTCTGAAAAGCTCTTTACTTTTCTTCCGGGGAAGAAAAACATCCTGCTGAGGGGCTTTTTCGTAACTGTAGCCGGGTGAAATGGTAATCCCTTCGATGCCCAGAGTCATGGCATAGTCAAAAAATTTCGCCACTTGGTCAGGGTCTTCTCCCTGGAACAAGGTGCAGTTTACCGTTACTCTGAATCCCTTTCCCACTGCCAGTCTAATGGCATCATCTGCTATGTCAAAGATCCCCTCTTTACATACCGATTCATCATGTCGCTCCCGGTTACCGTCCAGGTGTATTGAAAAGGTCAAAAATGGGGAAGGGGTATAGTCATCGATTTTTCGCTTTAACAGAATGGCATTGGTACAGAGATAAATATACTTTTCCCGCTCAATAAGTCCTTGGACAAGCTGGGGCATTTCCTTATGGATCAGTGGTTCTCCCCCCGGAATAGAAACCATAGGAGCCCCGCATTCGTCTACCGCATTTAAGGCATCATGTACAGTCATACGTTGTTTCAGAATATGGTCCGGATAGGCTATTTTCCCACAACCTGCACATGCAAGATTACATTGAAAAAGTGGTTCAAGCATCAGTACCAAAGGATAACGCTTGTTTCCCTTGAGTTTCTGACCAATAATGTATTTGGCTACGGTAATCTGTTGTCTTAAGGGTACCCCCATGCTGCTGATCAGTCAATTATTCAATCTTAGCTTTTTGTCGCAGTGATTTTGGAAGAGGGAAAATGACCTTTTCGTCCACACTCGACATTTCCGTAATTTTTACTGCTCCCAATTCTCTGAGACGGTCAAGTACCCCATTCACCAGTATTTCCGGGGCTGAAGCTCCTGCAGTAACACCAATTAGGGTGCCATTTGAAATCCAATCGGGATTGATATCATTTGGTCCCGGGATAAGGTAAGATTTAACACCATGCTGTTCTCCTACCTCTCTCAATCGGTTAGAATTTGAGCTGTTCTCTGTGCCTACTACCAGCAGCACATCCACTTCCTCCTCCGTTAATTGTACTACTGCTTGCTGCCGGTTTTGGGTAGCATAACAGATGTCATCGCTTTTGGGCCCACTGATGTCAGGAAAGCGCTCTTTCAGGGCCTGAATAATTTTCTCTGTATCAAAAACGGATAGAGTGGTCTGGGTAACGTACCCCAAGGAAGCCGGATTATTTACTTTTAATTGCCCGACATCAGCAACTGACTGCACAAGGTACATATTTCCACCATAACTTGTATCATACTGTCCCAGAGTCCCAATAACCTCCACATGTCCTACATGTCCAATCAGTATAACTTCCTTGCCTTCCCTGGCGTATTTTTGCACCTCGAGATGTACTTTTGTTACCAATGGACAAGTAGCATCCATAACTTCCAGGCCCCGTTGTGCGGCTTCCTTCATTCTTAGTTTAGCCACACCATGAGCACTGAATACCACCTTCTCTCCCCGTGGAATGTCGTTAAGCGACTCCACAAATACCGCCCCTTTTTGCCTCAGTTGGTCAACTACATAATGGTTATGTACAATTTCATGAAGTACGTATACCGGTGGACCGTAAATTTCAAGTGACCTTTCTACTATATCTATTGCTCTGACCACTCCCGCACAAAAACTTCTTGGTTTGGCAAGCTTGACCTTCATAAGTATATTGGATTAATTTGTACTGAACCTAAATATAATAAAGGATGTTGGATTATTGAGAATTTATTCCGTGAAACAAACCACCGCCAAAAACGTCAATTCTCAGAATAATCATGCCACCCCTCGTGATACCACTTCAGAACATGAGGCGTGGGGGCATAGTTCCCTCTCCGGACTTAACGACCGGAATTTTCAGGCAGCCATGCTTAAAGGGGTTTCACGAACTTTTGCCTTAACTATTCCACAACTTCCAGAAGCTTTAATGGATGTCGTTTCTAATGCCTATTTGTTGTGTCGTACGGTTGATACCATTGAGGATGAGCCGCAGCTAAATGCTAAACAGAAAAAAATATTTAGTGCTCAATTTTTAGAGATCCTGCTTGGGCAAAGGGGTGCCGATCAGCTGACTGAGGAACTGTCTCCCTTACTTTCTGACCATACCATTCCCGCTGAACATCAACTGATAAAAGAACTGGGCCGGGTAGTGGGAATCACCCTAAAATTTGCACCGGATCAGCAACAATGCCTGGTGCGTTGTGTACGGATCATGTCGGAGGGTATGGTTTATTTTCAGGAACATTCAAACGGGGAAGGCCTGAAAGATCAGGCTGAAATGGACTTGTACTGCTACTATGTAGCGGGTGTAGTGGGAGAAATGCTTACGGAACTCTTTTGTCTCTATTCCCCGGAGATAGCTAAAAACAAAGATGAACTTTTCCTATTGTCCAGATCTTTCGGGCAGGGGTTACAAATGACTAATATCCTAAAAGATATTTGGGACGACCAGGCTAGATCGGCATGCTGGCTGCCAAAAGACATTTTCGAGCAGGAGGGATTAGAGTTGAGTCATTTGAAAATGCTTGTGGGCAACAAGAAGTTTCAGAAGGGTTTGAGTCACCTGATCGGAATCGCTCACACTCACCTGAACAATGCCCTTACCTATACTTTAATGATCCCGGCCCGTGAAAAAGGGATCAGGGAGTTTTGTTTGTGGGCCCTGGGAATGGCAATGTTGACCTTGCGTAAGATTAATGGCAACTTAGGATTTACGGATGGGGATCAGGTAAAGATCTCCCGCAAAAGCGTCAAAGCAACTGTTGCTGTTACCAGGTTCACCGTAAAACATGATGCCTTGCTGAAGCTGCTATTTAAATGGTTAAGTCGGGGCCTTCCTAAGGGACCTATGGCGAAACCTGGAGCAACTTGATCCCAAGACATGTATAACCTATCTTGATCCAACTAAAACAACTAACAATGGGATTACCCCCCCCTGGTATATTTAGTACCCCCCCCTTAAAAACATGGCATCAGTCACTTGACCGATCGATTGAAGATGCTAAGGAAGCGCTGATAGCAGCTCAGGCTCCGGAAGGGTATTGGTCCTACCATTTAGAGGCAGATGCTACCATACCATCTGAATACATCATGATGATGCATTTCATGGATGAAGTTGACGAACTGCTTCAGCAAAAGTTGGCTGTCTACATTCGTTCCAAGCAGAATAACCAAGGTGGATGGCCCCTTTTCTATGGTGGCAAATCCAATATTAGCTGTACGGTAAAAGCCTACTATGCGTTAAAACTGGCGGGCGATCGTACCTCAGCATCACACATGCTTAATGCAAAAGAACAGGTCTTGTCTATGGGTGGGGCTGCCAGGTCGAACGTATTTACCAGGATCGCCCTGGCCATGTTTAAGCAAATTCCGTGGCGGGGTGTGCCTTTCATACCAGCGGAGATCATGCTTTTTCCAAAGTGGTTTCCGTTCCATCTATCGAAGGTTTCCTACTGGTCCAGGACGGTAATGGTACCCTTATTGATTCTTTGCAGCCTGAAAGCCAAGGCACGTAATCCCACCGGCACCGGTATCAGGGAGCTTTTTGTGACACCACCCGATCAGGAAAAAAACTATTTCCCGGCCCGTTCAAAATTGAACAAAATGGTTTTGATGTTGGAACGTACTGGGTTCAAACTGGAGGGTTTTATTCCTCCCTGGATTAGAAAAAAAGCCCTTAAAAGAGCTGAATCCTGGATCATTGAACGCCTCAATGGTGAGGCTGGGCTTGGCGCCATATTCCCAGCTATGATCAACGCATATGAAGCTTTGGATCAATTAGGGTATAGGTCAGATCACCAATACCGGAAAAACGCTAAAAAAGCGCTTGAAAAACTGTTGGTGATCCGGGATGATGATGCCTATTGTCAACCATGTGTTTCACCCATTTGGGATACCTTGTTGGCTGTCTGCGCACTTCAAGAAGTCCGACAGAATGAAGAGTCTGTCTCCAAAGGCCTGGACTGGTTAAAAGGTGAGCAATTGTTTGAAGAGACCGGGGACTGGAAGATAGCCAGACCCGAACTAAAGGGTGGTGGCTGGCCTTTTCAATTTGAAAATGATCACTATCCCGATTTAGACGATACAGCCTTCGCGGCCTATGCTATGGTTCGCTCCGGCAAACAGGATTTTCAGCACAATATTGCCCGGGCTGCAAATTGGGTGGCGGGTTTGCAGTCCAGGAATGGTGGATTTGCCTCGTTCGATGTGGACAACACCCACTATTATCTAAACGAAATACCTTTTGCAGATCACGGTGCTTTACTGGACCCGCCAACCAGTGATGTCAGCGCACGCTGTCTGATGCTACTAGGCATGTTGAAAAAAACCCGCACCTACAGACAATCGTGCATGCGCTGTATTGAATATCTAAGCAAGGAGCAGGAGGCTGATGGTTCCTGGTTTGGACGCTGGGGTACCAATTATATTTATGGTACCTGGTCGGTGTTGATAGCTCTCGAATGCTTCGGTATAGACCCAGGTGACCCAAGAATACGTAAAGCAGTTGGCTGGTTGGAAATAAAGCAACGATCCGATGGAGGATGGGGAGAGGACAACTATTCCTATTTTGATCCAACTTATTCCGGAAAAGCAATGAAAAGCACCTCATTTCAAACGGCCTGGGCCCTGCTGGCTTTGATGGCGGCAGGAGAATCAGACTCGGAAGTAATAAAAAAAGGTGTCCAATATTTACTTGACCAACAAGAAGATAATGGATTGTGGGAAGATCCGGAATTCACCGCACCCGGATTCCCAAAGGTTTTTTACCTAAAATATCACGGCTACCACAAATACTTCCCTCTGTGGGCGCTGGCCAGATATAGAAATGAAACTTCCATTGACCGATCAAAAAAAGACAAAACCGAACCCTTGTGAAAGTTGGTATCATAGTGCCTTTGCCCCAGGAAATGAAACCCTTAACCGGAAACAAAATCCCGAAAGGTCATTGTGAAAAAATTTCCGCTGACATTACTGTTTGTCAAAGTGGTATAGGAAGGGGAAAAACCCGATTGGCCGCCCAACGATTAATATCGCACGAAGTTGAACTATTAATTAGTTGGGGTAGCGCTGCGGGTTTAAGTCCAAAGGTGGCTGGCGGTGATCTGATAATTCCCCGGACTGTAAAAGTTGATAATAAGATATATGATGCCCATGGCCCTTTTAATATTGAGTTGTTAACACAGATTCCTGATGGGGTTCGGGTGCATCAGGGCCCAATTTGTGAATCCGGGAGGTTGTTGGTTTCCGTTGACAGCAAAAAGAAACTATTTGAAAGTAGTCAATGTCTGGCTGCTGATATGGAAAGTGCGTCCCTGGCTGAATTTGCAAGCGAGAAGAATATTCCATTCTCAGTGATAAGAACAGTGAGTGACCCGGCCAACATGAAATTACCCAGGGCAGTGTTGGCTGGTATGGGCCCGGATGGACAGTTTCAGATGAGGAACTTCTTGAAAACTGCATTAATACACCCTTGGGAATGGTGGTCAATCATTAACTTGGCCTGGAATTTCAAAAAAGCCTTGAAAACTTTGAAAATTGTAGCCCAATTGTTGAAAGCGAAAACCTAACTCATGGATGTTGAAGCATCAATTCAAAAAATTAATCAAACATTAGCACAATACACGTTTGGTAGTCAACCTGTAGATCTTTATCAGCCTATGCATTACATGTTGGGACTTGATCAAAAGCGGATGTGCCCTTTACTAACATTTTGGGGGTGCTACCTGTTTTCAGGAAACACAAAAAAAGTCCTCATGCCGAGCCTGGGAGTTGAGGTCTTCCACAATTTCCTGCTGATACATGAGGATTTAATGGAACGGAACCCCACTCGCAATGGATGCGACAGTGTTCATGTAAAATGGAATGATAACGTGGCGATTCTCTCAGGTGACGCCATGATCTTCAAAGCCTATGAGTTGGTGATTCAAGTTGATCAGAAATTAATTAAACCTGTCATTCGGTTGTTTAATCAATGTTTTACCAAGGTGTGTGAAGGAAAGCAACTGTCCTTGAACATGCAGGATGACACCGGTGATAGTGAGCAATATTTCAAAATACTTCAGTTGAAGCCAGGAGCACTGACAGGGTTTAGCCTCCAACTAGGTGCATTGATTGGCGGAGCAACCCTGGAACAGGGCGAGCAAGTTGGAAATCTGGGTAATGATCTGGGTGCATTTTGGGCGTTAGACAACAATCAATCCTTCAATACGCTGGATTGCAATGATCAGAGGAAACGGGAATTTGAGTTATGGACTCAAACTATAACTCAAGCGATGTAATGACCCACCCACCTAGTTAAACCTAATCTTTGTTTATAACTTACGTTAAGGCTAAGGAAACCTTTGGATTCAGTTTGGCATCATGTCTACTTCATTAAATTCGCTCTTTATTGTTTCAATTATTTGGCTCTTGGCGAACTTTCCAGTGCTTGCACAGGAGCAAAAAGATGACAAGAAAGTAGCGGAAACCCAGAAAGATTCGGTAAGGTCCAGGAATGGCTCATTTATGGTATTACCGATAATTACTTATTCTCCTGAAACTTCACTTAGATTAGGGGTAATCAGCATTTATTTTTTTCGTGGAAAAAATGCTCCGGAAGGAACACAGCTTTCTGCCATAAAAGTACCTTTTAATTATACCCTGAACAACCAGATCAAAGCCCGATTGTCTTACGAGATATTTCTCAATGACAACAAACATATTTTCAAGGGTGTGGCGGAATGGATTAAGTTCCCATTGTTGTTCTGGGGTATCGGTAACAATACCCCGGAGTCAAATGAGGAAATCTATACCACCCGGACCATGACTTTTGATTTTAATTACCTGGCCAAGGTTCAGAATCATTTTTTCCTTGGGGTCCGGTATATAAGACAGGACAGCAAAATAACTGAAGTAGAAGAAGATGGACTATTGAATCAGGAGGGATTAATTCCGGGCAATGAAGGAGCGTTGACCAGCGGCGTGGGGTTAATCGCCCGCTTCGACAAACGGGACAATAATTTTAATGCCACTACCGGCCCTTATGTTCAAGGCAACCTGACCACCTACCAGTCCTGGTTGGGAAGTGAATTTGAATTTACCAAGCTCCGGTTTGACCTCCGCCATTATATTCAGACCTTTCAAAATCGGCATGTGTTGGCATTTAACCTGGTAGCGGAGCACAATTGGGGTGATCCAACATTTGAGACCCTGGCATTATTAGGAGGTGAACAAATCATGCGTGGACACTATCTGGGACGGTTCCGCGATAATACCATGCTGGCGGGACAGATGGAGTATCGGTTGCCACTAGGGCGGGAATTCTGGATAGATGAAAGGGAGAAGCCTCCATTCTGGGAAAGATGGGGCGTTGTGGGTTTTGTAGGAATTGGCAAGGTCGCTCCCAGTATTTCTAATTTGGGATTTGATCATTTGAAATCTTCATGGGGGTTTGGGTTTCGCTACGCTGCTAAGTCCAAAGAACGCTTAAATATTCGAATCGACTTTGGGTTTGGGACTCAAAATCCGGGATTTTATTTGAATATCAGAGAGTCATTTTAGTGCGTAAGTGCACTCGAATTAGGGACGAGGGAGTTAGGGACGAGGGGGTTGAAAATTGCGAATTACCAAAAACGAATTTTCTGGTGGTAGGCGGATAGTTACTTCTAAAATCGTTGATCTAATGCCGTATTGTTCGATATTCCCAAGGTTATATTATCTTTATTGAGTTGCACCAGGTTATAACAATGAACATTCTCCCCGGTACCATACAAGACCTCAAAGTTCATGGTAACCTAACTTTGGTAAAAGTGGTGGTTTCTGACATTACTTTTACCAGTATTGTAATCGAAACACCGGAAACGGCCCCTTACTTAAAGATAGGGGCCCCAATAAAGGTTATGTTTAAAGAAACCGAGGTAATTATTGGAAAAAATGGTGAAAATATCAGTCTACAGAATCAAATTCCAGTCAAAGTGGTATCGATTGAACAGGGACAACTTCTAAGCCAGCTTAATTTGCAATATCAAGAATATACTCTTTGCTCAATAATTACCAGCAATGCGGTGAAGCAACTACAATTGCAACCTGGTGTTGAAGTTATTGCTATGATCAAGACCAGCGAAATAATGCTTTCAGAATAATGGACTGGACGCCTATTTCCCTAACCCTAAAGTTGGCCTCCATAACCACTGTGCTGTTGCTGATCATTTCCATACCTCTGGGTAAGTGGCTGGCTTTTACTAAATCGCGTATAAAGCCCTTTATGGAAACCCTGGTAAGCATGCCATTAGTGCTTCCTCCAACGGTTTTGGGGTTTTATTTGTTGTTGGCTTTTAGCCCTGACAGCCAATTAGGGCAAATACTGGAACAGTGGTTTGGCCTGAGACTGGCGTTTTCCTTTCCCGGGTTGGTCATAGCTTCAGTGATATATTCTTTACCCTTTATGGTTCACCCCATACAAAGCGGACTCACCAGCTTGTCTCCTTCTTTGCTTGACGCTTCCAAAGTGATGGGGAAATCATATCTAACCACTCTTTTTAGAGTGGAACTTCCAAACATCAAACCATCTCTGCTAACAGGGATTGTATTGTCATTTGCCCATACTATTGGAGAATTTGGAGTGGTGTTGATGATTGGTGGAAGTATTCCGGATCGTACCAGAGTGGCCTCCATCGCAATTTATGACGAGGTAGAAGCACTTAATTATGGGGCCGCCCATCAATATTCATTGATTCTGCTAACGCTGGCCTTTCTGGTACTGCTGTTGGTCTATCTGGTAAATGGTGGCTATCTTAAGAGATTCTGGCAATGATCGATATCCAAATATCCAAACTGCTCGACGGACCGAACGGTACCATGCAACTTCAGATAGACCAGCGAATTGAGCTTGGCCATTTGGTAACCCTCTACGGTAAATCCGGTGCTGGAAAAACCTCTCTGCTCAGAGTGCTTGCAGGGCTAATGACCCCGGAATCCGGACTTATCAAGGCGTATGATGAGGTGTGGTTTGATAGTAAGAAAGGAATAAATGAAAAGCCCGGCAACCGCAGCATCGGCATAGTTTTCCAGTCTTTTGCTCTTTTTCCGAACATGACGGTGAGAGAGAACCTGATATATGGCCTTAAACACGGCTCGAACAAGGGATTAGTGGATGAACTTATCGAAGTAATAGAATTGAACAGTCTAAGTGACAGAAAGCCCGCTACCTTATCCGGGGGACAACAACAGCGGGTGGCCCTGGCGCGGGCACTAGTTGCAAGGCCAAAGATATTGTTGCTTGATGAGCCTCTTTCCGCATTAGACCGGGCCATGCGTATTAAACTTCAGGATTATATTCTTAAAATTCATAGGAGGTTTGAACTGACTACATTTTTAGTGAGTCACGATGTTGGAGAAATATTAAAGTTATCTGACCTGGTAATTCACCTGGAAGATGGCCAGATCCTAAGCACACAAACACCGGGTGATTTTTTCTCACATCGTCATTTAAGTGGCAAGTTTCAGTTTATTGGGGAGATTATTGAGCTTGTGGCGGAGGATGTGATATTCGTAGTAACCGTGTTAATTGGCAATCAACTGGTAAAGATAATCGTGGATGGCAATACTGCCTCTGATCTGGCCATTGGAGACCGTGTCCTGGTAGCCTCAAAGGCTTTTAATCCGGTAATCAAAAAGATTTGATTACCTACCTACGCTACACTGGCACAAGTAACTTCCCTGGACGAGCAAGGTAAGTCAAATGAGTGATTAGGCAGCCTGGGGGTCTCCATTATTGTCGATAGCAACTTGTATTTCCTCCATGGCCCGTCGCTTAAAATTGTGGTAGTCCTCGTGGTCGCGTCTGGACCTTACCACTCGCCGTATGTAATCAAGCACTTTCTTAGATTGCGTTTGATCCAGCCCACCTACGGATTCCAGTATCTGCACTTTCAATTCATTGATTGACATGGTTTTAACTGTAGATTCACTATAAAAAACGTATTTCAACCAAAGAAAGTTTCTCACCTAAACGGCTTGTGTATAAGTATTTGTGCAAGTAATTGTAGATAACTTGCTGATTAAGAATGTGCTTTGGCTAATTTCAGGTGCTAAAAAATATTTAGAGCTATCGGAGAACCACCTATTCCACTTTTGACAGGAACTGTAGGAGTTCATGGACCACCTCCCTTTCATGAGTCAAGAAAACAAAATGATCCGCACCATCAAATTGGATGACGTGCTTTCGGTCTACCTGCTCAATAAATATTTGAATTTGATCAAGTACATAAGGTTTTAGCACCTCCATGGCCTGATGTGCCATTAATTTATTACTATGGTCAAAATCTTCATAGTTAGGAAATAACTCATTGACATGATTGAATACTGCATATACCGCAAGTGCCGGGCATTGGATGTCTTTATACGCCGGGGATTCAAGCCCCATAATGATCTTTATGCCAATATCATCGGGAGTTACTGAACCCATTAATTTTCCCCCATCTGTAAAGGTACGGGTGGCCAAAACCTCAGACTCCGGATATTTCATTCCAAACATATTTGATAAATAAGCACTCACAGTCAAAAAAGAGGCCGAATCAGCGGTAGACATTTCTGGTTGTGCTTGCAATGGATAAGGTGCTTTCCGCATTAGTGTTACAAAATCTGAGCGGTCATAGGCAGCATCCAGGTAAACTAATTTGCTTACCCGGTCAGGATAGTTGGCTGCAAATGCAGTCATCTCATCCCCTGCAATACTATGACCAATAAGCACGACCTTCTCGATCGCCAGACTATCCAGCACTCCTCTGATATCATCTGCCAGGGTAGGTATGTCATAACCATATTTGGGTTGACTTGAAGCGCCATAGCCCCTACGGGTCAATCCATATACCCTGTATTCTCCAGTAAAATGATGGGCGAAATCTTCATAGACATGAGCGGTGTTGCCAAGGCCGGCCAGGAACATAATGGGCTCACCCTCACCTCCCCAGTCTAGCACTTCCAGCCGCACACCCGGCTCAAAGTCAACATATATGATTTCCGGGAGAATTATCTTGTCCTTTGGTTGACCGTAAATAAAACCGGCACTAACCAAGATAAATGCACAACACACAGTATTTTTCATGGTTCCCTTAAATAACGTTGGATCCGTTGAATGAATTTCATTTCACATGAATAAAAACCTGCATAAGTATAATATTATTAAATTTGGTTGCGGTTTGGAAGCCCTTTTCTTACCAAACATTACAGGCATTGCATAATTGACCAGTATGATTGAGACAGTAATTTTTGATATGGACGGGGTCATCATTGATAGCGAACCAATTCACCAGGAACTACAGGCGCAACTGTTTGAATCATTCAACATCTCACTCAGCCCGGAGGAATACCAGACATACATAGGACGTTCTTCCAAGAACATGTGGCAGGAATTAATTGAAAAATTTTCTTTGTCAGTTACCGTTGAAGAAGTGTTAAAGCAGGACCGCGGTCTTTATCATCAACGGCTCAAAAGTGAGTCAGGCCTCGCTCCCATTCCCGGAGTCCGGGAACTGATCCAATCATTACATAATGAACAGGTAAACTTGATTTTGGCCTCTTCATCATCCATGAAAAGTATCCAGTTGGTGCTGGACTTATTCGAGCTTACACACTTTTTCGAGCATAGGGTCAGTGGGGCCAATCTGAAATTTTCAAAACCACATCCTGAAATATTTGAGGTTGCGGCAACTCTTGCAAAAAGTGATAACAGTCAATGTCTGGTTATTGAAGATGCTCATCATGGAGTAGCTGCTGCTAAAAGAGCAAATATGAAATGTATAGGTTACCAAAACCCCAATTCCGGCAATCAGGATTTAGCATTGGCTGACCTAATAATTGAGGATTTCAGACAGCTAACGTATCCTATGATTATGGAACTTGGTGCAAAATAGTTAGGTTTCACGAATTATAACCAAACCGATGCCAATTCAAAAGTTCAAGTCCTTCTCCGTCACTTTATTCTGTTTAATTATACTGATTTCTTGCAGTACTCCTGAACCCTTTGACCTCCTGATCACCAATGGTGTAATCCACACCATGAATGAGGATCAGCCCTCGGCGTCTACTGTAGGTATAATTGATGGGAAAATTGCCTTCGTGGGAGATGACACGGTACTGGTATCTAGTAGAGTTGCCGAACATACCCGTATTCTCGACCTGATGGGACTCACTATGACTCCCGGATGGATTGAAGGACACGGACACTTTATGGGCATGGGCTACAACAAGCTTCAATTGGACCTGATGTATGCTAAAAGTTACCAGGAAGTAGTGGACATGGTTGAGACAGCAGTGAAAGATAGCCAACCCGGACAATGGATCATTGGGCGGGGATGGCATCAAAGTAAATGGACGCCGCAACCCGATACCTTAATAAACGGGTTCCAGACTCATTATAAGCTCAGTGCGATTTCACCAGATAACCCGGTTTATCTCAGACATGCCAGCGGTCATGCGGGATTTGCCAATGCTAAGGCTATGGAAATCGCCGGTATATCAAATATTAGGTTGGAAGAAGCCCCTTTGGAACTCACAGAAGGAGGAGAAATCATCCGGGATGAATTGGGAAATCCCACAGGTATATTTACCGAAATAGCCACGAACTTAATTACACGGCATATTCCTGAATCTACCCCAGAAATGGACCGGAAAGCGCTGCAACTGGCGATTAAAGAATGCCTGGCCAATGGAATTACCAGTTTTCAGGACGCCGGTGCCTATCAGGGGACCATAGACCTTTATAAGGAAGCAATAGTTAGCGGAACTATGCCCATTCGAATGTGGGCCATGCTCAGCGGTGATGACACTACCCTGTTAAATCGATGGTTTACCTCAGGTCCGGAAATAGGCTTTGGAAACGATCATCTTACCGTTCGATCCGTTAAAATGTACATGGACGGCGCCTTAGGCTCCAGTGGCGCCTGGATGTTGGAGGAATATAGTGACCGCCCAGGACATTTTGGTCATGCTACCACCCCCATTGACTCGTTGTTGGATATTTCTATGCGTGCGCTAGTCAGCGGCTTTCAAGTGTGCGCACATGCCATTGGCGACAGGGCCAACCGGGAAGTACTTGACCGGTATCAGCGTGCTTTTAAAATGTATCCTGACCTTGCCGAAGACGCCAGATTTAGAATTGAGCATGCACAGCACCTTAGCGCACAGGACATACCCAGATTTGCAGAGTTGGGGGTAATTGCAGCCATGCAGGCCATTCATCTTTCGTCAGACCGTCCCTGGGCCATTGATCGTCTTGGGAAAGAGCGAATACTCGAGGGCGCCTATGTATGGCAGAAACTGTTGCAATCCGGAGCTATTATTGTTAATGGCAGCGATGTTCCGGTAGAGCCTTTGGATCCGCTGGCCTCATTTTATGCCTCAATCACCCGAAAAACCCTTGATGGTACACCTGAAGGCGGATATGAACCTGACCAAAAGATGACGCGGGAACAAGCGCTAAGATCATATACTCTGGATGCAGCCTACGGCGCTTTTGAGGAGAATATAAAAGGGTCCATCGAAGTGGGAAAATTGGCAGATTTTACAGTTTTTTCTGAAAATATAATGGAGATACCGGAGGATGATATTTTAGAGACTAAGGTGGTGTATACTATTGTTGATGGGGAGGTTTATGAGCAGACTCCTTAGTTAGTTATGAGTTGGAGTCTGGCGCCATGCTCAAAGTTGTAAATTAAAATTTGGAGCTTAGTGCTTATTTGGAATTTGCCATTTGAGTGTTGGTGCTTACACCTGCTCCGCTGTTGGCAGCTCGTAGCTGCGCAGTTGTTTTTCTTGTGTTGTCGTGACTCCAACCTGGTGGCCCAAAAAGATATCCTAAGAATTGACGCAAATTTCGCGATTTTCTTAGGTCATTAAATATCCCGCGCCACTCATTAAAAGCTATTTTGAAAGGATTATAGGTATCAATGTTCCGTGTCAAGCCGTAGGTGGGGGTTTCTCCTTCTTCCACAAAGGTCCCAAACATCCGGTCCCATATAATCAATATCCCCGCATGATTCCTGTCGAGATACTTAATATCGGAGCCATGATGTACCCGATGATGACTGGGGGTGTTTAATACCAGTTCAAGGAAGTACGGCATCTTCCGGATTGTTTCCGTGTGTATCCAGAACTGGTAAATCAGGCTGATGGCCTGCATGCTTAATATCATTATTGGATGGAAGCCTATCAGGGGCATCCAGGCCCAAAATAAAAATGTCCCAGATAGATTGCCTGTCCAGGTCTGCCTCAGGGCAGTTGACAAGTTGTATCGCTGAGAGGAATGATGTATCACATGCGATGCCCAGAAGTACCGGCAAGAGTGGCTGGTGCGATGAAACCAGTAATAGCTGAAATCGTCCGCCAGTAACAAGAGTATCCACACCCACCAGTTAGTGCCATCAAGCGTTATAATTCGAAATTGATAAATCCACAGGTACACCGCAAAGATCACCCCTTTAGTGGCTAGTCCCACCACCACATTCCCAATGCCCATGGCCAGGCTGCTGAAAGTATCCCTGGTTTTAAAAAGCTCCCGTTTACTGATGGTGTCGAATATGACTTCAGCCAACAGTAACAGCACAAATCCAGGGATCGCCAAGTGGAGTATATCAGGCATGAAAAGATGTTTGCTGATATAAATTTAATGCTTTTTCGTGAATTAAACTGTGCCTGGAAAAAAGCCTTAGAGCGGGCTCTTTAATGGTTAATTGTACTCATTGAACCATCTTCGGATATCAAGTAATTGGTATTGCCTTTGACATTCTCGAATTCTATTTGTATACCTGAAGGCCACAGGATTTCAATATTTTCTATCATATTGGAGTCTTTTAAACCAAAGTGTATGATCGGTTCATTTTGACTAGCATAACCTGTTTGTGGTAACAACCAGCGGCTAAGCCAAGTTGTTTTATAGTCAATTTCAACTTTGATCCTAACTTTGCTGCCAATCCCGTGACTGTTGGATTTGGATCCTTTTAGTCGAAATGTTACCCAATTTGTTTTGTAAAGATCATTTCTGTAAAGAACATTCCTTTCAGTATTATTCCCCCAGTTGGCCACAAACAAATCCAAGTCACCGTCTTTATCATAATCAGCCCATGCCGTACCAGCTGATATATTGGGAGTTTCAACTATGGACAAACTTTCCACTTGTTCAAAGTCCCCATTCCCATCTGCCAAAAAAATCAAGTTCATGATTTCCTTTGGAGTGGTGCCTTCAGTTCCATTGACGACAAACAGATCCAGATCTCCGTCATTGTCGTAATCACCCCAGGTATGACCCTTTGAAGGGCGATGCGAAGCTTTGGTAATTGCAGTATTCGTCTTGATAAAATTGCCTCTTCCATCATTTTGATATAATAAATTTTTATCAGACAACGCTATGTTAGTAATAAATAGATCAAGATCATTATCCTGATCATAATCAACAAAGGACACTCCGTAAGTTAGGTTTGTTTCAGAAGTAACAGGTGAATCAGTTATTTCTATAAAACTACCATCTCCATTGTTCTTGTAGTAGAAATTGTAATCCTTGCGGCTACCCGGTTTCGTCTTGTCCAGGAAATTACCTACATAAAGTTCCGGAAATCTGTCGCCATCTGTATCGCCCCATGCGCAGGCTCTTCCGTCACCACTGCCATAAGGAAACCTAGCTTCCCCTACTTTATTGAATGTGCCGTTGCCATTGTTGCGGTAAAGTGCATCATCAGCTCCGTCTCTTTCCACAACATACACATCCAAGTCACCATCCAAGTCGAAGTCGCACCAACAGGCTGAAGTGGAACTGGAAGATAATTTTGTAAGATCGCCTGCTTCTATTTTTTTAAATGCGCCAAATCCATCATTTTGATACAATTGGTTGGGCTTTCCAAATTGTGTGGTGTAGAAAATGTCCAGGTCACCATCATTATCATAATCTATCCAGTTTGCGCCCTCTGTCCACCCAGCGGCTGTGACCTCATCTCCTTCAACAATTTGCTCAAAATCTCCCTGTGAGTTATTCTTGTAAAGAAAATCTGAATTGTTCATGGTATTTGCGACTAATAGATCAGGGTAACCATCACCGTTATAATCACCCCACGCAACACCTCTTGAAGATGCCCTTCCTTGAGCAATAACTCCCGAGCTTATTTCATTGAAAAAAATAGTGGGTTTTGATTCCCTGATATTCATAATATAGACTCTTGATCCATCCGGATTTACTCTGTTAAATACTATCTTTTTACCGTCGGGTGACCAGTCAGGACGGACGTCCTCTTCTTCTACTTTGTTCCAGGTGATTTGCTGCACATTGGATCCGTCTGCATCCATCACAAATAATTGCAGATGGTTCGTTGTCTCTCCGTGCCGACTAGAGACGAATACAATGCTTTTCCCGTCGGGTGACCATTCGGGATATCCATCAAATGATTTGTGGTTACTAAGGTTTTTCAATCCTGAACCGTCCTTGTTCATTTTAAAAATTTCTGAGTTGTAACTCCTTGGGGCAGTGGTGTCAGCCAATATCCGGCGCCACAATATTTCCTTACCATCCGGTGAATAAGATGGGTATGTATCCCATTCTAAATAATTGGTGAGTCGCTTCACGTTGGTCCCATCAATGTTCATCTCATAAAGTTCGTAGTTCTTTAAATCCAGGACACCTTCGTCGTCCCGTTGAGAGTTGAAAATGATCTTTTCCCCATCTGGTGAAAATTTTGGATGCCCATCTCGTAAAGGATGATCGGTAATGCGTTTTAAACCGGTACCGTCAGGTTCTATCAGAAAAATCTCATTATTTACATATGAAGTGTCTAAGTAGCCAGAAAACATGATGAACGAACCATCAGGTGACCATCTGGGAGTTTCGGAGGAATGCGATCCATCTGAAATTCGCATGACCCCGGTTCCATTGGTGTTCATTATATAGATCTGAGAAATATTGCCCTTCCGGTTCGACTGGAAAGTGATCATTTTCCCATCTGGAGACCAGTTTGGGTATTCATCTTCTACTTTGATGATTGAATACAAAGTATCAATTTTAATTTGTGCCAGGCCTTGACTTACCAGAGCTGTGGCAATTAGTGTTAATATCAATTTCCTTACTAAATAGATCATGAGCTTCAATAACGGGAACGATCCTATAGAAAAGGAAATAGTAGGAGCTAAGAGGTAACAAATTATAATTTGTCACTCCTTAGAATCAATTTACTCTATGTTGATTCTGCTTTTTGAATTGTTTGGGGGTTATCTGAGTTATCCTCTTGAAAACACGGGTCAGGCTACTTCTGCTGCTGAAACCGGTGAACTTGGCTATGCCGTCCAAATCATAAATATCATAGGCTGTATTTGACAGTAATTTTTTGACTTCTTCTACCCTGTACCTATTTAGGTATTCGTTAAAGTTCACACCAAACTTCATATTCACAATCTCACTTAATTTGTGAGGTGGGATCTTAAGCTTCCGTGCTATTTGTTTAACCTTTGCATGTTGCTCCAGATAAATCTTTTCTTCGGATAGTAACTTATTTAGTTTTGACTCAATGTCAGAAGTATCTGTAGATGTAGACTTTACTGTGGTTTTATCCAATAATTTAGAACGGGAAATACATATATAGGCAACAAAGTGGATGAAGAGTGTTATTATAATGAACAAGGAATCTCTAAAGATTACCGTATTAACTGGTGTAAAAATGTAAATTGAAAAAACAATAATATAAGCACCCACTAGCACACATAACCCCAAGTTAAAGGTCATTACCCAATTCTTCCAAAACCGAAACTGGCGATTTCCCGGTTTAGGAAAGTTTCTAGGTAATTGAAATGAGGCCATTAAATAAATCAATAAGTGGACGGCCAACAAACCATAATTTAAGACCCTTTGCACAGGTAGTTGGAGCTTTTCCGAATAAATTTTTTCGTTTATATATGCCAGTTTAAATCCTGTGGAATCCATATAAAATGGAGTAATAAACATGATGCAAATAATGAAAGGGGCTAAGTGAAGAAGTATTACATTTTTAGAGATCTTTTTGCCAAAAACAGTATTGATATAAAACCAGTAAGACGGTCCTAGTAAATACAAAGTAGGTGTAGATATCCCCATGATATGAGGAACACTTGATATTAGTCCGGATCTCCATAAAAAACTTACTAAGCATGAAAAAGACAGGACAAGTAAGATTACGATAAGGAACTGATTGTGTTTGTTTGATTTCTCAAAAATGATTACCATCGACAATAAGATGCCTTGAAAAACACCTAAAAGTAATAGTGCTGCATAAAAATCAAAGGACGCCATACCTGAATTCTAATATTTCCCTTTGCGTCTCCGGAACCCATTCCGAAAAACCAAATAACCTATCGCAAAAATAACCAGTGAAACATAGTAAACCTCTTTGGGCGCTTGCTGGCCGAAGTACGACCCCCCTATTACAGTTAATGAAACAATCGCCAGTATAGAACCGATAATCATGTTCCGGATCGCTGCTTTTCTAAGGTCACCTTTGTCTATACTTGTCAGCAATTTATCATCTACCATGCCCATGATGTACTTCATTTCTTCCTGGCTGTAGCTACTTTCAATAAGTTCTTCACGTATCTCAGAATAGGGTTGGGGCCCATCCACTCGAGATAGAATTCGCTTTACTTCTTCGTCCAGTTTGTCGATATCCATAACCATCAAATAAACAAAATAAATATAGTGATATCCCTACAATTTATTCGGTTCATGCCAAATCAAGCTCCTGTCTCGTATATTATCCTTATATTTTGGTCAACGCATGGAATTAACCGATGCCATAATTATCATAGCCGCAGGAGTGGTCGCTGGATTTCTTAATGTAGTTGCCGGTGGCGGGTCGCTGATCACTTTACCTCTATTGATATTTTTAGGGCTCCCTTCTGCAGTGGCCAACGCTACCAATCGCATTGGCATAATTGGACAGAACATTTTTGCGGTTGCCGGTTTCAGAAGCAAAGGAGTGAGCACCTGGCCCTATAGCCTATACCTTGGTATCTCAGCCATGCTTGGGGCCATTTTAGGTGCAAGAATAGCGGTTGACATGGATGACAGGTTGTTCAACAAGATTTTGTCAATCATCATGGTAGCAGTTGCGATAATGATCATCGTCCGGCCCATAAAAAAGACTGGTGATCAGCAGGAACGTTTGGACCGGAAACATCAAATCATTGGCATACTGTGCTTCTTTGGGGTGGGTATTTATGGTGGTTTTATTCAGGCGGGCGTTGGGTTTATTATGATACCGTTATTGACCACCATCAACCGTTTCTCCTTGGTGAAAACCAACAGTGCCAAAGTTTTCGTGGCCCTCACCTATTCACTGGCTGCGCTGGCAGTGTTTATCGTGGAAGACGTACTCGACTGGACTATTGGTCTTACCCTGGCGGTTGGAAATGCTATTGGAGGTTGGATCGGCAGCAGATGGTCTGTGGCCAAAGGTGATGTTTGGATACGACGGGTATTGATCATTACCATCATCGTACTGTCAATTAAATTATGGTTTTTTAGTAGTTAGTTATGACAAAAGTATTCACTAAAGAAGTTATTGATCATTTATTAAGCAAAGACCGGTTCAGCGCTTGGTTGGGAATTGAAGTGCTGGAGTTTTCTGAGGGCTCATGCAAAATATCCATGGTTATCCGGGATGAAATGTTGAACGGCTTTGATATGGTACATGGAGGGGTCACCTTCGCCTTTGCAGACAGTGCGCTGGCTATTGCCAGCAACGGTTATAACAAACTAAGTGTAGCCCTTGAAACATCCATGTCTTTTACCGCTCCTGCTAAATTGGGAGATAAGCTCACCGCTGTAGCTACCGAAATTAGCAGAACCAATAAAATTGGGGTTTACAATATCATAATAAGCAATCAAGACCAGGTAACTGTGGGTGTATTCAAAGGAACAGTTTACCGGACTTCTAAATCATTGATCAATGAACAGTGAAACAGTCCCTCAACAAGCCATTATCCTGATTAGTTGTCCCGATCAGCAGGGTATTATTTCCTCTGTTACCAATTTTATTAGCAGTAACGGGGGCAACATCATAGACCTTGACGAACATGTGGACCATACCGATCATGTGTTCTTTATGCGGGTGGCCTGGGAACTTTCAGAGTTTACCATTCGAGATATTCAGATCGCTGACGAGTTTCAAAGCCAGATAGCTGATCAGTACTCAATGGAGTGGAGCCTTAATTTCAGTTCACATACTCCTAAGATGGCAATTTTTGTCAGCAACCTATCACATTGTCTTTACGACATTCTGGGCAGGTACCAGGCAGGCGAATGGGCAGTGAAAGTTCCGGTAATCATTAGCAATCACCAAAAGTTAAGAGCAGTAGCTGATCGATTTGATATCCCCTTTAGGTTTTTTTCTATTAATCCTGAAAATAAGAGTGAACAGGAATCCCGGCAGTTAGAGGTGCTTAAGGAGCTTGAAGTGGATTTTTTGGTACTGGCTCGTTACATGCAAATACTTACACCAAAACTGATAAATGCCTATACCAACCGAATAATAAACATTCACCATAGCTTTTTACCGGCATTCCCGGGGTCCAGACCATATCATTCAGCACACGCCAGGGGAGTAAAGGTTATTGGGGCCAGCAGTCACTATGTGACCGAAGAACTTGATGCAGGTCCCATCATTGATCAGGACGTGGTGCATATTTCACACAAAGATGATATTTCACAGTTGATCCGAAAGGGGAAAGACCTGGAGAAGATCGTACTGTCCCGTGCAATTTACAGTCATTTGGAACGCAAAGTATTGGTTTATCGGAACCGGACTATCATTTTTGATTGAATGAGCCGATTGTAATAAATACCATTTGGTTTATTTCAATTAATTGAGGCTATCCAGCGCTTCAAGGGTTAATGGTTTCTGTATGAAATTTATTACGCTTGGATATTTTTTTGCTTGGTTGATATCATCGTCATCGCCGGATGAAGACAACATCACCACTTTGCATTTATTATTATTTGCAGCTTGCGAGATCTGTTCTAGCTTAAACAGAAATTCATGGCCGTTCAACAGCGGCATTTTTATATCTAGAAATATAATATCCGGCAATTTATTAGGGCTCTCAAGGTGCTCCTCTAAATAACTTAAAGCGCCAATTCCCGAGCTTTGTACTTCGATGTTTTTGGCAAATTTCTTTTTCTCCAAGATCCGTCGGTTGATAAAATTGTAAGTATCGTTGTCGTCAACCAACATTACCAGATCAAACGTTTTACTCCTTGCTGTGGACATTTATGCTTAGATAACTCTTAATTGGACAATAAATTAGTTGATATTTTTAAGTCTATACAAACAAATCGGAATAATCTTCCGACCGTTAGGATTGAATCTATATTAAGTTGAATAATTTTGTTAGATTTTAGCGTTTACTTAACCTTTAAGGACATTTTCATGTTATTCAGATGCATTTTCAATGCTGCCTGCCAGCTAGCCTGACTGTCCCAGGTATTACCGAGGTATATGTCGCCGGTGATCAAATGCTTTATGTAAAATTTGTACTCCGGCTTCGAGGAGTTATTTGCTGGTTCTGTGTAATCCAACAAAATTTTCAAGGTAGATTCGTCTGTGTGCAAGTATCGCAAAACATACTGAAACCCAGCTTTTTTCATTAGGTCTTCTGTTAAATCAGTACTTACCAATTCATAGCTAAATGGATATTGACTGTGCATGATGGATTCGAGGTCCATGTCTTCAGGGTTCTCCGGATTTTCAGGGTCTTTGCCAAAAAACAAAGGAGCTGCCAGCTTATCCAATTTCAAGTCTGGCTGAAACGATTCAAAGCGATTCTTTAGAAAAATATCGGTATCTATAAAAAACTCCGGCGATTCTGCAATTAGAAAGTTGGCTATGTCCAACCCGGTCCGTCTAACAGTAGAGGCCAAAGTTTCAATGGCACCTTCCAAAGAGTTACTGCTAGTATGCCAGGTTGGGCGGTCAGTTGCCAGTAACCCGGGGTTATCATCGGTGGGTATGATAAATATTTGAAATTTCCCATGGTCTATTGATAAAAGAATAATTTGATTTATTTCTCTGCCCTTTAGCACCTCCAGATATGAACTGGTGGCATCAAACCCAGCATTGAGGTCCTGCCAACGATAGTAGGCCACCGCATCGATATGCATAGCAACAAGGTTTTTATGGAGTTCTTCCGCCATCCCTTCCCAATCTGGGGCCTTTCCAGTGGAATCCGTTGAAGAGGATTTGAGGAAAACGGCGGAACGAGTGGCTTGAAGTTCTTCCGGCAGTTCAGATCCCTTTTGCAACTCGGCAAATGTTTGTTCCAGAGGTGTTTGTGCATTGCCGGGGAAAATAGTCGCCAACAAGTAAAGGGAAAGCATGCTTCGAATAATTCGCATGGACTCAAAAATACAATTAGTAACTTGTAAAATTAGGAATTAGAAATTAGAATTAATTAGAAATTTGGAATTGATGGAAATATCATCCGTAAACCAACATTTTGGCAATATCGACATATACCTGTTGGATCAGGTCCTAAAAAGCAAATTTAACCCGGGGATGAAGGTTTTGGATGCCGGCTGCGGAGAAGGAAGGAATGTCATGTATTTTTTAAATTCAGGCTACAATGTATATGGGATGGATATAGACTCAGCGGCAGTTCATGCATTGCAATTTATCGCAGGCTCCCTTCGGCAGGACCTCGATCAAGATCACTTTCAGCAGGGGGATATCGAAAATCTGCCCTACGCTGACCATATTTTTGACTTGATTATAGCCAGTGCTGTACTTCATTTTGCCCGCAATGAGCGCCACTTTTTAAAAATGTTTGGTGAATTGATAAGATGCCTCAAATCCGGCGCAATGCTTTTTGTCCGTATGACCAGCAATATTGGCCTTGAAAAAAAAGTGGTGCCGCGAGGGTCCGGCCGGTTTTTATTACCAGATGGTACCGAACGATTTCTGCTAACCAGGAAAATGCTCCAAACATTGGCAAAACGTCATTCCCTAATATATTTGGAGCCTTTTAAAACGGTAAATGTGAATGATTTAAGATGTATGTCCACACTTATAGTTACCACACCATAGTTTGTTTGCTTTGTTACTATTTACTATCTTTTGAAAGTATATAATGGAAACTATAGAAACTCAAAATCCTCAAACACAACCTGAATTTGCCGGATTTTGGCTACGGGTAGCGGCCTACATCATTGATTACTTTGTATTGGGGTCCGTGCTCGCTGCTTTGATGGTATTCATTGGACTAGCCATGGGACTGAGTACAGCAATATTTTACGACATGGAGGACCAGGCCAACCAGGTGGTGATCGTTACTCTTTCTGCTATCTTGGGAATAATTGGTCTTGCAGCATCCTGGTTATACTATGCTGTGTTGGAATCCGGAAGCTATCAAGGTACGTTGGGCAAAATGCTGCTTAATCTTAAGGTTACTGATCTAGTGGGAGAAAGAATTTCATTTTCCAGAGCCACAGGCCGGTTTTTTGGTAAGTTCCTTTCTTCTTTTATTATCTATATCGGATATATTATGATTGGATTGACTGAAAAAAAGCAGGGACTACATGATATATTGGCAGGTTGCTTAGTGGTCCGAAAATAACCGGCAATCACCAGCTTCCTCCAGCGCCACCACCACCGAAACTACCGCCACCAAATCCTCCAAATCCACCTCCACCACCGAATGTTCCCCTTCCACCTCTGAAATCAGTCCAAGTGGCCCCGCCATGATAAGGCCCCATGTAGGTGTGTCCACCCTGCCCCCGATACCCTCCGTGGCGCCCGCCTCTTTTACTTATTACGATTATCACAATAAAAAAAACAACTATTAATAGAAGGAATGGAAGAGCTGGAGTCTCCTCTTCCAACTGCTCGGCTGAGAATTGACCACTGAGCAGGCCGATTAACAAATTAGTAGCTTGGTCAAGGCCCACAAAATAAGATTCATTTCTAAAATTAGGCTTGAGCGTTCCCTCCACTATTCGTTTTGCAATAGCATCAGGTACAAAGCCCTCAACTCCATAACCCGTTGCTATGAACATACGCCTTTCATTAGGTGCGATGAGTACTAAAATCCCATTGTGTTCACCTTCTTGTCCAATACCCCAGGACTCAGCCAGCTCAAAACTATACTCAGCTACGTCATACCCATGTAGGGAATTTATAGTGACGATAGCAATCTGAGTGCCGGTAGAGTCATTAAAAGCCACTAGTTTTCGCTCCAAAGTTTGCTGTTCCTCATCAGTCAGTAATCCCGTAAAGTCATTAACCAATCTGGGGGGATCAGGTGGAGGGGGAAATTCCTGGGCTGCTAGTACACCGCTGGTAACTAAGATAAAGATGATCCATAGGGACTTCATCTATTGGTCGCCGTAAGATATGTCATCTGGTAACTCATTAACGTCTCCGGCCTCATAGGGAAAATATTTTTGTAGTTCTGTTCCTATTATTTCAATGGTTTTGCAGATACCCTCCGTGAATTCCGCTTTTCTAAAATGATTGGTTAGCAACTTTTGTTCCTGTTCCCAAAAATCTGGGCCCACCTTGTCGTTAATTCCTACATCTCCAATAATAGCAAACTTGTGATCTTTATGGGCAATATAAATGAGCACTCCGTTCCTATACCTGGTTTGGTGCATATGTAAATTGGCAAAAACCTCAACAGCCCGGTCCATAACATCAATTGGGCAACTCTTCTCTACGTGGACCCGAACCTCAGCAGTAGCTTTAAGCTCAACATTGCCTATAGCAGCAACAATCCTGGTTTCATCCAGCAGTTTATCGAAGGGTTTCATGATAGCTAGTCAAAGCTTACCCGCGGGGCTTGCTCAGATCCTGGTGTAGATTCGAAATAACCCTTTTTCTCAAATTCAAACCACCCGGCATACAATACCCGGGGAAATTGACGAATATATGAATTGTACGCATTTACCTGGTCATTGAACTTCTTCCTTTCAACAGAAATTCGATTTTCCGTGCCTTCAAGCTGGGCTTGAAACTCTAAAAAGTTCTGATTGGATTTTATGTCAGGATACCTTTCCACTGTAACCAGTAATCTGGACAATGCAGAGCTTAGCCCATCCTGCGCTTGTTGAAACTGGGCGATCTTATCGGGAGTGAGGTTATTGGCATCAATGGTAGTAGCTGTGGCTTTGGCCCGGGCTTCCATTACTCCCGTAAGTATATCCTGTTCTGTTGATGCAGCACCTTTGACGGTATTCACCAGGTTAGGAATAAGGTCTGCTCTTCTTTGATAGACGTTTTCTACATTAGCCCATTGGCTGGTACAAGATTCATCGAAAGTTACCATTTGATTATAGCCGCATGAACTGAACAATAGAGATAATAATGGCAAGATCAGTGCTTTATGTAAGTCTTTCATTTCATGATAGTTTTAATTTTGTCAGAGTGTTTAGCAAATATAGTAATTACATGGTTTTTGCTATAATGGAATCCTCGGCCAGCCCAATTTCAGCCAATACCTATTAGATGTACTTTTTACTAAATATTTGAGATGGTATGACAATAGTGTTTCGGTACCTTAATCAAAGGCACGAAGATTCCTTGTAAACTATATTAAAAGACTGTTTGGAAAATCAATTGCATTATAAAGAGCTTCTATCTAAATCTCTGATCAATCCGTTTGGACACCCTTATGTAATAATCGATAAGGATATGGGCATATTGGCTGCGTTTCATTCTGCTCCAATGCCTCTGGCAATATTTAAGTTGAAGGATTGTTTAATACTGGAAGTAAACGATGCCTTTTTAAAATTGGGTGGATATAAGAGGGATGAATTAGTAGGAGTCAGTGCTTTGAAATTGAGTTTTTGGATTGATGATCATGACCCCCTTAGAATTGGAAAACTACTGAAGGAAAATTGCTTTGTGCATAACCTGGAAGTTCGATTCCGCATTAAGAATGGCCGGGCAATTGATACCATTCTTAATCTTGATCTGGTGGAAGTTAACCAGGAGCAGTGTGTAGTGGCAGTTGCACAGGACATCACCGGTATAAAATGTACCGAAGCCAGACTAAAGGAAAACGAGCAGTTGTTGATTTCTATCAACGAGAATCTTAATGAAGGCATATATCGTAGTACTCCTAAAAATGGGTTCATTTATGTAAATAAGGCATTTGCCCGTATGTTTGGGCTCACCGTTGAAGAAGCGATCAATATCAACCCTGAAAAACTTTATGCCAATGAATCTGATCGTAACAGGGTAACCAACGTACTGGTCACCAAAGGACGCCTAAAAAACGAACAAGTCGAGTTCTTGAAACGTGATGGGACTACTTTTTGGGGGTTTTTAAGTAGTATTCGAACCAAGGACGCTAATGGACAGCCCATTTTTGACGGGGCAATCGTGGACATTTCTGACCTAAAACGCTCTAAAGTGCTCTTACATGAGAAAAATGATGAGCTGAAAAAGATAAATGCCGAACTCGACAGGTTCGTTTACAGCGCTTCTCATGATTTAAGAGCCCCACTAACCTCCCTGCTTGGTCTGGTAAACGTGACCATGCTGGAAAACAATAACCATAAACTGAATGGTTATCTTGAAATGATGAAAGATAGTGTGAACAAGCTGGATGATCTGATCTCAGATATTATACACTTCTCTCGCAATGCCCGTCTTGACATAACACCTGAACCGGTACATTTTGAATGTCTTGCCCAAGAAACCTTCAACAACCTTAAATATTTACCAACTGCCGGCTCTATAGAAACCAACGTCCAGATAGAACCTTATAAGAACTTCTTTTCGGACCCCAAAAGGCTACGGATCTTACTTAACAATCTGGTTTCCAACGCATTTAGGTATCACGATCTTTCAAAGGAAATGCCCTTTATTAAGATCCAGATCAACTTTGAACAAAATTATGCTGTTATAAAAGTATCAGATAATGGCAAAGGGGTCCACCCGGAGCATCTGGACAGTATATTCGAAATGTTTTACCGGGCTACTGATGATTCTCAGGGTTCCGGGCTTGGTCTTTACATTGTAAAAGAAACCGTGGAGAAACTACAAGGTACTGTTCAAGTGCAATCAGTGCCGGGTAAAGGCACCACATTCATCCTTAGAATACCCAATCTGGAAGTTAATTAAGCGCCAAATGCACTAAGTACTAATCGCCGGGATCCGCCATTGTTTCGGTGTTCACAAAGATAAATTCCCTGCCAAGTCCCTACATTTAGTCTACCATTGGTTATTGGAACCATCACGTTCGAGCCTAATAACGCTGCTTTTATATGAGCTGGCATATCGTCAGAGCCTTCATAATCGTGTTTATAAAACGGCATATTCTCAGGAACCATTTTATTGAAATGACTTTCGAAATCCTCTCGTACTGTTGGGTCTGCATTTTCATTCAAACATAAACTGGCTGAAGTATGAGTAATAAATACTTGAAGCAAACCTGTTTGAAGGCTCGCAATATTTCTAAATTCCTGAGTGATGATATCAGTTATCAGATGGAACCCCCGGGGGAATGGAGGTAGCTGAAGTTCTTTCTGGTAAAATTTCATGTTTGGTAAGCCTGAATGATACAAAGTAATATATTCATATTATTGCTGCAGGGCCCAGTTTCGAGCAGCTTTCTGTAGCTTGAAGTTACGGAATACTTAATTTACTCAACACGCCAAAGCCCGATGTTTTCACGAATTTCAAATTTCATCAACTATCGACGCGGCCTGGCAGCTATTCGCAAGTCCGGTATCTGGTTTGTCGACATTCCACGCACTTCTTCCAGTAGTATCCGAACGGAGCTTTCCCAGCATTATGGACCGGTGTATGGAAAATCGGACTTACAGGATGCTGCACTCAATGTGCAAAAGCAATTAATCCCCAGCCATCTAACCGCCCTGGAAATGCGTCAACGGATAGGGAAGCAGTCATGGAATGATCTGTTTACTTTTGCTATAGTGAGAAATCCCTGGGATAGAATGATCTCTATTTTTCAATACCGCAAAGTAGTCGGTGAAATCGATCAGGAGACTTCATATAGTGAATATCTCGAGTTATTTTTCAGAAAACCTGATGACCCAAAATCCCCCTATCACTATCATGGATACTATTATCAGGCCGTAGATTACCTTGTTGATGAATTCGGGGAGATTATGGTGGATTACATTGGACGTTTTGAAAACAGGGAAAAGGATCTTGAAATTGTAAGAAAAAAGTGTGGTTGTCCCCAACTTGGTTTATTATATACACAATGCTCGCCCATTGAACAAGCCTATAGCTCCTATTATAACCAAGAAACCCGGGATATGGTGTCGGCAATTTGCAAGAAAGACATTGAAGCCTTTGGATACCAGTTCTAGCACTTTATTCAATTCGCTCGTAAGCCCCTATATCAGGCTGTGCATCCCTGGGGTTTCCTAGAAGGTCTGTGTTGATTGGCAATAGCCTGCCCTGATCCTTTGCAGGGCTTAGAGTATCCAACCGATAGTCAAACTCCGTTGGGTCAACAAATCGAGGGAAGTCTGGATCAGTGTCCAGGACATTGTTATTGATGTCAAAATCTTCATTTTGGCTGCGTATAAGACAATGCTCCATCAGGACCTGGAATTTAGGGCCATCTGAGGCATTGAACACCAACTCTTCCCTATCTTGATGGTCACCCCAGATAATATTGTTCTGAAGTTGAGTATAGAGATCGGCTTGTAATAAACTTCCATCGTCAAGCTCAAGGTTATCGGAAAATATAAGAGCTGGAGCTTCATTAAAGAGTCCAATGGAATAGTTGGCAAAGGTACAGTGCTGATATACATAATTGCCTCCTGCGAAATGGGCCCCGGTGAAATTAGCACAATTGTTCACCACCATATTATAAGCCCATAGGTCAGAAGTGAAAGCCAGAATCCCGAACCCTGACATGTTCTCTATAATGGTATTGCTAATGATAAGGTCCGGTATGGTATCGTTGTCCGGAGTTCCCAGCCGGACACCAAATTCGGCGTTTCTAATGACAGCATGATCAATCTGATTATTGTTACTCCCCTCCAGGAATACCAGGCCTGTCCATTGACCCGGCGCATGCTCTATGTCCAATCGAATGTTTCTAAATAAAACCGGTTTATCAGCGGATCCGGCTACCAGTAATGACCCCTTCACAAATATGGTGGCGTTTTTGTTGATGTATATCTCGGCCCCTTCCTCAATGGTTAATTGGCACAAGCTATCCACCAAAATTGAACCATACATGACATATGGTTTGTCTGCCAGCCAAATGGTATTACAAGCTATGATGCTATCATTTCTAAAAAAATGGGCATCCTGACCCCAAGACACCAGATTGACTGTTTGAATATTTTCATTGGTCATAAACACTACTGAGTCCTCCACCAAAAAGGGTGTGTTTTCATCACGTGAAGGAATGGTAACTTCAACCAACACCAGAAGGCTGTCCTTGCCCAGAATGATCTGATCTTTGAATCGTTTTTCTTTGATACCGTTTATCAACAGAGTGTAAAACGAGCTTTCTCCGCTCGCTATTGAAATACTACTTAGATTGACGGCATTGTCTTGAGGGTTAAAGACCCTGAATCGACGGGTGAAGCTAACAGTATCCGTAAACAACGTGTCAAAAAACAAGGTATCTGTTGAAAAGGTTAACTGGGCATTTGGATCAAGAGTAATCTCTTCCTCCGCCGGAGTACAATCAACCAGCAACAGGAAGAGTCCTGCAATGATCATTAAGTACAATTGATACTTCAAAGCAGTTAATCCGTTCCTTCCTTTAGTTTTTCTGCGTGCTCGGCAATTTGAAGTTGTTCTATGAAATCTCCGATTTCCCCGTCCATAACCGTAGGTAGATTATGCACCGAATAACCAATCCTGTGATCTGTTACCCGGCCTTGCGGGTAATTGTAGGTACGTATTTTATCTGACCGGTCACCACTCCCTACCATGGATCTACGCTGAGCGCCGACTTCATCCTGGTGCTTTTGTAGCTCAATTTCATATAGACGGGACCGTAATACTTTTAAGGCCTTCTCCAGGTTTTTCAGCTGTGACTTTTCGTCCTGACAAGAAACCACCAGCCCGGTAGGGAGATGAGTTAAACGGATTGCGGAATAAGTAGTGTTTACACTTTGACCACCTGGTCCTGAGGAGCAAAAAGTGTCTTTTCGGATATCATTCATGTTAATCTCTACTTCTACATCATCCATTTCCGGAAGCACTGCCACGCTGGCAGCTGATGTGTGAACTCTACCCTGGGTTTCCGTAGCTGGTACTCTTTGAACCCGATGCACTCCGGATTCATACTTTAATTTACCATAAACATCTGCACCGGTTACCATACTAATAATCTCTTTGTACCCGCCACTAGTGCCTTCAGTTAGATCCAAAACCTCCAAACGCCACCCCGATTTTTCTGCAAAACGTTGGTACATCCTGAACAGGTCGCCTGCAAAAATAGCCGCTTCATCACCTCCGGTACCTGCCCTGATCTCAAGAATAGAATTCTTCCCATCATTAGGGTCCTTAGGGATCAACAGGGTTTTCAATAGTTTCTCTAATTGGTCCTTTTCGCGGTTGCAACTCATCCAACTCAGTTTTGGCCAGTTTCTCTGAAATCAGGGTCTTTTTCCGTGGACAATACACTTTCTGGCGCTTTCAATGTGGTCCAATACGTTTTGATATTTCGTGGTATTTATCAACTATCTTTTGCAGGTCTTTATACTCTTTAGAAAGTCTTGAGTATTTTTTAATATCCGCGGTAGCATCGGGTTGTACGATAAGTTGACCTACTTCTTCAAATCGATCTTCTATAGCCTGTAATTTGTCCAGCATCTTTTCCTATGATGTCCAAAATTAACAAATGTTTTCCAAAGCTTGTTTTTGAGGTATATTATATTTGATACCTCTTTTGTCAAACCTGACATTTAGCTAATTTTGGAGATGGCACAGTTTAAAATAGTATTCCATATTGCTCTGTTGTTTATTTTTAGTTGTGGGGACCTCAGTGAGAAACAGGCCAACCGGCAAATGATTAAAGATGGCATAAAAGATCACCAATTAAAAAGAGTTACTGAAGATCAAATCATCACCGCCGCTTACGACCAAGGGAACATTATAGTAAAACAACTGGAACAGCTATCAAAAGAATTATCATACTGGCAAACTTCTGAGGGACTATCTGTAATGGACTCAATTACTATGGCAACGGGCCATGATGGTTTTAGGTTAATCTTCGTAAATGAACTATCCCATAAGCTTCGTAAGGAAGAAACTGCCCTAATAGAAGCTTATGAATATAGTAGCGATAATGGACAGCCGGTACATCAAAATGTGCAAAATATAGATGGACAATCTCTGTTATTTACTTCTCCCTTGAGCAAGGATGATAAATTTTTAGGCATGTGGAGCCTCTATTTATCCAGAAAAACCTTGATACGCAATCTGTAGTTAAACTTGTTGGTGCCGAAAACAGTCGGTGGTGTGGTCATTTACCAAACCAACCGCTTGCATATAGGCATATATGATGGTTGTCCCAACAAATTTAAATCCTCTTTTTTTGAGATCTTTACTAATGATATCTGAGACTGCAGTTGAGGCAGGTACTTCTTGTACACTGTGGTGTTGATTGATAATTGGTTGGCCTTCGACAAACGACCACAGGTAATTGTTGAAACTTTCAAACAGATCCTGCACGTGAATGAATTTTTGTGCATTTGTTACCGTTGACCTGATTTTCAATTGATTTCTAACAATGTTTGGGTTCATCATTAATTGCCGGATCATATCTTCGTCAAATCCAGCTACGTTTTCAACTTCCCAGTTTGCAAAAGCTATCCGGTATCCATTTCGTTTTTTTAATATTGTGCTCCAGCTTAAACCTGCCTGTGCCCCTTCCAGAGTTAGGAATTCAAAAAGAATTTTATCGTCATGTACAGGAACCCCCCATTCTTCGTCGTGGTATTTGATGTATTCATCAAAAGCTCCATTTACCCATTGGCATCTTTTTTTCATGGGTTTTAAATAATCCGGTTTAAGGGGCACGAGTTAAAAAAACTGGCACCATATCAAATATAGCAGTAGTTATTCCGGAAAAACGCTTGCATCCAGTTTAGGAATAACCCTCAGTGCATTTTTGTAGTAAATCTTTTTTAGTACCTCTTCAGGAAGGTCAAGCCCATACATTTTCCAATATGCATGATACTTCTTATAATAAGGAAAATACTCATCGGCTGTTTCCAGGACTCGAAAGTAGGTGTGATATTCTTCCGGGTTCCAGGAGTCCTTGCCAAACATGATACGGTCCTGGTATTTAATAAAAAAATCTCGGGCTTGCCGGGGTTGTCTTCCCAATTCAGCTATTACCGCCCCAAACTCAATCATCATATTTGGATATTGATCCAACAAGGAGCTGAGCTGTGGCAGATCATTTGCATACCAACCAAAATGCGCATTGATAAAAATCGTTTCCGGGTGATTCCGAAACACGTTGTGTTGCTCTTTTATGATTTGTTCCCAGGGCGCTGGATCCTCATCGGACCTTTTCCTGTTGGGTCTTAACTTAAGCTCTAACCATCGCTCATTGTTACTGTTATATTCCTGCCAAAACGGTGCGGGATCAGCGGAGTGGATCAACACCGGAATTCCCAGTTCTCCGCATTTTTCCCAAACAGGAGCAATTCGTGGATCGTCAATTGCAATTCTTTTTCCCTTGGCATCAGTGTTTCTAAGGCCCAGACTCTTATATATCTTCAAACCTTTAGCACCCTTGCGCACATCCTGTTCCAGCTGTTTCGCTGTATTCTCCGCCCAGTCAGGATCGTCAATACCTGAAAAACTGATATTAGTGAAAATAACCAATCTTGATTTCAAATCTGATCGCTCGATATTGTTTAGGGCTCCGTCCAGATGACTGGTTTCACCTCTGCCCCGACCACTGAGATTGACCATTATCCCCATGTTCAAATCATCCATGTCTTTAACCAGCAGATCGAGGTCTTGATTTGGCATGCCAAACTGGTGATTATGGACATCTATAAATGGATATTTGGCACGGGTTAACGGGTGCTCCGGGACCACCAGGGTGGAAGGAGGATTATACTCCTCAAAGGTGAGATTATGTCCATTTTGAGCGGTCAATACAACACTGCATACTGTTAGGATACTGGAAAATATATATTTCATTTTGTTTAGTTTCTCAACTATAAACGTAATACATATTTATGTGTTGGACAAAATCCTTGGTCAGATATGCCTACAGGTAGAATAAGACAATAAATAGTTGCTTAACTGTATCCCCACAGTTTTAACCTCTTAAGATGATCTTATGTGATAGTTAGATTAGGCCGATGGATAACTTGGATCACCCATTACTTCCTCTATTTGTTGAATGTGCCGCTCCAGATGTCCTGACATAAACATCAATATTTGGTATCCATCAAGATCCCCCAGTGGTCCGAATGGAATAAAGTGATGCCGCAGTTCGTCCTCAGTGGTTTGGGCATAAGACAGCGTTTCTTTCCTCAGCTGCTCGAAATTTTTGAGAAACGCTTCGGGGAGATTCGAAATTACCCGAGGGTTCAAGTTCAGGTTTCGTCTTTACTTTTTGATCACGGGATTTTATGGCGTCCATCATCAATTCAGTTTTACCGCTTATTTCGGCTGCCTTATCAGGCTCAGCCGGGGACATCTTAAGCTGGTCCGTTACCAAACTGAATAATTCCTTTTCGGCCTTTTCCAAATGCTCCGATATTTCAGCAATAGACCACACCGAATCTACAGATTTATAAATCCATTGTTCCCTGGTAAGCCTCTTGACTAAAAACTCAAGGCTTTCCCAGCTTTTCTCCAGGTGGGCGGAAATCTCAGATTTTTCTTCAATAGTTAACTTACCACCTTCCTGTCCCCAAAGCGCGATGGAGGAGAGAAGGAAAACTGAAGTTATTATTCGTTTCATTATAACAATATAAATACTATTGTTGTGAATGGAAAGCAATCTTATTCCCTTCGGTATCCTTAATTATGGCAAAGTAGCCAATCTCATCGGAAATCTTAGTTTTGGGCACCACCACAGCACCTCCTGCATCCTCTACCCTGCTCAAAGGCCCTGCAAGATCGGGCCCGCCATTTAGATAAACCAATGAGCCGCTTTCTGAGGGTTCATATCCCTCCCCCTCCACCAGGGCACCACCTACCTCCTGTTGTCCATGGGGCAAAAATCCCATTCTTAATCCCATAATTTCCTCCCTGTGAATGTCGCCGCTTAACACTGTGCTGTAAAAACTGCAGGCACGATCAAGATCTTTTGCTGGGATCTCAAACCAGTTTATTGCATTTGCCATAATTGTAAAATTTTGTTAGTGAAACAATGGTTGACTGATTATATCAAATTATACGGCATTTCCTTTGAAGGTTTTTATAATAAAATGTGATAACGTAGGTTTCTAACTAAAGATATATTGAATTAATAGGTTATTTTACATATAATACTTGAATATATGTAGTATTCTATGGCTAAATCTGATGCCTTGTTTTCTTTGATCAAGTCCCTTACTAAATAGACTATCAAACTAAATGTATACCTTGACCCGGAGTTATACACTAAATCTAATTGCCGTGGTTACTTTCCTAAAAGATTGTAACCATCCCTTAGGTTATTTCGTGAAACATTTTACTGGTTACTCAAACAATAAACTTCTATGAAAAGGATTAACTATTTTTTTATTACCGGTTTATTAATTACCGGTTTATTTTCAAATGGGTTTGCTCAAGATGATAAATCCAAACGGCCTAGCCCTCCCAAAACCGCCAGTGGAGTGGTTGGGGACTTAAAAATTGCAATTGACTATGGGGCTCCGTCTGTAAAAGGTCGGACCATTTTTGGTGGACTCGAAGCCTATGGAAAGGTTTGGAGAACAGGAGCCAATGAGGCCACTACTTTTAGTGTGAACAAAGACGTGACCATTGACGGAAAACCACTGCCAGCGGGCAAATACGCACTCTTCACCATTCCTGAAAAAGGTGATTGGACAGTTATATTCAATAAAAAAGCGGACCAATGGGGTGCGTATGACTATGACAAAGCTGATGACGCATTAAGGATTAAGGTAAAACCAAAGAAACTTGACCAGGTGCAGGAACAACTGTCATTTGACGTGGGCAAAGAAGGTGTGGTACAATTTAAGTGGGAATATCAGTCATTTGACTTTTCCGTAAGTGCTAATTAAAGAGGAATAATGCGAATATTTAAAAGTCTCCCGGTTGACTCCTGGAGACTTTTTTAATACTTCTTCTTATTATTCTTGATATTTCATTTGGATTGATCCGTAAATTCGATTTATTTGAACAATAATGGTGGTATCAAACTTTGCCTGCTCATAGTCCATAATGGAGGGACATTCTGAGGGAATTCAATTACATAAGTTTTATCTCTCTTATAAAATAAACGGAGAGGTGAATACCGGATGGTTCTATGGAACGCATATCCGATTTGCAAAAGACCAACTGTTGTTCCAACAACCGGAAGCCACCGATCTTATGGACTGGACATACGAAAAATCAGAAGCCCTGCGTAGTTATTTATTAAAACAAAACGCTTCAAAATTATCTGTAATGATGCGTTTGAAAGAGCAATCAAGCTAGTCCTTTCCATTTTCACCACATCTATTCTCTGTCAAACGCGCCCTAAGTATTAGCTAGTGATGAGCTTTGTGTCGGGTGAATCTTATTATATTTGGAGTAAATGTGAAGAAATATCAATTTGAGATGTTTGGAAGGATTTATAATAGAATTAAGGAAAAGAACTTTTCGTTTTTAATTAACATCCTGCTTTACCTGGTAGCAGTTGTAGTAGCCTTGCCCTTCTTTTTTTTAATGAGCCCACATCTTCCGGCAATAAATCTCCCTCTTGGAGTTGGAATTCATCTGGAGCATTTACTTTTTTCCGTTCTGGTAGTTGGACTATCGATCTATATAGTAGTACGGTTGAAACATTTAGTTTTAATTCTTCTTGGGATTGGCATAGTCTCGATCATTGTTAGCAGCGCCAGAGGAAGATATAGTTTTCAGGATGCTTTCCAGGACTATGTGGTTTCTCTTTACAACTTGCAGAACAATCCCGTTGCGGTCCCGTTGATGGCTGAGGATTATGAACCATTTCAGGATGCATATAAGGTTGCGGAAGCTGTCAATTTCAAAGGAGCAGATGTGCGGAATTTCGCGGTTAAAATTGGAACCAAACACTTTGGCAAGCATATTGATAAGCATAACCGCAGCTTAGTACAAGGTTTCTCTGTGTTTAAGGAAATCAACAATAACTGGATTTATGTCTCGGACCCCGTTGGAGAAGAGTATTTTGCATCTGCGGGCGAAACTATGAATCAGCAACAATATGATGGAAAATTTAATGGAGATTGTGACGATCATGCCATTTTAATGGCTGCTTGTCTAAAGTTTGTCGGATCAGAGGTACGACTGGTGCGAACAACCCACCATATTTACCCAGAATTAAAAATAGGTTCTAAAGATCAATTGGATAAAGCCATTTTTTTAATCCGTCACAAACTCTTTGTAAAAGAATCCAAAGGCAAGAGTATTTACTATCATGTAGATCACAGTGGGGTGATTTGGTTGAATTTTGACTATACGGGTCGCGCTCCCGGAGGAAAATTCCTTCAAGAAGATATTGTGGGCATATTGGAATTCTAGATGAAGAAGAAAGCTCTATTTCTTGATTCATATTTCGACTTTGATTCAATATTTCCAATGGAGTATTTCGAAATGTATTTACAGGAAAGCGCAAGCAACTATTGGATGGTGTATTTTGTAAATGATCACAGTGAAACTCCATATGGCCCATATAACGAAGATGAGCTTTTGAGTCGGCTGACCCTGGCCCCATTTTTTTTTGAAGAAATGGTTTTCATTTATCACCTGATAGAAAGTCGGGACAGCGATTTACGGGAACTGGGGATTAGATTACTCAGAAAATTGATTTGAAAGCATCCACATTAAGGCCCCGGAATAAACCTCCTATTATAGTTTCCTTCCTTAGGCACTGTTTTTTTGGTAACAGCACCCAAGAACATGTGCAGTAAGACCTGTTGGATGCAAAGTGATTTGTTAAAAAGTATATAGAAAAAAGAAAAAAAGAAATAACCAAAGAGCACAAAGAAAATGCCAGTATTCGGTTAACAGTTCCAACCTAAGTCTGTCGAAAGGGTTAGTAACCATAATTAAAGCCTTTACAGGATCCTGCCGTACCTTATAGGTTTTAACTAATGCCAATAACAAAAAAAGGATTCCTCCGGAAAGATGCATCAAATGAAGGCCGCTGATCACGTATAAGAATGTCCCGGACGATTTTCCGGCAAGAAAAATACCACTTTCCTTTAAATCAAGCCAACCCAGAAATTGGCATCCTGTGAAAATCACCCCCATTAGCAACACTAGAAAAATCATGAAGTTCAGCTGTCGCATGTTGTCCTCATGGAAGGCTTTTACTGCTAAGTTCAAAGCAAAACTAGACCCCAATAATATTATAGTTGCTAATGTAAAGATCTTGGGAAGTCTAACTTCTGATGCCTGAAAGTAATTGGGAATACTAACAGTGTAGGCAATTACCAGAAATACGAAGATCATTGCTATTCCTACAATCGCAAGCATCATTAACATTTTGTAGGGGTGCATCTTTTCAATTTGTTGAAAACTGCTTTCCCGGTATTTAGCTTGTATGTTCTTTTTCGGTTGCATTGGTACTTTGTACTGCCAATTCAATCAGCTGGTATGGCACTATGACTTTACCCCCATTTTAAGAGGTTCTTGACTTTACTCAAGCGGTAATCATAAATATAATCAAAACAAAGTAATTATAGTGTCATTCACGCCACAGGATTTTTAATTTTTTTACCTTTGTTGCTTGACAATTTCTTCTTTCTTAGAGAACTATCTGGAGGATAGTTTGGTTCAGACCCTGGCAATCCGACTACAAGACTCCCAGGCTTCTACTGTATTGGTCAAAGGGCTGAAAGGTAGCATGGATGCCATCATTGGTGCATCTGTATCCAAATTAATTGTCTCATCTCACCTGTATATAATATCCGATAATGAGCAGGCTGCCTATTTTCAAAACGATCTCCAGAGTTTGTGTGAAGAAGAAGTACTCTTATATCCAACATCCTATAAAAGACCCTATCAATATGAAGAAGTAGAGAATGCCAATGTGCTGATGCGGGCTGAAATATTGAACAGGGTACTGCAATCAAAGGGTGAAGCCTTACGCATAGTTACTTATCCTGAAGCCTTGTGCGAGAAAGTAATTAATAAAAAATCGTTGGTTTCTCATACCCTTAAATTAGAGATTGGGACATCCCTGGAATTGAGTTCTTTGAATGAGCGGTTACAGGATTATGGGTTTGAAAAAACTGATTTTGTATATGAAGCCGGGCAGTTCTCTATTCGGGGAGGAATTGTTGACATTTACTCCTACGCTAATGAATTGCCTTTCAGAATGGAGTTTCTGGGATCTGAGATTGAAAGCATCCGGACCTTCGATCCTGCTAGCCAATTATCTGTTGACCAATTACAGAAAATCAGTATTATTCCCAATGTTGAAACCGCCTTAAAAACAGAAACCCGTCAGTCATTTTTTGATTTCCTTTTACCTAACACCAAAATATGGGTGAAAGACCAGGGACATCTTCTGGACGTCTGTCAGAACACTTTTCAGAAAGTTACTGAGGCTTATCACGAAAAGTTGACAATTAGTCATGGGATATCTGAACCTTCCATGCTATTTGAAACATCCACATCCCTCGAGCTAAATCTTAACAAATTCAGCCTTATTCAATTTGGAACCCGCTTTTACGGGAAAAGTGACCATGAATTGATCTTTGAAGCGCAACCACAGCCTTCATTTAACAAGAATTTTGATTTGATTGTTGAGCAACTACGTAGTTATCATAATCAAAATTACCGCTGCCTGTTAATAGGAGAGGCCCCGGCGCAATTGGATCGTTTAAAATCGATATTCACTGAACTGGACCCCAACCTCCAATTGGATGATGTACACATTAGTTTGAGGGGGGGGTTTATCGATCATCTATTACGCTTGGTTTGTTTTACGGACCATCAATTATTTGACAGGTTTCATAGGTTTAAAATACGCAAGCAATATTCTAAGTCAAGAGCACTGACCCTCAAGGAGCTGCGAACACTCAACACTGGTGATTTTGTGGTTCATATTGACTTCGGCATTGGCCGCTTTGCCGGTATGGAGAAAGTCCATGTGGGTAAGAGAGAACAGGAAACATTGCGTTTGGTTTACAAAGATGACGATCTTCTTTATGTAAGTGTACACTCGTTACACAAGATCTCAAAATATAGCGGCAAGGAAGGCATGGTCCCCGTAGTTAATAAGTTGGGTAGTCAGGAATGGGATCAGAAGAAAAAAAGGGCCAAGCGTAAGGTAAAGGAAATTGCCAGAGACCTAATCGAACTATACGCTAAGAGAAAATCTACCTCAGGATATGCATTTGATGAAGATGGATTCCTACAGGCTGAGTTGGAATCTTCATTTCTTTACGAAGACACCCCGGATCAGGCCAAGGCTACAGAAGACGTGAAAAGTGACATGATGTTAGCTCATCCTATGGATCGTTTAATATGTGGTGATGTGGGCTTTGGCAAAACGGAAATAGCTATTCGGGCTGCATTTAAGTGTGTCGTCAACGGAAAGCAAGCAGCTATTCTTGTTCCTACCACCATCTTAGCCATGCAACACTACCAGACCTTTACAGATCGTCTGGCGGATTTCCCTGTACAAATAGAATACATCAATCGGTTCAAGACTCCAAAGGAAATAAAGGCAACCCTTTTAAGGGTGACTGCGGGAGAAACTAACATTCTGATTGGAACCCATCGTATGGTTAGTAAAGACGTGAAATTCAAAGACCTGGGATTGCTGGTGGTTGATGAAGAGCAAAAGTTCGGAGTCACTGTAAAAGAACGCTTAAAAGAAATGAAAGTGAACGTAGACACCTTAACCCTTACAGCCACGCCCATACCCAGAACCCTGCACTTTTCATTAATGGGAGCGCGCGATCTCAGTATTATCGCAACTCCTCCACCCAACCGGCAACCGGTGACCACTGAAATCCATACCTTCAACGAAGCTGTGATCAGAGATGCTATTAGTTATGAACTAAAAAGAGGAGGACAAGTATTCTTCGTTCACAATAGAATCGCAAATATTGATGAGGTCTCAAACATTGTCCACCGGCTGGTGCCCGATGCCCGAATAGCAATCGCTCATGGACAGATGGAAGGGACCAGGCTTGAAAAAGTTATGGTGAAATTTATCAATGGTATGTTTGATGTATTGGTTTCCACTAATATAATTGAATCGGGCCTGGATATACCAAATGCCAATACCATACTAATTAACCATGCTCATATGTTTGGTCTGTCCGATCTACACCAGCTGCGAGGAAGGGTTGGGCGATCGAACAGAAAAGCGTTTTGCTTTTTGTTAACACCACCCCCCGCTCAACTCAGTTCAGATGCAAGAAAAAGACTCAGTACCTTAGAAGAGTTCTCCGATCTGGGAGCAGGTATTAAGGTGGCGCTAAAAGACCTTGATATTAGAGGAGCCGGGAATTTATTAGGCAAAGAACAAAGCGGATTTATCTCCGATCTGGGATTTGAAATGTATCATAAGATATTGGATGAAGCAGTAAAGGAGTTAAAGGAAGATGAATTTAAAGAATTATTTAAATCTGAACTTCCTAAGTTAGAAATAATCAAAGCCAGAGATTGTAACATTGAAACGGACCTTGAACTGTTAATCCCTGATGATTATATCTCCAGTGTTTCAGAACGGTTGCAGCTTTATAGTCGTTTGGACAATCTTTCTGATGAAACTGAAATTAGCAAGTTTTGTGAAGCAATGGCCGACCGGTTTGGTCCATTGCCAATCGAAGTACTTGACCTGGTCGAAACGGTGAGACTTCGTTGGCTTGCGCAAAGTCTGGGATGCGAAAAACTTATAATCAAAAACGAAACGGTAAAGTGTTATTTACTTCCGTCCGATAATGAAACCTATTACCAGTCAGAAATGTTTGGAAAGATATTGGCTTTTGTCTCCAGTCATTCACAGAGATGTCGACTAAAAGAGACTCAAAAGCGACTGGTATTGGTAATTTCAGAGGTTGAAGGGATTCGAAAGGCCAAGGATATTCTGTATCAGATAGATCAACCGAAAATAAATATTACAAAATACAATAAAAATGGAGTTTTGTAATTATTAATATTGCACGGTGTTATGCGGTTTGCATTTTGGAGAATTATCTTACATCCATGGAATATTAGAAGGTATTTAATTTAATTTTACTCTCCAATGCTCCAAATTGCATGCGTTATAATTATGAATTGAATAGTTTTTTACATTAAAGGTAAATTTAAACAGGTTATGAAAATGGCAAGCAGATTGCGGGTTCCCCTTATTTTGGGCCTCAGCATGATTTTATCTACTTCCTGTAACAAATTCTTTCAGAAGCAACCAACTGCTGAGAACCCAGGAGAAGCAAGTACCGCAACAGGTCTTGCATATAATGAAGATGGGGGATTCCCTGTAAATGATTTTAGCGGACAACCGGATGGTCCGAATCTGGTATTTATTGAAGGTGGTCGAATGACCCTTGGCTCATTTGAAGAAGACCTCCTGACAACCAGAGACAACCTTGAAAGGACCGTTACAGTGGCTTCATTCTACATGGACGAAACTGAGGTGGCTAACATACATTGGCTGGAGTATCTCTATTATGTAAAATTAGACTCCACCAGAGAATTCTATGAGTCTGCCTTACCTGATACCACCGTGTGGAAAGGGCAACTTGCCTTCAATGATAGTTATGTTGACCATTACTTGAGGTATCCTGGTTTCCGCTTCTATCCGGTAGTCGGTGTTAGCTGGTTGCAAGCCAATGACTATTGTAAGTGGAGAACATCAATGGTTAACTTGAAACTAGCCGAAGAGTCGGGTTTAGAGGACCTTCCAGCAGAACAAGGGGGACGAATTCCATTAGAGTCTGGCGTAGTACTTCCAGATTATAGATTGCCTACGGAAGCTGAGTGGGAATATGCGGCTCAGGCCCTGGTGGGAACTCAGTGGCTGGATGAAAACCAAACACATCAAAGAATTTATCCCTGGGATGGACATGCCCTTCGAAACCCTTATGGTAAAGAAATGGGATTCTTCCTGGGTAACTTCAAGCGTGGTCGAGGCGACTATGCTGGTATCGCAGGAAAACTGAACGATGGAGCAATGATCACCTCCAGTATTTATGAATACCCTCCAAACGATTTCGGACTTTATAATATGGCCGGCAACGTAAATGAGTGGGTACAGGATATTTACAGACCTCTTTCCTTCCAGGATGTTGATGATTTGAACCCCATTCGAAGAGATGGACTCCTGGATCCTGCCAGCTATTATGATAATGAAGGCGGCGAATCCCTGATTACCGATAACGTAAGGGTCTATAAAGGTGGTTCTTGGAAAGACGTGGCTTATTGGCTGTCACCCGGAACCCGAAGGTTCCTGGATGAGGATTCAGCTACTGCTACCATCGGCTTTAGGTGTGCAATGATCAGAGCTGGAAGTAACTATTAAAAGATAAGTTTAATTTACCTTATTTATCGCGCGGCGATGTAACACGTATTACATGGCCGCGCGATTTTTTATGCCTTTTGAGTAAGGCCAATAGCGGCAACAATAATTCCATTAGCACCATTTGCGAGCAGCGGGGCCGCCGAACCTGCCATTGTGGCCCCAGTGGTAATTATATCATCAATTAACAATACCAGTTTCCCTTTTATTCCATCAGGATTAACAATACTAAATTCATTGGAAGTATTCTCAAATCGCTCCCAACGGTTCAATTGCGTCTGGGTTTTCGTCCTGTGAACACGCTGTAAGGCTTCCGAGATTGGGCATGCTGTAACATGAGACACTCCAGCAGCAATTTCAAGGCTTTGATTATATCCTCTGGATTTTTGTTTATCTGGATGAAGGGGAACAGGGACTATGGTTTCGAAACGGTCCCGGATATGGATCAAAACTTCTGAAGCAAACCAAACACCAAGTTGAAAGGCAAGTCTTGGTTGGTGCCTGTATTTTACCTTATGTATCAGATTTCGTACATGGCCTTTTTTGGAAAAGCTGAGAAATGAATAAGCTTCAACAAATGGAAACATCCCAAGTAAACGAGCTGCGGTATGATTATCAACACCAAGGTAATTCTTTTCTCTTGGGAGTTGAACCAGACAAGTACTGCATATGAAAGGCTCCCTTCTTGTCTTAGGGCCACCACACAGACTACATACAGCTGGAAAAAGCATGGTCAAGAAATCCAGCCCCAACTGTTTAAGGGTAATTTCCATTATATTTGAAATACTTGATACTAAGATCCCTTCTAAGGATCTCAATTATGTATAAAAAAGACCTTGATTTGGAGCGGCAGTGGAACTCTTTACTGGAACAGTTGGGGAGTACTTTTGGGAAAAAACCAGACAGTCTGGAAGCTGTGCTGTTTTTGGTTGGTGTGAATGAGCTTGGACAGGGAGCCCGGACCTTCAGCAAAGAGGACAAACAAGACCTCATGCATATTGCCATTTGCAAGGCATTAAGTTCGTCGGGGTTTTATGAACTAGAAGGACTGGATGAATCAGGATGGCCTCATTGGAAACTAGTAAAGGATCTGCCTAATTTTGATTTACTTGAGCAAGAGAAATTGTTGAAGATGCATGTTCTGGAATACTTTGTGAAAGGGATGCCAAGGTCTGATAATAATCATTAACTGATTGTGTTTTGTTTTGCACTTTTATAACATTAATAAATTGGGAAAAGCAGCATATTGCAACAGAACTCAAAGCTGCCTCGTTATGTAAGCTATGACACGTGCTTCGGGATATAGTGAACTAATAGGTAAATTACAGGCCTATAAACGCAAATATTATCAAAATAAATTAATCAAAGGGGGGCTGCTAGCACTTGGCATCCTACTTACTTCCTATCTATTAATTAACTCTCTGGAGTACACGGTGCGATTTGGGACTCCTATCAGGGCGATTTTACTTTTCGGGTTCCTGATATTGGTGGCTTGGGTTGTTATTCACTGGATTATTGATCCTGTCTGGAAGCTATTCACCATAAAACGTCAAATCAGTAACGAGGAAGCTGCCTCACAAATAGGACGATTTTTCCCCAATGTTGCAGACAAATTGCTAAACACGTTGCAGTTATATCAACTAAGTAGAGAGCATAATGCATTGATCCAAGCTAGTATTTCACAAAAAACCCTCGAGATTTCCACCGTACCTTTTGTGGAAGCAGTCAACTTCAGGGAAAACAAAAAATACGTTAAATATCTGGTTCTACCCTTAGGGATTATGGCAGTGGTACTCTTGGCAGCACCTCAGTTATTCACCGAAAGCACGCCTCGTATTATTAACTTCAATAAAACCTACGCTGCACTGGCACCATTTCAGTTTGAGGTGCTAAACGAGGAACTTAGGGCCTTTAAGAATGAAGATTTCAAGCTCATTCTAGGGCTTACAGGTAGTGTAATGCCGAATACAGTATACCTGCAAACCAAAGACCGTCGGATCAAAATGGTGCAAAATGAAGATGGAATTTTCGAATTTACTTTTACCAAAGTACAATCCGGACTTGATTTTGGATTTGAAGCAGCTGGATTTCAATCAAATTCCTACTTTCTGGAAGTTCTTAGTCGTCCTAATTTGAAAAGCTTTGATATTGATCTTGAATATCCAGGATATCTGCAAAAACAAAATGAGTCTTTACAAAATACCGGTAATCTTTTAATTCCAGAAGGAACAACTGTTAATTGGTCTTTCAGAGCCCTGGAAACTGATGGTATTTCATTGAAATTTCTGGAGAACAATGAGACACATGAATTGCAACAAGATGATAATCAATCATTTAAGTTTAAAAAACAAATAATGTCTTCGGGCAGGTACACTTTAGACCTGCAAAATAAGTTTAGTCGAAACAAAGAAGAGATCCAGTATCAGATAAACGTCATCAAGGACAAATATCCCGAAATTACTCTTGATCAATTTAGAGATACTACCATGTTCAGCTATATGTTATTTGGTGGGAGTGTTTCTGATGACTATGGGCTTTCTAGACTCTCATTATACTATGTAATGAACAGAAAAGGAAAAGATCACAGTCGGAAGTTTAATCCGATTGCAATCCCTCTCAAATCTTCTACCAACAATCAAAACTACTACTTTCAATGGAATGTAGACACTTTGAACATGGGACATGGAGACCAGGTGGATTATTATTTAAAAGTGTGGGACAATGATGGAGTAAATGGACCAAAAGCTACCAAGACTGCACAGTATAGGTTCAAGTTACCCGATCGTCAACAGATTAATGAAGCGCTGAATGAGAGTAACAGGAAAACAGAAGAACAAATAGACAAAAGTCTTCAGGATGCCAAGGAATTAAATGAGAAAATAGAAGAAGCTGAGAATCGTTTGAAAAGTAAAAAGTCCATGGATTGGCAAGACAAAAAGTTACTGGAAGAGATTCTTGAAAAAAGGAATGCGTTGAGCAAAGAGATTGATCGGCTTAAAGAGCTGAATGAGCGCAACAATGATCAAAAACAACGATTTAATGAGTACAGCAAAAACTTAAAGGCCAAAATGGACCAGCTTCAGGAATTGATGGATGAGCTTCTTGATGAAGAAACCAGAAAACTTTATGAAGAGCTGCGCAAATTACTCGATGAACAACAAAACTCTGATTCATTTCAGGACCTTCTGGAACAACTGGATTATAAAGAACTAAACCTGGAGCAAGAATTAGAACGAACCCTTGAATTGTTCAAAAGAATGCAGTTTGAACAAAAACTGGAAGAAACCATTGAAGATTTACAGGAATTGGAAGACGATCAGAAACAGCTTAGGGATGAAACCGGGGACAAGACTGATAAAATGGACCAGCTTTCTGAAAAACAAGCAGATCTTAAGCAGGAGTTCGAACAACTAAAAGATGCAATTGATGACCTCCGGGAAAAGAATCAGAACCTGGAGCATTCTCAAATGTTTGATGATACCTCAGAGGAAGAACAAGATATTGATGAAGGAATGAAGGAAAGCCAGCAACAGCTTGACCACAACAAACGTAAGGCTGCTCAAAAAGCCCAGCAACAGTCAATTAAAAGCATGCAGCAACTAAATCGAAAATTGCAGCAAATGCAAAGTGGCATGGAGATGGAGATGATGCAGGAAAATCTGGACAACCTGAGGGACATTGAAGACAACCTGATCAAATTGTCCTTTGATCAGGAGGCCCTTATGAAAGAGTTTCAAAATCTTAATCAAAGTGATCCCAGGTTTATTGAGCTATCACAGGAACAGCTAAAGCTTAAGGATGATGCCAAAATAGTAGAGGACAGCTTGATATCTTTAGCCAACCGGGTTTATCAAATCAAATCATTTGTTACCAGGGAGGTAAAGGAAATGAACGAGCATATGGACCAAAGTCTTGAGGGTTTAAAGAAACGCAACCAAGCTCAATCTATTAGTAATCAGCAACTTACAATGACTTCTATTAATAACCTGGCATTACTTCTTGGAGATGTGCTTCAACAAATGCAGCAACAAATGGCCATGGCTCAAGGGGGTAAACCCAAGAAGGGACAAAAAAATACTCCGGGTATGAGCCAGTTGCAGCAGCAATTAAACCAGCAGATTGAAAATTTGAAAAAAAGCGGAAAGAGCGGGAGGGCTTTAAGCGAGGAATTAGCTAAACTTGCAGCGCAGCAAGAGATGATTCGTCGGGCATTGGAAGAAGCACAGAAAGGAATTAAGGAACTTGGTGAAGACGGTCAGAACGGAAATCGGGACATTATTGAGAAAATGGAGCAAACAGAGTCAGATTTGGTCAACAAACAAATAACCAATGAAACCATAAAACGACAACGGGAAATATTAACAAGGTTGCTGAAAGCTGAAAAATCAATTAGAGAGCGCGAACTTGATAAAACTCGCAAAGCCCAACAGGCAAGCAAAAAGGAAACTGCTATACCTCCAGCATTCAAAGAATATCTGAAAGCAAAAGAAAAGGAGATTGAATTGTTGAGAACGGTTCCTCCGAAACTTAACCCTTATTATAAACAAGAAGTAAACGATTACTTTAAAAGACTAGACCATTAAAAGCGGCTAATAAATGGACTCCATTAAACTTGAAATCCCATCCCTCACGGCAAATATCAGAATTATTGAGAGCTTCATTGACAACGCCAAAGACAAATACAACATCGATGATGATATTTATGGAAATATCATGATTGCAGTAACCGAGTCCGTTAATAATGCCATCAGGCATGGCAATGCTCTGCAGAACAACAAAAATGTAACCATAAATCTTAACCTGGAACAAGACATCATTACTTTTACCGTCCAGGATCAAGGACCTGGATTCGACTTTCATAACTTACCAGATCCAACAGCGCCAGAAAACTTGGATAAACCTGGCGGGAGGGGCATCTTCTTAATGAAACATCTTGCTGACGAAGTAAAATTCAAGGACAGCGGTAGATTGGTGGAATTGCGGTTTTATGTAAATAAATAGGTGTGGTTGAGTTTTTTTGCGAAGACATTGAATTCTCTCCCTCATCGCCTGAAGCCTTAAAAAATTGGATAGAAAGGGTTATCGAAAACGAACAACATCTGGTTGGCAACATAAATTATATCTATTGTTCCAACTCTTATCTATTGAAGATCAATCAAACATATCTCAATCACCATACTTTTACGGACATCCTAACCTTTGATCAAAGCACAAATGCTGATGTTATTGCTGGTGACATATACATTAGCATAGATCAGATAAGGAGTAATGCCCTCAAGTATCATGAATCTTTTCATCGGGAACTTAAAAGGGTTATGATTCACGGAGTACTTCACTTACTGGGCTACAATGACAAGTCTGCAGAAGAACAACAAGAAATGAATAAAAAAGAAGAAGCTTACTTATCTTTGTAACATCAATGTTCCACGTGGAACATCTAATAAGATACATTATCTGTGTTCCACGTGGAACATCCAATATGAAAGTTTTATGTTTCCCAAATACGATATAATTGTTGTAGGTGCAGGACATGCTGGATGCGAAGCCGCTGCTGCTGCCGGACAAATGGGTTCAAAAGTATTATTGGTCACTATGAACATGAATACCATCGCTCAAATGTCCTGCAATCCTGCTATGGGAGGGGTAGCAAAAGGGCAGATCGTACGTGAAATTGACGCCCTAGGCGGTCAGTCAGCCATTGTTTCCGATCATTCCATGATCCAATTTCGAATGTTAAACAAATCCAAAGGGCCTGCCATGTGGAGTCCAAGGACCCAAAATGACCGACAAATGTTTGCTCAGAAATGGCGGCAGGTGCTGGAAGAGATACCTAATGTTGATTTTTGGCAGGAAATGATTAGTGAAATCATTACTAAAGGGGATCGTATTTACGGGGTCAAAACTGGAATGGGTCTTGAAATTCAGGCCAAATCTGTGATCCTTACTAATGGCACTTTTCTAAATGGAGTTATCCACATTGGTGAAAAGCAATTTGGGGGCGGTCGAACTGGTGAAAAAGCAGCTACCGGCATCACAGAGCAATTGCATGAACTAGGGTTTGAATCCGGTAGAATGAAAACAGGCACGCCCCCTCGTGTTGATGGCAGGACACTGGATTATTCTGCCATGGACGAACAATTTGGTGATAAAGAACCGGGTAAATTTTCTTTTATGAATACACCCTTACTGTCCCAGCAGAAAAGCTGTTACATTACCTATACCAATTCTGAAGTACATGATCATTTGAAAGCCGGGTTTTCCAGGTCTCCAATGTTCAATGGAAGAATACAAGGAATTGGGCCACGATATTGTCCTTCCATTGAGGATAAGATCAATAGATTTTCTGAAAGAGATCGACATCAGATATTTGTCGAACCGGAAGGCTGGAATACTATTGAAATTTATGTAAATGGATTCTCTACTTCTTTACCTGAAGATGTTCAGTATCAAGCAATTAGAAAAATGCTGGGGTTTAAAAATGCGAAAATGTTTAGGCCAGGTTATGCCATTGAGTATGACTTCTTCCCTCCTACCCAACTTAATGTATCGCTTGAAACAAAACTTATCCACAATTTATATTTCGCCGGTCAAATAAATGGGACCACTGGTTACGAAGAAGCAGCTTCACAAGGACTTATTGCTGGAATTAATGCCCATAGACAACTTAACCAAGAAGAACCATTGGTGCTTTCAAGGTCCCAAGCCTACATAGGTGTACTTATAGATGATCTTGTAAACAAAGGCACTGACGAACCCTATCGAATGTTTACTTCAAGAGCTGAGTTCAGAATATTGCTTAGACAAGACAATGCCGATATTCGTTTGACGCCATTAGGATACCAATTAGGGTTGGCTTCTGCAAAACGAATGAGTAAGGTCAAAAGAAAAGAAGAAGCCCTTAATAACTTAATGAAAGACTTTAAACAATATAAGTTTAAACCTCATGAGATCAACCAGAGTTTGCAGGGGCTTAATACTGCACCAATTAAGGAAAAAACTTCAGTATATCAATTACTGAAAAGACCTGAACTATCTGTTTTTCAATTAGTTAACATGAGCAATGGTCTATCTGACTCTCTGAGTAACTACTCTGTTGATACCACTGAACAAGCAGAGATACAGATCAAGTATGAAACTTATATTAATAAGGAGAAAAAACTAGCTGAAAAGATCGAAAGCCTGGATCAATATAAGGTTAATCCGGATTTTGACTACGCTCAAATTACTGCTCTTTCATCCGAAGCGAGGGAAAAACTAAAAAAAGTGAAACCTTCAACCCTCGGACAAGCATCAAGGATCAGTGGTGTTTCGCCTGCTGACATTGCCATCTTAATGGTGTTTCTTGGGAAATAGTATTTATGTATCATAAAATAGAAACTTGCCCATTATGCACAAATACTATATCTAAGCCATTCTACCTGGTAAAAGACCATGCATTTTCTAAAGAATCATTTTCAATAGTAAAATGCAGCAACTGTTCCTTTGTTTATACCAATCCCCGCCCCACCAGGCAAGACACTCCACGGTATTATGAATCAGAGAATTACGTCTCTCACACTCCAAGAAGTCGAAACTTTACAGACAAAATCTATTATCTTGCCAGGTATTTTATGTTGCGCCAAAAACTAAATTGGATACATAAATTGCTTGGATCGAGAGGTCGAGTTCTAGATTACGGGTGTGGTACTGGATCTTTTGTCAGTCTTTTACAAAAAAGGAAATGGGACGCCTGGGGAATAGAACCAAATGACAAGGCGAGATCAATCGCCAACGACAATGGAACTGCCTTTGTTTTTGAGAGTCTGGAAGAACTGCCATGGGATCAGTGTGAAGTCATAACGTTATGGCATGTATTGGAACATGTTCCGGATCTTGAACATACCATGAATGAACTTCTGCACCGTTTAAAACAAAACGGATTATTGTTTATTGCTGTTCCTAATTGTGTATCCTATGATGCACAGTATTATAAAGAGTACTGGGCAGGATTTGATGTTCCACGTCATCTTTCTCATTTTACACCTGAGAGCATGAAACAGTTGGTAAAGAAACATAAATTACATTTGCTGAAAATTATTCCCTTAAAATTTGATGCATTCTATATAAGTTTGCTTAGTGAGAAATACCGACATGGATCCAGTATTAACGCATTTTTACAGGCTATTCATTCTAATCATCTCGCAAAAAAAAATCACTTGAACTATTCAAGTCTGGTGTATGTAATAAGAAAATGAAATATCTTTGGTTCCTGATCTTTCTTACTTATGCCTGTGCCAATCCCATCCCTCCTACCGGTGGCCCAAAGGACCTGGATCCACCGGTATTGATAAACACTATTCCGGATAATAAAACGCTCAACTTTAATGGATCTCAGATAACCCTGGAATTTGATGAATACATAAAAGAAGAAAATCTCTTAACACAATTAATGATTACCCCAAATCTAAGAGGTATCTATGAATATCGAGTAAATAAAAATCGAATAGTGCTAAACTTTGAAGAGCCATTTGATAGCGCTACTACCTATACCCTAAATTTTCGTGAAGGAATCAAAGACATTACTGAAGGTAATGTTCCTCCCAACCTAAAATTCGTTTTTAGTACTGGAAGTTTTCTGGATTCCGCTTCCGTACAAGGAGTTGTACGGTCTCTGATGACCAAGGAACTTCTTGAAGATATTACAGTTTCACTATATAATGATCCAGACACTATAACCATCTTTGACGGGCCACCAAGGTACAGCACCATTACCAATGAACAAGGAGAATTCTCTATCGAGAATATCAAAAATAGCAACTATTCCATCTATTCTCTTGACGATAAGAATCGAAATTTGAAGCTTGAGTCCCGATCAGAAGGATATGGTTTTCTTGATCATTCCTTGACAATTAACGATTCATTAACAGGTCTGGAGTTTTATATATTCAACTTAGATACCAGACCCATTGTACTACAAAGCAATAGACCCTCTGGAAATAATTACCAACTAAAGTTCAATAAATCTTTGACCCACTATCAATTGTTAATAGAAGATGAATCCTTGATTTCTAACTTATTAGAAAACAACCAAATCCTGCGCATTTATTATAATGAATCTGTCACTGATAGCCTTGGTTTACACTTTATAGTAAACGATAGCTTGCTACAAACATTAGACTCGCTTGTCTATGTAAAATTTGAAGAATCCACTAAAAAACCCGATAAATTTATTGCCAATTTAGACCCAAAAAATGGTCCGATAAATAAATCATTCCGCGCATCCATTAATTTTAATAAACCGATTGCATCTGTCAACTACGATAGTATCTATTTTCAATTTGACAGCTTATACTCACTACCTATAAACGATTCAATGATATCGACTAATTATAGTAATGATGAATATATCATCTCGCTTGATTTTGATGACATTTTTAAAGAAGATTCCATTCATAATAATTGGTCCATTCCGTTTAAATTTATTATTTCAAAAGGTAGTTTTCTCAGCATAGAAAATGATTCTGTTTCTGCCATAAAAAGGGAATATTTTTTTAAGAATACCAAGGATTTTGGGATAATCCGAGGAACTATTATCACCAACTACAGTTCTTTTACTATTCAGTTAGTAAATAAAAAATTCGATGTAGTCGAGGAAATTACACTCAATTCCCCGGAAGCATTATCATATGAATTTCATCATATTACTCCTGGCTCTTACAGCATCCGAGTACTAATTGATGAAAACAACAATGGAGCATGGGATCCCGGGAATATCAAATTAAAAGAGCTTCCCGAAAAAATTGTAGTGTTTTTTCATCCCAATGTAAACAGTCAACAAATAAATTTGAGGGCAAATTGGGAACAATCAGGAATTGAACTAAAGTTTTAACAATTGTTAAAATCAAGTGGATAAATGGTAACGTTCATGCTGGTGTTGTGGATAACTATTAATTAGGTTTGCCGGATTTGTAAAATACCAATGGTCTGATGAAATATACTTTTTTACAACTGGTTATTAACAATTTAATAAACAAGATTTCGTTGACCTATAGTTATCAACATAATTATAATATTTTTGAAATTTTTATTAATTAATTGTAAATCAATCTTTTGGATGTTCACAATTTGTTCATATTATTGAAATTATCCATGGTACATCCACAAAGGAATTTTAAAAGAATTATTTCAAATTTTTATCCACCGAATCCACAACATAATAGTTAATAATAAGTAATATAATATATATAATCCTTAATTAGGATATGGATAAAGTGCTGAAAAGTGTGCTTATAGCTATTGTATACCTCTGCTGTGTATCAGAGATAAAAGCGCAAGACATGAAAAAAATTGGGCTGGCAAACCAGTACTTTGAACAAGGAGAATTGGAAAAAGCCCGCACTATATTTGAAGATCTTTCAAAAAAAGCAAAAAACGTCCCTCAAATCCATTCACGCTATTTACAGGTATTAAACCAACTAGGAGCGATTGAAGAAGGTGAAAAATATCTCTCACGACTCATCAAGCAATATCCGGCTGTAGTACAATATCAATTGGATCTTGGCATCCTATACAGGAAGACCGGAAATGACCAACTAGCTGATCAATACATTACCCAGACGTTGCATCGGATCAAGACGCAAAAATTTCAAATTATTTCTGCAAGCCAATATTTGTTTAACAAACATGAAGTTGAGCATGCACTATATGGTTATCGGTTAAGCAGGGAGCAAGAAAGGGATCCTCAGTTATATGCACTGGAAATGGCTGAGATTTATCGCAGGCTTAATAGGAAGGAAGAAACGGTAGGTGAGTATCTAAACTTTGCCAGTAGTAATCCAAACAATATCAACTATGTAAAAAATGTATTGCAGAACCTGCTTACCGAGGAAGAGGACCTGATGAATTTAGAAGAGTTACTATATAGCAGGATACAAAAGCATCCTAATTCCAGTCTGGATGCTTCATTATTAATATGGGTCAATTTGCAGCAACAAAATTTTTATGGAGCGTTTGTACAGGCCAGGGCATTGGACAAAAGAGAAAAAGGAGAAGGACAAAGGGTTTTGGAGATAGGTAAGATTGCATTGGACAACAATGATTATAAGAATGCCATTAGGATATTCAACTATATAATTAAACAATACAATGGTGGAATTAATTACGAGTTAGCCAAACGATACCTGATTAAATCCAGAGAGGAGTTGGTAAAAACTACTTTCCCTATTGATACCAGAGAAATTGGCCATTTAATAGAAGATTACAGTAAAATGGTTGTAGAGATTGGTATTAACGAACGAACACTAGAAGCATTGAGAAGTCAAGCGTTACTTTATGCGTTTTACTTGAACAGAAAGGATTCCGCAATCAAAATTCTAACCAAAATTATTGACACACCAGGCATTAATATAGCCCTGAAATCACAGGCAAAACTTGATTTAGGAGATATTTATCTATTAAATGCGGAGCCATGGGAATCCACCCTGCTATATTCTCAGGTAGAAAAATTACAGAAAGATCAACCACTTGGATATGAGGCCAAACTTAGAAACGCAAAACTCTCATATTATAAGGGAGAGTTCGAACTAGCTCAGGGACATCTGGATATACTGAAACTTGCCACCTCCCGTGAGATTGCCAACAATGCCATGGCCCTAAGTTTGTTGATTCAAGATAACACCGTATTTGATTCCACGGACCAAGCCATGCAAGCCTATGCCAAGATTGAACTGGATCTTTTTCAGAATAAGTACGATGTGGCTTTAATCAAACTAGAAACCATGATGGACCAGTATCCTGGGCATAGTCTTACCGATGAGATCCTGTGGCTTCGGGCGAATATTTTTCTTGAATTAGGAGAATTCCAAAATGCTAATGATTTGCTTTCCCAGATAGTTCAGGACTTCGAATATGACATTCTTAGTGACGATGCATACTTTTTAATGGGCACTATTTATGAAGATCAACTTCAAGATAATAACCAGGCTATGAAGATTTATAACGACTTTCTAATTCGTTTTCCTGGTAGCATATATAGCTCGGAAGCCCGAAAAAGATACCGGGTTCTAAGGGGGGATTTTAAAGAAGCTCCAGTTGGTGTTGGAACAAACATCAATTAATAGCCATATTTGTCCAATGGCTTGCAAAAAAACAAAGTTATCCACATTGCAGGGTGCTGATCGCATGATTTAAGGGATTTTTAAACGTATATTTGTAATAAATCAATATTTTATTGAAGTATTTAAATATATATTACTTACTTTTGCAACTCATCATTTTTTTAATAAAACATTTAAATGTCAAAAGTAACGATTTTTGGTGCAGGTTATGTAGGGATTCCTACAGGTGCACACTTTGCGAGGACACATAAAGTAACCATATACGACCCGGATATTGAAAAGATAAACACAATTAAACAAGTAATTGATAATCAATCCGATGAGTTACACATTCACGAAAAAGACCTGATTGAGCTGTTGAGAGAGAATCATGAAAACTTATTTTTAACCAATAATATAGAAGAAGCATTAAAGAATCCGGAGTTTATCTTTATTGCAGTAGGCACTCCACCAAATGAAAAAGGTCGGGCTAATTTAAAATACGTTTGCGAAGCCGCTGAGCAAATTGCAGACCACCTTACCAATGACTGTATTATTTTGAATAAAAGTACGGTTCCTCCAGGCACCGCATATCTGGTACAAAATATTATTGCAAATGGGTTAAAGAAAGATGTAAAGTTTGCAGTGGGGTCTTGTCCTGAATTTTTGGCTGAAGGTACTGCTGTAGAAGATTTACGGACACCTGATCGAATTGTATATGGCTGTGATGATGCCGAAGCCTTAGATAAAATCACTCACTTTTTTACCTTTCTACAGCGCAGGGACTCGTTGTGTTCAATGTCTACATTAAGCTCTGAGCTCACGAAATATGCCGCCAATGCCATGTTGGCAACAAAAATATCATTTATGAACTCCCTGGCTCTTTTGTGCGATACTATAGGAGCAAACATAAGGGAAGTGCAAGATGGCATTGGCAGAGATCAACGAATCGGGAGCAAATTTCTGAATGCCAGTATGGGTTATGGAGGTAGTTGCTTCCCTAAGGATACCCAGGCAATAGCTGAGTATGCATTATTGCAAGAAGTCCCCCTTTCTATTATTGAATCAACTATTCATATAAATGGTTTCACTACGGATTACTTCTATAGTAAAATTGCAGTGGATTTTCAAAATAATATGGAGCATACCAATTTTGTTATTTGGGGTATAGGTTTCAAAGCCCGAACAGATGACCTCCGTGAAAGTAAACCGGTAGAAATTGCCAGAAGACTAATGGACAGTGGCGCTCATGTTCATATTTATGATACTGTTCCAGGTGCATTGAGCAATTTCGAAAGAGAAAACCAAGATTACGCAGATCAATTTACGCTGCACTACGATCAATATGAAATGTTCTCTGATGAGATTGATGGACTTATTATTGGAAACGAACACGAAAAATTCCGAAATCCAGACATTGATAGATTGACTATCATGCGGCATAAAAACATCTATGATGGCAAGAATATTCTGAACAACTATCTCATAAAGTACTTAACGCGATTGCAATTCCAATATAAAAGCGTAGGTAAGGATTCGGTGGTAAACGGGCTGGATAAAGCCAAATTGGTAGATTTCCTGCGGGATAAGTATATGGATTAATATACTGAAAATTCCCTGTTATCTAACAATTAAAATAGTCACTCCCCATTAGTTGCAGGCAATTCTTAGCCCTCAGTCTAAGTTGATTACTATCCAATCGCCCAATGGTTTCCCCAGTCCCATTCAACAATGCTCCAGCACACTGTTTGGCATAAAACCCTATTGTGGATAACCTGGTATTGGATCTTTCCAAATATTAATTGCCCCAGTGTACAATTTGGACCATTCTAATACAAAATCTTACACTACTGGTTTCTGGCAGTGACTTCCCAAAGTATAGATACTTATTCCCTATAATTTTACCCCAGTTCAAATCCCGCAGAAGACGGGAAGTGACTTGCAAGCATTATCACAATTACACCATACGTTCAATGAAGTGGATCAATGATCGTAAACTATGGGCACTAGTCTTACTAGTACTAACGACAAGTTTTGCCTCCTTTGGGCAAAGTTTTACTGAAGTTGCCGCAGCCAGAAACGCCCAGGTTAATGCCGGAACATCAGATGGTGGACAAGCCTGGGCCGACCTAAACCAAGATGGCTATCTAGACCTGGTGGTTAATACCAGTAATACCACCGGACGTTCCCGTTTACTTTTTTGGAACAGTGGCACCAATCAATACGATGATGTTACCGCCACTAACGCACCGGAGCTTCTCCTCAATACCTGTGAACGTTCGGCGCTTGCGGGTGATTTTGATAATGATGGCGATATAGATTTTATGAGGAGCACTTCAAATCGATTAGAGATATACGAAAACCTTGGATCAGGCTCCATTCCCCCTTATAGCTTTGTTATCAAACAAATATTCATTCCAACCTCCTTTTCCATTCCAGGCACTCAGTCGGGAATGAACAATGAAGGCCTGGCCTGGATGGATTTCGATGGAGATGGTGACCTTGACGTGTATATGGAGGACCATCAATACGGCCAGGATATTCTTGAGAACGACGGAACAGGATTTTTCACACACTTTACTCCGGATAGCAACCCGAAAGGGTTTCCTACCACTGGAATTTCAGGTGACTATTCAGTAACTGCGGATTTAGATAATAACGGAGATATTGATATAGTTGCCAGAAGAGAAGGAATTACCGGAGCACTGCGTGAAGTGGACATATTTACCAATAATAGCGATGGAACCTTTAGCCCAAATACTTCATTAAACCTGGATACCAGAAATAGCTTCAAAGGTGGGGTGGCTGTAGCTGATTTTGACAATGACGGTGATTTTGACTATTTCTGGACCAATAATGGAACTTCCTCAGGTAATGTTACGCATGTCATTGCGGAACAAACGGGATTGAACAGTGGAGTATTTGCCTTAGCAACCGTAACTATCACTCCGGCACCCTCCTGGACTGGTCAGCAAATAGAGGGGATAGCCATGGGGAGATGTGAATAATGATGGCAAGGTGGATATCTTCCTGGCATCTGATGGTGCGCCCAACTACCTGTTAATAAATACTACTTCCGGTGGCACGTTCAGTTTTAACCATCAAAACTCTGGAATTAACCTGGGGGCAGACGGAGAAGGTTGTGCCTTTGGAGACTACGACAATGACGGAGATTTAGACCTATACGTAAATATCAGAAACGGCAACAACCAACTATGGGAAAACGATTTAGGAGGGAATACTGATTATTTAAAAGTTGAACCGTTGATTGACTTGGGCGGTGGTTTAACCCGGTCTGCAATCGGTGCTACAGTAGTGGTAGACCAGCAAGGATGTACCGCTTTACGTTTTATTCAGGAAGTTAGTGGGGGAGTAGGTCATGGCTCACAAAATGACAATCGATTGCATTTTGGGTTACCCTCGGGGGCCAATCAGCTGTATAAGATAACGGTTAGTTTTGTTCGACCCAACGGCGGAGCGAGAACTATTGTGGAAAAATATGTAACTCCCTCAGCTTTAACAAATCAAACGCTGCAAGTATTAGATACCGATGCCAGTGACCCAGATGCCCATCCAACACCAGCTGACGATAACTTCAATGTTGCCAGAAACTCGTCGAACAATTCACTCGATGTTTTGGCTAACGACACTGACCCTAATGGTGAAGATTTAACCATTTCTTTATTATCCGGTACTACCACCCAGGGCGGCACGGTATCTGTAAATGATAACGGTACCCCAGTCGATCCAACAGACGATTTTATAGACTATACGCCTGTAATCGGCTTTAGTGGTGTGGATAATTTCACTTATTATGTAACCAATCAGTCTAGTTTCTGTTCGTCGGCTAATGTTGTTATCACGGTAAACACACCGCCAACAGGAGATAACAATACGGTATCTACTCCAGAAGATGCAACCTATGTATTTGCAGTAGCAGACTTTACGGTCAATTATAATGATGCAAATGGGGACGCGTTTGCTGAGATACGGGTTACCAGCTTGGAGTCCGTGGGAAGTTTAGAGCTTAGCGGTACACCAGTAGTCCTTAACCAGATAATCGCTGCCGTTGATATTGGCAGTGGGTTATTAACATTTGTACCGATAGCAGACCAATACGGCAGTCCTTATGATAGTTTTGATTTCGAAGTAGGAGATGGGACCAATTTTAGCCTGGTTGATTATACCCTGACCATTAATGTTACTTCAGTTAATGACCTTCCTTCAGGAGATAATAACACAGTTTCCACCCCGGAAGACATCACCTATGTATTTGCAGTAGCTGATTTTACGGTCAACTACAGTGATCCTGAAGGAGACCCATTTACAGAGATCCGGGTAACCAGTTTAGAATCTGTGGGCAGCTTAGAGCTTAGTGGTACCCCGGTAATCCTAAATCAAATAATCACTGCTGGTGATATTGGCAGTGGGCTGTTGACATTCGTACCGGTGGCTGATCAGAACGGCAGTCCCTACGACAGTTTTGATTTTGAGGTTGGAGATGGGGATTTTAGTGCTTCGGACTATACGCTGACCATCAATGTGACCCCGGTGAATGATCCCCCCACAGGCGATAACAATACCGTATCCACTCCTGAAGACATAACCTATGTATTTGCAGTAGCGGACTTTACGGTCAACTACAATGATACGGAGGGAGACGCCTTTGCCCAGATCCGGGTAACTAGTTTGGAGTCTGTAGGTAACCTGCTTTATAGCGGAGCACCTGTGACTTTAAACCAGGTAATCACTGCCGGCGATATAGGCAGTGGTTTATTAACATTTGTGCCGGTAGCCAACCAGAGCGCCAGTCCCTATGACAGTTTTGACTTTGAGGTAGGAGATGGCAGTGACTTTAGCGCTTCAGATTATACGCTGACAGTCAATGTAACCTCGGTCAATGACCCGCCAACTGGAGATAATAACACGGTATCAACCCCTGAGGACATAACCTATGTATTTGCGGTAGCTGACTTTACGGTCAACTATAATGATACTGAGGGAGATGCTTTTGCCCAGATCCGGGTAACTAGTTTGGAGTCTGTGGGCAGCCTGCTTTATAGTGGAGCGCCGGTGACTTTGAACCAGGTAATCACATCCGGCGATATAGGCAGTGGGCTGTTGACATTTGTGCCGGTAGCCAACCAGAGCGCCAGTCCTTATGACAGCTTTGACTTTGAGGTAGGCGATGGCAGTGACTTCAGCGCTTCAGATTATACCCTGACAATCAACGTAACTCCGGTCAATGATCCTCCGATGGGCAGTGATAACGCTGTGTTAACCCAAGAGGATATATCTTATGTATTTAGTGTTGCTGATTTTACAGTGAGCTATAGTGATCTGGAAGGAGACGCTTTTGCGCAGATTCGGGTGACCAGCCTGGAATCTGTGGGAAGTTTAGAGCTTAGTGGTACTCCGGTAATCCTCAACCAGGTAATCACTGCTGGCGATATTGGCAGTGGTCTTTTGACTTTCGTTCCGGTAGCCGGCCAGAGTAGTAGTCCCTACGACAGTTTTGATTTTGAAGTGGGAGATGGTACGGATTTCAGTGTTTCAGATTACACCTTAACTGTTAACGTCGGTCCGGTTAATGATCCACCTACAGGCGACAATAATACTGTAGCCACACCAGAGGATATAACTTATGTATTCACCACCGCTGACTTCACAGTGAATTATAGTGATCCTGAAGGGGATGCTTTAGCACGAATTCACATCACCAGTCTTGAATCTGTGGGTAATTTATTGTTTAATGGCAACCCGGTCACTATAAATCAGGTAATCAGTGTTACAGACATCGGAAATGGGTTATTAACATTTGTACCAGCGGCCAACCAGAGCGGCAGCCCCTATGACAGCTTTGATTTTGAGGTGGGAGATGCCTTTGACTTCAGCACTGCAGATTATACGCTGACCATTAATGTAACGCCGGTCAATGATGCGCCAACAGCAGATAACAATACAGTTTCTACCCCAGAGGATATCACCTATGTATTTGCAGTAGCCGACTTTACGGTCAACTACAATGATACAGAGGGAGATGCGTTCGCTGAGATCAGGGTAACCAGCTTGGAGTCAGCGGGCAGCCTATTATTAAATGGAAACCCAGTGACACTGAACCAGGTGGTTACAGCAGCCCAAATTAGTGCTAATCAACTGACCTTTGTATCAGCAGTTAACCAGAACGGTAGTCCCTACGACAGCTTTGACTTTGAAGTTGGCGAAGGCACAGATTTCAGCACTGTTGATTATACCTTGACCATCAATGTAACCCCGGTCAATGATCCTCCGATTAGCAGTAACAATACAGTATTCACTCCAGAGGATATAACCTATATATTTGCCACCGCTGATTTCACTTCGGGTTATATCGATCCGGAAGGCGATGTCTTTGCAGAGATCCGGGTGACTGGCCTGGAGTCAGTGGGTAGTTTATTGTACAATGGAGCGCCTGTTATTTTGAATCAGGTGATCAGTGCCGGTGACATTGGTAGTGCTCTGTTGACTTTTGTCCCTGTGGCCGGGCAGAACGGCAGTCCATACGACAGTTTTGATTTTGAGGTAGGAGATGGCAATGACTTCAGTGCCTCTGATTATACGCTGACCATCAATGTAATGCCTGTGAATGATCCACCAGTTAGCAATAGTTTAACCATAACAATAGACGAAGATGTAACTCATGTCTTTGGTACGATTCAATTTACTTCAGGTTACGGTGATCCGGAAGGAGATCCATTTGCCTCCATCAGGGTTACACAGCTAACGTCGGTAGGGACACTGCTTGTTAATGGTATACCGGTAACACTTAATCAGGTGGTTAGTGCCGCCGATATTATAAGCGGGTTGCTGACTTTTGTTCCATTACCCGGGCAGAGTGGTAGTCCATACGACAGTTTTGATTTTGAAGTAGGGGATGGATCTGACTTTAGCGTTGTAGCCTATATATTAACTATTAATGTTAATCCAGTAAATGATTCTCCCCTGGCAGTCGATGATAATGTGTCTACTGCAGAAGAGACCAATTTGGCCGTGGACGTTTATCCAAATGACAACTTGGGAGATACTCCAACATTCATCAGTAATGTAGATGGAACAACCACTCAGGGAGGAACGGCAGTTATCAACAATAATGGCACCCCTGCTAACACTAGTGACGATTTTATTGACTATTTACCGCCAGCTGGCTTCAATGGGACAGACACATTTACCTATACTATTGAGGATGTGGATGGAGAAAGCAGTACTGCTACAGTTACCGTAACTGTGACTCCAGTAAACGATTCACCTCTTGCGGTGGATGATGCTGGCGCTACCACAGAGGACACTTCAACTACAATTGATGTACTTCCCAATGATGATTTAGGTGATACGCCAACTTCAATAAGTAGTGTGGATGCAAACACCAGCCAGGGTGGGACGGCAGTTATCAACAATAATGGCACTCCAGCTGATCAAAGTGACGATTTTATAGATTACACACCCGCTGTGGATTTTAATGGTACCGATACTTTTACTTATACTATTCAGGATAATGACGGAGAAACCAGTACCGCTACGGTTACAGTAACTGTCACCGGAGTAAATGACACTCCACTGGCGGTGGACGATAACACCTCTACTATTGAGGACATTATGGTAAACATTGATGTTTTGGCAAATGATAATCTTGGTGATGTGCCAACTTCAATTATTACTGTCGATGCATTTAGCGTAGAAGGTGGAACAGCAGTTATCAACAATAATGGTACCCCAGCGGATGTTAGTGACGACTTTATAGAATTTACACCAGCCAATGGATTCACTGGGACGGACACATTTACCTATACCATTGAGGATATTGATGGAGAACGAAGTACCGCGACCGTAACGTTTGATATAATTCTGTCTCCCAATACTTTAGTTATCTACAAGGGATTTTCACCAAATGGCGATGGAAGTAACGATGAATGGGTAATCGACGGAATACTCCTCTATCCAAACAATACCATTCAAGTGTTTAACAGATGGGGTAACCTGGTTTACCAGGAAGTTGGCTATGATAACCAATCGAAAGTTTGGTTTGGGCAGTCCAACAAAGGATGGGTTGTTGGCGGAAATGAACTGCCTGATGGAACATATTTTTACATGGTGGACCTTGGAGATGGGAATGAAGTAAGAAGTGGTTATGTAATGCTGAAAAGGTAATGAAAGTATTGAATATTTCAGTTAAACCTTGGGCGTTGACGTGGTTGTTGGCTATTTCCTCCATCTACGGATGTTGGGGTCAGCAAGAGGCTATGTTCACTCAATACATGTTTAATGGATTGGCAATAAATCCTGCCTATGCAGGATCTCATCAAACCCTTGAGTTTACTGCTTTAGCTCGAGAGCAATGGACTGGATTGGACGGAGCGCCAAGTACCCAGACCTTCACTGCACATTCACCTTTGAAAAATAGAAGTATAGGACTGGGACTATCTGTAATACATGATAAAATAGGGGTTACCAGTCAATTTGGGGTTTATGGTGCGTATTCGTACCGTATCCAATTTAACAACAAAGGTGTACTCTCAATGGGATTACAGGCAGGATTCACTCAATATCAGGAGGACCTCACCAAATTGCAAGGAAGCATTCGAGACCCTAATGACCCCAATTTTTCACAGGACCAGATAAGCAAGTTTATGCCTAATTTCGGGGCCGGGCTTTACTATTATACCCAGCGTTTCTATATGGGACTGAGTTCTCCGTACTTGGTTCAGAACAAACTGGATAATATTGAAACGGCATATTCAGAAGCACGCCAAAAACGACACTATTTTTACACCACCGGATATGTATTTAACATAAGCCGGTCCGTAAAATTCAAACCAAATTTATTGTTCAAAGTAGTAGAGGGAGCTCCGCTGGAAGTTGACATTAATGCAAACTTTCTATTACAAGAATTACTGTGGTTAGGAGTTTCCTATCGTTCGTTCGATTCATTCGATGCAATCGTACAACTAAATGTAACAGAGCAATTCACCATCGGTTATGCGTATGACTTTGCAACCACTACTGAGTTGAAAAGACTCCACTCGGGATCCCATGAATTAATGTTAAACTACCGGTTAAAGCCGCCTAGACGAAGAATGTTAACACCAAGATATTTTTAAAATGAGAATTTCACTGAGTATGATACGGATTTTCAGCATACTGTTGATAACTTTTTTTACCACAGCATATACCCCTGGACCTGAACCAAAAAACGGAAGTGGTGGGTTCATCAGCGTTTTTGATAATAAGTTGAAAAGGGCCGACAGATACTTCAATAATTTTGAATACAAGTCTGCGATCAAGTTATACACAAAACTAGTCGATAAAGGCAAGGCCGATGACGGTGTTAAACTTCGACTGGCAGAGTCTTACGTAAAAATAAATGATCCGATAAATGCAGAAAAGTGGTATTCGGAAGTTATACACAGCGATCAAATTACTCCCCAGCACCAAATTCAATATGCCCACACATTATTGAGCAATGGGAAATATGAAGAGGCCAGACAAGTAATCAATACCTATGAATTTGCCGCAAGCGATTATAGGAGTAAAGCAATAATAAGCACCCTGGATAAATTGGAAATATTTTATGCTGATAGCATGTTTTATCAACTAAGTAGTATTGAGGACAACAAGCCCCATTATTCTGATTTCAGTCCCACCATTTTTAAAGAAGGTATTGTATTCGTCTCGTCTAGACATGACAAAGGCCCAAAATTCAAATGGGATGATACACCGTTTTTGGATCTATATTATACGGAAAGTGATGTGGCTTCTGCAAGACCATTCAGTAAAAGCTTGAATACAAAATATCACGAAGGACCGATTGCATTTTATGATAATTACAGCAAGGCCGTTTTCACCAGAAGTAATTATTTAGACAAAGAACTTATACTAACAGATCAGGGCATTAATAATTTGCAGTTATATACTACCTCATGGGATGAGGATAAAAATGATTGGGACAACATCAAACCTATTAATTTTATCATTAATAACTATAGCTATGGGCATCCAACGATTTCTACGGATAACACCAGGTTATACTTTATTTCGGATATGCCCGGAGGATTCGGGGGCACTGATTTATATTTAAGCGAAAGAAATGAAAGTGGATGGGGTGAGCCAGTGAATATGGGTGAAGTTATCAACACCTCCGGAAATGAGATGTACCCATTTATTGACGATGAGAACAACTTGTACTTCGCCTCCAACGGGCATGGTGGTTTGGGGGGCTTGGACGTATACCAGATTCAGTTGAATGGTGCAATGGATATACGAAATATGGGTTATCCACTAAATACTACCGCTGATGATTTCGGATTTACACTTTCACCATCAGGGCAGACAGCATATATTTCCTCCAACCGAGAAGGAGCTGATAACATATATCAAATAGATATTAAGGCTCCAGACCTGGAGATGATCCTGGCAAATAATTCAATTAACACAGAAGTCCCAGAAATTGATAATCAAATTGAGCTACTTGCAGCTTCTGAGTTATCCACATCGGCAAATTCAGATGAATTGGAAGGCTTTGAAGACTTATCCACAATTAATGCCTCAATCATTGACGAGAATAATGAGGTACTGGAAAATGCTAATCTGAAACTGTTGGTTAATGGTGTAGAAAAGGAAAATCTGATCTCGAATAATGATGGAAAGGTTACAATACAAGTCCCGGCAGACCAAGAATATACATTGATTGCATCAAAGGAAGGCTTCAAAGACCGGGTGATTGCTATACCTGCCGAATCACTTGGACAAGAGGAAGACCTTCTGATTGTAATGAATTCAATATTTGTTGATTCTGATATACCAGAGGACCAAATACCCACCACAGAACTAGACCCACTGGCAATATCAGCTGACCCATGGGAAGACAGCGTTCTTGAGCAAAATAACCGACCAGAGATTAACGGAGTAGCTTTAGCAGCAGTTCCAGCACTCTTTGAAACGAATGAGAACGACATTTCAACTACAGAACTGGATCCATTGGGGGTATCTGCTGACCCATGGGAAGACAGTGTTCTTGAGCAAAATGACCGACCAGAGATTAACGGTGTGGCATTAGCAGCAGTTCCAGAACTCTCTGAAACGAATGAGGGTGACCTTCCAACCACTGAATTGGACCCACTTGCGGTAACCGATGATGGCTGGGAAGAACGCGATCTAGATAACAATGAGCGACCAGATTTACAAGGAGTTGCTTTAACGGACTTGCCGGATTCAAGTTTAAGTGCAGATGATCTTGGAACTACTGAATTAGATCCGTTGGGGGTAACCGGAGATCCATGGGATGGCAGTTTACTTGAGCAAAATGATCGGCCAGAAATTGACGGCGTAGCATTAGCAGCAGTTCCAGAACTCTCTGAAACGAATGAGAACGACTTTCCAACCACTGAGTTGGACCCACTTGCGGTAACCGATGCTAACTTAGAAGAAAGCTATCTAGATAACAATGCGCTACCTGAAATAGATGGCGTAGCCATGACGGGATTACCTGATGACTCTAGTCAGGATTCAGATAAACGGTCTACCACCGAATTAAATCCATTAGCTGTGAATAGCGATAGTTGGGACAACCGTGCTTTGGATAATAATGAGCGTCCTGATATAGCGGGTGTAACCTTAGCAGATTTACCAAATGACTCCGGCCAAAGTTCAGATGAGATATCTAATAAAGAGTTAAATTCATTTGGTGAATCAAACAACGAGAAGCAATTAGTGGAGGCCTTTGCCGTAGATACCAATTCCAATGAATTACTTGCAAACGCCGACATAAAATTATTTGTGGATGGTCCAAATGAAGCATTGGAATATGAATTGAAGGATGGAGTGCTAACCTTTGAAGCTCTTCCTGATGAAGATTACATTATCGTGGCCACCCATGAGGATTATCAAGATGAATTCATCAAAATATCAGGTGATGATTTGCTAGCTGAAGGTGAAGAAGACCTGACGTTTAAACTGGTAAGGAACGATGAGTTGCTATCAAGCATCGAGGAAAGTGGACCATCAACTAAATTCAAAGCCCAGGTTTTTGATGAGGAGACAAACGAGATGTTAAATGATGCGGAAGTAAGGTTTTTCGTTGATGGAAAGGCTATTGAGTCTGAAATCACCAAGGATAATGGAAAGACTGTTTTTAAGTCGCCTCCTGGAGAAGACTTCATGATGTTGGTAAGCAGGAAAGGCTATCAGGACTTGATATATCACCTTCCTGGCGTCCCAGAAGAAAATATGGATGTAGAATTGGCGATGCTTAAGGCCGATGACATCGGGCCGTACTCTCCCTATCAATTATTGGCCATTAAGGGCCATGCTTATGATGAATTTTCCGGAGTAGATCTAAGCAACATTACCTTTAAAGTATTCGAAAATGGTGACTTGGTGCAAACAACTAATGATCTTTCTTCCATTGAGGTGGATCCACAAAAACAATATAAAGTATTGGCTAGTAAAGAAGGATATCAAGAAACAATGACAACCATCGATCCTTCAGCCCTAAATAAAGACATCCCGGTCGATTTAATATTTGCCATGAAGCAGGAGCAAATTAGCGAGGTGACCGGAGCACCTATTTATAACTCAATAATTGGTGAAACCATTCCAATTACTGCAACTGTAATAGACATCAGGGACAATCAGCCAATTTCAGAGGCCGTGGTGATCGTTTTTGCAAATGATATAATACAGGGTAAAACCACCACCTGGAACCAGGTACTGCTTTAATCAATGTAGTACCTGGTAAGGATTACCAATTAATTGTAAAAAGGGACGGTTACTCTGATCGAATAATATACTTAGGCGTGATTAGGGGAGCCTTGAATGACGATTTACAAATTGCCATGATTCCCCATGATATTCAGAATTTACGTCAATCCGGATTAGATCTTAGCGAAGCCAATATGCTGGTTATGACTGGACCCTCCGGAGAAGAACAACTTTACTTATCCACAGATAACGATCTGTTTCATTATACCATTGAAAATGGGAATCACTATTTAGTAAATGATAGTCAAACAATACTTTTAAAAGAACGATCTCGAACGATTAACTCAAAGGTAACAACCAAACAGGACACCGACCATTTTAATATGAGATCAGAAGATCAGTTTCTGTATGATCAATTGACTGCGGATGAAAAGGAAACAGTGGATCAGATTGTAGACCATCTTCAGCAGGACTCTAACCTGGAGGAGTATCCGGAGTTAAATATTTATTATAACAATCTACCAGCTGAGTATCGAACGCTTATAGATAACATGGCAGCTTATAATTCAGCTGTGCCTGTACTTAATGAGCAGCCAATGCTGGTATCATCGGATAATTTTGGGCAAACTCTTGCAGTGAATAATATTTCAATCATTGGTACTTTCAATATCAACAATATATACTATGACTTTGACAAGGCAAACATTCGTGAAGATGCTGCATTAGAGCTAGATAAGTTGGTATTGCTAATGAAGGGAAATCAGAATATCAAGATCCAAATGTTCTCGCATACTGATAGACGGGGGAGTAATAACTATAACAACAGTCTGTCCAAAAAGAGAGGACTGGCTGCTGTCAACTATATGGTTGAACATGGTATAGACATAAACCGTGTTAGCACGGAAGGCAGAGGAGAGTCCCAATTAGTTAATTCCTGCGGGAATGCTATCAAATGTAACGAACAGGCACATCAACTAAATCGTCGCACAGCGTTCATTCTGAGCGCATAACATAAGGTCAAGGAACATTTATTTTTCCACATATTTATACGTACACGGCTTCAGGGTATAGTGCAAATCCCTGCCATTTATTCACAATAGGACTATTCCTGTGTTACCGGAGAATATAAAGGCCGGTGTATTAATAATTACCCTCAATAAAATAGGCTTATTTCACTATAGATCAACAGGTTGCCAGATCCATAACCCTGCTGCATAGCGTTTCTTACAGACTGTGGATAAGATAGCGATAATTGTACATTGACCCATAATGTTTCTAAAATCCCTGGCCTTTGTAATCTTTGTCAGCTAACATAAGTACAAATCTACACTTATCCACATTATATTGAATGTGAATATGTTAGGTCCCATACGATCAAGTCACGTTTTAAACTAGCCCAATTTTTTGGTAATTTCATTTACCGTAACCACACTAGGTTTGATCACAGTATGCGTAAAACTGACCTTCTTTTGGGCCTGATTCTTACAATCTTTTTAGGGTTTACAAGTTTGGCCCAAACCAAAATTTCACACAAAGAGAGAAGAGCGGATAGGCATTTTGAAGACTTTTCGTATTATAAGGCCAGTGAATTGTATCGGAAAGTAATTAAGAAAAACCCAAGAAATGAACGAGCTAAGCTTAAATTGGCACGAACATATTTTAAGGCAAACAAGCCAGATGATGCTAAAATTTATTTTTCAGAAGTTATTCACAAAACATATCTGGTAAAATCATTGGACTATCTGCATTATGCCCAGGTATTACAGTCGGTCGAAAGATTTAATAGCGCTAAAAAATGGTGCAGAAAATACCTGGCAATAAATCCACGGAACATAATTGCACAAAATCTAAGCTACAGTTTGGAGAATGTTAATAAGTACTATAAAGACTCAAGCAAGTATGTAGTACAGGGTTTGAACATTAATACAGAAGCAGCGGAGTTTTCACCTAGTTTTTATCAAGAAGGTATAGTTTTTGTTTCATCAAGAAGCAAAAAGCACAGTTTTAAAAGATATTATTCATGGGACGGGTCGAAATTCTTAAACCTATATTACTCAGAGGGTCTTATTGGAAATGAAATGATGACCACGCCTGAAAAGATCAAGGGACAGGTGAACACCAGGTTCCATCAGGGCCCTGCCACATTTTACCAAGGCCATCAAAAGATAATCTTTACCAGCAACAACACAACTTCTTCACAGGTTACAGATAAAAACTTGAAGTTATACTCAGCTATTTTTTCAAATGAGAATAATCGATGGCAAAATGTGATTCCTCTTCCATTTAACCATGAAGAATACTCATCAGGACATCCTGCCATGGACATTACGGAAAAAGTACTTTATTTTGTATCAGACAGACCAGGCGGATTGGGAGGAACCGACCTTTACAAAATATCAATAAATGGTAATGACTGGGGGGACCCGGTTAATCTGGGAAATAAGATCAACACCCCGGGAAATGAAATGTTTCCTTATATTGACCGCAACAACAGATTATACTTCTCGTCCAATGGTCATGGCGGCCTTGGTGGTTTGGATATCTTCTTTGTTGATATCAATAAATCGATCCACAAGGTTCAAAACATGGGATTCCCTATCAACAGTACCAGGGATGATTTCGGATTGATCTATGATGAAACCAAAGAACTTGGGTATTTTTCATCAGACCGAATCGGACAAAGCGACTTGTATCAGTTTCGTGTTATCGAAGAAGTTATCCACAATGCCATTACAACTCCCGTTTACGATTCCCAATTGCCGTTGTCTATGGCATCATTGCAGTCAGGTCCTACCCAGGGCACCCTATTGGTAGTTGCAGGAATAGAGCATAAGAAATCCTATGTCATAACGGATAACCAGGTAATTGAAGTTAAGGACCCTGAAACGAACCAGGAGTCAAATTGG
>PVMK01127667.1_pt1 | contig 103477 bp, 104 predicted proteins | sample 1853481 | NCBI WGS metagenome assembly PVMK01 (sample SAMN08533507, study PRJNA380276) | Marine sediment metagenome, whole genome shotgun sequencing project.
CCGAGCCTTCGGTCGCGCTTCCGCCTCCCGCCGAAAGTCCGATATCCGGGAAGCTGTATCTTGCGCAATGGCATCGGCTGTGGAGAGGATGTCGTCGAGCATCCAGGCATGCTACCGGCGTGGAACAGTGCTCGGTTTCGCCCAATGACCGTGTTGGCCGATTCTGCTTGTTCCACGGTATCGGCCTCGTGCGAGACGTTCAGGTGTACAGTCGGCATGTTTCAGGCGGTGGTCCGAAATCCGCAGTCGGAGGTCGGACGTCGGACGTTCTTAGGCGATCTCGGCTGCGGCGGCGATCGCGTGGAGCACGGCCTTCGCCTTGTTGACGCACTCTTCGTATTCGGCGGACGGATCGCTGTCGACCACCACGCCGGCTCCTGCCTGCACCCACGCCGTCTTGCCAGCAGTGACACAGGTACGGAGAGCGATCGCGGTGTCCAAGTTCCCTGAGAAGTCGATGTAGCCAACGGCACCGGCATACGGACCTCGCGCCGTCGGTTCGAGTTCGTCGATGATCTCCATGGCACGCACCTTCGGGGCACCAGACACGGTGCCATGGGGGAACGTCGCGCGAAGTACGTCGACCGGACCCACACCCTTACGCAGAACTCCTGACACTCCTGACACGATGTGCATCACATGTGAATATCGCTCGATGACCATCAGGTCGTCGACCACAACCGTGCCGAACTCACAGACCCGGCCAAGGTCATTGCGCGCCAGATCGATGAGCATCGTGTGCTCTGCCCTCTCCTTCGGGTCCTGAAGCAGCTCCTTCTCCAGCGCGACGTCTGCTTCAGGAGTCTCTCCCCGTGGCCTGGTTCCGGCAATCGGACGCGAATAGGCCACTCCATCGCGCACTCGTGACATGAGTTCTGGTGACGAACCGATGATCGCCACATCCCCGGATCGAACGAGGAACATGAACGGTGATGGATTCACGAGCCGCAGTGCCCTGTAGACCGCGAACGCGTCGCCATCGAAGGCCGTCTCGAATCGGAGAGACGGAACGATCTGGAACGCATCTCCGGCTTCGATGTACTCGATCGACCTTCGGACCACGGCCTCGAATTCCGCCCTTGACAAGTTGGCGGTCGCCTGAGGCATGCGGTCGAATGCCGGACGAATACCAACGCCGTGCTCAGCCTCGACTGCGAGACGTTCCACGGCTGCATCGAGACGATCGACGGCTCCGTGGTAGTCGGATCTTGGGTCGTCACCAACGAAGACGTTGACGATGAGCGTGATCGTGTCGCGCAGACGATCGAAAGCCGCGAGTCCACCGACGAACTGCCACACCATCTCCGGCAGTCCCCTGTCGTCGTGGGGTTGGGATTCGAGGCGCTCGATGTACCGCACGGTGTCGTAGCCAATGAAGCCGACAGCACCACTGTGCAGGGGAGGAACAGGACCCTTGAATGCGAGTTCGTCCGACCCGGGAACGGAGAAGCGCTCGATGAGCGATTCGAGCACCTCAAGGGGATCGTCACCCAGAAGTTCGACACCCGGATCGTCGCAGGTCGACTCGCCGAGCCGCGACGTCAAGGTGAAGGCGGGGTTCCACCCGACGAAGCTCCATCTCCCCCATCGTTCTCCACCTTCGACGGACTCGAGCAGGAATCCGTCGCCCGATGAAACGAGTCGTTCGAACACGCTCACCGGGGTCAGCCTGTCTGCGAGCACCTCGATCGCAAGAGGCACGACCGTGTAACGCGACGCCAGGTCGACGAATGTATCTTCGGTGAGTGATACCTGCATCGGGATGACTGTACCGAAGTACGATCACACACTCGCCAGATCCTCAAGACCGAGCCTGATCAGAAGATCAGAGAAGAAGGCGGAGAGCTCCGTGATCCGTCCTGTCACCATCAGAACACCAAAGAACGCAAGCATCAGGCCGGAGATCACGGTGATCTGCACGAGATACCGCTTCACCCAGTTGAACGCTGAGAAAGCCTTGGCCAGAAGCAGCGACGTCAGCAGGAATGGAATTCCGAGACCCATGCTGTAGAAGAACAGCACGAGCATCCCCTCACCAACCGTGTCCCAGTTCGCACCGAGCAGCAGGGCAGACGCGAGACATGGCCCGACGCACGGCGTCCAACCGAACGCAAACGCCGCACCCATCACAGGAGGTCCGAACAGACCGAATTTCGATGCTCCAGAGGACTCCATCCTGCGATCCTTCATCACGGGGAGGAGCCACGACGGGGTCCAGATCGCGGTACCGGCGATGAACAGTCCCATCGCAATGATCGCCCAACCTGCGATCGTCGTGAAAATGCTCTGATTCAAGAAGCCGCTGAGCGAAGTAGCTGTCGCGCCGAGACCTACGAACACGGTCGTGAAGCCAAGGACGAACAGGGCTGTCCGGCCCGTGACACGTCGCATCGAGACGTTGCCCTCAGAGAGCTCTGCCATGTCGTATCCGGACATCAGCGACACATAGCCCGGCAGCAGCGGGAGCACGCACGGCGAGATGAATGATGCAGCACCCGCAAGCAAAGCGGCTATGAGAGAGACTTCCACTGAGATATGTCCTTTTGCGGCTGTTGTCCGACGATTAACGGTAATCCGGGCAAGGATGTTCCCACCACGTCGGCCGATCCTGGCGATCGCGTTCGCTTCGATCGCAGAACGTCGGAATCCTCGCAACGGCCTGTCGTCGACAGATAGGGCTAGCGCTGTCACTTACCACTAGTCTCGCCATCTGCCAACTACGTATCGCGAGTATCGTGCTGCCCTCTGAACCTCAGAAATCGACTTTCCGACCGTCGGACAGACGAATTGTATTCCTCACATCGGTGATTGGCTTCGTCGCTGCATATGCAGCAAGCCAGATGGCGCACACTCTCCCTTTCGTAAGGCTTGACTTCGATCTCACAGAGGGACAGATGAGTCTGCTGTTCGCTGGCATCCGTGCCGCGTCCCTGCTTGGCGTGCTCTTCGCCATGGCCGCAGACAGGACCGGGCGGAGAAAGCCTCTTCTTGCTGCCTTCGCACTCATGGCCCTCGGTTCGTTGATGACAGCGTTCATTCCGACCCTTGTGGTTTTCGCGATAAGTCAGGCTCTTGTGCGGATCTCGATCGTTGCGATAGCGTCATTGTCAATCGTGCTCATCGCTGAGGAACTCGCACCTGGGGTCAGGGCCTTCGGCATCGGAATCTACGGATTGGCCGGCTCACTCGGTGTCGGTCTCGGGCTGCTGTTGCTGCCCATGGCGGAGAGGAGCGACGATGCATGGCGGATCCTCTTCGCATTCGCAACGCTCGGTCTCCTGCTATTCCCTCTCTTGGCGCGATTCCTCCCCGAGAGCCGAGCGTTCAATGCAGCGCCAACGATTCCGTTCACAAAGGCGCTCGGTATGGGGCTGTCGAAACACTTCTGGCCTCTGGCCGGAGTAGCTTTTTTCGTCGCAGCGTTCTCGTCCCCGGCATTCGACTTCGTCCTCGAGCGTCTGATCAACGACCTGTCCTGGGAATCGGGGGCAGCGCGCTTCCTGCTTATCGTTTTCTCTGGCACCGGCGCCGTCGGTCTCCTCATCGGTGGCAAGCTTGCAGACCGCATCGGCAGGAAGCCAACGACGATCGCGGCGCTGGTCATCGGGCTGATCGGTGGCATCAGCTTCTATCTGCTGGATTCTGGGTGGTTCCTCGCCGGTTCGATCTTCCTTGCCACGCTCGGAGCCACGATGCTCACACCTTCGTTCGGCGCTCAGCGCGCTGAATTGTTTCCGACCCGCGTCAGAGCCACCGCTTCAGCATGGATAACCAATGTCGCCATCGCTGGTTCGATCTCAGGTTTTGCGACCGGAGCGATCCTCATCGATCGCATCGGCCTTGCCGCCACCGTTGCAACACTGGGCGCTGGCATCTTGATCTCGATCTTCCTGGTCACAAGACTGCCCGAGACCCGAGGGATGGAACTCGTTCGGAGGAGAGCGGCCCCCACCGGTGCCACCCGGCCCATGCCGCCAACCGGCTGAAGATAAGCACGGCAACCGACGCCCACACGCCTGCAAGCGTGCCACCGACAGTCACAAGGGTCACAACGGTCAGAACCGCGGCAACGGCCATGGCGCCAGCCATGAATGGGAACGCACTCGTACCAATGCCGACGCCGTCCCACACGTACACCAGCGCCGTGATCGGCTGAAGCACGATGACGAACAAGATGATCGAGTCGAGCGCGGCCTCAACGGCTGGATCGAGACCGAAGATGCCAGACAGGAGAGATTGAAAAACGGCAAGACCGACCGCGAGGGCAACTCCCGCAAGGAAGCCGAGAGCAAGCAATCGGTTTGCCAGTTCCCTCGCCGATTCACGCCTTCCCGTTCCGAGATCCGCGCCGATAAGAGCCATGGCGGCAACGGCAAATGAGTCGAGCACGAAGGACATGAACAACCAGGTCTGTAATGCGATCTGGTGTGCAGCAACCTCAATCGTGCCGATCTGGGTTGCAGCGTACGTCGTAGCTGTGAGGGCCAGGAGCAGGGAGACGCTTCGCAACATCATGGGCCATCCGTCTCTGAGGATCCTCCCCATTCCGAGGCCTCGATTTCTTAAGATCGCCCCGCCAAGTCCGAAACGAGTCCTGTCCCTGCCGAACATGAGCACAAGGAATGCCGCGGCAGCGAGCGTCTGTGCCAACACTGTCGCCCACGCGGCGCCAACCACGCCCATTCCTGCACCGAAAATCAGTATCGGGTCGACAACGAGATTGATCAGGTTCATGCCGACGGCCACATAGAGAGGAGTGCGGGTGTCCTGATGGCCCCGGTACACGCCATGGCCGACCATGACAACGAGCATCGCAGGCAACGCGAGGATTCTCACTCGGAGATATGCAACCGACTGCTCGAGGACTTCACCTGTTGCACCAAAGGCTTCGACGATCACGTCGGCAAGGGAGCCGACGACGAAGGCCAGGACCACGCCAAGCGCCATCGAAACAACGATCGCCCCCTTCGTGATTCCCCCTGCCCTCTCTGGTGCGCCACGGCCAACCTCACCGGCCACGAGCGGCGTGATCGTCACATGTACGAAATTGAACACCGCGAATACCGCCCCAAAGACCGCCGATGCGACCGCGAGCGCAGCAAGGGGCACAGTCCCGATACGACCAACCCATGCGGTATCCACGATCGACACAAGGGGGTCGATCGCCAGGGTGCCAAGCGCTGGAATTGCCAGAGCAGCGATCGCTCCGTCCCTCGGATTCCTGCTGAACGCTCTCGCCACACTGGCGATCATCGGTTCGGCCTGGGCGTCTTGTTGTCGTACAGGCAACGATCACGCAAGGGACACTCCCAGCACCGAGGCTTCCTTGCGTCACAGACGTCGCGGCCGAACTGGATGACCGTCATCGAAACCTCAGTCCATCGATCCTCCGGGTAGAGCGACATCAGATCTCGCTCAACCTTCTCGGGATCCAGGTTGGGCGTCAGCCCCAGACGGTTCGTGACTCTCTTGACGTGGGTATCGACCGCAATGGCAGGGATGTCCCACACCTCTGCAAGCACAACCGATGCAGTCTTGCGGCCCACTCCAGCCAGGCCGACCAGCTTGTCGAGGTCTGGTGGCACTTCCCCGCCGTACTTGTCGACGAGGTCACCGGCAAGGGCGATAACACTCCTGGTCTTCTGTCTGTAGTAGCCGGTCGAGTAGATGATCCGCTCGACATCTTCCGGATCGGCGCCCGCAAGGTCCTCGGCCGTCGGGTATCGCTCGAAGAGCACCGGCGCGACCTTGTTGACGTTCTCGTCAGTGGTCTGGGCAGAAAGGACGGTCGAAACAAGGAGCTGCCACGGATCGACGTAGTCGAGAGCTGTGGCGATGCCGGGATACAACTTCGTCAGACGATTCAGGATCACACGCGCGTTCCGGCGCTCTTGTACCGATGGTGTGGGCCCCATTGCCTGCTACGACCCCACGATCACGATGAGGAGACCCAAGTGACATACACCTCGCCACGGACGACCTGCCAGAACGCTCGTGGGTTGGCTTCGGGTCTGAGGCCCTTTTGGAGCCGTTCCTGAGGGCCTGGCTTTTGGGCCGAACGGACCTCAGGCTGAACTTCGTCTGCGCGACGCGTTCCGAAGAGCGATCCCATCGCGCCCAATCCGAGATTCGTGTATCCGCCGCCCACTGAACCCCCGGCGAGAAGCAAGACAACACCGTACAGGATCAACGTGTACCCGACCGTCGATGCAAGCGGGATGTCGCTGATCAGCCAGACCGCGGCAGCGCAGACGAATCCGACCGCGAACGTCACGAGGTAGTCAGGCACCCGTTCTGACAACGGATACACATCGTCAGACCCTTGGGGCGTCACCGGTTCCATGGAGGTGGAGAGTACTTGGGGTGAGGGCTCAGTACTGCGACGCCGAACGATGCAAAATGCGAAGGCACCCCACGATTGCTGCTCCGACGATCGCAACCGCCAGCATCAGGACGCCAAGCAGTTCCATCACGGTGAACGCGGACGTCGTGCATGCACCGAGACCCATCGGGCACAATCCCAATCCGGTGCCGCCCACGACAAGGTCGAAAAGCACGACCGCGGGAACGGCGACAACGACGACGAGCATCGCCACAAGTGCTCCAAGCAGGATCCTCACAAAGACCATGCCGAGAAGGCTACATCCTGTTCGAGGATTGCTGAGGCACGGCACGGGGTGTACGGTGCCAGCCAAAGCTGCCGAGAGGTATTCGTGAGCACTGGCGTCGCGCCACCCGCTTATCACAGCGAGTCGTACACAGAGGATGAACGGGCGATTCTTGCTCGTTACTTCACAGACATCGATGGTCCCGTATTCGCGATCCATGGCCTACCTGAGGTCGTCAAAGGTGCGCTTTTCGCTCGATACAGCCGATCCCCGAAGTCCGTTCGTCGGCTGTTCCTCGATGAGTTCACAGACGATGCGAACGAAGGTATCGCGGCCATCGCAATGGCAACCTCAGATGGGGAGACCGTGGGCAGGGAGAGAGCCGAGGTTCTCTACGACAGGATATTCACCCAGTACGGGGACGACTCCGTTGCACAACTCGGTGCCGCCCACCTTGCTGTGGAACAGGCATCGAACATCCTCACCAAGGTTCTCGAGTGGGGCAGGCTCGCGTCCTATCTCGAGCAGTCGACAAGGTACATCTTCTACGATCAGAAGCTCGGAGATCGATACCGATACCAGGTACCCCAAGAACTCTTCGCACACGGGTTGACCGATCGGTACACGGCCGACATGGATTGGCTCTTCGCAAGGTACAGCGAGGTGGTTGCAGAGCTCGTCATCTACCATGAACTGCGTTACCCACGACAGCCAGAGGACTCGAATTTCATCTGGCGGTCAACAATACGGGCAAAGGCCTGTGATGACGCCAGAGGGCTGCTGCCGGCCGCGACCCAATCCAACGTGGGCATTTTCGCATCGGGTCAGGCGTATGAATCGCTGCTGCTTCGGATGCAGGCGAATCCGGCTGAGGAGGTCAGGTGGTTCGCAGACTCGATGCTTGTCGAGCTGCGAAAAGTCATCCCTTCCTTCATGAAACGCGTCGACGTGCCAGACCGAGGTGGTGCATGGGTCGACTACTTCAGCGGAGTTGCTGCAACGATGGGTGCGCGCGGTACTGCTCTCGATGCTCTCCCAGATGACGCGCCGGTGGTGACACTGGTCGAGTTCGACCCGGAGGGCGAACGAAAGGTCGCAGCTGCAAGCCTGTATGCGCACACGAACCTCCCGGACAGCCAGATCAGGGACATCGTTGCATCGATGAGCGAAACCGAGATCGACGACATCTTCAAGGATTTCGTTGGGACCCGCACCAACCGCAGGCACAAGCCCGGACGAGCCATGGAGCAGACGTTCTATCGCTTCGACGTGTTGTGCGATTACGGCATATTCAGGGATCTCCAACGCCACCGCATGATGACGCTTGAGTGGCAACAGCTCTCCCCTGACCACGGTTACGTCACGCCTTCAGCGATTCTCGACATCGGTGCAGAGGCTCGATGGGACGAGGCGATGGGCCGTGCCGCGGAACTCCATGGCACTTTGGTCGAAACCGCGGGGCGCCATGTCGCCCAGTACGCAGTGCCGTTTGCGAATCGCGTACGCTTCTACATGAACATGAATGCCAGAGAGGCGTTCCACATGCTCGAGCTACGGACCCAACAGGGTGGTCACCCTGATTACCGCGCCGTGTGCCAGGAGATGCATCGCCAGATCGGTGACGTGGCCGGTCACAAGCGGATCGCGGGTGCGATGACCTATGTCGATCACGAGGAATACGACCTGGCGCGCATCGAAACGGAACGTCGAGCCGCAGCAAAGAGAACTGCGCTTGGGCTCAACGAACCGTCAACCTGAGATAGGGATCCTCAGCACGAGTTCGCCCTCATCGACTGACCAAGTCGCCGAAGCAACCAAGGAGTAATCGAGATAATCCTTCTCTGCCGCCTCGATGAACTTCTTTCGCGCGGCGCCCTCGAGCGGTGGAACGCCACGTTCCCTGACGGCCTCAGCTCGATTCATGAACCGCTCGAGAAACTCATCCATATCGAGTTTGGTCACTACACATCTCCTCGGGTGCCTATCTGAGAGGCTAGACATGGGGAGGTTCACGGCACACGGTTCACGGTTCGGAAACTTGCTGACCGTGGTCCGCAAGCCATCAACTTCTTCATGCTGATGGTGAGCCGTGAGCCGTAAACCGGAAACTCACGCCTCGGAGCACCGTGGTGCGCCGATTCTCTAGACTGGCGCGGCTGGCCGCAGCGGGTCGAAGTCTGACCACTGCTCGTCGAGTCTGGACAGAACGGAGAATGTATGAAGATCGTCGTCGGATTCATCGACAGCCCGGAAGGTAACGCAGCCATCGAACGAGCCGTTGAGGAGTCGAAACTTCGAAGCGGCAGCCTCGTGATCGTCAATTCGAAGCACGGTGCACACCACGAAAAGGCCGAGGACTATCTCGCAATGGCCAAGGCGCTCGATGATCTGACCCATCGGTTGACCGAGGACGGGGTCGATCACGAGGTCCATGAGTACGTGAGGGGAAACAAGCCGGCAGCGGACCTCATCCAGGCCGTCGCAGACCACGACGCTGAGATGATCGTGATCGGCATTCGCAACAGATCAGCCACCGGAAAGATGCTCTTGGGATCGAACGCCCTGGAGATCCTCCACGACGCGACCGTCCCCGTGCTTTGCGTCAAGGCCAGATAGCGTCTTTCGATGTGCTGCCGGTCGAGTAGCGACTACCGAGCGTGCGATCGCGATTACTGCTTCAAGCGTCGCGCTCGCTGCCACAACCCCATGGCGCCCGACCGTAGAACGGGAACGATGCCCTTTGGGAGAAGCAGGAACAGCAAGATGAGCAGGGCCCCCTCGGCCATGAGCCTCAGTTGACTGAACGATGCCAACACCTCGCCGAAGTAGGTAAAGCCACCAGCACCAACCACAGGACCCATCAGAGTCCCGATTCCTCCGAACACAACCATCACGAGCACGGGGACATCGACGTGGACGAAGGTGAACGTCGCCGGGCTGATGAATCCTTCCACGTGGGCCCACAACGCCCCCGCAAACCCCAGCATTCCGCCTCCGATCGCACCGGCGTAAACACGGTATCTTGCAACGTTGACGCCTGTCAGCTCTGCCGCGACCTCATCGTCCCTGAGCGCTCTGAAGGCCCACCCGATATGCGAGCGGTGGAGCATGACGTAGCCAATGAGATAGATGAGGAGAAGCGCAAGGAAGACGTAGTACGGAGGAATCTGCCGGCGGAGCAACGTGTCCGATCCAGCGTCGATCACGATTCCGGTCTCCCCACCTGTGAGATCCCGCAGACCCAGGAGCAGGCTGTCGAAGGCAAGCGAGAACGTCAGGGTGACGATTCCGGTGAAGATCACATCGAGCGAGCGGCGGACAGCGATCCAACTGAATCCGGCACCGATGAGCATCGCCAATCCGGTCGCGAGCAGCATCGTGACAGGAAACGGTGCCCCCGAGCGATCGCTCAGTATGGCTGAGCCATAAGCACCGACTCCGGCAAGCGCTCCGACGGCCAGGAAGAGCTGGCCCGTGCTGCCGAAGATCAGATTGAACGCGACGGCGTAACAGGCGAAGAGCAGTCCGGTCACCACGACGCCCATGAGCGTGCGCGAGTCACCGACCCAGATCGGAATGAGAGCAAGCACGATCCCTGCGACCGCGATCGATAGGAAGGCTGGCAGACTCGAGACCCGCCGATTCCGAACGGGATCGTTCAGTGCGCCGGGGGTTCCGGACTCGCTGTTCATGGCGTCGCTCGTCATGCGTGCTTACCGAACAGTCCGGAAGGCCGCACCAGGATCGTGATGGCCGCAGCGAGCAGCAGGATGATCGTCGTGATGTATGAACCGATGTAGAACGAACTCATGGCATTGACAACGCCAAGGATGATGCCGGCCAGGAACGCGCCGCGAATACTGCCGAGGCCTCCGACGACGGTGACGAGGAGCGCCAGGATCGTGATCCCGAAGCCGGAGCCAACTGGTACAGGACTGGTCATCGACTGGGTCGATGCCACGAGGCCCGCGAGCCCTCCACTCAATGCGAAGATCAACGTGCGCACCGTCGCCGGATTCACCCCACATAGCCGGGCACCAACCTCGTCCTGGATCACGGATCGCACCGCTCTACCGGTTGTGGTGGCTCGAAAGAAGACAATGAGAGCAGCACCGGCGAGAATCGTGATCGCGGAAGCGAGAAGGCTCCCCGTGCGCATCGGCACACCGAGGATCGAAACAGCATCTCCGCCAATATTCAGGCCAAGAGCCTCGATCGGGTATCGCCAGACGAGGAATCCGTCGATGATGAACGCAACACCGATAGTCAGGAGCAGACTGAGGGTATCCGATCCTCGCCCCGTCGCCGATATACAGGCTTCATGATCGTGAGGTTGAGCACCAGTCCGATCGCCGCCGCGGTGATAATGCCAAGCAACACGGCCGGAAAGGCAGGCAAACCGGATTTCATGCTGAGCGACACGACCACGGCAGCCGCAACGGCCATCTGTCCGTAGGCCAGGTTGAGCACTCCTCCGAGCCCGTACACGACCGTCAGCCCAACGCCCAGCAGACCGAACTGGAGTCCGAGCACGATTCCGTCGAGGATCACCGCCGTCATGCGATTCCCAGGTATGCGCGCCTGACAGTTGGATTGTCCCTCAGTTCCCCTGAAGGGCCTTCGAGCTGTATCGCACCGTTCTCCAGCACATATCCCCGATTGGCGAGACCAAGGACGAGCGGCACCTGTTGTTCGGCCACCAGGATCGTCAAGCCGTGTTCGCGCAGCTCTGCGAGCGAGTCGTATGCATTCGCAGCGAGTCCAGGGGCGAGACCCGTGGTTGGCTCGTCCAGGATGAGGAGTCGTGGACGAGACATGAGCGCGCGCCCAACCGCCAGCATCTGCTGCTCGCCGCCACTCATCGTCCCTGCTGCCTGGCGCCGGCGTTCAGCAAGCCTCGGGAAGAGATCAAGCACCATCGACAATTGGTCTGGGTCAGGTCGACTGGGGAACGCACCGAGGGCAAGGTTCTCGGTAACGCTCATCTCAGGGAATAGATGCCGCTCTGCGGGCACGAAAGATATGCCCGCCCGTGCGATCTCGTGAACATCCATGTCGGTGATCGAGTCGCCCTCATACCGCACGTCTCCACCCAGCACAGGGAGCAGTCCGCACACGGTCCGCAAGAAGGTCGTCTTTCCCGCTCCGTTGGAGCCGATGATGGCAACCACTTCGCCTTCTCGAACATCGACCGATACCTCGAAGACCACAGCTTTTGAGTCGTATCCTGCCGAAAGGCCTGTGACCTCAAGCATCAGGCAACACCCTGCCCCCCGAGGTACGCCTCGACGACGACCGGATCACGCATCACCGTCTCAGGCACACCGTCGGCAAGGAGCTTCCCGTAATCCAGTACGGCCACGCGCTCGGCCAGGTCCATAACAGCCTTCATCACATGTTCGACCCAGATGACCGTGACACCGAGACTGTCCCGAGCGGTTCGAACCATCTCGATCGAGGACCGGGTCTCTGTATCGTTCAAGCCGGCCATCACTTCATCGAGGAGGAGCAACTTTGGCCTACCTGCCAGCGCTCTCGCAAGATCGACATAGCGCTGTTCGTGCAGGTTCAGCTGATCGATCGCAACATTGCTCTTGTCGCGTAGACCGACGAAATCAAGCATTGCCCCAGCTTCTTCATATGCATCGACCTCCGGCATCCGCTCTGTCTTCTTGCCGAACATCGCTCCTACCATCACATTCTCTTCCACGGTGAGCGAATGGAATACTCGTGGGGTCTGCAGCACCATTGCTATGCCGGACTGCCGCACCCGATGCGTCGACATCTTCGTGATATCCACGCCCTCGAACGTGATTGCACCCTTCGTGGGTTTCAACAACCCGATGATCGACTTGAGCAGTGTGCTCTTGCCCGCGCCGTTGGGGCCGACGATGGCGAGAATCTCACCATCGTCGACCCCCAGCGTCACCCCATCCACGGCCGGAAGGCCGCCGAAGTGCTTGTGTACGTCTTCTAGCTCAAGGAGCGTCACTGCCTTGACTAGGGAACGTACGGCTCAAGAGGATCCGACAAAATAAGGAGCTCCGGATACCAATCGGCGCCTGGACTGACGCCTTCGGGCGGCTCCTGTTCACGGATCACGATGAACGTCACCTGTGCGGATGCCAACTCGCCCCACTCCGTCCAACTCAATGGGAAGGAGTAACCGGGAATGTCAAACGTGTTGGCGTGCATGTACTCCGCCACGGCCACAGGGTCGTCGCCTACAGCACCCACAGCCTCTGCGATGGCGTGCACTATGCCGAATCCGGCAACGGCGTCATCTTCCATGAACGCGTTGTCAGAGAAGGCAAGGTATCGAAGAGCGAGTTCCTGATACTCAGCGCTGTCATAGTCGACGCAAGCGAAATCTGTGTAACGATCGAAACCCTGGTCGCCAACCGCACCCATGATCAGACCCAACGGGTTCCATGAGCCACTGACCCCAAGATCCATTCCGAAATCGTCGGACTGCTTCACGATCGACACGCCTCCCGGTGGGTGTCCTGTGGCAACCAGGATCTCGGCACCGAAATCGTCAAGTCGTCTGAGATAGGCAGCGAAGTCCGTCTCTGGAACCGGAGCGACCTCGATCTGGAGCTCCACTCCGGCGACATCAGCGAATTCGTTTTCAAGAGCCGACTTTACGGCTTGTCCCCACGCGTAGTCTGCGACGATGGCACCGACTTTCGTAAACCCGGCACTCGCGACGAACTGAGCCACCGGACCTGCGACCATAGGTGCAGCAGGTAGGCAGGTTCGGAACGTGTAACGGCTGTCCGTCGTGAGGATGGCGTCCGAGCCAGCCTTGACGAGGAACAGCGGCACGGCCAGTTCTTCGGCGATCCGAGCCGTCGACAGACCGACACTGCTCGAGATAACGCCGCCTACCGCAACGACACCATCTTCGATGAGCCGTTCCAGTCCGCTCGCACCCTCCTCAGGGTTCGATTGGTCGTCGCGTTCGAGGAGTTCAAGCATCCGTCCGTTGACGCCCCCGGCAGCGTTGATCTCCTCAACGGCGAGCCGCATCCCGTCACGTGCCGACACACCCCAGGGTGCGAAGGTCGCCGTGAGAGAGGTGAGAAGTCCGATCTTGATCGGTTCGGTGTTCACAGGGACAGTGGTGGTCGTTTCCGCCGCAGCCGCCGTCGTATCCGTGGCCGCTGCCGTCGTATCCGTGGCCGCTGCCGTCGTATCCGTAGCGCCTGCCGTCGTGTCGGCCGACTCGTCTGTGGTACTGCATGCGCTGAATACGAGCGCCAACACCAGCGTGAAAGTGACTTTGATGAGCCAGGAACGTTTCATGATCACCGTTCTCCTTGGTATCTGTGAATGCTTCGTCGTTGTGGCCGCGGAGGCCTGAACATTTATTCCTTACTTCCCGGAGTCGCCAGGTAAGCAACTACCAAGTGCGCTGCACCATAGCAACTACGCCCCATCGCTGCAGGAGTACCGCAACGAGCAAGGTTCGGCGCAAAGAGACTGAGTCTGCGGAGGTTCACGATCACGGCCTTCTGTTCACTGTGGGCACTTTCGATGGATCCGTTGCGTCAGACGATCTTGAAGCGCTGAGCCTTCAGCTCGAAACGCGGGAGAGTACCTTGTGGCACCATTGCCACCTCCGGTCGCAATCCGAGCGAGGTCTCAAACGTTCTTCCTACCGCACGGATCGTCTCCTTGGAATCGGCACCGTCAGTGCACTCGATCTCGATGAGCATCTCTGCCATCTCTCTGTGGCGCGTGATCGTCACGCGGAATTCGCCCACCGCGCGATGGCTCCGCAACAGATGCTCGACTGCTGTTGGATAGACGTTTACCCCACGGACCACAGCCATGTCATCGGCTCTCCCGAGAACGCCCCCGTCAAAGCGCGTGAAGGTTCGCCCACACGGACATGGAGTGCTATCCACGCGAACCATGTCTCCCGTGCGGTACCGAAACACAGGGAACCCGACACGACCCAGGTTCGTAATGACAAGTTCGCCATCATCTCCACCCGAGACTTGGTGTCCGGTGAGCGGATCGACCACTTCGATCACGAACTCACTTTCGATGGCGTGGGTACCCCCCGGCTGGGCCTGACATTCAAAGCTGTGCGCACCGACCTCCGAAGCCCCGGCGTGGTCGTAGCATTTCGCGCCCCATGCAGCCTCGATCCGATCTTTTGTGGCCGGAACGTTGGCCCCGGGCTCCCCTGCGTGAACCGTGATTCTCATCGGAATCGTTGACAGATCGAAAGCTTCCTCCCTCGCGACTTCAGCAAGACGCAATGCATAGGTCGGAGTGCAGGTCATTGCAGTGACTTCCATATCTGCCATGAGCCGAAGGCGCTGTGTCGATGTGCGACCACCGCCAGAGACCATCAAGGCCCTGATCTTCTCTGCCCCTCCAAGGGCAGCCCAGAATCCGATGAAGGGACCGAAGGAGAATGGAACGAAGAGCCGATCCTGCGCAGTGAGACCGGCTCCAGCAAGCACGAATCCCCAGCATCGACCCCACCAGTCCCAACTCTGTGCCGTGTCGAAGACCCGCAGAGGGCGTCCTGTGGTCCCCGATGTCTGGTGGATCCTCGTGTAGGCATTCTCGGGAAACGTGCAGTTGGTGCTGAGCGGCCCTTCATCCTGCGCGGCCTGCAGCTCGGCCTTCGTGGTGAAAGGCAGGCCGACGAGATCATCGAGCGTGCGCAGGTCCCCTGGTTCGGCCCCGGAGGCGTCGAACTTCTCTGTCACAAAGCGGTTGATGCCATAGGTACTCGCCACCACCGCGGCGAGCTTCGCCTCCTGCAGCGTGCGAATCCGCTCCGCGGGAAGCGTCTCGATCTCACGGTCGAAGAAGGTGACATCCATGTGTGGCAGTTTGCATCAAAGACCTCCAGTCGTGCAAACGCGAGTACAGATGCCAGAAGTCAGAACGCTGCACTCTCAGATGACAGATGCGCCCGTCGCGGTCGTCTGTCACCCCCGAAGCTTGAATCTCTGGATCTTGCCAGTCGCTGTCTTCGGCAGGTCATCGACGAACTTGATCCAGCGGGGGTACTTGTAGGGAGCAAGACCCTCCTTGCACAGAACCCGCAGCTCGTCCTTCAGGTCATCGCTTGCGTCCGAGGCGTCGGTGAGGACCACTGCCGCGGCCGGTTTCACGAGTCCGGCATCATCCATACGACCGACGATCGCTGCCTCGAGGACGAGCGAATGCTCCATGAGTTTCGCCTCTATCTCGAACGGAGAGGTCCAGATTCCGCCCACCTTCATCATGTCGTCACTTCGACCCTGGTAGTAGAAGTATCCATCTTCATCGCACACGTACGTGTCTCCGGTGTCGAGCCAATCATCGCCATACATCGTCGCAGCGGTCTTCTCAGGGTTGTTCCAGTACGCCCTGGCTGCTGAGTGGCCGCGGTCGAGGAGACGCCCCGCCTCTCCGGCAGGCACATCATTGCCGTCCTCGTCGACGATCCGTGCCTGATAACCAGGAACGGATTTCCCGGTGGCGCCGGCACGGATGTCCCGGGGACGTTGGAGATGAAGATGTGCAACAGCTCTGTCGACCCGATTCCGTCGAGGATGTCAAGTCCGGTGCGCTCCTTCCAGCGACGCAGGATATCTGGGGGCAGCGCCTCCCCTGCAGAGATGCACAACCGTACAGACGACATGTCTGGCTCGAGCTCGCCGTATCCCGCCAGCTGCGCCGCGTAGAGCGTGGGCACGCCGAAATAGAGTGTTGGCCTGAACCTTTCAATCACATCGAACGTCGTCTCCGGGGTGGGCCTACCGTCGAAGAGGATCGCGGTGCCACCAACCCACAATGGGAACGTCATGCCGTTTCCGAGCCCATAGGCGAAGAACAGCTTTGCGGCTGAGAAGAAGGAGTCGTCCTCCAGTGCGCCGAGGGTTTCGACACCGTATCTCTGGGACGTGACCACCATGTCACGGTGGCGGTGAATCGCGCCCTTCGGGTTGCCCGTCGAACCGGACGAGTACAGCCAGAAGCAGTCATCAAGCGCTGTAGTCGCAGCAGGCTCGAGGTCATCTGAAGCTTCCTCCATGAGGGATCGCATCGTCACACCCTCCCCTTCGGTACGGATCCGATGGGCCGGGCCCGGGGAGACAGCCTCCAGAGCGGGGACGACCTCTTCCTCGTACTCTGGGGACCATATGACCGCTACCGCGAGGGAGTCACCGAAGACGAACTCATAGTCACCGGCGCGCAGCAAGGTATTGAGGGGCACGGGGATGAACCCGGCTTTGATGGCGCCCCAGAAGACGTAGTAGAAGACGGGATCGTCCTTGACGACCATGAGAACCCTGTCCCCGCTGACAAGACCCAGGTTCTTGAGGGCGTTCCCCGCCCTGTTCACACCGCTCAACAGATCTCCATAGGTGACCTCTTCGCCGTTGTTCGTCCGGATGGCAACCTTTCGGGCCCGGCCCTCTTCGATATGGCGGTCGATGAACGGCACGGCAACGTTGAACGTCGGTGCGTATGTCAGTTCCTCGGCCGTTACAGCCACGGTGTGGTCCATCACGATGCGTAGCTCCCTTCGTTCCACGACTTCGGGTTCCGTCGGCCACCGTAGCAGGGCGCCCCAGCGGCGACCCGGGATCGGCCTTCGCATCTGTGTGACGTTTCTGAATTTCGCTGCTGGTACGATCGCAACATGCCCGTTGACTTCCGTACCCATCCAGACCGCTACCGGCACTGGCAGCTGACCATCAACGGCGCCGTCGCACGCCTCGGCATGGACGTCGACGAGGCAGGGGGCATCGGACCGTGGAAACTCAAGATGAACTCCTACGACCTCGGCGTTGACATCGAGCTCTACGATGCCACCCAACGCCTTCGCTTTGAGCACCCTGAGGTGAGGGTCGTCGTGATCGAATCGCTCAAGGAGCGGATCTTCTGCGCCGGAGCGAATATCGCGATGCTCGGTCGCTCCAGCCACCAGGAGAAGGTGAACTTCTGCAAGTTCACGAACGAGACCCGCAACGGCATCGAGGATGCGAGCAGGAACTCCGGTCAACGCTATGTCGCAGCGCTCAAGGGCAACGCAGCAGGCGGTGGCTACGAGCTGGCCCTCGCCACTGACCACATCATTCTCGTCGACGATGGCACGGCAACGGTTGCCCTCCCCGAGGTTCCGCTCCTCGGAGTGCTCCCCGGCACGGGAGGCCTTACCCGTCTCGTCGACAAGCGATTCGTCAGACGGGATCTCGCCGACGTGTTCTCCACCGTCGAGGAGGGCGTGAAGGGTCACAGGGCCGTCGAATGGCGCCTCGTCGATGAAGTCGTTCCGACGTCTCGTTTCGCTGAGGTTGTGGAAGAACGTCTCGCAGAGGTAGCGGCGACGAGCGACCGACCCGCCGAGGGCCGCGGCATCGAGCTCACTCCCCTCGAGCGGGATGTTTCAGATACAGCCATCGTCTACCCCGACCTCCACATCGAGATCGACCGTGGTGCGGGCACGGCGACCATCGTCATTCTTGGCCCCACTCAGCACCCACCGGGGAGTCCATCCGAGGCCGTCTCGCTGGGTGCTTCGTTCTGGCCGTTGGCGATGACGAGAGCGCTCGACGACGCGATCCTGCATCTGCGTACCAATGAGAGAGAGATCGGCACCTGGTTGATCAAGACCCGGGGTGACCCTTCCATCACTGCCGCACACGACGCGTTCCTCCTTGAACATGGCGACCACTGGGCCGTACGCGAGATGGTTCTGTACCTGAGGAGAACGCTGCGGCGCCTCGACGAGACATCCCGGTCGACATTCACACTCGTTGAACCGGGGAGCTGCTTCATCGGAGGCCTTGCCGAGCTCGCCTTCGCTGCCGACCGCTGCTACATGCTGGAGGGATCCTTCGATGACTCCGATCTGCCTGATCCGAAGCTCCGCCTCACAGACATGAATCTCGGACCCCTGACGATGGACAATCATCTCACGAGACTCGCCACCCGATTCTGGGGAAGGGAGGATGCGCGAGAATTGGCCGAGGCGCTTGTTGGAAAGGATCTCAACGCCGTAGAGGCCCTGGACGCTGAGCTCGTCACATTTGCCTATGACGACATCGACTGGAGTGACGAGCTGCGGATCGCGCTTGAGGAGCGCGCATCGTTTTCGCCGGATGCCCTCACCGGCATGGAAGCGAATCTCCGATTTCCCGGACCCGAAACGCTTGAGACCAAGATCTTCGGTCGCCTCACGGCGTGGCAGAACTGGATATTCACAAGACCGAACGCATCGGGACCCGACGGCGCCCTCCAGCGCTACGGAACAGGTCTCAGACCGGATTTCGACCGTAAACGAACGTGAGAGAAGGTTCCAAAGATGGCTGAAGACACCGTCGATTATTCGACGCTCATGCCAAACAACGTCGGACTGGCCGACGACCCGAAACTGCTGCGTGCACTGGAGCGGTGGTACCCGAAGTATCTCGAGTGGTGGGTCGACATGGGGCCAACAGGATTCATCAACGAAACACCGTTCCAAGAGGCCGAGGTGTGGCTGCGCACTGCAGTGAGCGTGGAGAGAGACGGCTGGGCCCGATTCGACTATGTGAAGATGCCTGAGTATCGCTGGGGAATCCTCCTCGCTCCTTCCGAGGAGGGTCGCACGATCCCCTTCGGTGAGCACAAGGGAGAGCCCGTGTGGCAGGAGGTTCCCGGCGCCCACCGCGCTGCGCTTCGGCGCCTCATCGTCATTCAGGGGGACACCGAACCAGCATCCGTCGAACAGCAACGATTCCTCGGTGCCACCGCCCCGTCGTTCTACGACATGCGGAACCTCTTTCAGGTCAACGTCGAGGAGGGCCGTCATCTGTGGGCGATGGTCTACCTTCTCCAGCGTTACTTCGGACGCGACGGCCGTGAAGAAGCCGAGGAGTTGCTGCGACGCCGTTCCGGCGACCAGGACCGTCCCCGCATGCTTGGCGCTTTCAACGAAGAGACACCGGATTGGCTCTCGTTCTTCCTCTTCACCTATTTCACCGACCGCGACGGAAAGATGCAGCTTGAGGCGCTCGCCCAATCCGGCTTCGACCCGCTGTCGCGTACGTGCCGCTTCATGCTCGCCGAAGAGGCACATCACATGTTCGTTGGTGCCACAGGAGTTGGTCGCATCGTCAAGCGCACCGCCGAGGCCATGCGTGATGCCGGTGTTGAGGATCCCTATGAGACGGAACAGGTGCGATCCCTCGGGGTTATCGACCTCCCGCTCATCCAACGGAAGCTCAACCTCCACTTCTCTCTCACACTCGATCTCTTCGGTTCAGAGGAATCAACGAACGCGGCGAACGCCTTCCACGCCGGGTTGAAGGGCCGCTACCACGAGACAGCTTTGGAGGACGACCACCAGCTCGTCGGATCCACATATCCCGTGACCAAATATGTCGACGGCGGTTTTCACCAGACCGAGGTGCCTGCTCTCAACGCTCTCAACGCCAGGCTTCGGGACGACTACATCGAGGACTGCAGGGGTGGCGTCAGGCGATGGAACCGCTACATCGCAGATGCAGGTATCGAGTTCGAGCTGCAACTGCCCCACATAGCGTTCCACCGTCAGGTCGGGGAGTTCGCGGGCATCCATGTGACACCAGAGGGGGAACTCGTCGAAGCCGCCACATGGAGTGCGCGGGCCGCCGATTATCTGCCGGACGACGAAGACAAGACGTTCATTGAGGCACTCATGGTCCAGGTGACGACCCCGGGTGAGTTCGCCTCGTGGATCGCCGCACCACAGAAGGGCATCGGTGGCCAGCCCGTCGAATTCGAGTACGTGCAGATCCCTGGCACTCTCTGAGACCGTCGCGCAGAGATCCTCGGAGCCCACAAAGCGACGCACCGGACTACCCTCGGATGGATGCCTCGATCCCGCCTTATCTTCGTTTCGGGCAAAGGGGGGACCGGAAAGTCCGCGGTGGCTGCGGCCACCGCCATCGACTTCGCACGCCGCGGTCACCGGGTGCTCGCGGTCGACATGCTCGGCCAGACCGGGCTCGCAGCTCATCTTCGATCGCCACAACTTGGCTACAGCCCCATCGAGGTTAGGCCGGGGCTCCACGCCATGGCCATGAGCCGTTCCGAGGCGCTCGACGAGTACCTCAAGGCGCAGCTCCACGTGCCCCAGGGCGCCCCCACCCGCCAGATCAGCTCCGCTCTCTCAGTTCTCGCAGACACCGCCCCCGGCGTTCGAGAGATCGTCAGTATCGGAAAACCTATCTACGAAACACGGTCGGGGAGATGGGATGTGGTCGTGGTCGATGCCCCTTCTCTCGGACAGTTCCAGTCATACCTCCGAGCGCCACAAACCATCTCGGACCTGGTGCCGACGGGGAACGTCCGTCGAACGGCCAGCCGTCTCGAAGAGACACTCAAGGACGATGAGGTGACCTCGATCCGTCTCGTCACAACACCCGCTGAGCTGCCAACGGTCGAGGCTCTCGAGGCCATCGCCACCATCAGGGAGGACGGGCTCGGTCCCGAGCCGACGGTCCTATTCAACCGGATGCTTGGGATGTCTGGGATGCACCAGGTCGACCTCGAGCCTCTGGGGGACGGTCCGCTTCGTGAGGCCGCGACGCTGCAACTCGATCTCGAAGCCGAGCAGGTCTACTGGGCCGGAGAGCTTGCACATCAGGGCGCGCTTCCGTATCTGTTCGGTGTATTCACACCGGGCGAGGTGGCCGAGCAACTCGCTGATCGGCTCGGTTCCTCGCCATGACATCGACAGTGATCGTCACCGGAGCTGGAGGCGTCGGTAAGACGACGCTTTCGGCAGCGCTCGGCGTCGCGATCAGTCAACGCGGCAGATCTACGCTCGTACTCACGATCGACCCTGCGAAGCGGCTAGCTGACGCGTTGGGCATACAGGATCTCGGGGACACACCAAGGAGCATCAAAGGCGCCGAAGGCATGTGGGCTGCAATGCTTGACGCATCCGCCTCCTGGGAGGCGATCATCCATAGATATGCCGATCCCGAGGTCGGGGAACGACTTCTCGCAAACCCCTATTTCCAAGCCCTTGCGGATCGATTCCCAGCCGCGCAGTCCTACGCGGCCGGGGAACGAATGGCCGAGTACATCGAGACCAAACAGTTCGATGTGATCGTTGTCGACACGCCACCGTCCGGCGGTGGCATCGACTTCTTCCTGGCGCCTGCCATGGCGAACGACCTGATGTCTGGCAAGCTCCTGAAATGGCTCACGGGCTCGAACCTTCCCGGTCGACGCTTGCTCTATAGATTCACTGCGCGGCCGATCCTCAGGATCGCTGACGCTGTCCTCGGCGGACCCATGCTGAGCGAAGTCACAGACTTCCTCGTTGATCTGCGGACCATGCACGACACGATCTCCGTGCGTTCCCGCACGATCGAGGGCTATCTCAGACAGGCAAAGACCATGGTGGTCACGACCGCAGATCCGACTCCGATCCAAGAGACACGACGCTTCTTCAGCGAACTCGAAGACATCGATATCAAGCCGAATGCCGTGATGTTCAACCGCAAATTGCCCGAGTCCTGGATAGCGGCCGCAGATTCTCCGATCCGGGGGGTCGATGACGCCGCTCTCAGAGCGAAAGCGAAGATGAACCTGCGGTCTTGGGCTTCTGAGGCGCGCCGACAATCGGATGCGGCCGATGAGATCTCGGCGCGATACCACGTGCCCGTCTATCCCATCCCCTGGACAACACCATCACCCGAATCTCTCGACGACCTCGAGAGGATGGTCACGCCATCAGGAATCGTTGAAGATCTTTCCTTGTAGAGAACTTCTTGAGCCAGAAGAAGGCGTGGGAAGTTCTCAGTTCACGGTTTACGGTCAGCACCGCGCTCGGCTGTGCGTGGATCACGACGATTCACCGTGAACCGTCAACCGAAAGCCGTGAACCCTCCTAAAACACGGCCTTTGGCCCCAACAGTTCACGCAGTTCGGCGAACAATGCTGAGCGGGGTTCGACGTTGTGCTCGGCGCCGACCCGCAGCACCTTCTCGTCGCCGTCAGACGTCATGTGAATGAACACAGGTGCTGGTCCGGGGTGGTTACCGAGCACCGATTTCAGGTGCTCGACAACAGTGGAGGACAAGCGCGAGGCTGGCACGCGAACACGAACGCTCAGCGCCTCGCTCAACTCAGGTTCCGACACAGACTGTGCGATGAACTTCACATCATCACCACGGTGGTCGACACGACCACGCACCAAAACGATCGCATCCTCCCGGATCAAGGGACCATGCTCAGCAACCGTTTTCGGGAACGCTACAACCTCGACGATGCCCTGAAGATCCTCGACCGAGAAATACACCATCGGGTCGCCCTTTCGGGTATACCTGCGGTTGATCGATCCGATGACACCCGCGATGGTTGCCTGGGACCGATCCTCCTTGTCCCACAAGCCGGGGATCGTAGTGTCCGTCATCTGGCTGAGCATCTTCTCCACTCCGAGCAACGGATGGTCAGAGATGTAGAGGCCAAGCATCTCCTTCTCGAAGGCAAGCCTGACCTTCTTGTCCCACTCGTGATCTGCAACCTCACGCGATATGTCGCTGACCTCGGAATCTCCGCCGCCGAACAGACTGTATTGGCCGGCTTCTTCTGCCCGTCTGCGTTCGAGGGTGGCATCGACTATCTGATGCGCAACCTCGAACAACCCACGCCTCGTGTGGCCCATGGAGTCGAACGCGCCACCCTTGATCATCGATTCGATCGTTCGCTTGTTCAGCACCTGGATGTCGACCCGATCGATGAAGTCGAAGAAGTCCTCGTATTCACCATTCGAGGTGCGTTGGGCGACGATGAGATCGACAACGGCCTCCCCAACGTTGCGGACGGCTGATAGGCCGAAGATGATCTGCCCATCAGCGGCCATGAAGTCACGCTCTGCCACGTTCACACCCGGCACGAGCACAGGGATGTCCATCATCCTGCACTCGTGGAGGTAAGCCGCCGTCTTGTCCTTGTTGCTCTTCACAGCAGTGAGCAAGGCAGCCATGTACTCGGCCGGGTGATGCGCCTTGAGCCAGGCCGTCTGATAGGCGACAAGGGCATATGCCGCTGAGTGGCTCTTGTTGAAACCGTATCCCGCAAAGTGCTCGATGAAACCGAAGAGGTCCATGCCGAGAGACTCGGGATGGCCGTTTGCCACACACCCTGCGATGAATCTCTCCTCCTGCTCGCGCATCACCGAAGGAATCTTCTTGCCCATGGCCTTACGCAGATTGTCGGCATCAGCCATCGAGAATCCTGCGATGAGCTGCGCCGTCTGCATCACCTGCTCCTGGAACACCATGATTCCATATGTATCCCCCAGAACTGCCTCAAGGTCCGGGTGGGGGTACTCGACAACCGATTTGCCGTTCTTGCGATCAGCGTATTCGAGGTGCATGCCCGCTCCGAGCGGGCCCGGTCGATACAGGGCGTTGAGGGCGATGAGGTGCTCGAACCTATCCGGTCCGAGGTTGCGCATGAGTGCGCGCATCGGCCCACCCTCGAACTGGAAGACACCGATCGATTCACCTCGACACAACATGTCGTACACGTCTTGGTCATCAAGAGGTACGTTGTCGATGTCGGGGCGGTGACCAGTGTTTCGCTCGATGAGCTCGAGAGCGCGTTCGATCGTTGCAAGGTTCCGCAGACCGAGAAAATCCATCTTGAGCAGCCCAAGGGCCTCGACGCCATGCATTTCGTACTGCGTGACCACCTCGGCGTCGTCGCCCTTGCGTTGGATCGGAACGATGTTCGTGAGGGGTTCAGGTGAGATCACAACGGCGGCGGCGTGGATCGAATCCTGCCTTCTGAGCCCCTCGATGCCTCTCGCTGTCTCGATTATCTCTGTGGCACCGTCGAGGGTCGCGAGCAGGTCACGAAGACCGGAAGCGGCGGAGTAGTGGCCACGAATATCGCTCGGCGCATCCGGACCAGGCTCGGTGAGGCACTGATCGATGCTCGCGTCCTTGCCAAGGATCGCTGGTGGCATCGCCTTGGCGAGCTGATCACCGGTGGAGTACGGGTAGTCGAGCACCCTTGCGGCATCCCTGATCGCCTGTTTCCCCTTGATGGTTGAGAAAGTGATGATCTGGGCAACGTGGTCCGAGCCGTACTTTTCCGCCGTGTACCTGATCATCTCGCCGCGATACCGCTCGTCGAAATCCATGTCGATGTCTGGCATCTCCTTGCGACCGGGGTTCAGGAATCGCTCGAAGATGAGCCCGAATCCGATCGGATCGAGATCCGTGATCTTGAGGCAGTACGCGACTATCGAGCCTGCTGCGCTTCCCCGACCCGGTCCTGTGCGAATTTCCTTCTTCTTCGCATATGCGATGAGGTCCCACACGATGAGGAAATACGCTGAGAAGCCCATCTCTGAGATGACCTTGAGTTCGTAGTCGATGCGTTCCTGAACCTCAGCGGAGATCGAGTCGTACCGACCAGATGCACCATCGAGAACGAGATGCCGCAGATACGTGTCCTCCGTGTGACCCTTGGGAACCGTGAATTGAGGGAGCAGGATCCTGCCGAACTCGATGTCGAAATCGACTCGCTCGGCGATGAGCAAGGTGTTGTCCGTTGCACCAGGGTAACGCTCCTCATCGAACAAGGACCGCATCGCTGCAGCGGATTTGATGTAGAACTCCTGGGAGTGGAACTTGAACCTGTTCTCATCGGACTTGACCGATCCCGTCTGGATGCACAGCAGAGCATCGTGTGCATCTGCCTCGTGCGCGTGGGTGTAATGGGAGTCGTTCGCAGCGAGTAAAGGTGCATCGATCCTCGTTCCGATGTCGAGAAGATCTCCCATGATGGCCTGCTGGGCCGGTATGCCATGGTCCTGTAACTCGATGAAGAAGTTCTCTCTGCCGAGAATGTCCTGATACATGGCCGCAGCACCAAGCGCCGCGTCGAAGTCTCGTTCGGTGCCTCGCTGATCATCATCCGCTGCTTCATCGACGCCGAGCAACTGGGGGATGTGGCCGCCAAGACACCCGGTCGTTCCGATGAGGCCCTCGCTGTACTCAGCCAGCAGCTCTGCATCGATCCTCGGTTTGTAGTAGTAGCCCTCGGTGTATGCCCTCGAAGCAAGTTTCATGAGGTTGCGGTATCCGACCTCGTTCTCGGCGAGGATCGTCATGTGATATCTGCGATCATCTCTTCTCGCCGGGCGTTCAAATCGCGATCCAGGTGTCAGGTATGCCTCGATGCCGATAATGGGTTTGACACCCACAGCCCTTGCAGCCTTCATGAAGTCGACCACGCCATACAGGACGCCATGATCGGTGATCGCCACTGCAGGCTGATTGTCAGCAGCTACGGCTTTGACGAGGTCATCGACTCTCGCCGCGCCATCGAGCATCGAAAACTCGGTGTGCACATGAAGATGAGCAAAACTATCTGACACCGTAATCCCGATCCTCGAATCACACGCATGTAAGCACGCCATTGTGGCACGTGCACCTCAGAGAATGGTCCCCCTCCTCGCAGCGCATCGCGATACAGGAGGGCTCTCGCTCGCCCTAAGGTAATGTCGACACGCTCGGCAGCCGCACACCTTGAGATCCGGCCCATCCGACACGAACAACAACACAGATTCATGGCACCGAGGAGGAACCGTGGGCGTCATAGGACTACTGACGGCAGGCGGGGACTGCCCCGGTCTGAACGCTGTCATCCGAGGCGTAGTCGGTCGCGCAGGGCAACGTGGCAGCGAGGTTCTCGGAATCCTCAACGGGTGGGAGGGTCTCATGAAGGATCACACCACGCCGCTCGATCGGGACAAGGTGCGAGGAATACTTGGGCGAGGTGGCACCATCCTTGGTACCTCGCGAATGGATCCGTATGTGCACGGCGACGGGCTTGCGAGTTTGCAGGGAACGATCTCGCGCAACGGTATCGACAGGATCATCGTCGTTGGTGGGGACGGGACGTTGCGTTCCGCGATGCAACTCGCCGAAGAGGGACTCAGGGTCATCGGCGTACCGAAGACGATCGACAACGACATCTGCGGAACGGACATCACGTTCGGGTTCGAGACGGCAGTTCAGATAGCGACCGATGCAGTCGATCGGCTTGCAACGACCGCCGAAGCCCACAACAGGGTCATCGTCGTCGAGGTGATGGGACGGACAAAGGGTTGGATAGCCACACACACCGGGCTCGCTGGTGGAGCCGATTACATCCTCATACCCGAGTATGCCTACGACATCGATCATGTCGTCGATGTGCTCAGGAAGAGGCACCGATCAGGTCACAAATACTCCATCGTCGTCGTCGCCGAGGGCATCGATCCACCGCCGGGATACGAACCAACCGAGATGAAGAAGGACGCATTCGGATTCGATCGGCTTGGCGGCGTCGGATACTCCGTGGCTGCTGCCATCGAAGACCGTACCAAGTTCGAGACAAGGGTCTCGATTCTCGGACACATCCAGCGCGGAGGAACACCCGTTGCCTCAGACAGGGTGCTCGCATCGCGCATGGGTGTCGCAGCTGCAGAACTTGCCCTTGACGACCTCTCGAATGTGATGGTTGCGATTCGCGGAACCGAAATCGTGCCCGTGCCGCTGTCCGAAGCCACTTCAGGTGTTCGCGGTGTACCCGAAAGTCTGTACGCAACGGCCCAGACGTTCTTCGGGTAGGAAGGAGTGTCCTCCCTAAAGGGAGGACGCGACTGGGGTGCCCATTGGCGGTAGCTTCTTCGCCTTCTTCTTCTCTGGGGGTGTTGCATCCTTCAGTTCCTCGAAGGAGCGCACCATGTGGTCGGCCAGAAGACTCGTGTCCTCTATGAGATCTCGATCCATGTTGATGCCGATGTCGATCATGCCGCTGACGGAGAACATCGCGATCCCTGCACCGTGGCTCTGCCAGAGGGGAACAAGTGGATACGTCGCAAGCATCTCTGACCCCGCAAGGTAGAGAGGGAACTGAGGCCCCGGCACGTTTGTGACCGTCATGTTGAATGGCCGCGCCCTGCTGGCAAGCCTGGCCGCGAGCGACACGATGGTTGCCGGAGCTCCTGTTGAGACCTCCACGAGTGTCGAAGCACCAAGGGCCTGATCCGTCTCTTTCAGGTTCTTTGTCTCCCTCGTCACTATCTGCACCCGCCTTGCAGGATCTGGTTCAGCGATCGGGAGCTCCATGAGCCACATCGCAACCTTGTTCCCGAGCGTCCCTGATTCATGCTCGCTGCGTACCGAGACGGGAGCCATGATGCGGAACTCGATTTCTCCAAGCTCTTCCTCACTGACTCCGCCGACCTCGACGAGATACGACCTCACAGCGCCCGTCACAATGGCAAGCATCACATCGTTGACTGTTGCGCTGTGCCTGTTCTTGATCTTCTTGACATCAGCCAGAGGTATCTGTAGCCAGTCGAATGCCCTCGATCCGCCGATCGGCCCGTTGAGGCTCGTCTTGGCGGTTTGGGACAACCACCCAGAGGAGAGAGATGCACCAGCCGCCCGGGCCCGCTCGGTCCAGCTCGTGGTCCAGTTCCCGAGCTCAGAAGGCACCCTCAGGATGCCTGCGAGCACGCCGGAGATGGCACGAGATATCTCCCGAACCGCAAGCTCGGTTCCGTTCGGTGCGGTTCTGGCTGACCACGGATTCGGTTCAGCGATCTCGAAATCCGTCGTGAAGTCGAGAAGCACAGCCATGAGGTCGATCCCGGATATTCCGTCGATCATGCAGTGATGGATCTTGGCAACGATCGCGAATCCGTGGTCCTCGAGGCCCTCGACGATGTAAAGCTCCCAGAGCGGTTTCGAACGGTCGAGCTGCTGGGACATGAGCCTTCCGGCCAGATCCTTGAGTTGTTCGGTCGAACCCGGATGTGGCAGCGCGATGTGCCTCACGTGGTAGTCGAGATGGAAATGCTCATCGTCAACCCACACCGGGGATCCTTCCAGCGGAACGGTCGCAAGCCGCTGGCGGTAGCGTGGTATCAGATCGAGGCGCGACTCCACCAACCGCCTGATGGTGGAGATGTCGACACCTTCATGGGTGATCGATGGTCCGGGCGCAAAGATCGCCACCGCACCGACATGCATGTGCGTTGTCCTTGTCTCGAGTGCGAGGAATGAGGCGTCGAGATTCGAGAGCTTTTCGTAATGCGCTGTCATGGTGACTCCCTATCGATGTCGTTGACCGATCCGCCGTCCGGCTCTCCGAGCGTCGCAAGGCTATCCAACAGATCGGTCGGTAGATTCGACAGGAAGGACACAGGCTCTCCTGTCTTCGGATGGTCGAATCCGAGTTGCCTCGCATGCAGCCACGGCCTCCCCGGATCACCGGTGACTCCCCGCTTGCCGTACACGCGGTCTCCGATGATCGGACGCCCGATCGATTTCAGGTGCACGCGGATCTGGTGTGTCCGGCCGGTTTCGAGGGTCACGGACAAAAGCGTGGAGTCGCGAACTTCCCATTGGGCAAGTCTGCGGTAATGCGTTATGGCCGGTCTCCCTGATTTGCCGACATGCATACGGGTTGGGTTCTGCGGATCGCGCCCTATCGGCGCATCGATCGTCCCGATCGTATTCGTGAATTTGCCATGGACAAGGCTCAGATATCTGCGCGAAACCACTCGGGCCTTCATCATCTCGACCAATCTCAAATAGGCATCTTCGGTGCGTGCAACTACCAACAATCCGGAGGTGTCCCTGTCAAGTCGATGGACGATCCCCCAACGGTCCTGCTGTCCGACACCGACGATCTCGGGATATCGGTCCATGAGACCGTTGACGAGAGTCCCGCTTCCGCGGCCGGAACCCGGATGGACGACGATGCCGGGAGGCTTGTCGACGATGACCACCGATTCGTCCTCATGAACGACCGTGAACGGAATGTCAGACTCGGGAACGAGTTCCGCAACGGGATCAGGCAACCTCGTACCTATCACCATCCCGGCGTGCATCCGCTGGGCAGGCTTCACAGGAATGTCAGCAACAGTCGCGTTGCCGTTGTCGATGATCTCGCGCACGACCGAGCGCGGCATCTCGAGGGTCACAGCCAGCACCTTGTCTGCCCGCTCACCGTCAAGATCATCTGGAACCGTGACGTGAATGGTTGTCATCGACGCTTCCAAAAAGCCGCGATGAACAACAGGGCGACACCGACATTTATGGCGATATCGGCAACATTGAACGTCGCGAAGAAGCTGAAATCGATGAAGTCGACCACGGCTCCGTCGAGAAAGCCTGAACCTCTGAACACTCGATCCAACAGATTTCCGACTGCGCCCCCAAGGACGAGCCCGAGGGCAACTGCCTCGAGTCTTCTGCTGGCGTCACCCAGCATGTACACAATGAGGCCGACCACTCCGAATGCGATGACTGCAAGCACCTGTCCCCCACCACTGAAGAGTGAGAACGACGCCCCCGTGTTGAATGTGAGCCTGAACCGGAAGAATCCGTCGATGACACCGATCGGCCCGTCATCAAGTGCTACGGATGCCCACCATTTCGTGAGTTGGTCGACGATGACGACAGCCGCCGCAATCGCAACGGCGAACGCCCGATTGCTCAGACGCGATTGGCTGCTTGTACCGTGGTCGTTGCGTACGGCAGAGCTTCCAGCCTCGCCAGTGGAATCGGCTCTCCTGTCACTTCGCATGTCCCGTACAGACCCTTCTCCATCCGATCCTGCGCATGCAGCACCCTGGCAAGCAGGTCGCGTGCATTCTGAACCGTCGCCTGATCGATCCCGATCTCGACGTTGATCGCGCCACCGTCGACATTGTCCGGATCGGCGTTGCGATCGGCCGACCCCTCGGCGATCACGCTCTCCTCACGTTCGCGCTCGTGTTCCTCGATGATGTGCTCAAGACGTCCACGCTCGACCTGAAGCATACGGCTGAGCTTCTCAAGTGTCGACGCTGCCAATTCCCTGGTCATTCTTCCTCCCTGGCGGTGGGAATGTAGCATCACCGGGTCCCTTGTTCATAGTTCGAGTTGAGTCTTCGCTCACCCCAGTCGACCCGGACGCCCGAACCTGTCGTCAGTCATCAGTCTGTCTCTCACCGCTTCGGCTGTCGCACCGATCAGAAGAACCGTCTTGTGCCGTCCCGTCCGCCCCCTGATCACCTCGGCTCGTCTGACTCCGGTCACCTGTCGCATCAGCTCCATGACAGCCGCGTTGGCCTTGTTCTTCTCCGGTGGGCTCGTGACACGGATCTTGACACGATCACCGTGGATACCAACCACCGAGGACGCACTTGCATTGGGTACAACGAGCACATCGACCTCGACGCCAAGGGCGGATTCTCGTATCGGGCTCACATGCATCGTTTGGAACGGTAACGCACAGGACTATCATTCTGGCACGCTGTGACGGGGACACACCGCCCGGTGCGATGGAATCGAGCGACCGGCGTTGGTGTGAGGCCGGATCCATCAGCGGGCGTGCATCACCCTCGAGCCACGGGAAGAAGTCGCAAGGAAGTAGACCCCGTCGTCGGCCAACGACACTGGCGCAATGAGCGGCTGGCACTGCCAGCAAGCCGGGTGGTACCGCGGGTCCCCCGTCCCGGCACCGAATGGTGACGAGATCGAGGACGTACTGTGACAGACGAATCAGCCTTTCCAAGGGTCAACCCAGCGGTCGATTTTCCAGCACTCGATCGGCGAATCCTCGACTTCTGGGATTCGATCGATGCCTTCAATACTTCCGTAGAGGCACGGGATCCAGACACGGAATACACGTTCTACGACGGGCCGCCATTCGCCACAGGCTCCCCCCACTACGGACATCTTCTCCAAGGTGTCGTCAAGGACATCGTGCCTCGATATTGGACGATGCGCGGCCACAGGGTCGAACGTCGATTCGGTTGGGACACACATGGTCTCCCTGTGGAGATGGAGGTTGAGAAACAGCTCGGAGTGTCTGGGCCCCGCGAGATCCAAGCGATCGGAGTCGACACCTTCAACGAGGCCTGCCGCACGATGGTGAACCACGTCACAGGCGACTGGGAGTTGATCACCAAACGTCTCGGCCGTTGGGTCGACTTCGAGGACGACTACAAGACGATGGATACCGACTTCATGGAGAGCGTCTGGTGGGTCTTCGGCCAGTTGTGGGACAAGGGTCTCATCTACCGCGACTTCAAGGTGCTCCCATATTCCTACGGAGCAACGACGCCCTTGTCGAACTTCGAAGCGAATCTGGATTATCGCGACGTGGACGATCCAGCCATCACAGTTGCTCTCCGTGTGACGGACGACTCGAGCGCCGCTACCCGCGGCGACCACCTGGTCATCTGGACGACGACACCGTGGACCCTCCCCGGAAACCTTGCCATCGCCGTCGGTAGTGAGATCGAGTATTCGCGGGTGGAAGTTCCCGAATCTGCTGACTCTTACTGGGTCGCAGCGGAGCTCGTCGACACCGTCTTTGGCAGCGACCATCGGGTCACAGAAACCGTTCGAGGTTCGAAGCTCGTTGGTGTGATCTATGAACCACCCTTCGACGACTTTGCCGACAAGGCTGACGAGGGTGCCTTTGTCGTGATCCCCTCTGATCACGTGACCGTCACAGAGGGCACGGGACTGGTGCACATGGCACCTGCCTATGGCGAAGAGGACTTTCGAGCGTTTCAGACCGAGGGCATCCATGCATTTGTCGATCCTGTCGACGCAGAGGCACGTTTCACGGCTGAGTTCCCTGCAGTGGAAGGGATGAACGTAAAGGAAGCCGATCGCGTTCTGATCGACATGCTCAAGGAATCGGGAAAGCTACTGAACAGGGCCACGATCAGGCACTCGTACCCCTTCTGCTGGCGCACAGGGACGCCCCTCATCTACAAGGCGATACCAACATGGTTCGTTGCTGTCGAGAAGTTCCGAGATCGAATGGTCGAGGTCAACAACGACATCAGATGGGTTCCAGAAGCGATAGGAAAGAACCGATTCGGAAACTGGCTCGAAGATGCGAGGGACTGGGCGATCAGCAGAAACCGGTATTGGGGATCGTGCATCCCCGTGTGGGAGTGCGACGCGTGCGATGAACAACTCGCCGTATCTTCGATCGACGAGCTCTTCGAACTCTCTGGCGTCAGACTTGACGATCTGCACAAGCACATCGTCGACCCGGTGACATGGGAGTGCTCCTCTTGCACGGGGAGGATGCACCGTGTCCCTGAGGTGTTGGACTGTTGGTTCGAGAGCGGAGCCATGCCTTTTGCACAGATCCATTACCCATTCGAGAACGAGGAACGCTTCGAGCAGAGATTCCCAGCCGATTTCATCGCCGAGGGTCTCGACCAGACCAGGGGTTGGTTCTACACACTCCTGATCCTCTCCACCGCCATCCGCGACGAGGCGCCATTCCAGAACTGCATCGTGACGGGCATGGTGCTCGCAGAAGACGGTCGCAAGATGTCCAAATCGCTCAAGAACTACCCTGATCCTATCCATGTGCTGGATGACTTCGGAGCAGATGCGCTACGAGCCTATCTGATCAACTCGCCGATCGTTCGCGGCGAACCGCTCCGATTTTCAGAGGATGGTGTTCGCGAGGTTGTCCGGAACGTACTGCTCCCGTTGTGGAACTCCTATTCATTCTTCACCACGTACGCACAGGCCGATGGGATCACTCCCCGGGACCTGCGATCGGCGCCAGACCTCGTGGATCGACCCGAGATCGACCGCTGGATCATCTCAGTACTGCAGAGCCTCGTCGCAGACGTGAACCGTGAGATGGAGGCATACAGGTTGTTCGCTGTGGTCCCCCCGATCATCGGTTTCGTGGGCGACCTGACGAACTGGTACATCCGACGATCAAGGCGCAGGTTCTGGGCGCACCGCGGTGCAGCGGACAACCAGGACAAGATGGCCGCTTTCGCCACCTTGTACGAGGTCCTCGCAACGTTCAGTCGCGTCGCAGCGCCGATCCTGCCATTCGTCACGGAGGAGATCTACCAGGGTCTCGTTCGCCCAGTCGATCCGCAGGCCCCTCAAAGTGTGCACCACACCGATTTTCCGGATGCCGACATCGATGCGATCGATGGAGAGCTCGAGCGATCGATGGCAATCGTGAGAACGGTCGTGAACCTCGGGCGGGGACTCAGAAAACGCAATGACCTGCGAGTGCGCCAGCCGCTCACCTCCGTCACCGTTGTGACGAGGTCTGCCGATGAGCAGGCAGCCGTATCGAACCATGCTGAGCTCATCGCGGACGAGCTGAACGTCGCAAGCGTCGAGGTCCACGCCGATGAAGCCGGACTTGTCGACCTCGAAGCGAGAGCGAACTTCAAGGTTCTTGGTCCGCGTTATGGCAGCGACATGAAGACCGTTGCGGCCAAGATCGCGGATCTCGATCACGATACGATCGTCAGCATCCTCGATGGGGGCACAACCTCGGTCGATGGATTCACGTTCAGCGAGAGTGACATCGTGGTGTCGCGCACGCCCCGTCCGGGAACGGTCGTCGCCACTGAAGGATCGATCTCCGTGGCACTCGATTCGACGATCACACCCGACCTGCGGATCGAAGGTTTGGCTCGCGAGCTCATCAACCGTGTTCAAGGCATGAGGAGACGTCTCGATCTCGATGTCACGGACCGCATCGATGTCATGTGGGCGAGCGAACACGCCGAGGTCACTTCTGCCTTCGCCCGGTACGAAGACATGATCGCTGGTGAGGTCCTCGCAGATTCGATCACGCACGACGCCGATACCCACAGCGAGGAGTACGACCTCGGCGAAGGAACAGTGAGCCTGACAGTCAGGCGCGTCCCGGGTCAGCCCTCATAGGAAACTCGCAAGGAAGGACAGGCCCAGGATCAGTATCAGGGGCGAAAGGTCAAGGGCCGCTCCGCCGATGCGCACGGGGGGGATCACATTCCTGATCGGTCGCAAGATCGGCTCGATGATCTTTGAGAGCGCATCGTAGATCTTCCGCACCGGATGTTCCCAACCAAGCCTTCCGAACGAGACGATGTAGGACAGAACGATCCAAAGAAGCATCCCGAGTACGAACCAGTTGATGATCAGCCGAATGAACTCCACGTCAGGTCTCGGAATCGAAGAGACCGAGCTTCTGCAGCCGGTCGTGTTCCTGGGTACCGAGTGAGATGCCAGCCGGTGTTATGAGAATCACTCCTTGTGATGTCTTGGACATCTTTCCATCAAGGGCATAGGTGAGACCGGATGCGAAGTCGACGATCCTGCGCACCATCTCTGGCTCCGTGTTTCGCAGGTCGAGCACGACACCACGACCGCCGCGAATGGAGTCCGCCAGTGCCTGTGCGTCTGAGAAGTTCCTTGCGACAATGATGTGGGACTCCGGTTCCACACGACGAGCAGCGATCTCGCTCGCCGTACCCGCACTTGGGTGGATGTACACACCTGCTTCCGCATAGGTCCTGTCGCTCGAGATTCGCTGCCTGCTCGCAGCAGGAGGCTCGATCCTCCGGCCTGCAACGCCGAAGCCCGGCTTGGCAACCGAAGTGGCCGACGAGATATCAGTGGACGCCCCGCCCTGTTGAAGCGGTGACCCTGTCGAGTCCGGCTCGACAGGTCTCACTTCCCCGACGGGCGGGTCAACAGTACCCGCTATCTGCTCCTCCTCGTCGACGAGACCAAGGTAGAAGAGAGTCTTGTTCCACAGTGATGACATATCCGAATCCCGTTTGTTTCAGCGGCCTGTTGGCTTAAAGATAGCCCTTCCCACGCGCACCATGGTGGACCCCTCCTCAATCGCAACTTCGAAGTCGTGGGACATACCCATCGAGCAATGGTCCATGTTGGCATACGACTCCCGGTAACGGTCCAGGATCGACCGGAGCTTCGCAAAATACGGTCTCGTCAGCTCAGGGTCGCCAACATTGGGTGGTATGGCCATGACCCCCCGAACGTCGACACCCATCTCGAGTACCTGGTCGATGACTCCATCGGCATCGTTCGGGTCGAACCCGGACTTCTGGGGCTCGTTTCCCAGATTGAACTGCAGGAGTACCGGCGTAGCTCCTGCGGTCGACCATCTCTGTGCAAGCGAGAGCCGATCCATCGAGTGAAGGAGAGTTGCGTGCCGCTGTACAAATGCGACCTTTCGGCTCTGCAGCGGGCCGACGAAATGCCAATCTACCCCAACAAAGAGACCACTCTCGACGCGGTCCCTGAGTCCCTGTTGCCGATTCTCTCCCAGGATCAGCTGTCCAGCCCGAACAACGGAAGAGACCTCCTCGTCGGATCGTCCCTTTGATACAGCGACGAGCGTGATCGAATCCCAGGGTACGCCTCTGCGTGTCGCGGCCGAATCGATCGCGGACCTGACTGTTACGAGTCCTGTGGGATCCATGTCACTGTTACCTGTCGAAGAGATGTCGCATTGTCCCTGTACGAGTGGAAACGGCCTTCGTGCATCGTGCATTCGTCAACGTCCGTGACATCCACTCCGGGCAATTGGGCACGGACCGCTCCCGAAAGATCGACACTGAGACAGCCCTTCGTCGTCGAAGCGGCGAATCCACCGACAGCCTCGACCACGTCTGACCCGACCTCGTAGCAACACGACCCGATATGAGGTCCGATCACCGCGGCAGTCGCCGGAGTCCCCTCACTTTCCATCAGTTGGAACGCCTCGCCCACGATACCAGCCGCGACACCGCGCCAACCTGCGTGGATCACGGCAACCCTCCGGTTGCCGATCAGTACAACTGGTACACAGTCAGCTGTTGCAATTGCAACAGGAAGGAGAGTAACCGATGTCATGATTCCGTCCGCTTCACCCAGGTGCCCTGGGCCATTCGCAACGACGATATCCGACCCATGGATCTGGTCGATCACAGCCCAGGCTTCAGGGATGTCGAGAACACTGCAGAGTCGACTCCTGGCTACGAGATCACACCGCGGGTCGCCATCGCAAGACTCACCGAAACACACCCCGGGGAAGCCCCGAGGGCGGATCATCCTTGGACGAAGCCGGGGATGTCCATCTCGTCTGTGCCGGCCTTCTCCACATCGCCCGGATCACCGAGTATCCCTGGCCGCAGCGACGGAGGCGACTGGTTCGAGAAGCCACCTCTTCGGTCCCGATCGAATCCAGCGGCGATGACCGTTACGCGCATCTCGTCACCGAGGGTGTCATCGATGACGGCACCAAAGATGATGTTGGCATCTGCGTCTGAGTGATCAGAGATGAGCGTTGCAGCGGTATTGACCTCATGGAGGGTCATGTCCCTCGGCCCGGCAATCGAGAGCAGCACTCCGCGGGCTCCTTCCATCGATGTCTCCAGAAGGGGACTGGATATGGCTTTCTCAGCAGCCTGCTGGGCACGACTGTCGCCGCTCGAATGCCCAATGCCCATCACAGCGGAACCAGCGTCAGACATCACTGCCTTGACGTCTGCGAAGTCGACGTTGATGAGACCAGGAGTCGTGATCAACTCTGTGATCCCCTTGACACCTGATGTCAGGACGTCGTCCGCCATTCGGAAGGCGTCGGCCACCGGAGTGGATGGTTCAGCGATCTCGAGCAGTCGCTCATTCGGGATGATGATGAGCGTGTCGACGGCACCCTTGAGGGCCTGAATCCCCTGCTCGGCCTGTACGGACCGACGCCTGCCCTCGAAACCGAACGGGCGTGTCACGACACCAACCGTCAGGGCGCCCGCGGCGGACGCGACCTCGGCGACGATCGGGGCTGCACCCGTGCCGGTGCCACCGCCCTCACCGGCTGTGATGAACACCATATCCGCGCCGGTGAGCGCATCCTCGAGTTCATCGCGGTGATCCTCTGCTGCGGCTCTCCCGACTTCCGGATTCGCACCTGCACCGAGCCCTCGAGTCGACTCACGTCCGATGTCGAGCTTGAGATCTGCGTCTGACATCAACAGAGCCTGTGCATCGGTGTTGACCGCTATGAACTCGACACCACCGACACCGTTCTCGATCATACGATTGACAGCGTTCACGCCACCGCCGCCCACGCCGATCACTTTGATCACGGCAAGGTATGTGGTTGGTGGTTTGCTGGTTTCTGTGCTCATGGGATATCCCTCCCCAAGAAGGTATCAATGAACCTTAGCCTCTGCTTCAAGGTTGATGCCACCGCTATTCCTCGACCTCTGGTACAGGTTGAGGGTTGGTCACTGCGGGTCGCAGCGGGGCGATGAGATCGATCGACGAACCAGGCTCGATCCCACTGCTCAGGAGCGCATCGAGGACGGTCGCTTTCTCTGCCATGTCCACCGGTCGACCGAGTCGAACGAAGTGTCCGGCGACGGTGGCTGACAGACCTTCTCCGTCAGTGTGGACCCGCGCTCCGGCCCTGTTCTGCTCGCTGAGGTGTCTGACAAAGACGAGCGCGCCGAGCGTCAACGTGTCCGATATCACGTCACCCGGGTCGAGGAGACCCTGGTCTATCGTGATCGAAGCGATGTCGATTCCCGGTTCAGGGACCGACATGATGACACCGCCATCAGTGGCGATCAGCACCCAATGATCTCCAGCGAGAACCGGTGCGACCGGAGTTCTCTCAGTGACGTCGACCAGTATCGTCCCTGGCCATTGGATCTCAACCGTTGCAGATTCGATCCAAGGATCCTCGAGGATCGACAAGGTGATCGCATCGCCATCGATGTCGATCGTCGGAGTGCCGATATCCATCCCGAGGGAGTGCAACACCGATCGCGGATCCGAGAACTGCGCTCCGATGACGTCGACCTGTCGAATGGACAAGATCGGTGATCGGACAAGCCAGAGCGATCCAAGCACAACTGCCAGGAGTGCGATCACGACGAGAATCCACTTCAGTCGTTTTCGTGCGCGATCCTCAGAGACTGACTTTCGGCGCTCAGCTACTCGTGGTTCCATGACGGTCATGCTCCGCCTCCGGTCTGTTCGAACGATCCGAGGAATCGTATCTCAGGCTCGAGCTCGATCCCTGTCTTGGTGCGGACTTCTGATTGGATCTCGTGAACGAATGAGAAGATATCCGCTGCCGTGGCTCCAGCACTGGCAATCATGAAGTTGCCATGGATGGGAGAGATCTGGACGGGTCCGTAGGTGGCCCCTTTCAACCCACACCGATCGATGATCGCTCCTGCAGCATCACCGTCCGGGTTCTTGAACACGCTTCCTGCGTTGAGCGTTCCCCCGGGCTGATGTTGCCTCCGCCATCGGGTGATCTCCCTGAGGCTTGCCTCGAGTTCTGCCGGATCACCCCGCGTGGTCCTGAACGTGGCCTGAACAACCACATCGGCTTCGGTGAGATCAGAATTTCGGTATGTCAATCGAAGGGAATCAGCATTACGTTTCGTGAGGGACCCGGAGTTGACATTGACCACGATGGCATCCACAAGGACAGCGGCGGTATCCGATCCGTGTCCGCCAGCGTTCATCGCAACGGCACCACCGACAGATCCGGGAATACCGACGTAGAACTCGAGACCGGCCATTCCCGCGCCAGCCGCCACCCTGGCGAGCCTCGGGAGCGCCACTGCGCCGCCGGCCACAACGGTCCCGTCAGCGTTGGTGTCGATCGCGCTGAATGTCCCACCGAGACGGAGAACCAGTCCATCGATGCCCTCATCTGATATGACGACGTTGCTTCCCCTGCCGAGGACCACGACGTACGTGCCTTCTGGAACGAGTTCCAGTATGGAGCGTAACTCCTCGAGATCTTGCGGTTCGGCGAACCATCTCGCAGAGCCGCCGACCTTGTACGTTGTCATTGGGCCGAGCGGTACATTGCTCCTGACGGATCCATGTTCCATCACGAGCCACTCCGGATCGCCCGCGCCACAGGACGAGCCACCGCCGTGATGTCCCCTGCTCCGAGCAGCAGCACGGTATCGCCGGACTCGGTGAGATCAGCAACGATCTGACCGATGTCGGCAAGGTTGGGTACGTAGATCGTTCTACCACCAGCTGCATCCGAGGCAGCAGCTACGATTCGCCCTGATACACCGATGATCGGCATCTCACCTGCCGCGTACACATCAGTGACGATGGTGTGATCGGCGAGCGCGAGCGGTGCCCCGAACTCTGGACCAAGATCGGCAGTTCGCGTGTAGCGATGCGGCTGGAAGACAACGATGACTTTGCCATCGGTTCCTTGAGCCGCCGCTGCGATCGTTGCAGCCACCTCGGTGGGATGGTGCGCATAATCGTCGACGATCGTCACCCCTCGCACACTGCCGCGAATCTCGTAGCGCCTCCGCACTCCCAGGAAACCCTTGAGAACAGCGCCAGCGGCTGACACGTCGTGGCCGAGCTCTCCGATGAGAGCCAGGACTCCGGCGGCGTTCGATGCGAAGTGCGCTCCGGGTTTCGGGAGAGCTACCTCTATGTCGACCTCAGGACTGACGAGACGGAATCTCTGGCCATCCGGCGTGTGCGCGTGGTCCAGGATGCGCCACGTGGCGTGAGGAGAGAACCCATAGGAGACAAGAGGGACTCGCTGACCGAGTCTGCGAACTCCGGGGTCGTCGATGCAGCCGACGGTTGTTCCGTCAACGCGGGCTGCCACCTGGGCGAAGGCATCCTCGAGCTCTGCGACCGTGCCGTAATAGTCAAGATGATCAGCTTCGATGTTCGTGACGAGCATGCTGGCGAGAGCAAGGTGCCGAAACGTCCCGAAGGCTTCATCTGCCTCGAGGACGAAGAGGTCGTCCCCTCCGAGGTGCGCCCCTGTGTTCAGACCGATCATCTCGCCACCGACGAGGAAGCTCGGATCGAGGCCCATCCCTCTGAGAGCCGCAACCGCGAGGGCCGTTGAGGTTGTCTTGCCATGGGTGCCGGCGAATCCAATGGTGTGCATGCTCGACGTGAGCGAAGCAAGCAGCCGTGGACGCTCCCATACAGGGATGCCGGCAGAGCGGGCTGCCCTGATCTCAGGATCGCTGTTTGGCACTGCTGACGAGGCGACGACGAGGTCGACCTCCTGAACGAGCTCGGGGTTGTGTCCAACCCAGGTTTTGACGCCAACGTCGACCAGCATGTCGAGCATGCGGCCGGGTTTGATGTCTGACCCCGTAACCGTGTGACCCCTCTGACTCAGAAGTTTCGCCAATCCGGACATGCCCGCTCCGCCTGCGCCCACGAGATGTACCCGGTCCGGGATGCGGTTGGGTTCAGTCACTGGCGACTTCGATCAAGTGATGTGCGATTTCGCGTGCGACACCGTGGTGTCGCGATGCTGTGGCAGTGTCAGACATCTGCTTGCGCCTCACCTCGTCACCCAGAAGGACCTGGGCGGTGTGGATGATCTCATCCCTCCGATCCTGGGCGATGACGACGCCTCCCCCAACCTTGGCGAAGTCTTCCGCGTTCAGCGCTTGATAGCCCTTTCCCGCAGGCAGTGGCACGAGTATGGACGGAGTAGCAGTTGCATGAAGCTCTGAGACGGTTATTGCTCCCGAGCGCGAGATCACAAGGTCACATGCCGCATAGAGGCGCTCCATCTCCACTTCGAAGGGAACAACGAGCCAACCCTCCACCGTTGATGCCTTGCTTGCGATTTGGGCGTAGTGCGATTCACCTGTCACATGCAGTATCTGGTATTGGCGTTCATCGACCAACGCCATCTCCATGGTCAGATCATTCAGCGAAGCAGCTCCGAGACTCCCTCCGAAGACGCCCAGGACTGTGGCACCCGGATCGAGCCCATAGTGTTCCCTCGCTCGCGGTCTGAGGGCATCCCTGTCGAACGACTCAAAAGAGGCTCGCAACGGGTTGCCGATCACGACTGCTTTCCTGAGCTTCCGTGTTGCTGATTCGAATCCGACGTACACGGTGTCCGCCACAGGTGCGAGCAGCCGGTTGGCAATCCCGGGCACGGCGTTCGCCTCGTGGATGACCAGCGGGATCTTCGATCTACGGGCGGCCAAACCGGCGGGGCCAGAAACATACCCGCCGAACACGATCATCGCGGTGATTCCCTCCGATTCGATCACGCCCGCAATGGCCCCCGTCGCTCTCCTGATCTTCATGGGGAGCGTGACGTTGTCCAGCGAGAGGGAGCGCCTCAGTCCGTGGACATCCAGTTGCACGAATCTGAAGCCCGCTGCGGGAACGGTTCGTGCCTCCATGCGGTCGCCACCGAAGAAAATGACATCGCCCTTGTCAAGACCGAGACCAACGAGCATGTCCGCAACAGCGAGAGCCGGGTAGACATGTCCACCTGAGCCGGCGGCTGCCACGCCAATCTTCACGATGCGCTCTGCATCGGGTCGCCTCGATCGGATGACCGTGAGATATTGAGAAGCACACCGATCGCTGCGAGATTCGCAAGCATCGCGTTTCCACCAGCGGAGATGAACGGGAGGGGAACGCCGGTGATCGGGAGCACGGCCACAACGCCCCCGATATTGACAATGGCCTGGATCGAGAGCCATGCAACGATTCCGATGGCCAACAGCCTCCCGTACATGTCTGGTGCTCGGTAGGCGATCGAGACGCCGACAACTCCGATCAATGCGAACAGCATGATGACTATGGAAGCACCCGCAAAGCCGGTCTCTTCGCCGATGATCGCAAAGATGAAGTCCGTGTGTGCGTTCGGAAGCCAGAGCCAGCGAGCACGGCTCTGGCCCAGTCCGACACCAAACATGCCCCCTGTACCAAGAGCAACCATGGACTGCACAGCCTGCAGGCCGGACCCCTTGGCATTCTCGAACGGTCTGAAGAATCCCGAGAATCGGGCCTTGCGGTAGTCAGCAGACATCGCAACTGCGGTCATCGCAATGGCACCGAGTCCGGCCATTGAGAGCACGAACCGCAGCGGCACGGTCGACGCAGCCAGCACCACGAAGGCTGGAACCACGATAAGGAGCACGTTCCCGAAGTCCGGCTGGGCGAGCAACAGGAGGCTGACCGTACCGAGAATCGCCCCGACGGGGACGATGACATGCCTGAGGTCAGTCACGAGCGCATCCTTCTTCGTGATGACGGCCGCGAGGAGCGACAGAGTGGCGAACTTTGCGAATTCGGCCAACTGGACAGTGACCGGCCCGACAACGATCCACCTGGTGGCTCCGCCCCTCGTATCACCGACGATCAGAGTCAGGACAAGCCCAAGGACGACCAATGTGTAGATCGGAAGAGCAAGCCTCTGCCACAGGTGATAAGGGACAAAGGAAGTGATCACGAGGATTCCAAGGCCCATCGCAACCCACAGCATCTGTTTCGAGAACAACTCGAACTGGCCTTCGTTTGTGCTGATGGATACCACCGAGGAAGCGCTGAGCATCGCTCCAAGGCCGATCGTGAGCAGCATCGCAACGATGACGAGCAGGAACGCGGATCGTCTCGCGCCTGCGGACCGTATCTTTGCCTGCGTGCGGGGATGACGTTGCGAACGCGACCGTACAGCTCCAGCGTCCGAAGTGTCAGCGACTTCACTGTCCGAGGTGTTGGCAATTCTTGTCATGCCGTCGTCCCCTCAGTCGTCCTTACCAGACGCTGGAATGCATCGCCCCGTTCAGCGTAGGACGAGAACTCGTCAAAACTGGCGCACCCAGGCGACAGCAGGACCGTGTCACCGGTCTTGGCCAGGGACCTTGCCTTGTACACAGCGTCCTCGAGTGACCCGACAAGGGTGGTCGGGAGGCGGTTCGCCCGGCATATCTCCGGGCCAGCTTCTCCGAAGGCGATCAGGTTCGTGACTCCTTCGAGGTCCCCGATCGGCGAAAGATCGAGACCCTTGTTCTGGCCACCGGCAAGCAGCACGACCGGAGCGAATGCCCTGACCGCGGCCGATGTCGCATGAGGGTTCGTCGCCTTCGAGTCATCGATCCAGAGGATGCCGTCGTCCGTCTCGATGATTTGTCTCCGGTGGTTGCCCGGCCGGAATGCCGTGATCGCACGCTGCACGCCTGCGCGTGACGCTCCGACGGCAAGAGCGACCGTTCCAGCCGCGACGAGATCGACAGGAACGAAGGGTCATCCGTCGGTGCGGCAAACTCCTCGCCATCGACGAAGATGCGATTCCCCTCCACACCGTTGCCGTTCGAGGGAACAATCGTTCCTGAACATGGTATGAGCCTGCACTCGGCCTTTGAAACGACCGAAACGACCACTGGATCATCTGCGTTGTATGCCAACACGGAGCCATGATCCATACCGGCGAAGATGCGAGCCTTTGCATCGACGTACTCCTCGAATCTCCCGTGCCAGTCGAGGTGATCCGGGGCGATGTTCAATAGGGCTGCAGCGCTCGGAACTGCTCCTCCGAGGAACCGCAGTTGGTACGAGGAGAGTTCGAGCACGAGAATGTCGGCATCGGTATGGGTCAGGGCTGAAACGGGCGTACCGAGGTTCCCTCCCCCCTCGGCACGAACGCCGGATGCGCGGAGCATGTCGGTCACGACCTCGGTCACCGTCGTCTTGCCGTTCGTCCCGGTGATCGCAGCGAAGGGTATGTCCATGTGTTCGAGTCCGAACCCTGCCTCGGTTATGACATCGATTCCGGCTGCGATCGCATCACTGACCGGCGGTCGCACCGCTGCGAACCAGGGTGAAGTGATCACGCGCTCGATACCCATGAGAAAATCGGGGCGCCATTCGGGGGGCAGTACGGTGACCCTTCCCCGGAGATCGGTTGGAGGCTCAGGGGAAACGGCGTCATACATCACAACCTCGGCACCGTCGGCAAGGCTGATCCTCGCAGCATCTTGAAGGCCCCGAAGGCTTGTGCCGAGTATCAAGATCCTCATGGCACGATCGATGAAGACGAGACCCAGTCTCCGTAGAACAGGCCGACACCGACAGCGACCGCCATCCCTGAGATGATCCAGAACCTGATGATCACAGTGGTCTCCGGCCATCCCTTCAGCTCGAAATGGTGATGGATCGGAGCCATCAGAAAGATGCGTCTTCCGAAGCCGCGGAACGATATGACCTGCAAGATGACAGAGACTGTCTCCATCACGAAGAGGCCGCCGATGACCACGAGCAGCAGCTGGGTGTTGGTGAGCAATGCCAGAGCGGCGATCGCTCCGCCTATCGCGTGGGAACCGGTGTCACCCATGATGATCCTCGCTGGTGCAGCGTTCCACCACAGAAAAGCCAGTACGGCGCCAAGTGCAGCTCCGGCGAATAGCGCGATGTCGAGCGAACCCTCGACTTCATAGAACGAAGAATTGCGTGACTGCCAGAACGCGATAAGAACGTACGAGCCGAACACCAGGGCACTTGATCCGGCCACCAGACCGTCGAGTCCATCCGTCAGGTTCACGGCGTTTGCGGTTGCAGTGAGCATGAAGAGCACGAGACCGAAGAACACAATGGGACCCAGATCGATCCCGAGTGGTCGTGCAAAGGACAGTTCGGTGCTGACACCGGTGCTCGATGCGCCCCACGCGAAGAGCGCTGCGACGAGGAGCTGCCCGCCGAATTTCCACCGCTTCGAGAGGCCCTGGTTGCGTTTGCGAGCGAACTTCGTGAAGTCATCCGCAAATCCGATGGAAGCCATGCCGACAAGGGCGAACAACCCCAGGAGGGCCTTGTTACTCACCGGTTGGCTGACAAGACCGAATCCTTCACCGACAGTGAAGAACTTGAAATGGGCAAGGAGATAGCCGAGTACGGCGCCAGAGACGATGATGACTCCACCCATCGTCGGCACACCCTGCTTGTGCATGTGTCCCTCGACCTCTGACTGGATGAACTGACCGATGTTGCGGCGGCGCAGAAACCGGATGGCGAGAGGCGTGGCGAACATCACAAGCACGAATGCCGTTGCGGATGAAAGACCAATTGAAATCACGGTGCAGCGTCCTCGATCAGATGGAGAGCCAGGCGTTCAAGACTGGCCGAGCGTGAGGCCTTCACCAGCACGGCATCTCCCGGTTCGATGATTTGGCAGAGCGTATCTCGCGCATCTTCGATATCCGTGGCTTTGTGGGTCTGACCGGAGAAACCGATAGCGTATCCATGGTCCGGCCCTACAACCATGAGCTCGCTGAATCCGAGGTCGAAGACGAGCTCTCCCATGCGAGCATGTTCGACCTCACACACCGGTCCGAGTTCAGCCATCGCGCCAAGCACTGCGATCGACCGGCGTCCCATTGCGGCGACCGTCCGAAGCGCGCTCTCGACAGACTGGGGGTTGGCGTTGTACGCATCGTTCACCACCGTGTACTCACCGCGATGTATCTCCATCCGCCATGCAGACCCGCGCACCGTTTCCAGTCTCGAGATGAACTCGGCCACATCGACATCGAGGGCGAGCGCAACACCAACCGCTGCAGCCGCATTGGTCGCCTGGTGGATGCCTGCCAGGGGAAGAGTCAATCGGTATTCTCCATGGGCGGTGGCGAGGGTGAACGTCGGCAGACCCCAGTCATCGGTTGAGACATCGGTTACCTGCACATCTGCCCCACCCGATCCGAACGTGATCGTCCTGTGCGAGCCGCCGCGCTGAAGTGACCTCTCATCGTGTGGCAATACCGCGATCCCTTCGGGCTTGAGAGAGGCGACAAGTTCGTACTTCGCGTCTGCCAGGCCCTTCTCTGATCCGAACGTCTCGAGATGCACAACGCCGAGGTTCGTGATCACAGAGACATCGGGCTGTACGACCGGGGTCAACCAATCGATGTGGCCCTCTCCGCGCGAGCCGACCTCGAGTACCAACGCTGTCGCATCCCCTGGAGTGGACAGCACCGTGAGAGGCACTCCGATCTCGTTGTTGTACGAGCGTGGCGATGACCAGGATCCCTCCAGCCCGACAGCGACAAGATCCTTGGTCGAGGTCTTTCCCGTCGATCCCGTGATCGCAATCACCGGGATGTCAAGTTCGTTGCGGCGCTTGACACCAAGGGACGCAAGGGCGCTGCCCGTCGAGTCGACCTCGATGCGTGGTGTGGCCTCGATTCCCGCGCTGCGGTTGACCACGACACCGGTCGCACCCGATTCAAGAACGTCTTCGACATATGCGTGGCCATCGTACGTTTCGCCCACAAGAGCAACGAAGAGTTCGCCATCGACCTCTACACGACTGTCGGTCGCGACACCCCGTACGAATCGACCCGCATCTCCAACGAGCGTGCCTTCAACGGCGTCCGCTGATTCTTTGAGCGACCAGCCAAGGGAGACATGGTTCATGACGGCACCCACCCGGCTTCGACGAGGGCATCGCGAACCTCGTTCCTGTCATCGAATGGGAGCACTTCTGTCCCAACGTCCTGGCCCTGTTCGTGTCCTCTGCCCAACACGAGGACCATGTCTCCCGCTCGCGCCAACGCGATGCCGCGCTGTATGGCTGATCTTCGGTCGATGACGGTCTCGATCACTGCGTTCGGCTGAGCCTCCGCGCCGCGTCTGACCTCATCGACGATCGCAGAGGGGTCCTCAGAACGCGGATTGTCCGTCGTGATGATCGTCAGATCAGAATGTCTTGCGGCTGCCGCACCCATGATCGACCGCTTGTCCACATCGCGGTCTCCGCCTGCACCGACGAGAGCTATCACGCGGCCGGGCACGGTGGACTGCACAGAGCCGAGGACCACCGCGATCGCGTCTGGAGTGTGTGCGTAGTCGACGACCACCGTGAAGGGTCCGTCGTGAGGGATTATCTCCATACGACCCGGAATGGCATCGAGCTCTCCGAGTCCTCTGCCTATCACGGGCAGGGCGACACCGAGCCTGAGAGCCATACCGATCGCCACAAGGGCATTCGATACGTTGAAGGTTCCGATCAGCGGCAGCACGACACGAACTGAACCCTCTGGGGTTGTGGCGGTGAAGGATGTTCCAAGAGAACTCGCAGACAGGTCGGATGCACGGATCTGTGCGTCATCGACCAGAGAGATCGTCGTTGTTTGCACACCGGTGGACACCTCAAGACGTTCGCCCCACGGGTCGCCCGTATTTATCACCGCAGACTCGGTCACGCTCGCGGCGAAGAGCCGCCGTTTCACTTCGAAATACGACTCCATGTCACCGTGGAAGTCCAGGTGGTCCTGGGACAGGTTCGTGAACCCGACGACAGAGAAGTGGATCGCGTCAGATCGACGCAGTTCGATGGCGTGGGATGAGACCTCCATGAGCACAACGCGAACTCGATCATCTCTCATCCTTGCGAGAATCCGCTGCAGATCGGTTGCCTCAGGCGTTGTCCTTGCGATCGGCACGGGAGATCCGTTGATCCGGGCGCCAAGAGTTCCGATGATCCCGACGGGAATCCCAGCCGAGACCATGATCGCCTCGACCATGTGAGAGACCGTGGTCTTTCCGTTCGTGCCGGTCACCCCTGCAACATCCATTGACGAGTCCGGAAAGCCGAAGACGGCCCGAGCTGCCCAAGGCATTGCAGCTCGGGAGTTCTCGACCACGATCTGGGGTATCGAACTGCTCTGCTGCTGCTCGACGAGAACCGCCGACGCCCCGCGCCCAAGAGCAGTGTCTATGAAGTCGTGACCGTCGAATCGTTCGCCGGGAATCGCAACGAAGAGACAGCCCCGGCCTGCTTGGCGTGAATCGTGGGTGATCTCTGACACTGCAATATCGCCCCCGAAAACCGCGACGACACCGGGAGTGTGCCTGGCGATCTGACTGAGCGGGAAACCCTTGCCGGACATCTCAGTCCCGATCTGGAGCTACGCCAAGCTGGTGGAGAGCGTTCTGCGCGATCTCAGCGAATACAGGTGCCGCCGCAGATCCACCGAAGGACAGGTCGGTTCCATCGGGAAGGAGACCACTGGGCGAGTCCAGAACGACAACGACAACGACCTGCGGATCGTCGAGCGGGGCCATGCCTATGAAAGACGCTGTTGTGTCATCCGAGTAGACACCGGCCTCAACATCGAACTTCTGGCTCGTCCCTGTCTTTCCGCCTGAGGTGTAGTCCGACATGCGGGCACGCCGACCCGTGCCGTCGTCCGTTTCGACGACACGGCCGAGCATTCGCCGCATCTCACGCGCTGTGGCAACAGAAAGCACACGGCGCGTCCGCGGGTTCGTTCCGATCCTCGTGCCGTCCGGGCGGATGATCTCTTCGACAAGATATGGCTCGGTCCAGACTCCGTCATTCGCGATCGTTGCGTACACGGCAGCCATCTGGAGCGCAGTGGTCCCGACTGCGTATCCGATCGCGATCGATGATCCGCTTGTCCGAGTCCATATCGCCGTCGGGTCGAGGGTCCCCTGTCTCTCACCTGCAATATCGAATCCTGACGGTCGACCGAGGCCAAAGGCAGTCAGATACTCGTAGTGCAGCTCGTTGCCGAGCCGGCGTTGGATCTCAATGGTTCCGACGTTCGATGACCTTGAGAGGATGTCCTCAACCGGCATCCACTCAGGGAAGTTGGCGTGATCCTCATACTCGAATTCACCGATTGTCACGGTCTCAGGCGTGTCGATCGGAGTCTGGGGCGTAACCACACCCTCCTCGATCGCTGCAGCGATCGTCAGGGTTTTGAGCGTCGAACCGGGCTCGTACACATCTGCCACGGCTCGATTACGCAGGACGGCCGGCGTCACCTCGGATCGATCGTTGAGATCAAGACCCGGCCAGCTCGCCATTGCAACCACCTCTCCTGTACCCGGTATCAGAACAACGATGGCGCCAGCAGCGGCGTTCGTCTTCTGGATCGCCTTGCGGAGCGCCTGTTCAGCAGCGAACTGGATCTCGCGGTCGATCGTCGTGACGATGTCACTACCGGCAACGGCAGGCTCGAGAAGCACCTCTCCTTGGGGGATCACACGTCCGCCGGGGTCAACTTCGACGATGATCTTCCCTGGGCGACCCTCGAGCTCGGAGTCGAAGGTCCTCTCGAGACCTTCGATTCCGGAGTTGTCATCCAGTCGCAAGAGGCCGATCACCTGAGCGGCGATCGATCCGGCCGGGTACACGCGGAGCGCCTGATCCCTGTAAAATACGCCAGAGATCTCGGCGTCCTCGACAGCATCTTTGATGACGTCCGTTGTTGCGGCGTTCACCCGCATCGCGATCTCAAGGTACCTGCGTTCGTCCGCCTGACCCTCGACGAGTGCGGTGAGGAGGTCTTCATACGACTGTTGGGAGAATGGTGCCAGAACGTTCGCCGCGACCTGTGGGTCATCGATCAACATCGGATCGACCACGACGTTGTATCCATCGATCGTCATCGCCAGTTCGATGCCATCCCTGTCATAGATCGTTCCGCGCGGCGGATCGATGTACCGCTCGCGAATGCGCTGGTCGAAGCCGTATTCTGCGTTCGCGAGAGCTTGGCTGCCCTGTAGGTCGAATAGCTTGTATCCGATGCCACCCCAAGCGAGAATGAACACGAGTCCGACGAGAAGCAGTCGCAGGTCGCCCCTTTTCCAGATATGGGCGTTCATGCCTTCGTCATCAAGGACGACCGCCGGCCATGGCCCTCACGGGCACGTCAACTTCCAGAATCTGTGCATCATTGACGAGCGTGATCACCACGATGGAGATACGCTCCTGTGGGTAGACCAACCCGATCCGTTGAGCCTCAGTGGCGATTCTCAGTGGGTCCTGAAGTCCGGCGAGGTCATATCGAAGATCAAGCTGTCGTGACTGCTCCGCGCCGATCTCTGTCTCGATTCTGTCGAGTTTGAACGCGGTCTCATCAAGCGAGATGCGGAGAAAGATCATCGAAAAGAAGACCACGACCACTCCAAGGACAAAGAAGACGAGAGGGAAGATCCGAGGTCCGGCAACACCTGTCAGATCGTGGTTGAGGCCTCGAGATTGACTGTCACCGTAAGGCATGGCTTGGGCGGTCATGAGATCCTTTCCCCACACCGAAGGACGGCACTGCGCGATCGCGGGTTGTCTTCGATTTCCGCAGCGGTTGGCCGTACGGCCTTTGGCGTCAGGATCCTGAAGTCCGGATTCTCGCCACAGACGCAGACCGGTAGTTCAGGTGGGCACGTACACCCCTTGGCCCGATCAACGAATGCTCGCTTGACGATACGATCCTCGAGGGAGTGATAGGCCATCACGACGATCCGGCCTCCTGTGACAAGCCTCTCGAACACGGCGTCCATGAGCGTCGCGATTCCTGTGAGTTCATCGTTGACAGCGATTCTCAGCGCCTGGAAGACCTTCCGTGCCGGATGGCCTCCCCTTCGAGCTGCCGCGGGCACCGCATCAGCGATACACGCGGCAAGGCCGGTCGTGTCGTCGAAGGGTCGCTGAGCAACGATCGCGGCCGCAATTCGCCGCGCATGACGCTCCTCGCCGTATCGGGTGAAGATCGATGTGAGTTCATGTTCGTCTGCACTGTTGACAAGATCCGAAGCCGTCCGGTCTGCGTCCGGACCCATGCGCATGTCGAGTGGACCCGAACGGTGATATGAGAAACCACGAGTATCGGTGTCGAGTTGATGAGACGACACGCCGAGATCAACGAGAATGCCCTCGACCCGGTCGGGAAACTCCGGCCGGTCCAGGACGTCATCGATGTCGCGGAAGTTGGCCTCAACGACGTCAAGTCTCGGATCGTCTGGTGCTTGGTCGACAGCATCAGGATCACGGTCGATACCGATGACACGAACATCCGGATATCGGTCGAGCAACGCACGGCTGTGTCCTCCCCCACCGAAAGTGAAGTCGACGACGCATCCATGGGCTGCCGGCTCGAGCCAGGACAGCACCTCTGGGACCATCACCGGTATGTGATAGATCTGGTCGTGTGGTGTGGGCTGATCCATGGTCAGCCCCCCGGAGCGCTGGCGCCAAAGAGGAAGCGGGCGGAGTAAGGGGCCTTCCCGATGGCATCCGGGGGACTGACCGCGAGCCAGCCCACATCGAACCTTCGATCTGTTGCTTGTCATATTCCGTCCTCCGAAAGCACCTCCCCGATGCCGGCGTAGTACTCGTCTGCCTCAGCAGCGATGGTTTCCCACGTCGACGTGTCCCAGATCTCGACACGATCCGCGACTCCAACAACGGTCACGTCCTTCGACAATCCTGCGTAGATCCTCAGGGTCTCGGGAATCTGACATCGACCGGTCCTGTCGAGGGACTGACTCGATGCGGATGCGAAGAACGAGCGGGAATAGTTACGCGCACGACGATCCGTTCGTGGAAGCCTGAGCACACGCTGCACCTCGTGGTCCCACCGAGCCATCGGGAACACATAGAGACATCGCTCCTGGCCCTTGGTCACGACACATCCATCCTCGAGTCCCGCGCGAAACTTGGAGGGCATCACAACCCGCCCCTTCTCGTCAAGTGAATGGCTGTACTCGCCAAGGAACATCTTTCGGTCTCTCCATGTATCACGGGATGTCTCCCACAAGGTCCCACTATGGCCCACTCTATGACACTTGTCAACACAATGGCACCCAGGCGTGCCCCGACCGACCACAAGCTGCTGATCGCCCCATGAATCTCACGACAGACGACGCCAATGCTCGGCAAACTGGGAGCCATCCGTCTACCGTCTACGTCCAACGGATCCACAGGAAGGCTGTCTCATGCACATACTCGTTGCCACGGACGGAAGCAGCGACATCGACGAAGCAGCGAAGTTCGCATATGCGCTTGCCGGCCCTGACGGAGAGACGACAGTGGCCACGATCGTCCCAATTCCTCGCCAGCTCGTCTCTGAGCTGCGCGAACATTGGGGCGAGCCGGAACAGGTGGCCGTCGATACGGATGCCGAGTACGTCGGGGCGCCTGGCACCGGCGGTGCAATGAGGAAGAGCTACCCCGGTGATGACGCAGTTGTCGAACAGTACCTCGGCAACAAGCGGGTCGAAGTCTGTAGACCGGTACGCGAAGCGATCCGTGTATTGGGCGGCAGGGCCGAGTCCCAAGCCAGAGAGGGAACCGATATCGTTGCCGGGATCATGGAACTGGCAGCAGAGATAGATGCCGACGCGATCGTGATTGGATCCCACGGTCACGGGGCATTTCAGGGACTCCTTGGATCAACCGGTTCCAAGCTCGTGCGCAGGGCCAAACGTCCGGTACTCGTCCTCAGATATCTCACCGGAACCGACCACGCTCAGTGATAATTGATCACTCATCGCGCTGGTACGATAATCTGGGGGCAGGAGAGGCACCATGAAGATCGCAGGCTATGTACGTCAGACGCCGGGAAGAACAGACCCTGATACCGCTTTCGCCCAGAGCGAGCGCATTCGGCGTTGGGTAGCAGACACCTCGAATGAACTGATCGCCATCTGTCAGGATCATCATGCTGCGTCTGCTCCGACAGATCGGCCAGGATTCAAGGCGCTTCTTGACATCGCTCGGTCACAGGGCGCTGATGCCGTCGTGGTGGCAACCCTGTCCGCCCTCTCACCGGACAAGATGACCCAAGAGATCATGATCCAAGATCTTCGGATCGCTGGTGTCACCTTCATCGCCACCGATGAGGCCGACATTGCATCCCTCCAGAGCAGCGAGAGCGACCACACACGTATGCTCGTGCGCGACGTTCTCGCCCGCATTGCAGAGTACCGCGAGGCGTTCGGCCTGGCAGGAGATGTCGAACCGTCCGTCCACGCCACAGTGGCCACCACCGAGCCGATCCTCGAGGAGCCGACGACCAACGTAGTAGTCGAACTCATAGCACAGCGAGCTTCGCTCGCGGACTGATCATCCGCCATCCGCCATCCGCTCCAGCGGCCTTCGGACAGGGAGCGCAGCGACCGACAAGCAGAGCCAAAGGCGAAGCGACCCGAAAGCGAGGCACAAGGCCAGCGGTACGGCGATCGAAGTGAACCTAAAGAGCTAGCGCTGCCCAGGTTGCTCGTCCGAGAGCGAATGCCCTTCCGGCGGCAACAATGGACGAGCCAGCCACGAGGACCCCACCGACATCAAGCACGATCATCACGATATCGATACCCTCGACTCTCCGGTCATCGACATTCACGACGATCGGGTCCGGAGCTGATGAATCGATCAGCTTCGAGGCAGCCTTGATGACAGCCGTCTCGACACCTCCTTCGGTGGACGAGGCGATCTGGGAGACCTCGGTTCCATCTGAAGCGCTCACGGTGACGACGATGCCTGACCTGCCCTCTTCGACTGTCACCTTTTCGAGTCTCGCGACACCGGAAGCTGCCTTTGGCAGCGGTGCCGCGACGGTCCGAGGTTCAGCTCGCTCGGGTCGACTCTCCACGAAGGATGGCAGGTCTCCGCTCTCGGACGACTCGACGGGTACAGATGTCGACAACTGCTCTTCACTGTCCGAGTCAGCCACAGAGGCGGGTGCGGCAGCCTCAGCCTGCTTGTCCGTGAGATCGATCACCGCTCGACCCTCGTCCTCGGCGACCTCCGGTGAAGACTCAACCTGTTCTCCTTCCTCGGCGAGCACCGCGACGGCCCTCTGCTGCTGTTCGGACCGTGCGTCCGAAATTGGCTCGCCCGGGAGCTGGGTATCTGTGCCGAGTCCGTGGGAACTCAGAACGCGACGAATCGCAGCTCCAACAGCCTGCTGATCCGCGCCTTCAGCGATCCTGATGCGGAGTCCGGCTGGGGAATTCCCGGACCCGTCAACCTCAGCGCCTTCGACGCCGAGTATGCCCAGAAGGTCATCCTGAAGAGAGGACTCGACCACGGTGTCTCCTTGTAAGTTGCAACATCACGCTTCTCGTCTCCAACGAAGATACGAAACAACGTCTTCCGGGGCAAGGGCCATATTCGCCCGCCCATAGGCAGTAGTCACCCGCCACTCGATGACACTCTTGTCCGGGATCGGCAGAAACGGCGCCCGCGCCCACCATCGATTGGGCGAATACGCAAACAAGGCTCCAACGGCAGTTGGCCAGAGGAAGGGCCGAACCAGCACAGCGGCAAGAACGCGCAGATGGATCATCGCGAGAAACGATAGACGACAGCTACAAGCACACCCAATCGGCGAGGCATCGACGCAGGGAACACGCTTGAACCTGTCATCGGTCGCCCGTAAGCGAGCAGCCCGTCGCCCGAGAGGGAGCGAAGCGACCGACCAGATCTTACTTACCCTACCTTTCAATCACGGGTATGGTCTGCAAGGTCGGACTGGGTATCGAAGGAGGCAGCGTGCCAGTGAAACCTGACGAACTCGCGTGGTTCGGGGACCGCTACCAGGCGATCGCCGAAAACATCGAACGCGTGATACAGGGCAAACGTTCGGCGATAGAACTCGTTGTCACGAGTCTCGTCGCCGAGGGGCATGTCCTCATTGAGGATGTGCCTGGTGTCGGCAAGACATTGCTCGCAAAGTCTCTTGCACGATCAATCGATTGTTCGTTCCAAAGGATCCAGTTCACGCCCGACCTGCTTCCGTCGGATGTGACGGGCGTCTCTGTCTGGAATCGGGAGAAGGGCACGTTCACTTTCCGCGCCGGACCTGTTTTTGCCAATGTTCTTCTCGGCGACGAGATCAACAGGGCCAGTCCGAAAACCCAGTCTGCACTCCTCGAAGCGATGGAGGAGCGGCAGGTGACCGTTGATGGAGAGACACGGATACTTGATGCGCCATTCATCGTTGTCGCCACACAGAATCCCATCGAACACGAGGGCACGTATCCCCTGCCAGAGGCCCAACTCGACCGGTTCATGATGCGCGTAACGATGGGATACCCCGACCGGGTGAAGGAGCTCGAAATGCTCCAGACCCATGGAGAGCATTCAAGCTTCGTGGACCTCAAGCCCGTGGTCCACGCCGAGGACGTCGTGCGGATGGCTTCCATTGCACGAGAAATACACGTGGCCGATGTTCTGCGAGGCTATCTCATCGATCTGGCTGAAGCCACGAGAACCCATCCGGACATTCTGCTCGGTGCAAGCCCCCGCGCGACACTCTTTCTCCAGAGAGCCGCGCGTACGGTTGCCGTTGCAGACGGAAGGGACTACGCAAGTCCGGATGACGTCAAGGCGATCCTCACCTCCGTTCTCAACCACAGACTGATCCTGCGACCTGAGGCCCAGATGCGAGGAGTAACGGTGGACGATGTCCTTGACCAGATCGCTGGTTCGGTTCCTGTCCCTGGGACGCGGGACGCAGGCTGATGCCAACCTTCCGAGGCTGGGCCGCAACCGGTGCGGCATTTGCCCTCGTTGTTCTCTGGGCAGCATTTGGTGAGGACCTCCTTCTCGCCCTGGCGATCTTCCTGATCGCAGCGGTCATTGGCGGCACCACATACGTTCGACTATCAGGTCCAAAACTCGCGCTCAGGCGCACGATCAACCCCGAACAACTCCACGACGGCGAGCGCGCTCTCGTGGATCTGTCGCTCGCATCGAAAAGAAAGGTCTATCGCGTCAGAGTCGAAGACAGGGTGCATGGTCTCGGATCTGCAACATTCGTGGCCGACCGAGTGGCCGCGGGCGACGCGATGGCGGGTCGATATGAAGTGCTCTGCAGGCCAAGGGGCGTGTACAAGGTTGGTCCGTCGCGCGTCTCGGTCACAGATCCGATCGGTTTCGCAGAGGCTACATCGACTGCAGGCATCGTTGACCGCCTGGTCGTGTACCCCAAGGTCGAAGATCTTGTCGGAGTTCCAACCGGTCGTGGCCAGGACCAGACGATCAATACCTCAAGAGCGAACTTCTGGCACACGGGAGGAGAAGACTTCTTCACCCTTCGTGAATACCAACAGGGCGACGACCTCCGGAGGGTCCACTGGCCGTCATCTGCCAGACACGACGAGCTGATGATCAAGCAACTCGAGATGCCATGGCAGTCGCGGGCGTTCATAGTGCTCGATCCCCGCGCCGAGCCGCACCGATCAGCAGAGAGCTTCGAGCAAGCCGTGAAGGGCGCGGCATCGGTGCTGCGCCATCTGTTCAGGAGTGGATACACACCGACGATGTGGGCAGGCTCAGGCAATGGAACGATCGTCTCAAACGCAGAGGCCTACCGACTTGCAATGGAAGAGCTGGCAACCATCACACCTCGTCGAGCGCTCGACCTTCGCCATCTGGTCAGCAGACTCAGACGTAGCGGTATGGCAGGTGGTGTCCTCGTCATGGTGACAGGAGAGGCTGACGAGGCTGACCTTGCAGCGTTTCAGCTTCTGAGTCAGGATTTCTACAAAACAGTGGTCTTATCCGTGGGACAGGGGGACAATGACGACGTCCTTGGTTTCGCACGGGCTGGAGCCCTCGTCGTCACAACATCGCCGGACGGAACCTGGGCAGACCCATGGCGCAACGCAATGGAGCATGGATGGTCTATCGCTTCAGCTGGATAGCAGGCATAAGCGCCATCGGACTCGCCTTCTGGGAGCTCTCATCACTGATGCGGGATTCCGTGACGGGCACCTCATGGCAGGTTGCGATCTTTGTGGCTGCCCTCCTGGGAGCGGGAATCACGTGGACCGCCATTGCATATCGCGCCCCTGCCTGGGTCGTGATTGTCGCCAACCTGGGTGCCTTCGTGGTGTTCACCGGACTCATCGTCGCACCGGAGACACTTCTTGTCGTGATCCCGACCGGCGAAACCTGGGATGTTCTGATATTCGAGCTCGGCAGGGCCTTGGACATCATCCAGCACAGCGTCGAGCCTGTCCGCCCGGTCCCTGGTCTCGTCGCACTCATCTCGCTTCTGTTCTGGACCCTCGGGTTCCTCATCACCGCTGGTCTACTGAACGACCGGCCCTTCGTTGCCGTTCTGACACCGCTCATCGTTGCGGTCCAGTTCTCGATCATCGACCGCAAACCGAAGAGCCTCGCTCACCTGACCATCTTCATAGGTGTGGTTGCTTTCTCCCTCATCGCGATCCGCGCAGACGAACGGGACCGCGGAACGGGAAGGCTCCAAAGGGTGAACGCCTCCCGTCCCCCATCGCGGAGGCCCACACCTGCGATCGGAGTGCTGTTGACCGGAACGATCGTTGCAGGCCTGATCGCGGTCGTGCTCGTTGGCGACGCCGTCCCTTCCGGTGGGTTCGTTAAGTGGAGAACTCCCTCCGGGTACTCGGACGGCTACTCAGGCTCGGTGTCATACAACCCGTTCGTCGACATCAAGGCAGGCCTGATCAGCCAGACTGACAATCCGCTCTTCACTGCGGACATCGAGGGTGCCGACCCATCGACCGTCTTCTTCCGCACCGTAACACTCGATGTCTACCGAAATGGGCAATGGAGAACAAACAGGGTGCACGTTTTCCCACTCGACGAGGAGCCGTGGATCGAGCCTGTCCACGAATATCGTGGCGAGACCGTCTCTGTGGATGCTGACATTACGATCCAGAATCTCACACAACGATGGATGCCAGCGCCACCAACACCAACGGCTGCTGTTGCACGAACCGAAGGCGATACCAAATCGATGCAAGTGCGCCGACTGGACGGATCATTGTACCTCCCGGGTGACGTCACGTACGGGGGGATGCAGTACTCCGTTCGGGCAGAGATACCGAGATACACACCGAGGATTCTCGCCGCGCTGGCACGCACCGAGACCGGAGAGCTGAGCCCACTGTTCAAGACCGCGGCCGAGGACGGCCGGAACATCCCCGATCGATCGACCCTGGTCGAGCCGGGAGAGCTCGATGATGTTGAACACTGGACCGAGGTGCCGGATGACCTCGGTCCCGGCGTGAATGTCCAGGCAAGGCGCCAAACACAGGGCCTCACGACCAACTTTGAGAAGGCATGGGCCCTTGAGTCCTATTTCAGACTCTCGGGCGACTTCACATACAACACCAGCGTCCCGAGTCAATACACGACAAGCGATGTCTCTGACTGGCTCACTGATACACAGAACCCGTACCGTCGCAATGGCTACTGCGAGCAGTTCGCAACTGCCATGGCACTGATGGGTCGATCCATCGGCATCCCCTCGAGGGTCGTCCTCGGGTTCACTCCCGGGGACGCTCTCAACTCCACTCTCGTCCAGGTGAAGGACAAGAACGCACATGCATGGGTCGAGATGTGGATACCTGCATATGGGTGGATGGCATTTGATCCGACTCCGCGCTCGGGATACGCGGCGCCCACCGCAAACGAGCGGCTCTCAGACATCCTCGAGTTCTCACCGTACGACTACATCGATGCGATCCCCGCGGCCGAGATCGTCGACGGCTCGCGCGGTGGGCTCGGACCCGACATCGACCGTTTCGGTGAACGAGATCCACGCGATATCGATCCTGCATCTGGTGCGGGTGGTGACGCTGAAGGCACCGCTGGCCTCGACCTTCCTATTTGGGCGACCTGGATCGTTGGAATCGGTGCCAGCGCTGCCGTTCTTATGGCTTTCGTGCCGATCACAAAGTGGTTCCGCAGACGGCAAAGGATTGCAAGGCTCAAAAGGGGTGACATCACCGCGGCGTGGGAGGACATCACAGACAGGCTCGCTGACCTCGGTGAGCCATTCGACGCCGCGAACTCGCCACTCGAGGCTGCTGCATCGCTTGATGATGCATTCATTCCCCTTGCAGTGGCGTATGGGGAGTCGCTGTATGGCGAGCACGAATCAACGACAGCCGTCATCGAACGCGCAACCGATGCTCACACGAGAGCCCTGCAACACATGGAAACGCGCTACTCGTCCATCCAGCGCCTGCTTGGTGTATTCCGCCCGACGAGGACGCTCAAGAAGTGGTCAGATCTGATCGACCGAAGAAACGGGAACCGGTGATCGTCAGCCTGCAGCTTTGTTCGTCTCTTCCTTGACGTCGTCTTCGACCAGCTTGAGCATCTCTCGGAAGCTTGCCCGATCAAGCTCGAACTTCGTCACGTCGTCCTCGACTCCCTTTGCGATCTCATCGATCTTCACGAAGAAAGCGAGTTGCCCCTGACGCAGGGCATCGAGTAGTTCCGTTTCGTCGTGTGCAACGGCGAAGATCGACTGGCCGTCCGTAACGAGCTTCACCCCGGCGAGATGGTCGTCCATGTCGCCCGTGCGGCGCAGGTAATCCCAAGCGCGTCTTACCCGCTGGATGGACAATCCGTTGTCGAGAAGGCTCTTGACCACCCGAAGCCCGACCAGGTCGCGAAAGCTGTAGATGCGTCGCCTTCCGGGTCGACCATCCGTCGTCTGGATCGAGGGCTCTATCAACCCGACCTTGTCCCAGTACCGAAGTTGATGAGGTGTACAAGACGTCAGCCGACATGCCTGTGCAGCAGTGAAACCCTCCAAAACCCATTCTCCCTTTACTCATTATGCGGACGATACGAGGTTGTCCGCTCCAGTCCTTCACCGCTCGGTGCCCCACCGGCTGACCCGAAGCGGCTGGTCATCCTAGCCGTCCCTGCGCCACCTATGTTGGAAGCGCAGCAACCAATCATCGACTGCCCCAGACGTCGATCGACCGATTCGAGACGACCTGGCTCTCAACGCCATCCAACCAGCCGACGCAACCATGATCAGGAACCCTGTTCCGGCGATCGCCCAGGACCGGGGGAACGACACGAACATGACAATCGCTCCAAGAACGAACACGGTCGCCGCGAGACGCATCTTCCAACGGTCCGCTCCTCCGCGAACGGCTCGTGCGACCATCGCGGCAAGTTTCGGATCATCTTCGTAGAGCTGACGCTCGATCTCGTCAAGGATCTTCTGTTCGTGCTCGTTGAGTGCCATGTTGTTCCCACAGTCGACGGGTGGGTTCCCAAGGACAGTATACCGAAAGCTTGATATGCCGTAGAGCGGCATATCAAGGGGTTGACAGTTCGCAGTTTTCAGTTCACAGTCTCCGTAACCGAAGATTGTGATCCATCGATTGACATGTGAACTCTTCCTCATCCGCCATGGCAAGGTCGCGAATCCCAACCATGTTGTGTACGGCGACCTTCCCGGGTTCCACCTCTCCCCTGCGGGTGTGCTACAGGCACATCGTGCCGCTGAGCACCTGGCACATTTCGCGATCGATGTGGTGCTGACATCACCCCTCGATCGTGCTATCGAGACCGCTACGGCGATCGCCAGCCGCCACGGTATCGAGCCGACACTGGACATCGGGCTGACGGAGTCTGGGCAATTCCCCCACTGGACCGGGCATCGTTGGGAGTCGATACCTGCCCTCTTTCCCGGCGAACTCGAGGCCTATCTCGAGGATGCTTCGGCTGTGGCTGGCGCTGAATCCCTCGAGCAGGTTACAACGCGCGTCACCGCGATCATCGATGACTCCATATCGCGTGGACTCGAGCGCATCGCTGTCGTTGGCCATCAGGACCCCATCCAGGCGACGAGGCTCACCCTGACGAACCGCGATCTTGGAGCTCTGAGAATCGAGCCTCCTGATCATGGCGAAGTGATCGCTTTGTCCCGCAACGGGTCCGAAAGCTGGACAGAGACTTCGCGATGGTCACCACAGAACCCAATCGGCTGAATGGACTCGAATCCACTACACTCTCGCCAGCCCTGTCACCGAGGAGCATGTTGGCCAACCGAACCATTTGCAAGAGCGCGCTATTCGTCATCGAGGCTACAGACGGTGCGTTCGCTTCTCCTCCGCTCGACATGGGAGACTCGTTTCCGTTCGACTACTCGACGGTTCCGACCGCGCTTCACCGCTCCAAGGCGATCCTCGATACAGACAGCCTCTTCGGTGGTGTTCGCATCCCCGGTCTCGTGAACACTCACCCAGCGCAGTAGCGCCAGGAGCCACCATGAGCCGGCTGTCGACAGCTGTAGGAATATCGGCATTCCTTGCAGTCGTCTTCGGCTCGATCGCATTCGTGGTCGATAGCGGGCCGTTCTTCCCTTCAGCATCGCTGATGATCTTCGTTGGCATGACCGAAGTCGCTCTCGCCGGGCTCGCCGGACTGCTGCTCGTACGCGCCCGGTGGGCCAGATGGTTGCTTGGTTCTGCCGTCGTTGCTTCAGTGCTGCTCGCCTCGATCGGGGGCAACACCCTCTTCTGGATCTCCCTCACTCTGGGTGCAGTCGCCATTGTCGGTCTTGCCGGCCCATGGCTCACGCTCTGGGTTCGCCAGGAACCTGTGGCTGACCCGCTCGGTTCGGTTCCGGTATCACTCATGGCAAGCAGTGCTGTCACACCGATAATCGTCGGGTTCACAGCGTGGGACAGCGTCGCCCCTGTCCACTGGGCACTGGTGGTCATCGTCATCGTGTCCGGGTGGGCGTACGGAAGAGGTCTCCCATTCGGTATCTGGGGATTCCGGATCGTTGTACCCATCGTCGGACTGCAGGTTGTCATGCAAACCTCCAGACCGGGAAATTTCGTGATCGCCGCAGGGATCATCGTCCTGGTTGGATTGGCATGGAGTGGTCGCGCACGAAAGGTCACTGCAGTTATCACTCCGCCTCTTCCTTCGCCTGTGAGCCGTAAGGGCACGAAGCATGCGGGTTAGCGACGTACTCTCGGTCTTTACATCGCTCCTCTTCGGCGCGATCACCGGCTGGTTGATCGGGGACCTGAAGGGCGCGCTCATCATCGCATCCGTATCGGCCCTGGTCGCCATCGGCGGCGTCCGCGCCCGCATTCGACCCGGTGTCGTCTCGACTGTGCTCGTCGGAACAATGGCCGGTGGGCTCATCGGCTCAAGCGTTGTGGAAGCCATCTGTCTCCCTTCCACCTGTCAAACGCTCGAGACCGCCGGAGGCCTGATCGCCGCCGGTCTCTCCTTCGTCGGCGTCGGACTCGTTGCTGCACTCGTCACACGATCATTCGATGAGTACAACGAACGCTTCGATGCAGGTCTCCCGCCGCCAGGTGTCGGCTGCGAATCGGACGGGGACTGATAGGCGAAGACCGAAAGCCGAAGACCGAAGTCCGACTTCGGAAGCGAGCCCCGCGAGCGACCCGCTATTCCGGTGGCGCTCCGAAGACGAGCGAAACGTTGTGACCGCCGAAGCCGAATGAATTCGTCATCGCTGTGGTGATGGACACCGGCCGTGCTTCATTCGGGACGTAGTCAAGATCGCAATCCGGATCTGGGGTCTCATAGTTGATCGTTGGAGGAACCACGCCGTCCCTGATGGCAAGCAAGCACGCAAGGGACTCAATTGCACCCGCTGCTCCAAGGAGGTGGCCTGTCATCGATTTCGTCGACGATATGGGAATGTCGTACGCCGCGTCGCCAAATACGGTCTTGATCGCTGCTGTCTCCGTCTTGTCGTTCGCAGGCGTTGAGGTGCCATGCGCGTTGATGTAACCAAGGTCACCAGGAGCTACACCCGCATCAACCAGCGCCGACTCCATCGCGCGAGCTGCGCCGGCGCCCCCCGGCCTCGGCAGAGTGATGTGGTAGCCGTCTGCCGACATCCCATACCCGAGTATCTCACCGTAGATCTTCGCCTTCCGGGCCCGAGCATGGTCAAGGTCTTCAAGAATGAGCACTGCTGAGCCCTCGCCCATGATGAATCCGTCACGGTTGAGGTCGAAGGGGCGCGATGCGCCCTCAGGGTCGTCGTTGTTCTTGCTCGTTGCTCTTGCAGAGGCGAATCCGGCGAGAGCGAAGCGCGTGATCGAAGCCTCTCCCCCACCTGCAACCATGACATCGGCAGCACCTCGAGCGATCAAAGCCGCGGCGTCACCGATCGCGTTTGCCGATGCCGCGCACGCCGTCACAACGGTTGAATTGGGGCCGTAGAGATTGAAATCGATCGATGCGACCCCACCGGCCATGTTCGAAATGATCATCGCGATTCCGTACGGGGAGATACGACTCGGACCGCGATCGGCCAGAATGCCGATCTGCTCCTCCATCGTCTCGATTCCACCGATCCCTGTACCGGCGACGACCCCGGCGCGAAGCGCCGCGGGATCGTCCTCCTCATAGGCGATCCCTGCATCCTCGAGGGCCTGCTGGGTGGCGACCCAGAAGAACTGCGCACTCCGGTCGAGTCGGCGAGCGTCACGTTTGGACATGTAATCCGTGATCTCGAAGTCCTTGACCTCTGCCCCGATCTTCGTGGTGATGTCAGAGACATCGACGCGCTCAATTCGCGAGATTCCGCTCTTCCCAGCAAGGAGGTTTCTCCACAACTCCTCCACACTCGATCCGAGAGCGGTTCGCGTCCCCAGGCCGGTTACGACAACCCGGCGTTCGTTCACAAGCTCTCCTAACCGGCGAGCTTGGCAATGACGAGATCGACTGCCTGACCAACGGTGCCGATGGACTCCGCTTCCTCATCAGGGATCTGCACACCGAAGTTGTCCTCGAGCGCCATGAGCAGTTCGACAACGCCAAGCGAGTCAACCTCGAGGTCCTCCTCGAACCTCGCTTCAGGATTGATCTTTTCGGCATCAAGGCCGAGCTCTTCCACGAGAAGCTCATTCAGCTTCGATTCGATCTCTGCACGTTCCATGGGTTACCTTTCCGGTCGGTCAGAGGGTCAAGCCACCGTCAACGACGATGGTTTGACCCGTGATGTACGAAGCACCGTCGGAAGCAAGATAGCCGACCACCGATGCGACTTCCTCAGGAAGGCCAAGTCTGCCGAGAGCGATCTGTTCCGCTACCGCATCTGTGACGCTGTCCCCCAACGCAGCCGTCATGTCGGTCTGGATGAACCCTGGGGCGATGGCGTTGACCGTTATACCTCTTGAGCCGACTTCCTTCGCGACGGATTTGGTGAATCCGATGACGCCGGCCTTGGAAGCTGCATAGTTTCCCTGGCCGGGGTTACCCGAGATCCCCGACACTGAACTGATGTTTATGATCCTCCCTGCCCTGGCGCGCAGCATCGAACGCAGCGCTGCCTTGGTGCAAAGAAACACCGAGCGCAGATTCGTGTTCATCACGTTGTCCCACTGGTCAACCGACATGCGCAAGAGCAAACCGTCGTCCGTGATCCCTGCGTTGTTCACGAGAACCGCGACCGGCCCGAGTTCGGCTGAAACAGACTCGAACATCGAGCTCACCGCATCAGGGTCACCCACATCCGCCCGGACGGCCATTGCGTTGCCTCCGGCAGACGCGATCTCACCAACCACGGCCTCAGCTCGCGCCGCACTCGATGCGTAATTGACAGCGACAGAGAAACCGTCGTCTGCAAGCTTGAGGGCAATCGCACGGCCGATACCGCGAGAAGCCCCGGTGACGAGTGCAACTCCACTCATCTCTTGAATGCCTTCTGCTTCTCGATGATCATCTCGAGTCCCGTGCGATCCGGCTCCGGCAGTTCTTCATCGATCGTCGCAACGGGGTGGGTTCTGTCTCCCCACTGGATCGCGGTGGATCCCCACGTGACGCCAGCTCCGTAGGCAGTGAGCACAAGTTTGGCACGGGGCCTTACACGCCCCTCGTCAAGGGCTTCGGACAATGCGATCGGAATCGTCGCGGCAGAAGTGTTGCCATATTTGTGAATGTTCACATATATTTTCGATCTCTCGGCCTTGATCCGGCGCCGCACTGCATCGATGATTCGAAGGTTCGCTTGGTGAGGAATGACAAGATCGATATCTTCGAGCTCCCATCCTGCATCCTTGGCAGCTGCAACGGTTCCCTCACCCATCTTGACCACGGCACCCTTGAAGATCGCTGTGCCATCCATCACGATCGCAAGTTTCGCATCCGTTCCAATGAAGTCAGTGCCGAGGCCTGTGGCCGTGAGGTACTCTGCGCCGTGTCCATCGGCACCGAGCGACATCGATTTGATGCCAGAGTCATCACTCGAGGCTTCGACGACTACCGCTCCCGCTCCGTCGCCGAACAACACAGCAGTCGACCGTTCGTCGATGTTGAGATACGAACTTATCCGCTCGGATCCGATCAGTAGAACCCGGTCCGCGGTACCAGTGGCGATGAGACCATGGGCCATGGATAGACCGTATATGAACCCGGTACACCCTGCGTTGATATCTGCGGCTGCTGCACGCGCCGCTCCGATCTTCGATTGCACATAGGCCGCAGCGGATGGGATCTGCCTGTCCGGCGTACACGTTGCAACGATCACAAAGTCCATGTCAGCGGCCTCGAAACCTGCAGCAGCAAGCGCTCTCTTTCCCGCAAGGGTCGCCATATCGGAATTACTGACGTGGGAGACACGCCGTTCCTTGATACCCGAGCGACTGGTGATCCACTCATCGCTCGTGTCCATTACCGTCGCGAGGTCGTCGTTCGTCACAACGGATTGGGGAACACATTTGCCCCAGCCCGTGATCGTCGCGTTCTTCATCTGCTTCCTTCCCTGAGGCGCATCATTGTACGGAGAGCTCAGCCGCGACCGTGCGTGCCTGTTCGAGAGAAGAAACAACTCTCACGTTCGCTCCGTTAACCGTTCGTTTTGCGAGTCCAGCGGTCACGTCTCCCGGTCCGATGTGCACGAACGTGTCGATGCCGCGCTCGGCAATGTGTTCAAGTGATTCGGCGAAACGTACCGGCGCCGTGAGCTGCTCGATGAGCGTTGCCCTCGGATCGATGGTCGGCCAGGCCGTAGCGTTTGCAAATACGTCGAAGGCAACGTCGGAAAACGGAACCAGCTCGAGGGCCAGTGTCAACTCGTCTGCAGCGGCCGCCATGTATGGCGAATGGAATGCTCCAGCAACCTTGAGCCTGATCGCGCGGCGAACACCGAGGGTTCTTGCGTTCGCCTCAAGCCAAGCAAGGTCCTCAAGCCCACCAGCCAGCACAACCTGACCTGGTGCGTTGATGTTCGCGACGGACAGCCTGCCACCCTCTTCGATTCGCTTTGCAACGACAGCCTCCGCGACGTCGAGGTCTGTACCGAGCAACGCAGCCATGCCGGAAGGCACCTGGGCGGCCGCACGAGCCATCGCCTCCCCCCGCTTGGCAACGAGCCCCAACCCTTCGGAGTACTCGACCGCGCCTGCGGCAGCAAGCGCCGTGTATTCACCGAGACTGTGACCACACGCCGCAACAGGCATCTTGGCTGTGTGTGATGAGAACTCCCTCCACAAGGCGTAGGAGACTGCGAAGAGCGCTGGCTGGGCATGCTGTGTTTCAGTGAGAACCTCTTCGGGACCGTTGGTGACCAAGGCGTCGAGATCCCAGCCGAGTACGTTGTTTGCCTCCGCGCCGCACAGGTCCTGATAGCTGCTCCGCACGTCGGGGCACATCCCGACAGATTGGCTTCCCTGGCCGGGGAAAAGTACGGCATAGTCCATCGAGGTCTCAGTCCCAAGGGGTTGGTGGCTCTTTGACCTCTCACGGGCGAGAGACGTTTCAAGAGTCGCCGTCCGCCGTCCGCGATCTGCAGCCGGAAGTGGGAATACGGAAGTCGGATTACGGACGCCGCACACGCTCGAAGAGTCCCGTACCTGTCGTCGGTTACGCACCGTCCGCGTTGAGGTACTTCCGGATGTTTCGCACTGCCTGGGTGATGCGATGCTCGTTCTCAACCAGGGCGAAACGAACATGATCATCACCCGATGGTCCGAACCCGATCCCAGGACTCACAGCTACAGAAGCCCTGTCCAGCAGGTCAAGCGCAAACTCAAGGCTCCCCATGTCCATGAATCGCTCCGGAATCTTCGCCCAGACGAACATCGTCGCGAGAGGAGTATCCACCTCCCATCCCGCGCGGTTGAGACCTTCAACCAAGGTGTCACGACGAGACCTGTACTCGTTGACAACCTCTTCGATGTAAGAATCGTGTTCGTTCAGCGCGATGATCGACGCGATCTGTATCGGCTGGAAGGTGCCGTAGTCGAGATAGGACTTGAGCTGTTGTAGAGCGCTCACCATCTGTGAATTACCGACGACGAACCCAACCCTCCAGCCGGCCATCGAGTGGGATTTCGACAGGGTGTACAGCTCAACCGACACATCCTTGGCACCGTCGACCTGAAGAAGTGAGGGGGGCTTATATCCATCGAAACTGATATCTGCGTAAGCGAAGTCGTTCACGAGCATCACGTCGTTTCGGTGTGCGAAGTCGACGAGACGTTTGAAGAAATCGACATCGACCGTCGCCGTCGTCGGATTGTGGGGAAACGAAGTGACGATCACCCTCGGCTTCGGCCACGAGGTTCGGAAAGCCGCGGTGAGCCGCTCAAAGAAGTCTGCGTCTGTGGACAGGTGCACACGACGCACCTCAGCGCCGGCAAGAACAGGTGCATAGATGTGAATCGGATACGACGGCTCAGGTACGAGAGCGACATCGCCCGGTTCGACGAGCGCCCACATGAGATGCGACAAGCCCTCTTTGGCGCCAATCGTGTTGATCACCTCAGTTTCAGGGTCAAGAGTCACTCCCCAGGCACGCTCATAGCGATCCGCAACCGCCTTGCGAAGGTTTGGTATCCCGCGGGATGCGGAGTACCTGTGGTTCTTTCCCTGCCTCGCAGCCTCAACGAGCTTGTCGACCACACCGGGGGGTGAGGGGATATTCGGGTTGCCAAAGCCAAGATCGATGACGTCAATACCAGCCCTGCGGGCCTCGGCTCTGCGTCGGTTGATCTCACCGAACACGTACGGTGGGAGATCGTCGATTCGTCGGAATTGCATATGAGATCCTGAGTATGTCTTGAACGTCGCTATCGCGAAATCAGGCGGCGAACGCCGTCGGGAATGATGGCAGCTCCCCAGGCAAAGACAGATCGGACGAGGTCGAGCCCGTCCTCGGATCCGTCCCAATGCGACCTCACGATGTCCTCGCCTGCCCCAGACATGAGATGATCGATGGCGAGGGACACAAGAACGAGATCGTCGAGCCTTCCGATTCCGACCACGAAGTCTGGGATCAGGTCAACAGGGCTGATCACATAGGCGAGGACGGCGCCAATGAACGCTTTGCGACGCATCGGAACCCTCCGGTCACGGAGCAACCGGCTCAGGAGCTTCACGATGTTCGGGAGCAGCATCGCTGCCTCGATGACAAGGTCCTGGCGGGATCGTGCATCGACCGGAGGGGCGTCGTCTATAGCGATGATCTCGCCGATCCGGGGCGTTTCGATCATCCTGCCTCCTCCGCTGCGAACAGGGCGGCGCCGATCGCGCCTGCGGCCGGTCCAAGGCTTGCCACCTGGATCGCAGGGGGCACGCGGAGCTTGCCTCCATGGAGTGAGTCTGCGAGAACCCTCCTCGCCGGACCGACGATGGACTCCCCTATCGAACCGAGGCCTCCTCCCACGACGATGAGCTCGGGGTCGAAGATCGCAACAAGACCTGCGAGTCCCTGCCCGAGAGACCTGCCGACCTCGGTCACGAGGGCACGCGCGGTCTCATCCCCTCCATCGGCCGCGACAACGACAGATTCGCCCGTGATCGGTTCCGTCGCCAGAATCCGCGCGAGGGAGCTGTCAGGATTCGACGTGACGACCTGCCGTGCAAGACCGACCAATGCCGGTCCCGACGCCCTCGTCTCCCAACAACCACGCTTCCCACAATCACACAGGAGTCCGTCCCTATCGATCTGTACGTGGCCCCATTCCCCAGCGAACCCACCGCCTCGATACACGGAACCGTCGATGATCACAGCACCACCAATCCCCGTGCCAAGCGTTACAAGGAGCACATTCCGGTACCCCTTGGCGCCACCCAGACGGAGTTCAGCGAATGATGCAGTATTGGCATCGTTGTCCACATGGATCGGAACCTTGAAACGGTCGAACATGGCTGCGCGCACGCCGAGGCTCGTTCCTTGCACGTGCGGGCCCCACACCAACGTGCCATCGTTCGAATTGACAAGGCCGGCAACACCGACGCCGATGGCCTCTACATCGTCGGTATGGACGGAATGAATGGATTGGATGATCGCATCGATCGTCCCAGTCATCCTGTCGACGGCGAATCGGGACTGCGCGACTATCTCTGTGCCATCCAGCCTGACGGCGAGGGCCTTCGTTCCACCGATGTCGACACCAACGGTGATCATTCGATGTCGATCTTCTGAGGGCCGTCGGCTGACGGTTCGTCATTCGAGCCATCAGATTGAATGGTTTTCGTGACGCCGGTCACAAGATCTCCGATACCCGAGGCGACTTCGAGTGCGGCCTTGGAGAAGTGGATGAGCGCCTTCTTCACACCCGTCACCAACGGAGCCGGATTTCGATTGACTGTCACGAACTCTCCAATGTGAAGACGATGCGAAGCTCCCCTTCGTGGACCTTGGCGCCACGAATCGTACGACGCCGCAGCGAGTCAGGGAGCATAAGCGATCGCCTGTGTGACCCGATCGTGATGAACACCTCGTCACCGTGGCGCATCAGATCGATGTCGGCACGCTCGGTGAAAGGCACGCTCATGATGAGCGCGACATCTTCCCCCCCATCAACGCTCTCGATGCGAAGCGGTTGAGCATCAGACAGTTTGTGAGTTGGGTCAGTGTCGCCGTACAGCTCCTCGGCGACCACTCGCAGCAGCTCAGAACCAACCATCTCCTCTTCGAACAGCCTGAGGCTTCGCACATCTGTGCCTGTGAAACCTTCGTGGATATCTTTGAGGTGTCCAGCCTGGATCTCATGCCAACGAGCGAAATAGGGGTCAGACACCGTGTCCGGCAGTACACGGTTCACGATCGCTGAGTCGACTGCGTATCCGAAGAGACTGAGATATGTGTACGTCCGTCTGGCTTCAGATATGACCATCTTCTCCGGGTTCATGACGAGGCGCGCTGTAGTGACGTCGCTGTCTGACAAGATCTCTCTGATGCCGTCGAGCCTGTCGTAGAACCGGGCCACCGCGTCGAAGACTGCCTCATTCGCGATGGGAATCGTCGAGACCTTCGAGATGACGGGACGCACCACTTTGGCCACCCTGCGACCAATGGGAAACATCTTGTCCATGTACCACGACATCACTTCGGGCAGACTCAGAAGCCGGAGGGTCTCAGCCGTCGGGGCGCAATCGACGACGATCAGGTCGTACACGTCGGATCGTGCGTGGTCTCGTACCGTTGCGAGAGAGAAGAGCTCATCCATACCGGGGAAAACGGTGAGTTCCTCTGCCTCGATGCCTTTGAGCCCTGACCAGTCGAATAGCTCCGTGAGGTGATCCCTCACTTCGCCCCAAGACTCTTCAAGACGCTGCTGGCTGTCGATCTGCTGTGCGTCCAGGTTCGGGACCACGGGCGTCGGCGCGTCACCTAGCGGCATGTCGAACGCGTCGGCAAGGGAATGCGCAGGGTCTGTCGACATGACGAGCGTCGAGTAGCCGAGATCAGCTGCCTTGATGGCCGTCGCGGCAGACACTGTCGTCTTCCCGACGCCGCCCTTGCCGGTCACGAGGATGATGCGCATCAGGCGCTCTCTTCGGCTCGTTTCTTCAAACCGCGAAGTGCGGTTCCTACGATTTGTTTCTCAGCCTGACGGCGGAGGAACCCCGGTACGATGAACGCTGGATCAACCTTGAGCGCGTACACTACCTCGCACCCGCTCTCGATTTCGTTGAACTCGTATCGGCCGTCAAGAGACTTGAGGTCTCGGTTCGGAGTCGCAGACCAAGCGAATCCATTGTCGTATCCGTAGTCATACTCAAGCGTGTACGAAATCTCCTTGACCATCGCCTCAACCACGAAGTCAGCGGTTGCCGGGCGGCCGAATTCGTCCTCGCTGGTCACCACCACAGACTTCACTCCGTCTGCCCACTCTGGATACGCCTCGAGATCGAGCGCCACCTCGTACACATGTTGGGGGGCGGAAGATATCTCAACCCTTTGTACGGTCCCCTCGACCATCGGCTCTCCTTTGTGAATGCGACTTTCGGGAGGGTAGCGATGCTAACGCCTGTTGGACCTCTCGTTGTGGGGCGGTGCTCACCTACACCCGTGCGCTGACCCTGGTGAACACAAGTTCGTAGCGGTATCGGCCGTCTGGTTCGGGGTGGGCTGCGCTGAAACGTGCAAGGCCATCAGCGATCTGATCATCGTCAAGCAGCTGAAGTGTGCTGACGAATCGAGCTGTGACGGCTTCAGCCCAGTCGCTGGCTGAGCGGTCGATCAGTTCACTGACCGAAGAGATCTCGACACTCCTGCAGCCCTGGGCGAGCCTCCTCGCGAGATCCGCAGGATCCGGGAACCGGTCCTGATCGATCTCTACGACCCTGGGAAACCATTGACCGAGCGAGGATCGTGCTATCGCTTCGCTGTCCATGGTCCAGATCTCGATGCGACCGCCGGGCCGTGTGACCCTGAGTGCTTCGTCGATCGAACGCCTCCAGTCGCCGTAGTGGATAGATAGGTGGAAGTAAGCCAACGCCGCCACACGATCTTGAAAGGGAAGCGCCTGTGACGTTGCCATCACGGCGGCGACTCCTGCACGACCCACGGCTCTCTCGAGCATCCCCGATGCTGGATCGACAACCACGGGGTGCTTCTGGTTTCCGACCCACACGGCCGCGTGATCCCCGGTCCCACCACCGATGTCAAGCAACAATCCTTGGCAGCCGGTTGATGAGATGTCGGCTCGTGTCCTTGCGGCGTTGGACATCGGTCTGAGCCGATAGGCATCTGCCAACTGATCAAGATCGATTTCAACCATGGCGAACGGCGCGACCCGTCGCCCTGAAGTACCCAACATTGACACATGTTGTCCGCCCGACCTGCCAGGTGGTTGCCTTCGGCTGATGGATGTCTCCGAAGTAGTGAAATGCTGGCTCATGTTCCATGATGTAGTCAAGGATCTCCGACGACCCCTTTCGTGTTCGCCCGATCACGTCAGAGGCGAGGGCAGGAACATCCGGTGGAACGTGTGTGCACAGGATGTCCACCGGACCGATTCTGTCGAGCTTCGCTCTCATCTCGTCCGGCTCGACCTCGCCGGGTGTTCCGATGCGTGGAATGCCCCCGCCGACGAAGCCAACGACGTTTCCCTCTATCTCCCTCGTCTCCGCGTCCACGTATTGTGCCGACACAGGAAGATGGTCTCGCAGCATCTCCGGTCTGTCGACGTTTCCGTACATCACAAACGCCGGTACACCCTCCATTGCCAGGCACACCGACCGGTACTCATCTGCCATCAGCTTGCCGATGGCAGCGTTCACTTCCTCAATTCTCCCCTCCGTTGCCGCACGCCACAGATCATTTGCTTCTGCTCGAAGACGATTCGCCCTGAGATGGGATATCCGTCTGATGAGATCGACACCGATCACGTCCGCGACGATTCCCTTGCTCGTTCGGTAATCGATGAGATTGACGAGATCACCCAGTATCAGAAGCGGCTCTGCCGGGTCTGCGACCTTGGCCAGGGCGTCGGCTGCTCCATGAATGTCCGCAACGAGGAGCACGACTCAGGTGTCCGAGTCCGGACCCAGCCATGTCGACACGAATACGAGTCCGATGCCACCCGCGGCTCCTGCGCCGACTGCCAGCAGGTGTGGCCATCCAGCGTACAGAGCCGAGATACCGGCCATCCCAAAACCGATGACGCCAGCGAGCACGAATCGTCCCGACCGCCCGAATCGATGTTCAGGGTCAACGTTCTCCCAACCCTCGACGGTTCCGGCAACTGCGGTGGCTGCGATCCACACCATCATCAGAAGCAACCCGATCAACAGTGGAATTCCGAAAAGGGCTGTCACCTGGCGTTCTCCTCTGGATCGGTCAACGATGCTGCAGACGTTTCTCCAGCGTAGACCCCACCACGTCTGGACGCTGCAACTGCGGCCGCGAGCTCGGCCCGAACCGTCTCGTCTGACACGCGCTCGAGAGCTGCCTCACAGATCGCAGTGGCAGCAACGCCACCCACTCTGCCCACAGACCAGGCTGCATGAACTCCAAGCAGAGCATCAGGATGCCCGATGTAGCTTGCCAGGAGACCGAGGGATGACTCGCCTCCGGTGTTGCCCAGTGCAATGAGCGCGTTCCGCCGGACGAATCGCATGCGTCGCGACGGGACATACCAATGTTCGACGATCGGTCCAAGTTCATCGTCGCTGAGCGAGAGAATGTACGAGGGATCGAGTGCGTCGTCAGTTGCCTCAAGAGGACGCATGGCGGGTTGGCCGGGTGGGCATGCCGTGAGACAGTCATCACAGCCGTAGATTCGCCCGCCGATCAGGGTCCGAATGTCCCTGTCTATCACTCCCCTTCTCTGGAGAACAGCTGAGATGCAACGCCTTGCATCGAGCACGCCCGGAGCAATGATCGCCTTCGTCGGACACGCAGGGATACAGGCATCACACGTCCCACAGGACCTGGCCATCGGTTCTGTCGGCTCAAGCAGAGCTTCGGTGACCACTGAACCGATCAGTATCCACGGTCCAGCACCCGGGGTGAGAACCATCGTCGATTTACCCGACCATCCAACACCAGCTCGAATGGCCACGGCCCTGTCCATGAGCCTGTTGTCATCGAAGACGATCTCGGTACGATGGCCGGCTCCGTCGAGCATCGACGCGACATCCGCCAGGACTGCTCGCAGACCATCGTAACGATCTCCATCTGCGAATCGGGCCACTGTTCTGGTCCCGGTCGCTCCGTCGCCATCTGTGAGATAGGGGACGGTGACGACGACGATCGATGATGCCCATGGGAACGACTTCTCGGGGTTCGTCGCCATGTCCGGGTTGGCATACGTGAAGGAGAGGCCACCGTGAAGACCTCTGGACACGCGGTCCCTGATGCGATCAGCCTCGTCGGGGTATGGCGCCAGATCCGTTACACCAATCGCTGCAGATGCACGATCGGTGATCTCGGTGAGAGATGCGAACAGATCCATTCAGCAACGCTACCGGCATCTGCGATCGGTCACCTACGTCCAACAGCAGAGTCTGGATCGATCGATACGAGCCTGATCGGTGGCACGAGCCCGACCTTGCTCATTGAGTCGATGGCTGCTTGCTCGGCTTCGGCAAGTTCGAGAATCCCATCGTCTCCGACCAAGGCAGAGACCACACAATCGTCACAGGTCTTCGTTGCTCGCATGTCACATGTTCCACAATCGATGATCATTTCGTCCTCCTCTGAACACAACGGTACGGGTCGGGTGTGACACGAACGGCTGTCGCAGTCGACATGCCATCCGATGTAGGCGTGCAGGGCGGTGCGGTCGCCCTCGCCGAATGGCATTGTGCCGCGACTACAGTCGTTCCAATGAAACTTGGGCTCAACATTGGATACTTCGGATCTGCGATCTCGGACGACTTCACGCTCATCGCGACGGTTGAAGATCTCGGCTACGACTCCGTGTGGACCGCTGAAGCCTACGGAGCAGACGCCCTGACACCGCTGGCATGGATCGCGGCGAAGACCGAACGCATCAAGGTCGGATCGGCCGTGTTCCAGATTCCGGCACGCACCCCCGGGATGACAGCGATGACGGCTACGACCCTCGACATCATGTCGAACGGTCGTTTCATACTCGGCCTTGGGGTGTCCGGGCCCCAGGTCGTCGAAGGCTGGCATGGCCAGCCCTACGGCAAGCCGCTCGGGGTCACCCGCGAGTACGTTGCGATTCTGCGAAAGATGTTCGCCAGGGACGAACCGGTCAGCTTCGACGGTGATTACTACCAGCTCCCATTCACCGGTGACGGTGCGACGGGTCTTGGCAAACCTCTGAAGATCATGCACCGGCCGAAGAACCCCGACTTGCCGATATATATCGCTGCGATCGGACCGCGGAACGTACAACTCACTGCCGAGATCGCTGACGGATGGCTCCCTATCTTCCTGTCTCCCGACAGGGTGAACGAGATGTATGGATCGCTGCTCCAGACAGGATTCGACAAGTCCGGCGAGTCGGCCAAGGCTGACCGCTTCGAGATCGCCCCGACTGTCAGCGTTATCGTCACGGATGATCTCGATGCCGGTCGCCTCTCCCTGAAACCGTTCCTTGCGCTGTACATCGGCGGCATGGGCGCAAAAGGTCGCAATTTCTACAACGATCTCGCGTGTCGGTACGGGTATGAGGAGGAGGCTGAAACGATCCAGGACCTCTACCTCACCGGAAAGAAGATAGAAGCCACGATGGCTGTGCCTGACGCCCTCGTGGACGAACTGGCACTCGTCGGATCCAAGGAACGTATCGCAGATCGATTGGACGCATGGCGCGACGCAGGTGTGACCACAATGATCCTCAGCACGACTGAGGTGTCGACCCTGCGGACGCTGGCTGAGCTGGCCCTCTGACAAAGGGTCGGTCGCTCCGCTCCGCTACGGACGACAGACGACAGGTTCCATCCGGAGCGCCGGATCGAGATCTCGTGTCAACAGGATCGCTTGTATCTGTCGTCTGTCGTTTGGTTTGTCATCCGTCGTCTGTTCGTCGCCTGCTCATCGATCCGAGGCAACCGGCAATGGAACCGACAATCTGAATGTGGCTCCATCACCCTCGACGTAGGTCAAACTCCCGTCCATCAGCTCCGCAAGGCGCCGCGACAGCGCCAGTCCGAGTCCCACGGATGATTGCACTGCTCGTGACGAATCCGACCGCTCGTATGGTTCGAACACCCGCTCGTGATCTTGGTCAGGGATTCCTGCACCTGCATCGTGCACATCAAGGAATGCATGACCCTCGTGGTGTCCGACACTCACCGTGATGGGCGAAGTTCCATAGCGAATTGCGTTCGTCAGGAGGTTCCGGATGATCTGGCGAACCCGAACCGGATCTGCGAACGCGACACAATCTTCGTCCCGGACGATGACCTCGCTCCGCTCCGGTACCACCATCTGTGAGATCACCGATCGTGCCAGCAAGGAGAGGTCGATACGTTCAGGAAAGACAGGTAGCGTCCCGTCTTCAGACCGAGCCGATACGAGGAGATCCTCAACGAGGTCAGCCATCTCCTTCGATGACTCGAGGATGATCTCCATCAGTTGGACGCGTTCCTCCGCGCCGATCGCGTCGCCAGCGATGATTATTTCGTCTGCGAGCCCGACCACGGCCGTCAGAGGGGATCGGAGTTCGTGGCTGACCGAGGCGATGAGATGATCCTTGGAGGACAACGACCGCTCGAGCCTTGCGCGGTTCTGTGATCGTTCGAAGAACGCGCCGAGAATGTCTGCGATCGTCTGACAGAACGCGATGTCGCGATCGCTCCACGACGAATCGATGCCACTCCTCGCGAAGGAGACCGTGCCGTACCATGCTCCACCGACGTTGATCGCAACGATGAGCCACTTTGACAGCTTCCAGTCGTAGAACGCGACCTCGTTGTTCTGGATGGCATGACGGATCTCGGGAATGAGTTCGTATGGGACGATGTCATCGACGTCATGGGTCGGTGACGCACCCGCTGTCGTCCACACGGCGGCAATGCGCGCACCAGGTGTGCCATCTTCCGCCATCACGGTCTCAGCGATATAGATCTCATCCACATCGGCTGCGGTCCCGACGGCCATGAGCGCGGGCGAAACGTCGATGGACTGCTCGCCGAGCAGTGTCCGGGACGCCTTTGCCAATGCCTCTTCGTACCGCAGGCGCCCATCGAGATTTCCTATGAGCGACTCACGAATGCGGGAGCTCTCTTCGCGCTCCCAGAGCGCACCCGTGAGATCAGCGAGAGTCCTCAACAGAATGAGATCGTCGGTGCGCCAGGTCCGTTCAACGTCGTCGTCTGCAGCTCCGATGACACCGACCCAAGTTCCGTTGACGATGATGGGCACATCGACTTCTGCCCGGATACCGAACTCCCCACCCCTGTCGTACGACGTGCCCCGCGCCTCCTCGACCCGGTAGAAGAACGGTGCACCGCCCTCGAGGTGGGACCGGGCTCCCGGCATGACCGACCATGGCATCATCGCAGACCGGTCGAAGGACGGATGTACGTGATGCTGATCCACGGAGCGATCATCGACAACCGCGCACAGGCCGTGCGTCGGATCCTCGACGTTACGTTCGACGAAGACGACCGACGTGTTCATCGCATCTCTGATCGCGTCGAGAGCCCGCCCCATGGCCGCGACGTCGTCCCGTGCTACCAGAACGCGTGAAGCCGTCGAGATGGCGTCGGCTACCTCGACCTGACGTCCAGACGAACGATTCCACACCCGATTCACCTTTATGAACTCTCGCACGATTCCAACGGTCGCAAGCCCGAAGACTGCAACCGTGACGATGCCAGCGACGATCGAGCGTTCGAGGGGCTGACCGTGCAAGCCAATCACATGGGGGAGGAACGAGGCGACGAAACCGACAGCGATCGCGAGGAGTCCGACGGTCCAGTCCTTGAACGATTCCCCAACCACAGCGACAAGCAGTATGAAGTATGCGACCACGGTACCGATGCCTGCCCCAGGAACACCGGCAACCACGAGGGCAGCTCCGGTGAGCAGGATGTCGGCAACCATGGTTCCGGTCGTCTCTGATCTTGCGTTCCTGAGGGCCAGTGTGGCGTCTATCGCGATACCGGCGCCGAGGACGGCGATCAGGAGCATCGCGGGCCAAGAAAGCAAGATTCCTGCGACGATTCCAAGCGCGCCTGCAACGGCGCCCGCAAGCCTGCGGTACTGATGCCACCGATGAGTGATCGCAGCTCGCTTTGACGCGGGTACTGAACTCAGTTGAACGTTTGTATGCGGAAGCGTCGCGGTCAAGTGGCATCCGTAGGTAGCTTCAACGTATATCGGCAGCTCGTGAGCAGTGTTGAGGATTTGTGCCTGAGTCCGTCTCAGCTCCACTCCACAAACGCCGTTGACCACACGGGCACACACCCGTCGATCGTGCAGCGGTCGCGCAACTCGCGGTCGTTGGTCACGACAACCGTCCGGTGCGGTTCTGCGTGAACGAGATCGACGATCGTGTCGTCAGCCTTCTCCCCACGAGAGAACCGCACCGAGACCCCGGCTGCAGACCGAAATCCTTCACGACCATGTTCATCAGGACCGTCGAAGACCACAAACACCTCGGCCTCAGAGCTCCTGGCCAGGCGTCCGGCGCGACTGACGACGTCGTCTCTCGCTTCTCTCGTGGCGAACCGGTCGCCGTGGATCTCGCCGGCCACGTTGTATCCGTCGATGACGAACCTCGCTGGACCCTGCTCAATGAGTGACGTGAGCGTCGAGCTCGCCTCAGGAGAGATGCCGGCTGGCACTCTGAGGGGATCAAGTACTTCATATGATCCACGCGACATAGTTTTGCTCCGAAACGGTCTCGCCCTCCGTTCGACCGTGTCGAGCCACCGGGCGAACGCAACTGGGTCAGACGGCGACGGGTCGGAGCGACCGCCCCGTGCCGGTGAGCCGCCAGCCTCGGCACGTCTGCGACTTCGCTCCATCGCCACTTCAAGCCTCCCCTGCATCTCGATCAGTTCATGTCGGAGATCGCCTATCTGGTCCATGAGCCTGCCTACGTCTGATTCCAGGGCGGCCACGGTCTGGTGAAGCTCCGCATTCCTGATCTCAGCTCGTTTGTGACCCTCAGATTTCGAGTCGTGGGCCTGTCCGAGAGCCTTGAGTTGACCGGCACGGACATTCTTCAACCTCAGCTTGGCCTCCCTGAGCTGGCCGCTGAGCGAAACGATTCTCCCATTGGCTGAAGCCAGATCGCTCTCTGCCTCGGATTCGTTCGTCGCGGCCACCCGTGCGGCGATCAGATCAAGGCCGATCTGCGGTTCGTCGAGAAACGCCAGGAGATCCGCATCGATGGTTTCGACAGAATCGAATCGGTCCCTGACTGCGCCCCGAAACCGTTCACTGTCGATCAGCTCTTGTACGATTGATCTTGCGATTGGAGGTGGAAGCGTGCGAGCTGAGCTCTTCGCTGCCTTTCGGAGCCTTGCAGGCACATCATCTGGATCCATGTCGGCAAGCTCAGCGCGTGCAAATTCGACCAAGGGCCTAAGCATCGAAATCGTGCGTTTGTCCAGTGTCATATCATCGCCCTGAGAATTCCGTGGTCCGCCATCTTGACATGCGTTTCGAGGGTGCCATACTCCCACGCCATACCCCTAAAGTCGGGCAACACACAACATGACGAACCGAGACGAGCTGGTACTCATTCTTATATAGGCGCATCGAACCCTTGATGTGCCCAACCCTCCGTGCCCCGGAGGGTTCTTTTGTACCAGGAGTACAGATGACAGAAAAACTCAGCGGAGCAGCGATACTCATCAGATCCCTCGAGCACGAGGACGTCGAGATGATCTTTGGCGTTCCGGGTGGAGCGATCCTCAAGGCATACGACGAGCTCTATTCAAGTTCGATCCGTCACATCCTGGCTCGCCACGAGCAGGGTGGTGGCCACATGGCTTCAGGCTATGCACACGCCACAGGGCGTGTCGGGGTGACATTCGCCACGTCTGGACCAGGCGCCACGAATCTCATCACGCCGCTCGCAGACGCCTTCATGGATTCCATTCCCGTGGTTGCTGTTACCGCTCAGGTGGGTTCGACCTCGATCGGTCTCGATGCCTTCCAGGAGACGCACACCTGGGGAATCTCGATGCCTGTCACCAAACACAACTATCTCGTCACTGATATCGACGAGATCCCTTCGACGATCAGGGAGGCCTTCCACATCGCTTCGACCGGACGACCTGGACCAGTGCTCGTGGACATCACGAAGGACGCCCTGGCGGACACCATGGCGTGGCATGGCCCACAGGAGATCAATCTCCCGGGGTACAAACCATCGATCAAAGGCCACCCCCGTCAGGTGAAGGCCGCCATGGACGCGATCTTGAGATCCAATCGACCCGTGCTGTATGTGGGTGGAGGAATCATCCGTGCAAACGCGAGCAGGGAACTGAGGGAGTTCGCAGAGCAGCAGAACCTTCCTGTGGTCACGACGTTGATGGCCCGTGGAGCGATCCCTGACTCGCACCCGTTGACACTCGGGATGAGTGGGATGCACGGAAACTACACGGCAACGACTGCGATCCAGAAATCTGATCTGCTCATCACCATCGGTGCCCGGTTCGACGACAGGGTGACAGGCGATCCGGAGTATTTTGCACCTCATGCCCGTGTCATACATGTCGACGTCGACCCCGCCGAGATCGGCAAGATCCGCAAGGTCGAGATCCCGATTGTGGGGGATGCCAGGGCTGTACTCGGTCAGCTCCTCGCTGAGGGCGTGGAGCAACTCGGGCAGGATTCCGCTCCGGAACGATCCGAATGGATCGAAACGCTCCAAGGGTGGCAGCGTGACTTCCCCCTCTCCTACGATCAGGATCCCGAAGGCCTCATCCTCCAGCAGTACGTGATCGACGAGCTCTCCAAACGTACCGACGACAACACCATCGCGGTTTCGGGCGTCGGCCAGCACCAGATGTGGGCATCGCAGTTCTGGAACTTCGAACATCCGAACACGTGGATCAACTCTGGTGGACTCGGCACGATGGGATACGCCGTGCCCGCTGCGGTGGGAGCCCAGGCGGGTATGCCGGATCGGACGGTTATCGCCATCGATGGGGACGGATGCTTCCAGATGACCTTCCAAGAGCTCATCACGGCAGCTCAGGAGAACATCCCGGTCAAGATCGTGGTATTGAACAACGCGAGTCTCGGCATGGTCCGCCAGTGGCAGAAGCTGTTCTACGACGAGCGGTACTCGGCCACGGAGCTGTCCTATACGAATCCGAACATTCCGATGCTCGCTGAGGCCATGGGCTGTGCAGGGCTCCGAGCCGAAACACCAGAGGACGTGATCCCGACGATCGAGAAGGGCTTGGCGATCAACGATCGGCCCGTGGTGATGGAGTTCGTCTGTGATCCCGACGCGATGGTCTTCCCCATGGTTGTGGCAGGCGGATCGAACGACGAAGTGCTGATGGGTCCAGAGGATCTCTGATGCCCAAGTCACAGCATCTCATCACGGTGACGGTCGAGAACAAGCCAGGTGTGCTTGCGAGGATCACATCGATGTTCGCAAGGAGAGACTTCAACATCCACTCTCTCGCCGTCGGTCCAACCGAGGATCCGACGCGGTCGCGGGTCACGATGGTGGTCGATGGCCCCGAGATGGAACAGATCGTGAAGCAGCTCTACAAGCTCGTGCACACGATCAAGGTCACAGAGCACGCACCGGGCGAAGCCGTCGAGCGCGAGATCATGCTCGTTCGAGTCAACGCCGACCCGAAACGACGAAGCGAGATTCTCGACGCGGCGAACATCTTCGATGCATCCGCGGTCGACGTCGGTGCAAATACGATCACCTTCGAGGTGGTTGGCGAGCCATCCAGGCTTTCAGACTTCCTCGAGTTCATGAAGACATACGGCATCGTGAGCCTTGTCAAGTCTGGACGTATCGCCCTCGCCAAGGACAACAAGTCAAAATCAAAGAAGAACAGACAAGTGGTGTAGGAGCCGGGAACATGACAAAGATGTATTACGAAGGCGACGCAGATCCAGGACTGATCACTCGCCGAAAGGTCGCGGTCATGGGATTCGGGAGTCAGGGACACGCCCACGCCCTCAATCTCAAGGAGTCAGGAGTCGACGTTGTGGTCGGCCTTCGTGATGGATCACCCAGGGTCAACGCCGCGTCGGATGCCGGACTGAAGGTGGTCGACCCTGCAACGGCTGCCGAGTGGGCCGATCTCATCATGGTGCTCGTTCCGGATCAGGTGCAGAAACAGTTCTACGAGGACGTGATCGCGCCAAGGCTCTCCCCAGGCGATGCGCTGTTCTTCGCCCATGGATTCTCCATTCACTTCGGGTTCATCACACCGCCCGACCATGTTGACGTTGCAATGGTTGCGCCGAAGGGACCTGGCCACCTCGTTCGTCGCCAGTACGTGGAAGGCTCAGGCGTCCCAACGCTTGTGGCTGTGAAACAGGACGCATCGGGCGACGCCTTCCGGCTCGCGCTTTCGTACGCCCACGGAATCGGAGGCACACGTGCGGGAGTGATCGAGACGACCTTCAAGGACGAGACGGAGACCGATCTCTTCGGTGAGCAGGTCATCCTCTGTGGCGGCGTTGACGCCCTCATCCAGGCGTCCTTCGAGACGCTCACCGAGGCCGGATACGAACCGGAGATGGCGTATTTCGAGGTTCTACACGAGCTCAAACTCATCGTCGACCTCCTCTGGGAAGGCGGCATCGAATGGATGCGTCACTCCGTGTCCGACACGGCTGAGTACGGGGACGTGACCCGTGGTCCTCGCATCGTGACAGCGGAAACAAAGGCCGAGATGGGCAGGATCCTCGCCGAGATCCAGTCAGGCGAGTTCGCGCGGGAGTGGATGGCCGAATACGAGGCTGGCTCCCCGAACCTCAACGCAGCCAGGGCAGCCATCGCCGACCATCCGGTCGAGGCCACCGGCAAACGCCTCCGCGACATGATGACCTTCATGGTGGCCAAAACACCAGAGGACGACACATGAGTCGCAGTGAACATAGGCACATCCTCCCTTCACGGGGGACAGGCGAGCCCGCGAGCCAGGGAGGTCTTCGAGCCCGCGAGCGCGGCACGCGTGAATACCAACAGTCATCCGGGAGCCGACAACCGAGAACCGCCCCATGAACGATCGTCTCATTATTTTCGACACGACGCTGCGAGATGGAGAACAGGCGCCCGGGATAGCGTTGTCGCCCGATGACAAGGTTGCGATTGCAAAACAGCTCGCGCTGCTCAAGGTCGATGTCATCGAGGCCGGCTTTGCCGCCTCGAGTCCTGGGGATTTCACAGCTGTGTCGCGAATTGCCGCCGAGATAGAGGGTCCGACGATCGCGTCCCTCGCCCGAACCCATCCAGATGACATCGACCGGGCGGCAGATGCTCTGAAGCCTGCAGAAAATGCCCGAATCCATGTCTTCATGTCAACGTCGCCCATCCACATGGAACAGATGCTTCGCATGTCTCCGTCCGAGGTCCTTCGTTCGATCGTGGAGGGTGTCACTCGAGCGAAGCGGTACGTCGATGACGTCGAGTTCTCCCCTCAGGACGCCACCAGATCCGATCCAGACTTCATCGTTGAGGTCTGCCGTGCAGCCGTGGCTGCAGGCGCCACGACCATCAACATCCCGGACACCGTTGGCTATGCGATGCCGGAGGACTTTGTCGCATTACTTTCCAAGGTCTACGACGACGTTCGAGATGGGAACGAAGATGTGATCATCTCGACCCACTGCCACAACGATCTCGGACTCGCCGTCGCGAACTCGCTCTCAGCCATCAACGCTGGTGCACGTCAGATCGAAGGTGCCATCAACGGGATTGGAGAGCGTGCGGGCAACACCTCGACCGAAGAGATAATCATGGCGATCAGCACCCGTCCGGACTATTTCGAGGTTGAGATCGGTGCAGACACGACCCACATCTTCGAGACCTCACGTCTGGTTTCGAGTCTCACCGGATATCCCATCCAGTACAACAAGGCCGTCGTCGGCCGAAACGCGTTCGCGCACGAGTCAGGGATCCACCAACACGGAGTGCTGAGGAACCGCGAGACGTACGAGATAATGGATCCAACGGCGATCGGACACGAGTCGACGCTCGTGTTGGGAAAGCACTCCGGCCGAGCAGCGTTCCAGGACGCCCTCGAGAAGATGGGAATCGCGCTCGAGGATATTGACTTCCAGGCCTCGTTCAACCGATTCAAGGAGCTCGCCGACCGCAAGGGGGAGATCTCAGCAGAAGGCATCAGAGCGATCGTTGCGGAGGAAACCGGAACCGACCTCGAGGAGATGCACTTCGAGGCGATCCATGTATCAGGGGGTTCGAACGAGATACCGGTTGCAACGGTGACGCTGTCGCGAAACGGGGAGACCGTCGAAAGGACCGCCGAGGGCGACGGCATGATCAATGCAGCCTTCGTAGCCATGCAGGACGCATATGGCATCCCCGCAAGGCTGCTCGATTACCGCGTCTCACCGATCACATCGGGTGCAGATGCCATGGCTGAGGTGAACGTCATGATCAAGGTCGGCTCGACGAGTTACTCGGGTCGCGGCGTTTCTACCGATGTCGTCGAAGGTTCTGCCAGGGCCATGGTGTCTGCGTTGAACAAAGCCGCATTCGACCGTGGAATCACCGAAGACTCCCAAAACTCAGACACGTGAACGCACACTTCGCCCTCCTTCCAGGCGACGGGATCGGTCCAGAGATAGTCGCCGAAGCCAGGGTCGTCCTTGAAGCTGTTGCCAGACGCTTCGGACATCGGTTCACATACGGCGAGCTCCTCATGGGCGGCTGTGCGATCGACGCAACCGGAGACCCGCTCCCGGCCACAACCCTTGAGGCATGCAGAGAATCAGATGTCGTGATCCTCGGTGCCGTCGGTGGTCCGCAATGGAGCGATCCGGATGCCAAGACCAGGCCAGAGGTAGGGCTGCTGGCGCTCCGCAGGGAACTTGGCTTGTATGCAAATCTGCGCCCCGTCAAGACCTTTGATGCCCTCATCGATGCTTCCCCCCTGAGACGCCACATTGTCGAGGGCACGGACATCCTGTTCTTCCGCGAGCTTACCGGCGGTATCTACTTCGGTGGATCGACTGTCTCAGAGGACGGGACGGACGTCGCGGACCACATGCGCTACACCGTTGCTGAGATCGAACGCATCGTGCGCATGGCTGCAGGAGCTGCCCGTAAACGCTCAGGGAGACTCACTTCAGTCGACAAGGCGAACGTCCTGGCGGTCTCACGCCTTTGGCGGCGCACCACCGATCGCGTCGTAGCAGAGGAGTTCCCCGATGTGAGCCTCGAGACCGTGCTCGTCGACGCCATGGCGATGCACCTGCTCTCTCGTCCGAGGGATTTCGACGTCGTCGTGACTGGGAACCTCTTCGGTGACATCCTGACCGACGAAGCCTCGATGCTCCCCGGATCTCTCGGACTTCTGGCCTCTGCATCGCTCGGCGAGGGGAACGTTGGCCTCTACGAACCGATCCACGGATCAGCGCCGGACATCGCAGGTCAGGACATCGCGAATCCCCTCGGCACGATCCTTGCAACGGCCATGGCCCTCACATATTCGCTCGGTCTCGAGACCGAGGCGAAGGCCATCGAGGACGCGGTAGATCACGTCCTTGCGGAGGGCCTACGCACGGCGGACATCGCAGATGGGGGCGAATCGATCAGCACGGTGGCCATGGGCGCAGCGGTAGCGGAAGAAGTTGAGGTTTGAGTCGGTTCACAGTTCTCGGTTGACGGTCAGTGCCTCTTTGGACTGTGAACTTCTCAGGGTGGTTCCGGTCCCGGGGTTGGGTCGGCTCTTGTGAGTCTTCGTCTCAGGGGTGGGGAGTCTGGGTCTATGCGGTAGCCATCGCCGTGGATCGCGACGTGGTGGTGGTACCAGCACACGGTGGCGAGATTGCCCAGATGATGCGTACCGCCGTCTGAGAAGCGTTGTATGTGGTGTGGTTCGAGTCGGTACCTCGAGTTGCATCCGTCAATGACACACATCCCGTCACGTCGGGTCACAGCATGTCTGATGGCTGGCGGGATGGCCCGGGTGGCTCGTGATGTGATAACCGGAACACCATGGTCGTCGAGTCCAACGATCTGGACCCGTCCGGTGCATAGCATCTGTTCCAATACGTCTGGTCCTACCCGTGGCCCGTATTCGATCTCTGCCGTTGTTTCGGTCGGGTTGTCCTGTCTGGCGTCGACAAACACGGTGACGTGAGGCGACGACGATTCACCGCTCGAGGTGCCGTCGAGGGAGTCTTGGGCCATGGCGGCAAAGGCGTCCAACCGGCGTTGGCCACGAGACGAAGACAAATCGCCGGCAGCGCGGTGCAACTCGTCGGCTCGTTCACAGATCGCCTTGTCGATCATGCGACCCATGATCCCGGGGGCTTCACCCCACATGGAGTACCGGGATTCGTCGAGATTCGGTTGGATCGTGAAGAACCTGTTGTTGAACACGTCACGCTCAACAACCGGGGTGACATGTCTGGTGCGGGCAACCATACGTGCCACACCAGCCAGGTCACGCCCATAGGACTCTTGAACCTCGTCCGCCGTGGCACCTGCGTCGGCAAGCTTGACTGCAGCAACGGTACGGTCGAACGTGGCACCCTCATACACCATGTGGTGGTACAGGTCACGGTTCCATTTGAACCTTCGAGCAGCGAACACCAGATCACGAGCAGTGTCAGTCCTGACATCGAGATGGGCCTGAACCCACTCAACCATCGACCTCGAAGCATCGGTCTGAGGCGCCTGAGCCTTATCAAGCTCGTTGATCAACACCTGCTGCTCACACCGCAACAGCGAGATCCTCGCCTCAACCCCAACAAGATCCTCTTCGAGCTCACCAACCGTTCTCGCATACCAATACATGACAACAATCTATCTCGCACGTACGACACGAAACAGAGAGCAATCCGGTATCCGCAGGCACTCCGGACCGAATCCCGATAGCTGACAGATGTGAGTACTGACGTGTACGCCCGGTGCGACGCTCAGTCGGCCTCGGTCACTCGGCTCATGACCTCACCGAACTCAACCACTGGACGGGTTTCGGCCCAGCCGACGTTGATCATCGGTGCGAGGGCCACTTCGATCTGAGCGGCGGAGTTCGCGTCCAGGACGAGGAAGATCGTGTGGGCGGCCGCATCCACATACGCTCCTACCAGCTCGACATCTGACTCCTCAATGCCGGCGATGGCTTTCCCGAAGGTCTCCTTGGCTCGATCGGCATCGTGGTAGGGGCACGCTTCCCAGCTGTGGGTGTGCTTGACATGAAACAACATCGAATCCTCCATAGATCGCCTGACTCTCGAAGGCTACAGATGCGGGCACTGCGTTACAGAACGAATTTCTGTTCTCCGGGAGCCTGATCGACGCTTGGCAGCGTCCTGAACGTCGACGTCCCGAGATGTATCGGAGTGTGCTGAGGTTCGGAGGGTCAGGCCGGAACCGGTCGCTTGGCGCGCTCTTCGATGAAGTCGACCAGTTGCACGAACGGGTCGAAGCCAACTACGTTCACCGCATCCGCCACGAAATTGGACAGGGCGTTGATGTCGTAGAAATATTCCTCGCCATCGAGGTCGCTCACGAGGTATTCCACACCGCCGAGGTCGGCGCTCGTTGCCGCAATGATGCGGATCGCTTCATCGATGAGGCGATCCGCGGGGATGAAGCCCTCGACAAGACCGTTCGCGTTGGCAACATCTTGTGCCGGGTCGCAATAGTCGGCGGGGCAGAGGTTGAACGAGCCCGGCTGGAGTCGCAGCCTGATCGCGTACAGAAACCTTCCACCGAGGATCTCGACACGCACGATCGAGTTACCCCTGGCTGCGAGCTTCTCCTGCACGAGACCCGTGCCGTCGGGCCCAAGATCGTCCAACAGTCCTGCCTCGACCGCTGCGGCAAGCTCCGCCGGTGTCTCATACTCGCTGATCCCTGCACCGCTACCACCGATGTTGGGCTTCACGAGTACAGGAAAGGTCAGATCGGTCGCAGCCTCAATGATTTCACCGGTGCTCAGGACCGGACGACCCTCGGGGTGACGCACCTGTTCGCGCCCGAGCAGGTTCAACTGATTCCGCTTGGACAGCTCGAACTCGTATGAAGCCGAGCCGTTGATGACGGGAACTCCAACAGACTCGACGTTACGGAGGAACTCGGGGGTTTGGAGCATCGCCGTCATGTGACCCCTGGTCCATGCCGAAGGACTCATGCGGTTGACCAGGAGATCCCATCCACCGACAAATGTCGGATCGAAATTGCCGCTCGATGCGTCGATGGCAGTCCAGTCAAGACCTCGCCGATCCAGTTCGTCGAACAACGGAGCGTTCCACTCGGGATGCTCGTGGAAAATTGCAATCGACACGTTGGCCCTTTCGAGATGTTCCATGGATTAACCCTGTGTCGGTGATGTTAATTCCGAAAGCCGGGAACAGCTTCAGCCCCGGCCCCCGGCGATCTGGGCTGACCAGGAACTCTGCTTCAGACGCACCATGGCGATCGTGCCGACGATCGGGCCGGGAACGAGAACGAGGAACGCCCACCGCCATGAGGTTGCGTCCGCGATGAGTGGGACCATCCAGATCGTGATGAGGGTGAGCATGAATCCGACCGCGGTTTGCATGGTCAGCGCTGTGCCTCTGACATCATCATCAACCACCTCGGTGACTATCGCTGAGAACTGGGCAGAGTCGGAGACCACGGTCAGCCCCCATATGAGAAGGACGCCGACGAGAAGCCACACGGGTGCGCCGAAAACGAGCACCGTTGCTGCCGCGGCAGAGCCGGAGACGACCATCGACCCGCCCGCAGCGATCGTTCTGCCGCGCCGGTCAGCGATGCGTCCCGCGAGCCAGGAGCCGATACCGCCGACTGCGATCACAGAGAAGGTGATAACCGATGCAGAGTCGGAGAACCCCGCGGCTGTGACGTAGAACGCCACCCATGTCCATGCTGCATACAGCTCCCACATGTGCCCGAGATACCCGAGCGTTGCAAGCCTGAAACCCCGGTTGCCGATGATGTTTCGCACGTGGGACCAGGAGAACGCTGACACGGAAGTCTCGAACGGCCCGTCGCCTGTAACGAGCATCATCACTGCGGATGCAAGGGCAAGCGCGGATGCGCTGAGAAGCACGAGCTGCCAATCGAGGCCGAAACCCCGAACGAGATGCGGCAGAGCACTCCCGACCGTCAGCGCTCCAATGAGAATCCCGAGAGCGGTCCCCCTCCCCTCCCTGAACCAGCCAGCGATCGCTTTCATCCCGCTCGGATAGACACCAGCGAGCGCAACTCCCGTGAGGAACCGCACCGAGACAACGATGGGAAGATCCCCCGGTCCGAGGAGGACGAGGGCACCGTTCACAAAGGCCCCGGCCACCGCGGAGATGGCGAACAGGTGCCGTGCACGTACACGATCAGCCAGATTCAACAGTGCAGATGCCAACGCTCCGACAACGAATCCGACCTGCACCGTGAGGGTCAGCAGGGGGATTTGGGCATCGGTGAGCGCCCATGCATCCTGTAGGGAGTCGGCAACGGCTGACGCGGAGAACCAGAGTGACAAGGCCAGTAGCTGCGCGATCGCGATGATCGCGAGTGCCCGTCGTTGTCCTTCAACACGCATGCTGATGCAAGGCGTTCACTCCTCTTCTTCTTCCCGGTCCAGCTTCAACCCATGTACGCTCACTCGACATGACGACCCATCACCGACCGACTCAGCCCATTGCAAACTTCGGAGTGATCGGACTCGCCGTGATGGGCCAGAATCTAGTCCTGAACCTCGAAGACCACGCCTTCAGGGTTGCGGTCTTCAACCGCACTTCGGCTCGTACGGAGGCATTCGTCTCTGAGAACGCTGGACGATCGATCCATGGATTCACTGATCTGGAGTCCTTCGTCTGGTCGATGGAACGCCCCAGGCGCATCCTTCTCATGATCAAGGCGGGGCGGCCGGTCGATGATCAGATAGCAGCTCTCACTCAGCTGCTCGACGAGGGAGACGTCATCATCGATGGTGGAAACTCGCTGTTCACAGACACAGCCCGTCGCCAAGCCGATTTGGCCGACAGCGGCATCCACTTCGTTGGTGTAGGGATCTCAGGCGGTGAAGACGGTGCACGATTCGGGCCTTCGATCATGCCCGGAGGTGACGAGACAGCATGGCCAATCATCGAAGATGTTCTCACGGCAATCGCAGCTGAGGCGGAGGGCGAGCCGTGCTGTGCCTGGATCGGACCCGGTGGAGCAGGGCATTTCGTCAAGATGGTGCACAACGGCATCGAGTACGGGGACATGCAGATAATCGCCGAGGCCTACGACATCATGCGACGCGGCCTTGGCATGAGCGCAACCGAGATGCGTTCTCACTTCGAAACATGGAACGAGGGCAAGCTGGACTCCTACCTTATTGGGATCACCGCGGACATCCTTGGCCATCTTCAAAGCGATGGAACCTCGACGGTGAATCTCATCGTCGATTCCACCGGTCAGAAAGGAACAGGCAGGTGGACCGTCATGGCTTCGATGGACCAATCAACTCCTGTGTCTCTGATCGCCGAGTCCGTGTACGCACGGATGGTGTCTTCGTTGCTGGAAGAGCGAGCAGAGGCTTCGGCATATCTGGGAGACGGAAACGAACCCATCGTTGGCGATCCACGACAGATCATGACCGACCTGCACAACGGGCTCTACACGGCAAAGATAATCTCGTACGCCCAGGGCTTCATGCTGCTCCGCTCTGCAAGTCATGCATTCGGCTGGAATCTCGACTTCGGCACGATTGCAGGCCTTTGGAGGGCAGGTAGCATCATCCGGTCGCGATTCCTCAATGACATAACAGGTGCATATCGGCGCGATCCGAACCTCACAAATCTGCTGCTCGATGACTTCTTCAGGGGTGAGACCACAGCTGCCATCGATGGTCTACGACGAACCGTTTCGAGGGCTGCGATCGCAGGCATACCCGTCCCGGCCTGTTCGGCAGCTCTCGCCTTCTTCGACGCGTACCGATCAAAGAATCTGCCTGCCAACCTCACTCAGGCCCAACGAGACTATTTCGGCGCACACACATACGAACGGATCGATCAGCCGAGGGGCGAGTGGTTCCACACCGAATGGACGAACGGACAGGCAGACGTACGGAGATCCGAGTGACCCGTAGATGGCCACGGACGATGCCGGCGCTCATATCAGCCTTCAACGCGGATGAAAGCATCGACGTCGAGGCTCATGAGCACAATCTGTCTGTGGCAATCGCGGCCGGAGCCGAGGGAGTTCTTCTGGCCGGATCGACCGGCGAGGGTCCGTACCTCGAACCGAACGAGCGTGCGCTCCTCTGCTCGATCACACGCAAAGCGTTCCCGGGACTCACCTATATCTGTGGCATCTTTGCCGAAACCGATCGACAGGCACGCGCTCAGATATCCGAGGCGCAAGCCGGAGAAGCAGACGGTGTGCTTGTTGTGACGCCGGGAACACTTGTACGAAATCGCCACATCCAGATCACCGACTTCTATCGACGCATCGCAGATCTGTCACCCCTGCCGATCTTCCTCTACACCGTGCCCGGTGTGACCGGATACGAGCTCCCCGTCGAGTCTGTTGCCGAGCTGGCCGAACATCAGAACATCGCCGGTATGAAGGACAGCGGAGGTGACGCGTCACGTCTCGACGCGCTGTCAGGGATAGTCGGGTCTGACTTCATCGTTTATGCCGGAAATTCAGGAGCGCTCGCCGACAGCAGCGATCGAGGTGCTCACGGAGCGATAACCGCAAGCGCCAATTACGCGTTCAGGCTCGTCGATGCCGCGGGTTCAGGAGATCGCGAAGCTCAAGCGGCCCTGATCGAGATCACCGGCATCGTGGAACGTCACGGTGTGGCTGGAACCAAGTTCGCTGCGTCACTAGCAGGCATGGACCCTGGCCGAAGCCGCCTCCCCGTCCAGCCCCTCGAAGCGGACGCCCAGAGCTCCATTGCCGAGGCGTATGAAAGGATGCAGCCCTGAGCGTGTTGCCTCCCAGGCGCTGTGCGATTGATGCACCAATGGGGTTACCGTTTCCGCCGATGCATCTCGGAATCCGCAACGAACGATCTCATACTGAACGCCGTGTAGCTGCTACCCCGGTTTCGGTCACGGCCTTCACCGATCTCGGCTTCGTCGTGTCAGTCGAAACGGATGCAGGAACCCAAGCAGGTTTCACAGACACTGCCTACACAGACGCCGGCGCCTCGGTCGTCGCGAACCTGCGGGACGGAGATCCGATCGACCTCCTCATCAAGATCGCACCCCCAAACGAGACCGATCGCGACATCATGTCTGCCAGCGGCGTGATCCTCGGACTCGTCGACCCGACAGCCAACAAGGACATGCTCACCACGTGGGGAGATACAGGCATCACCTCGATCTCGATGGAGATGGTGCCACGTACGACGCTTGCGCAATCCATGGACGTACTTTCCTCACAGGCAACATCAGCCGGCTATGCCGCCGTGCTGCTCGGGGTCACCAAGCTGCCGAAATTCATGCCTATGCTCGTAACCGCAGCAGGTACGATTCCGCCGGCCAATGTCCTCATCCTCGGCGTCGGAGTTGCTGGACTCCAAGCGATAGCAACCGCAAAGCGCCTCGGCGCCATCGTGTATGCCTACGACATCCGGCCCGAGACCAAAGAACAGGTCGAGTCACTCGGCGGACGTTTCATTGAAGCCGCAACCCAGACGATGGAAGAGGGCGGATACGCGAGGTCAGTCGACGAAGAAACAGCTCAGCTGCAGAGGGAAGCTCTCGCATCCGCGGTTCAGGACGCAGACCTCATCATCACAACCGCACAGGTCCCCGGTCGCAGAGCTCCCAGACTGATCGACCGCGCAATGGTCGAAACCATGGCACCGGGCTCACTCATCCTCGACATGGCTGCGGCCTCCGGAGGAAACGTAGAAGGGTCTCTGCCTGACGAAACGGTCGTCGTAAACGACGTCACGATTCTCGGACCGACCGACCTTGCGTCGCGCGTCGCCACCGATTCGAGCCGCATGTTCGGCCGCAACGTACTTGAGTTCGTGAAACGAATGGTCGTGGATGGCGAGCTGATCGTTGACCGTGAAGATCCAGTGGTCGGACCGGCCATCGTTGCACCAATCACTACTCCACCAGAAGGCGAAACGCCATCAGAAAACGGGGCCACGACATGAGCACCGATTTCATTGCAGGAATCGTGGTCTTCGTCCTCGCCGCGTTCGTTGGGTTCGAGGTCATCGCAAAGGTGCCGCGAACGCTTCATACGCCGTTGATGTCCGGAGCGAATGCCATCTCTGGCATCACAATCGTCGGTGCTGTCATCGCCGCAGCGGTCGGAACGGGTGTACTCGCCGGGATCCTCGGCTTCTTGGCCGTGATGTTCGCCATGATCAATGTGATCGGCGGGTTCCTCGTCACCGACCGAATGCTCGAGATGTTCAAGAAAGTCCCCGGTAAGCGCTGATGGCCGAACTCGCCTATCTCGTGGCCGGTGTTCTGTTCATCGTCGGGCTCAAGGGCCTCACATCTCCCAGGACCGCAAGGCGCGGCAACCGCATCGCTGCTCTTGGCATGCTCGTCGCGATCATTGTGGTCGTTGTAGACCTGATCGGACTCGATGCACAGCTTGCATGGGGCATTGTCATCGCAGGCATCGCCGTTGGCGGCGGAATCGGAGCGTTCCTGGCGATCCGCGTCAAGATGACCGATATGCCACAACTCGTTGCGGCATTCAACGGTTCCGGCGGTGGAGCTTCTGCTCTCGTCGCGGCCGCAGCCGTTGTTAGTTCCAATGCGGTGATGCCAACCGAGACGGCGGTGACAACATCGCTTTCGCTGATCATCGGGGCCATCACGCTCACTGGTTCGTTCGTCGCCTTCGGAAAGCTCCAAGGAATCGTTCCCAGCAAGCAAGTCTTCCTGCCAGGTGGCACGACGACCAATGCCATCATCGCGTCGGGCGCAATCGTTGCCGCAGGATTCGGAATCTTCAGCGACTCAGCGACGGCCTACTGGATCGCTACCGGTCTCGCTGTGCTCCTTGGTGTCACAACGGTACTGCCCATCGGTGGTGCGGACATGCCCGTCGTCATATCCCTTCTCAACTCGTTCTCCGGCATCGCTGCGGCAATGGCCGGGTTCGTAATCGGTAACCAAGCACTCATCGTTGGAGGGGCGCTCGTTGGAGCAGCCGGACTCATTCTCACCATCGAGATGGCAGTGGCGATGAACCGCTCTATCGCAAGCATTCTCTTCTCACAATTCGGTGGCGGCGCAACTGCAGAGGACATCGGTACCAAGCCGGTCAACCGTGCCACAGCAGACGACGCTGCAATCGCGCTCGCATACGCCGAGAAGGTCATGATCGTTCCGGGATACGGACTCGCCGTTGCCCAGGCACAACATGCGGTCAAGGATCTTGCGAATGCACTGGAAGACCGCGGCATCGAAGTCATGTACGCCATTCACCCGGTTGCTGGGCGTATGCCCGGTCACATGAACGTGCTACTCGCCGAAGCGGACGTCTCTTATGACCTTCTCCTTGATCTCGAACAGGCAAATCCCAAGTTCTCACAGACTGATGTCGTGCTGATCGTCGGCGCAAATGACGTTGTGAACCCCTCAGCCAAGAACGACTCGACGAGTCCTATCTACGGCATGCCGATTCTTGATGTCGACGAAGCCAGAACCACCATTGTCGTCAAGCGAAGCCTCTCCCCTGGTTTTGCCGGAATCGATAACCCCCTGTTCTATGAAGACACGACACTCATGTTCTTCGGAGACGCGAAACAGGCCCTCGAGGACGCATTGAGTGCGGTCGAGGCGCTCTGACATGGACCTGGGCGACGTTGTCCGACGACGCCGCATGGTCCGCAACTACACGGACCAAGCGGTCGACGCCGGTTCTCTCGAACGGATCCTCGACGCAGGCGTGCGCGCTCCGTCGGCTGGCTTCAGCCAAGGTCAGCGCTTCGTGGTTGTGGCCGACGTCGACAAGCGCAGGGCCATCGCTCAAGCCGCGGGGGAAGCCGGATATCTGGAACAGGGATTCGATCCTTGGATCTCCGGGGCACCGATCCACATCGTCATCTGCTCGGACAAGCAGGCCTATCTCGATCGGTATGCGGAACCGGACAAAGGTGGCACCGACGACTGGACCGTTCCATATTGGTGGGTCGACGCAGGCGCATCGCTCATGGCGATCCTCTATGCAGTCGTTGACGAGGGCCTTGCTGCCGGATTCCTCGGAGCGCACAACTTGGATGACCTGCACGGCATCCTCGGCATCCCGGAAGAGATCCTCATCGCGGGAGTCGTCACGATCGGCCATGCCGCGCCCGACCGTCGATCCGGCAGTCTCAAGAGAGGTCGAATCGCCCGCAAAGAAACGGTCCACCGGGAGAAGTGGTAGATGCTGTAGACCGCAACTCATTTCGCTACTGTTCACGGTCCACCATTTCGACAGATCAATTCACAGGAATCCCCTTGAATCTCACACCTACATCACCCGCACCCCATGCCCCACCGATCGAGTTCGTCGAGCGCAAGGGCACCGGACACCCGGACACCATCTGTGACAGGCTCGCCGAAGAGCTCGCCCACCAACTGGCGCGCGACCACGAGCTGTACTGAGGTGATGTCGCTCGCCAATCGCGCGATCGAGCTGGATCTGGCTGATCCGCTCGCCTCGTATCGGAACCGGTTCATCATCGAGGACGATCTCGTCTATCTCGATGGCAACTCCCTTGGGCGCATGCCCATCGACACACCGGAACTCGTTCGAGAGGTCCTTGAGGACCAGTGGGCACACGAACTTGTGCTCGGGTGGAATCATTGGCTCCAAAGCGGCACTCGGGTCGGCAACATGCTTGCGCCCCTGATCGGAGCCGGCCAGGGCGAGGTTGCCGTCTGTGATCAGACGTCGATCAACCTCTACAAACTCGCGTCTGCGGGGCTCAAGTCGAGCGGACGCCCGAACATCATCACAGACAAGGGCAACTTTCCATCAGACCGATACGTGCTTGAGTCTGTAGCGGCTGCATCGGGAGGCAGTCTCATCCTTGCCTCTGAGGATCCAACCGCCCAACACATCGATGAACTCATGGACGGCACCGTTGGACTCGTATCGCTTTCACACGTTGCCTATCGCTCAGGAGCAATGGCGGACGGAAAGGAAATCACGAGCCTTGTCCACGATCACGGTGCCATGATGCTGTGGGATCTGGCCCACTCCATCGGATCCGTTCCCGTTTATCTCAGCGACTGGGGTGCTGATCTCGCTGTGGGATGCACATACAAGTACCTCAATGCCGGGCCGGGTGCACCAGCCTTCCTCTATGTCCGTCAAGATCTTCAGGAGAGGCTGGAGCAACCGATCACGGGCTGGTTCGGGCACGTCGACCAGTTCGGCTTCGCCGAAAAATGGGAAGCTGCCGATGATCTTCGCCGCTTTCTCGTTGGCACTCCCCCGATCGTCTCCATGGTCGGTGTGGAGGTTGGCGTCGCGTTGACCGCGGAAGTTGGCATCGACGCGCTGCGATCCAAGAGCATCAAGCTCACCACACTCTTCATCGAAGCCGCAACTTCGTTCCGGACACACGGAGTTGAGATCGTCACTCCCCTTGAGCCTTCCCAGCGTGGATCCCACGTTACGGTTCGACATGAGCATGCGTTTCGGATCGCCGCGGCGCTGCGCAGTCACGGCGTCATCCCGGACTTCAGGGCGCCTGATCTGATCCGATTCGGCTTCGCCCCTCTCTACACGACGTTCGATGAGACGATTCGAGCCGCGGTGATTCTGAAAGACATTCTTGAGAGCCGGTCGTACGAGCAATTCCCAGCCACTCGAATAGGTGTCACGTGATCACAGATGTCGGCGGAGCGCCGTGCGAGGTCCGTACCTCGGTGCTTTGATACCAGACTGCTTGATGGCCACAAGGACATGACGCCGATACGGCCGATACGGTTCGAGAAGCTCGAGCATGCGATCATCATCACCCCGCTCCTCACCAGCCAACGCCCAGGCGACCATGTTTGGCATGTGGTAATCCCCGACGGGGACCGCGTCTCTGTCTCCGTATGCCTGACCCATCACGATCGCTGCCGTCCATGGCCCAACTCCCCTGATCGCCAAAAGTCTCCGTTCAGCGTTGTCGCGCCTCATCGAGAGGATCTCCGCAAGCCTCCTCGATCGCCTGGCGACCTCGATCAGCGTGTCTGCGCGTCTCCGCTCGACACCGTGACCATGCAACTGGTCATACGAGAGTGATGCGAGAACCTCAGGCGCTGGGAAGGTCCTCATACCTGCCCTTGGTCCTGGAGCGACTTCGCCGTATGCACGCACAATGGACCGAAGCGAGCGGTTCCCCTCGGTCGTGGTGACGACCTGGCCGAGCACTGCTGTCGATATCGTTTCGTGTACATCTGCGGTCGAGCCCAGACGCAGGCCGATCGCCTCTGAAAGAAAGCCACGCACGCGGTCGTTCGACGGCACGACCTGGTACTCGTCCCTGGCACCAACGAGCCTTGGAACCCTTTCGATCAGATCGATGCCGCCCGATCCCCAGGCCTGGGCAGCAACACGATCCTCGTGCATCGCGATGGCAACCGTTGCCGGACCGCCGGCGGTCCTGGTCGCCCACCACCATGTTCGGTGATCGTCCACACTTCCGACGCCGAGTGCTCGAAGTGTCCTCTGAAGGTCAAATGGCTGAGGCACAGAGATCGTCACAGATTCCATCGCAGCAAGCTACACGGGGCGAGGTGTTTGGATTGCGACACGCACATGACCAACATCAGTGCTCATGACAGGACTCGTGATCGTAGGTGCCGGACCGATCGGCACATGGGTGGCCCAAGCAGCCCTTGCCGATGGCGTTGTCGGATCGATCGTCGGTGTCGTCGACCCAGACGACACCGCGCGGCGAGAACTCGTTGCGTCGACCGGCGCACCCGGTTATCCGACAACTGTCCAACTGCCCCACGCCGACTCAGGTGACGTTGCCCTCGTTTCGTTTGCATCTGCAGCGGAGAAGGTGGCCCCAGATGTCATCCGTCTCGTGTCTGCCGGCTATGACGTCGTGACAACATGTGAGGGACTGGCGTGGGCGCCGAGACATCTGTGGGACGCTCTGCATACATCAGCGCGCTCGGACGGTCGCAGGATCATCGTGACGGGTGCGAATCCCGGATTTGCCATGGACAGGCTTCCTCTCCTTCTCGCTGGGGCAAGCCGTGACGTCACCTCCATCACCGTGCAACGTTCCATGGACACATCGACATGTCGGCCGTCTCTGATCGCGAAGTCTGGCAGGGGTCTGAATGCAGAGGAGTTCGAGGAGCAGCTGCTCGCAGGCAGGGTCGGACACAAAGGACTCGATTCGAGTGCCAGACTCATCGCCCGCGGACTGGAGTGGTCCCATAAAGATGTGACGCTTGACATCAAGCCGATACTCGAGGGCGGCGTTGCAATGGGGGCCAGGCACACGGCACGCCTTTCGGGAGGCGATGGGCGCGAGATCGTGCTGGAACTCACGATGGCGTGGGACCTCGAAGAGGCTTTCGACAGGATCACAATCGAAGGAACGCCCCCGATCTTCGTCGACATTCCCGGCGGATACCCGATCGATGACGGCACGGCGGCCCACGTCGTCGCTGCAATCCGCCACTGTGCGACCCTGACCCCCGGATTCTACCGCCCGACCGACCTCCCACTACGTTTTGGCGCTTCATGAGCGAGCAGACGCTGGATATCGAGAGCGCCACCAACCCACGGGTCAAAACCTGGATCGCCCTGTCGCGTCGACCGGAGCGAGATCGCACCAGCACCTTTCTCATCGAGGGACGCCGCGAGACTTCGCGTGCAATGGACCATCTGACGATCAACGAAGTGATCTGGTGTCCCGATTTCGGTGAGCGACCGATGGTCGCGGATGTGTCCGTTACGAGGGTGTCATCGCGGGTGTTCGAGAAGATCAGCCGCCGGCAGAATCCGGACGGCGTTGCTGCTCTCGCGCGAACGCCGAATCTCTCGCTCGGATCATTCCGTCCAGACCATCCAGCTCTCATCCTGGTCGCCGACTGTGTGGAGAAACCGGGGAACATTGGTGCGATGTTGCGCACCTGTGATGCGTTCGGTGCGGCATTCCTCGGATCTTCGCTGGGTACGGACGTCGTGAATCCGAACGTGGTGCGCGCTGCGCAGGGGTCCTTGTTCACGGTCCCGGTCGCAACAGCTTCGAGAACGGACTCGATCGCGTGGTGCAGACAGAACACAATGATCGTGGTCGCACACCCCGAGGCAGACACCTCGGTGTGGGATACCGATCTGACTGGTCCAACCTCAATCGTGGTCGGGGCGGAGCACTCCGGGGTGGGTTCACAGTGGCTCAAGACCGGAATGCCTGCCCTGATTCCGATGCATGGCGTAGCGGACTCGCTGAACACGTCCGTCTCTGGCGGTGTCTTTCTCGCCGAGGCAGCGCGTCAACGATCCCGATGAGTCTCGATCACAGAGTCAGACCGATCGCACCACCCGGAACGACGTTGTCGACCGTTCGAGCCAGGGTGTCCTGATTCTCGAAGTGGCGTCGAATCTCATTTCGCTGCCAGAGGCCTTTCAGCGGTACATCGTCAGGGCTTGCTCAGCTCCCAGATGCCGTCATTGTCGATGACCTCGTTGATGGTCCTGGCAGTTCTCTGTGGTTCCTCATCGAGGACAGCCGGATTCAGCTGAATCGAGAGCGCCGGTCCGTGCCTGACCAGGCTCGGTACCGCTTCCACACCAACCTCGGTGGCCCGAGAGCGTAGGTCTGACAACAGGGGATGAGCGTCCTTGACGACAACCGATTCGAGGCCCGCGGCCCGGAGTGCTGCAGCTACCGTTTTCAGGTCCGATGCCTTCAGCCGCTCGAGGTGCACAAGACCGAGCATCGCGTGGATGAATCGGCCACGCTCCTCGGGCTTCTCGATGGCAAGGAGGGTTGCCATAGCTGCACGTTCAGACCCCTTTGGCAACGGCATCCACTCGATCGTCACCTCAGCACCCGAGGAAGCCAGTGCTCGCACCCACTTGTAGAACACCCACACCGAGGGCGTTGAGAAATCGAACCAGACCTGACCTTTGAATTGCACGGATTCAAGCTATCAGCTTTTCAGCTTGAGACCATGGCCGCCGGTGGATGACACAACCGAACATACGTTCGATTAGGCTGGAACCGTGACTCTCCTCGGCCAGAGAACATTCGATGAACTGGGTACTCCACTCATGGATGTGCCGTTCTGCGTGCTCGACCTCGAAACGACGGGGCTCTCGCCTGATACCGAGGGGATCACGGAGATCGGCGCCGTGCGATACGAGCATGGAATCGAGACCGGCCGATTCCAAACACTCGTCAACCCGGACGCTCCGATCCCTCCACGGGTAATCGTCATCACGGGCATAACCCAGGCGATGGTGGTCGATGCACCGAAAATTGGAGAGGCGCTGCCTTCCTTCCTTGAGTTCATTGGCGATGCGGTGATCGTCGGCCACAATGTGCGCTTCGACATGTCATTCCTCAACGCCGCATCCATCAGACTCGGATACGGCAGACTCTCGAACCGCTCGGTCGATACGTTGCGTCTTGCGCAACGCCTCGTACACAGAGAGCTACGAAGCTACAAGCTGTCGAGCCTCGCCGCCCACTTCGGATCGCCGACAAGACCAAACCACAGAGCCCTGGACGACTCGCTCGCCACCGCTCACGTATTCTGGGCCCTCCTCGAGCGCGCTGGATCGATCGGCGTGACTCACCTCGACGACCTCCTCGCACTGCCGACCATCAAGGGTGCACGGGCAATCGGCAAGCTCTCCCTCACCGAGAAGCTCCCCCGCTCCCCCGGTGTCTACACCTTCCGCGACAAGACCGGCACTGCCATCTACATCGGCAAGGCGACGAACCTGCGATCGAGGGTCCGCTCGTATTTCGCTGGCGATACGAGGCGCCGCATCGACGACATGCTCCGCGATCTCCACACGATCGATCATCAGGTCGCGCTCAACGAGTTCGAGGCGTCCGTCCTCGAACTCCGTTCCATTGCACAGCAGAACCCGCGATACAACCGCAGATCGAAACGGCCTCGCTCCCTCCATTGGGTTCGCCTCACCGCCGAGCGGTTCCCGCGGCTTTCGGTTGTGAGGACGCACGGACCCGGCCTGCTCCATCTCGGACCCTTCAGGAACCGCTATCAGGCCGAGGCTGTGATGCATGCCCTGTGGGACGCGAGCCTGATTCGTCGGTGTACAACTCGCGGCAGGGGCTGCGGCTTCGCCGAACTCGGTGTTGCAGTCTGCCCTCACGATGGGTCCATCTCAGAGGCCGACTATCACGAAATCGTCGGGGAGCTCATCCACGCCATCGAGCACGACCCGCGCCCCCTGTTCGACCGGATCCGGTCTCGCACCGCCACACTCGTGACACACCAACGTTTCGAGGACGCAGCGCTTGTTCACGACCGATGGAAAGCGTTGAGGCGTGCGCTGGCGATTCGCAGGAACTGGGAGACCCTGCAACGGGCGGGTGTGATCCATGCAGCCGGCTCTGACGATGGCTCAGTCGCCATAGACCGGGGTCGCCTTATCGCCGCACGGCCATCGGGATCACCGATGCCCCTCTCGATCGTCGAGGCTCAAGGGGCGGTCGACCACGCCGATTCGATCCTCGCTCTTGAAGAGGCCCTTCTCGTATGGAGGTGGCTGGAGCGGCCCGGCATCGTGATCGACGATGTCTCAGGCGAACTCGCCTCACCTGTAGCTGCGATACCCGAGTTCATCTCGCTCCGCTGACGCCGTGTGATCCACACCTCGACGTCAGAGTGCCGACAAATAATGAACGTTCACGAGGTATCTAGTCACCAAGAAACAACACACATTGGCTCTTGTCGACCATCGACCGTGGCAGTAGTGTCTACCAATGTAACTCGAATGAGCCGGAAGACCCATGTGTTTTCCCGGTGTTTGCGAGTTGAATAGTCTAAGAATCGTGAGGGGCACCATGGCAGGCCGTGGTGTGCGATTCGGACACTCCCGAAGCCGCTCAGGGCTGAGCGACCACCGGGACCGAATCACCCCTGCGGCATACATAGGTGAAGGAAGGTACGATGTCTCTCTCATGGTCCCCCAGCGATGGGGTCATTCGTCGATTGTTCAGTGCTGCGCTTGCGGTTGTTCTCGCTTTCACCGTGGTGGTGATCGTCCCAGGGAGTGTGCCGGCGGCCCGGGCGGATCAACCCCCGAGCGACTACATACTGATCTTCGCCAACGCCGCTGGAACCGCCGCTGGAACCGCCGTTGATGAAAGGTTCGAGGGCAGCGTGGGTTCGAACGACGTCGCAGTGACCGTACGGGGCGTGACAATGACCATCCACCTCTCGTGCTCCGAACTATTCAACCTCTACACGGCGAAGGGACCGGATGGGGGGCTGAAAGCGCGTGACGGCACAAACCCATCGTGGGGATACGGTGAGGAATTTGGCCACAGCCCCGTGGAGGCAACTGAGCCGCGTTTGTGGGACTTCAGTATCTTCCATCCTGAACACCAAGGGGGATCGATTTGCGGATTCAGTCGTGATGGCGGCCTTCCGGGGATCGATATTGAGAAGGCGACGAACGGTGACGACGCCGACACGGAAACGGGACCGTCGATCACGGTTGATGACACGGTGACGTGGACCTACGTCGTGACCAACACCGGCGACTTCCCACTGTCGAACATCGTTGTCACCGACGACCGGGTGTTACACCGGTCTACCAAAGCGGAGACACAGGTGATGACCAGATCCTCGGTCTCGGCGAGGTCTGGATCTACAAAGCCGCCGGCACAGCCGTACTTGGTAAGTACGCCAACATCGGCACCGTTGTCGACAACAACAACGACGGACCAACCGTCAAAGACACCGACCCATCCCACTACATCGGCGTTACGACACCGCCACCGCCACCACCACCGCCACCGCCAACACCGGGAATCGATATTGAGAAGTCGACGAACGGTTTCGATTCCGACACGGCACCCGGCGAGCCGATCACGGTTGGTGAGGTCGTAACGTGGACATACGTTGTGACCAACACCGGTCAGGTTGCCCTCTCAGGGATCGTCGTCACCGATGACCAACCCGGCGTGAATCCGGCTTTCGTTTCGGGTGACACGAACTCGAACAACTTGCTCGATGTGACCGAAACGTGGATCTTCACGGCCACCGGCACAGCAGAGGCAGTGGTGTACACCAATATCGGCACTGTTGTCGACAACAACGGCAACGGTTCGACCGTCACAGACTCCGACCCGTCCCACTACAACGGTCAAGCGGTCCTGGCGTCTGCGACGATCGGTGACACGGTATGGTCAGACGAGAACGAGAACGGCGTCCAGGACAACGGCGAGAAAGGCATCGCGGGTGCAACAGTGCGCCTGACCCTGCCCGATGCGACCACCGTTCAGACGAACACGAATGCCAACGGGTTGTATCTGTTCTCGGCGCTCGACGCCGGTGAGTACAAGGTGGAACTCATCGTGAGTTCCATCCCTGAACCGTCGGACGGATCGAACACCTTGACGACACCTGGATCGTTCACGATCCAACTGGTTGACGGCCAGTCCTATCTCGATGCCGACTTCGGTATCGCTGCGGGGCTGCCGGCCACTGGCATCGCATCGGATCAGATCGTGCTCATAGCACTCGCGCTACTCCTGCTCGGTGGCCTGGCCCTACTCGCAGCCAGCCGCCGGAAGGGAGACCGCGGAGAGGGTGACATCGCCGCATAGACCGTTCCAGCCCCGAACCGTCGGACGGATCGTTCTCTTTGACGACACGTCGATCGCTGACATCCACACTCGTTCACGGCCCGTCCTTCCTCCATGCCGTAGCCAGTATAGCTGCGGGG
>PVMK01128553.1_pt1 | contig 102809 bp, 87 predicted proteins | sample 1853481 | NCBI WGS metagenome assembly PVMK01 (sample SAMN08533507, study PRJNA380276) | Marine sediment metagenome, whole genome shotgun sequencing project.
GGCCTGCCACGCAGTGGCAAGAGCGGAAAGACGAAGGCGAAGCGGATACGACCACCGGACCTCAACAACCAGAGAAGTCCGCTGAGCCGGGGCCCGAGCGGCCTGCCACGCAGTGGCAAGAGCGGGAAAAATGGCCCGACTTCTGTCGAGACAACCGGTCACCTATCGGTACGCGCTTTAGATCGGGTGTGACCAGCCTTCGCGATCCTTCGTCCGCACCACGAACCTGAGACCCGACCAGGTGGCGTCGATTGCGGCCACCTTGTTGTCGACGAGGCCGGCGTCCAACCCAAGAGTTTGGACCACGGCGAAGTCGAGCTCGGTGTCGATTCCGGATGTTTGTTTTGGCCAGGCCACCCACAACCCCCCGTCGGATGGGAGCAACCCAATGGCTCGGGTGAATCGCGATTCCAGCTCGGCAGCCGTCGTGGCGAAGACCACCATCACCGGACATCGCGTTCGTGGCGACCGGACCAGCGCGGCGCCCGTCGGGAGCGGGTCGAGCAGCTCCGCAAACACCGGCGGCGCCCCAAACGTCCCGACGCGATCATCGGTCGTGATGCCGAGCTTTCGGCTGAGCGGGGTGCCCGAATATCCGGCGATCATGGGTGGCTCAGACCTCCGGATCGGCGACGAATGTCCCGGCAGCGCCCATCACGGGCGCCCGGGGCAGATGGGCCATTGACCCGGCGACCCCTTGCAACACGGTATACATGACCGCTGCCGGCTCCAGCGAGATTGGATCGCCGCCGCCAGCATTGCCTGCGGCGGCGGCCTCCAGCACGGCAAACGTCTCGGGGTCGAGTGTCGCGGTCACCGCAGGAGAGGCGTAATCGACCACACCGTTGATGCTCAACCGGTGAGTTTCGCCGTCGAAGCGGGCCTCGATGCTCCCGTCGTCGAACATCATGAACGCATTGTCGTCTTCGCCATCGAACTCATCCCGGTTCAGGTAGAGCCGTGGCTTGTCCTGGTACGGCACCCCCCGAGGTCGGGCAGGCGGTGACGCAGTTGCCGCACTCGTTGCAGAAGTCGGTGAGCACTGCGATCTGGTACTTCTGGTCGGCGAGGAACGGCGTCGTCCCGGTGCTCAGACCGTCGGCGCCGAGCACGGGAACGTCGAAGCGCACCGGATCCATCTCGTAGGTAACCAACGCCATGTTCGGGCACACTCCGACGCACAGGCTGCACACCACGTCGCAGTCGATGCACCGGCTGGCCTCGGCCGCTGCCTGCTCGTCGGTGTAGCCGACGACTGTCTCATCGAAGTTGTCACGCTGGTCCAGTGGGGAGTGCTCGATGGGCACCCGATACTCGCGCCGTGATCGGCGGATGACCAGTTCGTGGAGGTCCATCTCGGGCTCGACATGCTCTGTCGCCGGCGCCGGGGTTCCGAGGGCAGCAGCGATCGCATTGGCGACCGCCTTGCCGTCTGCGGCGGCTCTGACGATCGACGACGGGCCATCGTCGGCAACATCTCCTCCTGCGTAGACATCATCCACCGAAGTAGCGAAGGTGTCCGCGTCGACGGCGATGTAGCCGCGACCGGTGAGCTCGGGGATGTCTTCGCCGAAGAAATCGAAGATCGAATGCTGGCTGATCGCTAGTAGGAGCGTGTCGACGGGAATCTCGAACTCGGAGTCGGCAACGTCGTGGGGAATCTTTCGTCCCGAGGCATCGCGGTCGCCACGGTATTCGGTCCGTGTGCACAACAAACCGGTCAGCCTGCCATCGGACACCGCGAGACCAGACGGCGTCGCCATCTCGATGATGTTGATCCCCTCCTCGATGCAGGCGTGGATTTCCTCAGGGTCTGCCGGCATTTGATCGATGCTGCGGCGGTAAACCAGTGATACGTCCGACGCCCCGACCCGCAAGGCAGAGCGGACACAATCCATGGCCGTGTCCCCGGCGCCGATGACCGCGACCCGGTCTCCGATCCGCATCGGGCGCTCCTCACGAACGCTGCGTAGGAAGGTGATCCCTGAAACGACGTCCTCGCTGTCCTCACCGTCGAATCCGAGCTGTTTTGCCAACTGCGCGCCGACGGCGATGAACACCGCGTCGTATCCGTCGCTGCGAAGGCTGCTCAACGTGAAGTCGACCCCAGCGGTCTGGTTGTATTGGATGTCGACGCCAAGCCCGTCGAGGACCGCCATATCCTGGGCGATCTGAGCGTCGGGGAGCCGGTACTTGGGGATGGTACCGCCGACCATTCCGCCCGCGTACGCCTGGGTCTCGAAGATGGTGACGCCAAGGCCTGCGTAGCCGAGGCCCTGGGCGGCAGCCAGCCCAGCAGGGCCGGCACCGATGATCGCGACCCTACTCGAGCCGCGCTCCACCTTTGGGAACATCACCGGAGTGTCCTCCTGGTCCATGATGTATCGCTTGATCTGCCGGATCGCAAGCGGCTCGTCGTAGTGGGTGCGCACGCACGTGCTCTCGCACAGGTGATCGCAGACCCGCCCCAGGATGGAGGGCAGCGGGTTATCGGCGCGGGTGATCTCGATCGCATCCAGGAGATTGCCCTCGCGTACCGCACGCATGTAGGCCGGGACGTGCTGGTCGACCGCGCACCCGTCGACGCACGGGGCCTCGATGCAGTCGAACAGGTCGAGCTCGCGGTCCGTCTTCGAGTGGTCCATGCGGAACGAGTGCTTCTGGTAGCGCCAGTCGGTGCGCACCGTATCGGCGTATGCCTGCAGATTGATCCTGGCTAGCACCTTGATGGTTTGTGCCACGAGTGCATCCCGACGCATATCGTCAAGCCCACGCTCGTCGGCAAATTGAGCGATGAGGCTCGTGATCGGCTCACCATTGGTCCTGGTGCGCAAGGACTCGCCAAGCTCCTCGCACGCCTCGAGACTGAGGTTGAGCCCGGTGTCGGTGAGCGCCGACCCTCGAAGCGTCTTGGCGAACTCATCGAACCGTTCACCGGTCACCGCGGAGCGGGCGATGAAGTCGGTGATGTCCGTGGCGCCCACCTTGTCGATGGCCTCACGTACCTGCTCCATGTACTGGATCATGCGGAGGTAGCCACCGGACTTCAGGAGGTCGGAGCAGGTGGTGATCGTCTTCATCCCGCCGGCGAGCAGATCGGCGACGTTGAAGGCGTCTGCGCCCCCGGCGAAGGAGAACAGCAGGTCGCCACGGAACTCCTCGTTCAGCAGGTTGGCCAGGTTCGTGGTCACCGGGTGCAGCGCACGCCCCGACAGGTACATCCACTCGTCATCGTCGAACACCGTCCGCCAGTTTTCCACCTCGAGGGTATTGGTCAGCTTCAGGCCGAACGTCAGGTCGCGCTCGCGGGCGACTCGCCGCAGGTTGTGGAACATCGGGACCGCATCGACGTACATCAGATCGTGGCCGAATGCCTCATCGGGGATGGGGATGTCGTCGAACCCAAGGTCATCGCTGACGATGCCCCGCACCCGGTCGGCGCCGAGCAGCGTCGGGTTGCACTTCACCGAAGAGTGCAGGCCCCGCTCCCCGAGCAGGTAGGTCATGATGCGCTCGATCTCGTCCGGCGGGCAGCCGTGCATCGTCGACAGTGTGATCGTGTTGGATAGCTCACTGGGGATGTCGACGTCCGCAATCTCCGGGTAACGCTTGGCGACGATGTCGACGTAGGAGGGGAGGTAGTCGGAGGCATCACGCATCGCGTCGAGGTACCACTGAACGTTGGGTTCGAGGATGCCCTCCAGGTTGTAGCCAACGCTCATGTTGAAGATCATCCCGGGATCCGGTGTGGGGAAGCCGAGCTTGTGGTGGAGGGCGTAGATCAGCACCCAGGCGCGCAGGTACTCATCGAACGACTCGTGGACCTTCAGCTCCTGCGACCACTCGACGTTGTAGCCCTCGTCCTCGCAGTCGATACAAGGCTTATTGATGTCGAGCTCGTCGAGGGTCTGCACCGTCTTCAGTTCCAGAAACCGGGCTCCGACCAGCCAGGAGACGATGATGTTCTGCGCCATTTGGCTGTGCGGGCCCGCGGCAACCCCGAACGGGGTGTCCATTTCGACCCCGTACTTCTCGATGCGGAACGGATCGTCGAGGCTGGGAACGAAGAACGCCGAGCGAGGGATGCCGAAGAGCTGGTCCTTCTGTTCCAGCTCATCAAACACCCAATCGGTGAGCGCCTCCATTGAGATTTGGTGAAATCGGTCGCCCATGGCTGCTCCTAGCTCATCACAGTCTGGCGTGCAGCCGCTCGGCCTGCTCGGCGGCCCTGGCACGCACCTCGTCGGCGTCGACCCTGGTCGGTGCTCCGTCGGTGTAGACGATCGCGCCATCGACCTTGACCTCGAGGGGCCGGATCCCAGGGGTGAAGGCGATGTGCCAGGGGTCCATCGGGTCATATGACCAGGTCACCTCGTCCTTGCGGGCCTCCGGCATGATCTCCCAGCCCTGCTCGAGCCACGACCATGCGTCGTCGGGGCCGACGGTGACGTCCACCGAGCGCTGCATGACGTATGCGAGTCGGAAGGATTCGATGACGTTGGCTCCGATTCCGTCGGTGCCGAGGGCGACGGGGTTGACAAAGCGGGCGGGGTTGGCGTAGCCGACCTCGTTGTTCAAGTTTGACATCGGGTTGTGGAGGATCGTGCCACGGAGGCTGTGGTCGGTTGGGAGGTGGACGCAGTGGGCGAGCAGCCAGGCGTCGCTGGTCAACCCATCGAGCCGGTCCGTGGCCTCGATGTCGCCGACCCCTTCGGCGACGTGGATGTGGGCCCCGACCCCGAGCTCGTCGGCAAGGGCCGCTGCGGATCCCAGGGACTCGTCGCTACAGGTGAAGGCAGCGTGGATGCCAACCAGGCCGTTGCCGCCGGCGCTGATGAACCGCTCGTTCTCCTCGAGGCCGCGCTTGGCCCCCTCGGCACCGTGACGATCGGTGATGCCGTAGGCGCAGAGCACCCTCACTCCGACCTCGGCACAGGCTTCGGCGATAACGTCGAGACTGCCTTCGATGGCGTTTGGCGATTCGTGGTGGTCGACAATGGCCGTTGTTCCCGACTCGAGGGCTTCCAGTGCCCCGAGCATCGCCGACCAGCGAATCATCTCGAGGTCGAGGGCAGCGTCGAGGCGCCACCAGATCTGCTCGAGGATCTCCTGGAAATTCGTCGGGGTTTTCGGCGGCGGGGGCATACCCCGAGCCAGGGTCGAGTACAGGTGGTGATGAGCGCAGACCAGGCCCGGCGTCTTCGCCGCCATTGGAACCTCCTCTTCGTCATCAGTTTCGCAGGTGCGACGCGCTTCGGCGTAGCGGTATGTGTTTGCCCAGATGCGCGGCGTGAGTCATCCTGTGCCACAGCAATGGGTGTTCTACACATCGCGGTCGGCGGCGGAGCAGCCTTTCTCGTGTTGCTGGCGATGAGCCGAGCCATCGGCGGGCCCATCGGGGTGGCAACGCTCTTCCTCGCCATCGTCGTCGTGGCACTGACCATGGGTGTCGGCACCGCCGCAGGCGTCACCGTCTGGAAGGAGCGACGAGCAGAAGCGCTGTCGTGTAGCTCATGTCTCCGACCAATGACGCAGATCGGCGACTACCGGGTATGCGCCAACTGTGATGGGATCGTCGCCCCGCGCTGAGGATCGCTCCCAAACCTGAGCCTCGTACGTGTCTACAGACTCACTCAGTGAGTCCCTAGACACGTGCGACGAAGAAGAGCGGTGGAGGTGGGGGGAATCGAACCCCCGTCCCATGAGGTTTCAGCGTCGGCATCTCCGAGCGCAGCCGACAGCGAGCTTTCGGAACCCTGGAGACGCCGTCGGCAATTTCTCCTGGGCCCTAGCCGGAAGTGTCTTAGCCCGCCGGTCCCGGCACCCCGGCGGGGGCATCCTGCATTGCGTTGCCCGATTCCGGTGAGGCAGGCACCCTCCGGGCGGACACGCCGCTTAGTTAGGCAGCGAGTGCGAAGTTGTCTTCGGCACTTATGGTTGTTCCCGGTTCTTTAACGAGGTTCCGGGGATCTCGGCTCGCTTCCGGCGCCTCAACCCTCACAGTCGAAACCATGTCACCCCCGAAGGGGAACGCGAGACGCGTTCTTGGATACATTGTAGCGGTCGAAGCCGCGTCCCGATTGTGCTTCGATAGCGGGGTGAGCAGCGATACATGGGACGAGCGCCATCGCGCCAAGGACACATCGGGCGTGCCGTCCGCCTTTGTGACCGTCGAGCTTGCACCGCTCCTTCCCGACGGCGGGCGAGCAATCGATGTCGCAGGCGGCAGCGGAAGAAATAGCCGGTGGCTGGCGGATCGGGGCTGGGAGGTCACCCTCGTCGACTTCTCGCCTGTCGCGCTGTCCCAGGTGAACGATGACCGGATAACCACGGTGGAGACCGATCTGGAGACCGATCTGTTCCCGGAGGGCCCCTGGGACCTCATCCTGGTGGTGCACTACCTCGACCGAGGGCTGTTCCCCACGATGGTCGCCCATCTCGGCGACGGTGGGCTGCTCGCGTTCACCATCTCCACCGAACGAAATCTGGATCGCCACCAACGCCCACCGCTCCCCTATCTCCTCGAGCAAGGCGAAGCCCCCGACCTGGTCCCCGGCCTCGACATCCGCCACTACGCCGAAGGATGGACAATCGAAGATCACCACGAGGCGCGTCTCATCGCACGCAAGCGCTAACGCCTGCGGGCACGATCCATCTCCCGCTGCTGCTCCCGGTCGGCGATCTTCTTTCGTTTGTCGTAGGTTCGTCGACCTTTGGCGAGGGCGAGCTCGACCTTGGCCAGGCCATGTACGAAGTAGATCTGAAGCGGCACCAACGTCAGGCCCTGTTCGTTGACCTTCCCGGTGAGCCGATCGATCTCACGGCGGTGCAGCAGCAGCTTCCTTCGTCGCTCCGGCTCATGGGCGTCGACCAAGGCGTGGCTATACGGTCCGATGTGGAGATGCTCCAGCCAAAGCTCACCGTTGTGCAGTGAGGCGAACGCATCCTTGAGCTGCACCTGCCCGGCCCTGAGGCTCTTTACCTCGGACCCTCTGAGCACGATTCCCGCCTCGAACGTGTCAAGCACGTCGTAGTCGTACCGTGCGCGGCGATTGCTCCCTACGACCTTGCGACCTTCAGCCATGCCGGCGAGCGTACCGCGAGCCGGCCAACAAGCATGCCCGGCGAGCGTACTGCGAGCCGGCCAACACGTATCGCGGCGAGGTCACAGGTAGCCGGCGGGGTTCACCGCCTCGCCTGCGAGCCTGACCTCGAAATGTAGGTGGGGACCTGTCGAGAGGCCCGTCGATCCGCAGTATCCGATGATCTGGCCGACGCCGACCTTGTCACCGGTGGAAACCGCATAACCTGACTGATGGGCGTACAGCGTGACCATGCCGCCCCCGTGGTCGACCATGACCGTCCTGCCAAAGCCGCCCTTGACGGCTGCAAGAATCACGGTCCCCGCCTCCGCAGCCACGATCGAATCCCCGGAGTTGCAGTTCATGTCGATCCCGTTGTGCATCCGCGGATAGGCGAGGATCGGGTGGAAACGAAGCCCGAAGCCGGATGAGATCGCGCCCGGAACCGGCCGGACCAGTTGACCCGGGGTCCTTCCACCGGTTGTGGCCCGCTCGGCGATCAACGTCCGGATGCCGCTCTCTTCCGTTTCCAGGGCGGCAAGCTCGCCTTCGAGCTCGGCGATTTGTGCCTCGACAGCCGCCAAAAGCGACCGCTGCCGCTCGAGCTCCGCCTCGAGCTCGACGCTTTTGGCGTCCAATTCGGCCTGGACTCGTTCCATCTCGCCGCGGGTCGCATCGAGCGAGACCACCTCCGCGGCCAGCGCGGCTTCCGTCGCCTCGATCTCGGTTCCAGTGCGTTCCTCTTCAGAGAGGAGCACCTCAAATCGCTGCGCCGCCACCGCACCACTCTCGGTTACACGCTCCAGATATCCGATGGCAAGAATCATGTCGTTCCACGCCGTTGCCGAAAACGCGATCTCAGGCACCCCGCTGCCGGCGGACATGTAGGTCTCGACGGCCCAGGCTGCGACGTCGGCCCGAGCCGCGGCAAGCTCGGTGCGGGTGATCGCCAACACCTGGTACTGCTCGTGCAGGCCGGTTCTCGCCTCCCTGAGCGCCCCCTCCTTGACGGCGAGTTGGGCCCTGACCAGGCCAAGCTCATCATCAAGGGCATCAATAGTTGCCACGACCGCATCCATTCGCGCCCTGGCTGCCCTGACATCCTCAGCAAGGGTCGTGCTGTTGGCTGCGGCTGAGTCGATTTGCTCGGAGAGCGCATCGATCTCATGCCTCACCTGGTCAAGCTGGTGATCGAGATCATCTGCGGTGGCGGCGGGCACGATGCCTGCGATGACAACGAGGGCGGCTAGGGCGGCAACCAGCCGCCGATTCAGGCTCATGTCCGCAGGTACTTGTGAACCGCCAGACTCAATCCACTGCCTGCGAGGCCAGCGACAACCCCGAAGATCAGCACGAGTGCCCCATTGCGAGCGAGGTAGTCGGACTGGATCCCGATGTTGATCCAATCCGGGAGTTCTGTGAGCTGATTCGATGCGATGCGGAGACCGCCGACCACAACCAGCACCGCAAGGCCTGCCCCGACGAACCCTTCGAACGCTCCCTCGAGGAGGAACGGGGTGCGGACGAACCAGTTTGAGGCGCCGACCAGGTTCATGATCTCGATCTCTTCGCGGCGCGAGTAGATCGCCATGTGAATGGTGTTAGCGATGAGAGCAACGGCGGCTATCCCGAGGGCGACTGCGAGAAACAGGGACATGATCTGGAGGCCGTCGCGCAACGAGATCATCCCGTCGATCGCTTCTGCGGCAGACTCGACGCTCAGCAGACCAGGCATCGCCTCGGCCCTGGTCACGATCGTCTGATAGTCGTCTGGATCGACCGGCTTGATCCTCAGCGAAGCCGGCACGATGCTCGGGTCGTCCTCGATCACCCGCAGCGCCGCCGGCCGGTTCGCCAGCAGGACGCGAGCCTCCTTGAGAGACTCCGACTTGGACATGAAGAACACCTCGTCGACCTCGGGCCACGACTCCATCTCGGTCTGCAAGTCGGCGATCCCGCTCGGCGACACATCGTCGCGGATGTACGCGCTCACCCTGACGTCTTCTGCCCATTGCAGAGTGTTGATCCGGACGACCTCCCCAAGCACAAGCGTCCCGAAGGTGAGAGTGAGCGAAACGAACACGGCGAGCACGGCACCGAGAACAACCAGGCCGTTGCGGCTGATGTTGGTGAACGCTTCGCGCAGCGTGTAGGAGAGCCCGGTCATCCGCCGTCCCCCTCCGCAGCGGCTTCGGCGGCGACCTCGGTCGACTCAGAGGTGGACCCTTCCTCCGCCTTGTTGCCGGGAGCTTGGTCCGTGTCGTCTGTGTCCAGGTCCGTCTCGGCGGATGCAGGGTTGGTGGTGCCGTCGTCGTCGGTCACGGCTCGGTCGAGCGGCTCCTCCCGGTCCTCGGTAGCTCCACTGCCCCCGTAGACGCCGCGGCTCTCATCGCGCATCACCCTGCCCCGGTCGAGCTGGACGACGCGTCGCCGCATCGCGTCCACGATGGCATGGTCATGGGTTGCCATGACCACGGTGGTCCCTGTCCGGTTGATGTGGTCCAGGATGCGCATGATCCCGACCGACGTTGCCGGATCGAGGTTGCCCGTCGGCTCGTCGGCGAGCAGGATCAACGGTCGGTTGACGAATGCTCTGGCGATCGACACCCGCTGCTGCTCACCGCCGGAGAGGCTTCGCGGCATGCGGTCGGCCATTGCGGACAGGCCAACGAGCTTGAGCACCTGGGGAACCTGGGAGTGGATGGCCGACCGCGACTTGCCGGTGACCTCCATGGCGAAGGCGACGTTCTCGTACACGGTCTTGTTGGGCAGGAGCTTGAAGTCCTGGAAAACCGTGCCGATGGAACGCCGCAGCTGTGGGACTTTCCATGGCGATAGTGCGGAGGCATGCTTCCCGGCAATCCATATGTCGCCGTTGGTTGGGAGCTCGTCGCGCATCATCAGCCTGATCAGCGTCGATTTGCCGGAACCGGACGGCCCGACCAGGAAAACGAACTCGCCCTTGTTGATGTCGAGCGCGACATCCTTGACGGCGACTACGCCACCTTCGTAAACCTTTGTGACGTTTTCGAGTCGGAGCATTGAAAAAACCGCATCGCCTACCCACCCGGCGGCCGTTGCGAGGTTACCCAGGGACTGGACATAGGAGGTGGATTAAGGGAAGAGTTACCAGTTCCCAGTCCGCTCGCTGCGCTCGCTCCCAGTTCCCAGCAAGAACGAAACAAGGGGCGTCTGGTAACTGGCAACTGGTAACTGGCAACTGGCAACTCGTTCCCAGTTCGCTCGCTGCGCTCGCTCCCAGTTCCCAGCAAGACCGCAACCCGGCCTCCCTCGGAAACTGGCAACTGACCTACTTGCTACTTCGTCTCAGCCCTTCTCCACTGCAAATACTCATCGATGAACGGGTCGAGGTTGCCGTCGAGGACTCCCTGGATGTTGCCGACCTCGAGGTTGGTACGCAGGTCCTTGACCATCTGATATGGCTGGAGCACGTACGAGCGGATCTGGTGGCCCCAACCGGCTTCGGTCTGGTCACCCCGAATCGCGTCGACCTCGGCCTGTTGCTCGTGGCGGGCTCGCTCGGCCAAGCGAGCGGCCAGGAGCTGTGTTGCCCTCGCCCGGTTCTGGATTTGGGACCGCTCCGCCTGACACGACACGACAATGCCGGTCGGGATGTGCGTGATCCTGACCGCAGAGTCTGTCTTGTTGACGTGCTGGCCTCCCGCACCCGAGGACCGGTAGGTGTCGATGCGGAGATCCTCTGGATTGATCTCGATGTCTTCGACATCGACTTCTGGGATGACGTCGACCCCGGCGAAGGCCGTGTGGCGCCTGGAGTTTGCATCAAACGGGCTGATGCGCACCAGCCTGTGCACGCCGCGCTCCCCTTCAAAGGATCCATAGGCGTGATCTCCGGAAACCGTGATCGTCGCCGACTTGATACCGGCTTCGTCGCCAACCTGGTACTCGTCGACTTCGACCGAGAGGTCCGATCGCTCCAGATAGCGCAGGTACATCCGGAACAGCATCTCCGCCCAGTCCTGGGCATCGACGCCTCCGGCACCGGCATGGATGGAGACGATGGCCGTCCTGTCGTCGTACGGACCGAAGAAGAGGGTCTCACGCTCGAGCCTGGCCATCGTGGTTCCAAGGCCGATCAGCTCAGACCCCGCCTCGTCCAGGCTCTCCTGGTCACCTTCCTCGACACCAAGCTCGATCAGCACCTCGGCGTCATCGAGCGCCCCGGCGATATCCAAAACCTGCTGGATGATTCGCTCGTGGCTGGCCAGACGTCTAGTAACTTCCAACGCCCGATCCCGGTCCGCCCACAAATCAGGGACGGCAGCTTGTTCCTTCAGCTCGGCGAGCTCGGCTTCCTTGCCGGGAACGTCAAAGGAACCTCCGCGCGTCGTCGAGGCGCGAACGGAGGTCGTCGAGCAAGGCGCGGAGGTCTGCCGGTTCCATGGTCAGGGAGCGTACCGCGGTCTATACCCTTTTCCCCACCACCACCGGCCCTTTCCCCGACTACCAGCGGTCATAGAATGTCGGCCGATTCCTCCCTGCCGATCATGCTTTTCAGCCATTGGGCACCGCTGGTGCGCTTACCCTGGAGCGGCACTCCGGCCTCGACCCTGAGCTTTCCGGTGCTGGCATCCTCGAGGTGGGTTCCTCGGTAGTCGGGAGGCGCCGGTGCATCCTCAGCTTTGGCGGCCTTGATCCTATCCGCGCGCTCCAACTCGAGCGTCACCAGCGATTCATCGACCGCCTTCAATTGGGTGACGGTGGCGGGAAGGTTGTAAGCCGTAGCGACCGCGGTCGCCATATCGGCGCGGTAGTCGTGGCCGAAGGACCCGAATTCGCCTGGCACCATCACCATTGCATTCATGGCATCGACGCCAACTTGGAGGAAGGTGCCGAAAGGAAACCATTCCATGTCATCGGGGACGTTACGGCCGCGTTCGTCCGACAACCATTCTGGCTCTTCGATCATCACGTCGGGTGACATCACCGCAATCGGATCGTTGTGGTGGCTCAAAACGGTGGCACGAAGACGACGGCGTTCCGCGGCCTTGAGCTTTCCCATTTCGCTCGGGTTGTCGAATACGCTAACGGTTCCCTCTGGCACGAGATCGCTCCGGCCGGACGCCATCCCGTTCCTCGACCACTTGGCCAGCCCGGGAAGCCCGACCCACAGTGCCTTGTCGATGCCGTAGTGGTCGAACCCATCAATCCCCTGGTACATGATCACATCCGAACTCGCCCAAGCGCCGAGACTTTCCCCGAACACGTAGACCTTCGGTCGTTGATCCTCAGGCATCCCCGCCAGGCGATTTCTGATGCTCCACAGCAGCGCTCGGAACTGCTGGCGGCCAAGGGCCACTTTCTGCACCGACAGGAACGAGGGAAACCGGCCGTACTGGATCACACAGGTTGCGATGTCCCCCCTGGTGAGGAACTCGGCGCTCTCAATCATCGTCTGATCAACCCAACCGGTCCCGGTTGGCGACACGAGGAGAAGATGAGACCGCTCGAAGGCGCCGGTGCGCTCCAGCTCGCGCATGGCGAGCTCGGTGCGGCCCATGGGATAGATGGGCTCGGAGTTATATCCGACGTAGACGCGGATCGGTGGGGCTATGGCCGGCTCTCCCATGACCGCCTCGATCAGTGCCTTGGAGGTGACGTCGGTCACGTATCGGCGTCCCTGCAGGCCGAGATCACCGAACGTCGAGACACTCTCCTCGCTACCCGAAACGAGCGGCGACACAGGGGGCATGGCATAGGCAGGCTCTATGTTCTCGTTGGATCGCCCGATATAGCCGACCCCTGCGTTGTACGCGGTCACCGCGCCGGCCGTCCACAGCGCAGCGTTGGCGATGCCCCCGATCACCCTTTTGGACGGGCCAGGGCCCAAGTAGCCCACCAAGGCTTTTCGTGAGCCGATGTATGCCTTGCCCAGGCCGGCCCCGAAGGCATAGACCGCGTAACCAACACCAAGCGCCATCGGGAAGTCGTTTTTCTGTTCGATCGGCCATCGGGGTATCACCGACTTGCGGTGTTCGAGGTTGCGCCGCCCCCAGATGGCAAACGCGGCACTGATTCCGACCGCACCCAGAACGGGTTGGGCGGTTCGCCCGCGGCGATACCGACTCTTCAGCGTGTTGGAGACGTCGTATAGGGCACCGGATGCTGACACCGCGGCCAACACCTGACCGGCGCTCTTCGCCCCGGCTCGCCACAACGCCCGGTCATCACGATCCGGAAGGTTCGCCAAGGCAACACCGATGCCGCCAATCGCGGCTCTCGCCGTCAACCTCAGCGGAAGCCCGGCGCGTCGCGGAAGGAGTGCCTTCATCCCCTGCTCCACTCCGGTCCCAAGCGCTCGGGCCGCTAAGGCTGACGCACCCGCAGCAATCCCCTGGTGCACAGATGTCCTCGGCATGAGGGATGGCTCGAAAGCTGCCACGGTAGCGACCGCCTCGAAGGGGCCACTTGGCGATCCAAGAAGCGGGTTGAACCAGTCGGCAGCGCGCACGGTGGCGGAGCGCCAGACGGGATCGCCCTGCCCATCCTCAGCCGCTTGGTCCTCCTCGATCACCTCAGACACCCCATCAAGAGCAGCCGAGGCCTCTTGGAGCGCTGCTGCAGCGGCTTCGCCCAGCGCCTTTTGTTCGGTCTCGTCCACGGTGTCCCCTCGATGAAGCCAGTCGCAGACTGTAGCCCGGCCTGTTCCTCAGGCCAGCGGCTCGGCCCCAGGGGCGCCGTGGCACCGCTTGTACTTCTTCCCCGACCCGCAGGGACAAGCCTCGTTCCGGCCGATCTTTTGCCCGGACCTCTGTACTTGCTTCTGCTGGAGTTGCTGCACGGTCTTTGCGGAAGACGTCGTGACCTGCGCCCGCTGTTGCCTTTGTTGTCCCTGTTCCGAAGTGCCGAGAAAGTGGAACATGTGGCGGGTCGTGTCGTGCTTGACCTCGGCGACGAGGCCCTCGAAAAAATCAAAGCCCTCTCGCTGGTACTCGACAAGGGGGTCGCGTTGACCCATGGCGCGCAAGCCGATGCCTGATCGAAGATAATCCATCTCGGCGAGGTGCTCGCGCCATCGGTTGTCGATTACGAACAGGGTGTGCACGCGCTCGGCCGCGCGCATCACCTCCGAACCGTACTCTGCTTCGCGGGCCGCATACACGGCGTCGGCGTCGGTCTGATAGGCCTCAATCACCTCGGCCTCTGAGGCATGGCCCAGACTGCCTCGATCGATCTCGGGCTCGTAAACCGCCTTGATACGCGTGTCGAAATCGTCCCAGTCCCACTCGTCCTCATCGAGCCCGAAGGTCATCTCGAGCACCTCGTCCTCGATGGTCTCGGCGCGCCAACCCGCGATCAGCTCGCCGGTGTCTTCGTCATTGAGTATCTGGTCCCGCCATTTATAGATGATCTCTCGCTGGGTGTTCATCACCTCGTCGTACTTGAGGACGTTCTTGCGGATCTCGAAGTTCTGGGCCTCGACCTGGCTCTGCGCCCGCTCGATCGCCTTGCTGACCATGTTGTGCTCAATGGGCACGTCCGGTGGAATTTTGAGACGTGACATGATCGATGCCACTTTCTCGTTGGCGAAGCGCCGCATCAGCTCGTCCTCGAGAGAGAGATAGAACCGGGATTCGCCTGGGTCTCCCTGGCGGCCGGATCGCCCTCGCAACTGGTTGTCGATGCGACGGGAATCGTGTCGCTCCGTGCCGAGGACGTAGAGGCCCCCGACGTCGAGGATCTTCTCGCGCTGCGCCTCGGTCTCGGCGCTGAAGCGCTCCATCGCAGCTTCGAACGCTCCGGTGTACTCATCATCCGCGGGAGTCAGCCCGCCTTTCGCCATCTCGGCCTTGGCCAGCTCCTCCGGATTTCCTCCCAGCATGATGTCGACTCCGCGGCCGGCCATGTTGGTGGCAACGGTGACCGCCCCCAGCTGCCCTGCCTGGGCGATGATGTGGGCCTCACGCTCGTGATGCTTGGCGTTGAGAACCTCATGCTTGACGCCGCGACGTCGCAGTGTGTCCGATACGATCTCGGACTTCTCGATCGAAATCGTGCCGACGAGCACCGGCTGCCCAACTTCGTTGCGGGCCTCGATGTCGTCGACAAGAGCTGTGTACTTGTGCTCCTCATCGACATAGACCACGTCGGCCTCGTCGGCCCGCACCATCGGCCGATTGGTTGGCACCTCGACAACCTGGAGCCCGTAGATCTGCGCGAACTCGCCCGCCTCGGTAATCGCCGTGCCTGTCATGCCGGAGAGCTTGTCGTACAACCGGAAGTAGTTCTGGAGGGTGACGGTGGCCAGCGTCTGGTTCTCTTCCTTGATCCGCACCCCTTCCTTGGCCTCGATCGCCTGGTGCAGACCCTCGGAGTAGCGCCGGCCCTCCAGGACACGTCCTGTGAACTCGTCGACAATCAACACCTCGCCATGTCGGATCAGGTAGTCGACATCACGGTGATAGAGCGTCTGCGCTTTCAGCGCCACATCGAGATGGTGGATGAAGTCGACCATGCCGGTGTCATACATGTTCTCGACGCCGAGAAATTGTTCCACCTTGTGCACGCCTACTTCGGTGGCAACGACCTGTCGCTTCTTCTCATCGACCTCGTAGTGCACCTCGTTCTGGAGGCGGCCCACCAACTTGGCAAACTCCCGATACCACTTGCCGGTCTCACCGACCTGTCCTGAGATGATGAGCGGCGTCCTCGCCTCGTCGACGAGGATCGAGTCGACCTCGTCGATAATGGCGAAGCTGTGGCCCCGTTGCGTCATCCCCTCCGGGCTCTTGGCCATGTTGTCGCGCAAGTAGTCGAACCCGAACTCGTTGTTTGTCCCATATGTGATGTCAGAGTCGTACTGCGGCTTGCGCTCTGTGGGAAGCATGTCGGCCTGGATGAGACCAACGGTGAGGCCGAGAAAGCGATGAATCTGACCCATCCACTCGGAGTCACGCTGAGCCAGATAATCGTTGACCGTCACCAGATGAACGCCGTCGCCTGCGATGGCGTTGAGGTATGCCGGCATCGCCGAGACCAGGGTCTTTCCCTCGCCGGTCTTCATTTCGGCAATGTCCCCCCGATGGAGTGCCCCGGCGCCGATCACCTGAACGTCGAAAGGGCGTTGGCCAAGAGTGCGCTTAGCCGCTTCTCGTACCACGGCGTATGCCTCGGCCTCCAGGTCGTCCAACGACTCGCCAGCGGCATAGCGCTCTCTGAACTCGACCGTCTTGGCCGCCAGCTGATCGTCGGTGAGCACCTCCGTCTCGGGTTCGAGCGCGTTGACACGCTTGGCAAGCTGCTCGACCTCTTTGAGGCGCTTGCCTTCACCGATCCGAAGGGCCTTGGAGAAGATGGACATTGAGCCGATTCTATGAGGGTTTGAGGTTTGATCCGATGGAGTTTGAGTTACCAGTTGCCAGTTGCCAGTTGCCAGTTGCCAGTTGCCAGTTGCCAGTTGTCAGTTGTCAGTTGTCAGTTACCGACAATGTCAGACTCCTCCCGTAACCGACTTGGTGTCGACCAGATTCCTCCGAAGCGCACTCAACATCCGTCGAACCTCTGCGACCTTCGTCTTTGCCAACTCTGCAACCTCCCGATCGATGAATCCGAGATCCCGTGCCAGGAGAAGCGGATAGTCAAGCTCGCTTGCGGACCCGATAGCGTTGGATACGAACCTGGCGAAATCTCGATTCGTGGATCGTCCCGATCCCTCAGCCAGGTTCGTCGGGATTGACACGGCCGCTCTTCGCATCTGAGTCTGTAGTCCGTACGACTCGGATTTCGGCAGTTCCGCTGAAATCTGGTAGACATCCAGAGCGAGGTTGTGAGCCTTCTCCCAGACTCGAAGACCTGTGAAATCTGACACAGCAGACACGTACCACAGCTCGGCTCTGATTGGAAGGTGGCCGAGCCGTCTGCGGGAGACAACTGGTAACTGGCCGGTAGCTCGGGACTCGGAACTGGCAACTGGTCACCGGGAACTGGCAACTGGCCCTCAGATCGTGATCAGGTCCTCGCGGACTGCGTACAGCACAGCTTCGTTGCGAGAGTGCAGGCCCAGCTTGTCGAGAATATTCCTGATGTGGTTCTTGACCGTGTTCTCCGAGATGAACAAGAGATCCCCGATTTCGCGGCTGGTATTGCCTTGAGCAACGAGCTCGAGGACCTCGATCTCGCGGCCGGTGAGGGTCGGTTTCCTCGCCTGCAGAAGCTCCTCGTGGCGCAACAGCTGGTTGGTCACATCCAGAAGCTTGCCAGCCATCGTCGGGGAGAGGACGGCACCGCCGGCGCCCACCGCATCGATGGCCGCAATCAGGTCCGGCAGCGGCGTGTCCTTGGTGAGATACGCACGGGCCCCAGCTTTCACCCCGATGAGCAGGTCTTCCTCCGACTCGCTTGCGGTGAGCAGCATGACTTTGGACCCAGGAGACACCGAAATGATCTCATCGACAACCTCGAGGCCGGAACCGCCAGGCATGAGGATGTCGAGGAGCACCACATCCGGCTGTAGCTCCCGCGCCTTCTCCACCGCGTCCTTGGCGGTAGTCGCCTCGCCAACCACTTCGAAATCGGCTGCGGCCAAGGCCGACCCGATTCCAACGCGAAAAAGCGGGAGATCATCGACGATGAGCAGTCTGCGCATGTCGGTCGCTTTACTCCGGTCTCGGCTACTTCGGTTCGATCAGACCGAGGTCGCCATCGCGCCGGTGGTAGAGAACCGCCTGCTTTCCGTTGTCTCCGTCGAGAAAAAAGAAGAAGTCGTGTCCGAGCATCTCCATCTGCAAAGCAGCTTCCTCGACCGACATCGGACGCATCTCGAAGGTCTTCTTCCGTACGACGCTTGCCGCTCGATCTGCTACCTCATCGACCGGTTGACCTGTCTCATTGAGAGCTTTGTCCTTGGGGACCCGCGACCTCTGGATCAAACGCTCCTTGAGTCTTCTCAGTTGCCTCTCGTATTTCTCGGCTGCCGTATCCAGCGCCGCCCTGGCGTCGAAGGCGTCGGTTTCGACGCGCACGGTATGCCCAGCCGCAACACTGGTGATTTCCACCCGGTACCTTCCGTCTGTGCGGCGCGGGTTGCCGTTTTCGGAGAACTCGACATCGGCGCTGGTGACGTCATCAAAGATGCGGCCGGCGTGCTCGATCCGCTCCTCGGCAAGGTCACGTAGGTCGTCGCCGAGTTCCATGTTGCGGCCGTGAATACGAACGTTCACCTCGACCCCTTCCTGTGTTCGGCGGGGATGCTCTGCGCCGCCCTGAAGACGGCAGGCGTACACAAAAGATCGGGCAGTAGGACGCGGTGGTTGGCTTGGTCGATGGTGCCGCTGGCCGGGGCACGCTCCACGCAACCTCCACTGGGCTATCTCCTGCTATCACCTTAGAGGCTCCGCAATAGGGCGCGATCCGGTCTCAGGCGCCGCGGCCAATTTGCGGAGCCGTGGCCCGAGCGGCCCGCTGCGAAGCAGCAAGAGCGGGGAAATGGCTGCGCCTCTGTCGAGACGACCGTCACTTATCGGTGCGCGCTGCTAGAGGCTCCGCAATAGGCGTGATCCGGTCTTTGTCGCCGCGACCGTTTCGGAGCCGCTGGCTAGAGCGGCCGCCGGCACCAGAGTCGCCGCCAACACCACCGTTGGAGCCGCCTCCAACGCTCGAGCGGCTGCGCTCACGGTGGCGCCTGTCGTCACTACGTCGTCGACGAGCACAGCCCCGGCATCGACGGCGCTGAGCTGGCGGAAACGGACGGGCGCCCGCTCGACACGCCTCTTACCGGCATGGCGCCGCCACCACATTGGTGCCGCCAGCGCCTGCACCACGGGAAGACCGGAGCGGCGCCCGACAACCGCAGAGAGCACCGCGGTGGGATCCACGCCGTAGCGCATCGCCCGCCACCAGGCGCGGGGCACCGGGACCAGCATCGATGCCGAATCGGGCAGGCGACGAACCATCGCCGCCGCCAGGGGCGCTGCGGCGGCAACTACGCCGCGGTACTTCAAGGAATGAACCAGGCGCCGTGCCGGGCCTTCGTGGACGAACCCTCCGACCACGAGCAGCCCGTTTCCCAACACCATGTCGGGAGGCAGCCTGAGCTGGCTTGCACAGGGTTCGCACACGATCGACCCTGTGGGCTCGGTGCAGGTGAGACACAGCATGCGCCAACCGTATCGGAAGGGGGTGACAGGTTCTCGCGAGGCTGCCGAGTTCTGGTTACGCTGGTGTCGTGGCAGTCGAGTTACGCCCGCTGGGAGTCGGCGAGAAGCTCGACGCCGCCTTCAGCCTGTACCGGCGCAACTTCGGAACGCTTATCGCCATCGTTGCGGTGATCGTCATCCCCTTCCAGCTGCTCAACGCGCTCCTTTCACCTGATCCACTTTTTGATTCGGACCTCGAATTCAACGGTGGGGCTCTGTTCATGCTTGTCCTGTTGACTGTGCTCGGCTTTGTCGCCAACACGCTGGCCACGGGGAGTGCAGCGAAGGCGATCGCCGACGACTACCTCGGCGAGACCCCCAACTGGTTGGACTCCATCCAGTATGGAGTCGACCGGCTGTGGCCGCTTGTTCTGGGATCGATCTTGTTCGGCATCTCCGTCTTCGTCGGGCTGATCTTTTTCGTCATCCCCGGGGTGATCCTCTGGGTATCGTGGTCGATCTGGGTGGCGGTGGTCATCGTCGAGGACATGAGCGCCACAGGCGCCCTCGGGCGCTCCAACAGGCTCGTCAAAGGCCGGCGCTGGCCGGTGTTCGGCTACTTCATCCTCATCTACCTCATCGTCTGGCTGATCACCGCGATCGTCGGCGGCCTGCTAGGCGCAGTCCTGCTCGGGGGAGCCGAACCAGGGCAGGTCACGGTGGCGGGCACGGTGGTCGGCATAGTTCTCGCGCTGTTCACCACGCCGTTTGTCGTGGCGGCAACCGTTGTGCTGTATTTCGACCAGCGTGTTCGCGTTGAAGCATTCGACGTTGATCTCCTCGCCAGCCAAATCAGCGGTACCCCCCTACCACAGGCGCCGATACCGGAGGAGTTCGGATCCCTGGACGGAGAAGAACCGCCCGAATCACCACAGGCGTTCCCTCCAACCGACCAAGGTTGAGAGACCAGCTGTCTGGGCTCGCCGGGATCATCCTCACCCTATTGCTGGTTTCCTCGGCTGCCCAGGCTGTGGCACCGTTTGGTGATCCGTTGGACTCGGACGCCCTGCAGGCCCGCGCCGAGGCCATCGTCAGCGGAAGCGCCTACACCGGGGAACGAGAATCGTTTCTCACAAATAACCCGGTCACACGGTTCATCGATGATGTGATGCAGCGGATCAGGGACTGGCTGAGCCCGAGCGGCGAGGTCAGGACAGGAACACCGAGAACCCAAGTCGATCCCGGGCGACCGTCCTATGGCTGGCTGCTCCTCGCCGCCGTGCTCGGGCTCGCCGTCGCAGTCGCCGCCGTCATCGCCAAACGACGGCTCCGGGCCGAAACCGACCAGCAACGCGCCATCAACGTCGAGCGCCGCGGCGACGCCGACGAATTGGAAGACCTGGCAAACACAGCCGAGGCGGCGGGGCGCTTCGAAGAGGCGGTGCGGCTCCGATTCCGCGCCGGGCTCATGCGCCTCGATGACCTCGAAGTGATCGCATACGACCCGGCGCTGGCAACGGGAGCCGTCCGCGGCGCCGTGCACATGGGCGAGTTCGACGCGGTCGCCTCCCAATTCGAGCGAGTCGCCTACAGCGACTACGCCCCGCAGCGAACCGACGTGACCTCACACCGGCAGGGCTGGCAGACCGTGCTGGACGAGCTCGGGGGCGAGGACGCCGCCGATGGCTGAAGGGTTCGGTACCGACATGGCCTATGTACCGAGACGGTGGCGGGTGTATGCCGGCTGGCTGCTCAAAGCCCTCGGCGTCATCGTCATCCTCAATCTTGCGGTGCTGTTGCTTCGCCTGGCAGACGATCCGGCGACTGAAGGACCCGCAGGGTCGAGTCTTGTCACCGAACCCCATGGTCAAAGGGCGTGGCACGATCTCCTGATCGACATCGGCCGATCTACCGAACGGACCAGGGCGCCGTTCCCCGAGGTGGCGGTTGAGCGGACCGCAGCGGTCGTTGCCATCACCCCGGACCCCAGCAGGGTCGGATCGGGCTACGGCGACGCCCTGCTCGATCACGCAGAGGGGGGAGGCCTCGTCATCACCACACCCGACGCTCCCTGGTTCGGCCTACTCGTTACTGGTACCGAACTCGACACCTTGCCAAACGGCGACAGCAACCCCGGCGCCGCGCTCCCGGTGACGGCAGACGTCCAGATCGTGACCGCGTCCGGTTCTGGATCCTTTACCGCATTCGATGGCGCCCAGCCATTGCTCACCGCACCCGGTGAGCGGCACATCGCCGTGGTCAAGGAGGTAGGGGACGGGTTGGTGGTGGCGGTGAGCGATATCTCGCTGCTGTCGAACGAGTTCCTCGCCAAGCAGGACAACGCCGCCTTCGCCGTCGCCATCACCGATGACCGTCAGGTGGTGTTCGATGAGTACATCCACGGGTTCACCAGCGGAGGTGGGCTGCTCGAGGCACCGGCTCCGGTACAGGTGATGCTGCTGGTCCTCGCGGCAGCAGCCATCCTGTGGATGTGGGCGGTGGGTGCCCGATTCGGTCCGCCGGAGCAGCGCAGTCGTCACTTGCCGATGCGACGAGCCCGCTACATCGAAGGTGTCGGTAACTCGTTGATCAAGACCACCGTGGACGAAGGCGCCTACGGCGAGCTGCGGCTCCGCGGGCTGAGAGAGCTGCAACGCCAGGCAAGTCGCCACACAGGGCTCACCCACGACGCGCCCGGCGCCGCCGCCGAGGCCGCCGGGCTCACGGCAAGCGAGGTCGCGGCTCTGGAGCAACCGATAACGAGCGAGACGAACGCGAAGGAAGCAGCGGCGGCAGTGGCCAAGCTGGAACGACGCCGCCTTCTAGCATCCCGCCCATGAACGACATCCGCCCCCGACTCCAAGCCGAGGTTTCGAAGGTGGTCGTTGGCCAGAACAGCGGGGTCGACATATTGCTGGTAGCGATCGCCGTCGGCGGCCATGTGCTGATCGAGGGAGTCCCAGGGGTCGCCAAAACGCTCATGGCACGTGCTTTTGCCACAGCGACCGGGCTCGATTTCACCAGGATCCAATTCACCCCGGACATGCTGCCGTCCGACGTGGTTGGCACCATGGTGATTCGCGATGGGGATCTCGCCTTCCGGGCAGGACCGGTCTTCACCCAGGTGCTTCTCGCCGACGAGATCAATCGCACCCCTCCGAAGACGCAATCAGCACTGCTCGAAGCGATGGGCGAGGGCCAGGTGACCGTTGACGGCACCACCCGTGCTCTTCCCACCCCCTTCCTCGTCGTAGCCACCCAGAACTCGATCGAGTACGAGGGAACGTACCCGCTCCCCGAGGCGCAACTCGATCGTTTCCTGATCAAATTCGACATGGGATATCCGACCGAGGCCGACGAGGTGGCGATGCTGAGGCTGCGCCGGGCCGGGATCGTCCCATCCACCCTCGACGACGTCGAGGCGGTGGCGTCGGCGGACGATCTGGTCGGTATGCGCGCCGTGGTCGATCAGACCACGGTGTCCGATGAAGTCGCCGCCTACGTCGCCTCGCTTGTGCGGGCGACGCGGACGCTCCCTGCGGTCGAGGTCGGAGCGAGCCCCCGAGCTGCGGTGCACCTGCTCGCCGTCTCCAGGGCGACGGCTCGCCTCAACGGCCGCGACTTTGTCATCCCGGATGATGTGATGGTGATGGCGCCGAGCGTGCTCGCTCACCGGCTGGTGCTGCGCCCCGAGGCCGAGATCGAACGGTATCAACCAACGGACGCGGTGGCCACAGCGCTGTCGACCGTCCCCGTCCCGCGCTGACCGGTGGCGCCGACGCCTCGGGCCGCCCTGTTGCTAGGGGCGATCGGAGTCGCCGCTCTCGTGCTCCCGCTACCCCTGATACTGGTTGCGGTCGTCATCCTGGCGGGGTCGACCGTTGCCGATGCTTGGGCAGCGCGCCGGTTTCCCACAACGACCCGCCATGTCCCCGAGCTGCTGTACCGCGGAGTGCCAGGCCCGTTCTCGGTTGATGTGCATGGTCAGGCACAGCGCACCCGGGTGCGGCAGCCGGCGATCCCGGACGTCGATCTCAACCCATCTGAGGGGGACGCCGGGCTCAATGCCACAATCACCCCGCAAAGGCGGGGCAGGCACGTGCTCCCTCCCTTGGCGGTACGGTCGACGGGCCCACTCGGGTTGGCACGCGCCGTCACCAGCCAAGCCCAGGACCACGAGCTGCTGGTGTACCCCGACATGCCGTCGGCACGCCGCTTGGCGGCCGCGGTCCGAACCGGCCGTTTCCGGACCGAGGGCCGAAGAAATCGGGGCCCCATCGGACTTGGGACCGAGTTCGAGTCGATTCGTGACTACACCGAGGACGACGACATCCGGTCGGTCAACTGGCAGGCGACCGGTCGCATGCAACGCCCGATGGCGAACGTGTGGCGCGTCGAGCAGGACCGCGATGTGATCTGCGTGATCGACTCCGGGCGCCTGATGGGAGCCCCTATCGGGGCCCTGACCAGACTCGACGCCGCCATCGATGCCACTGCGGCGATGGCGGTCGTTGCCGATGTCGTCGGTGACCGCGTCGGCGTGATCGTCTTCGACGACGGCATCCGCCGTGAGTTGCGACCCAGACGCCGGGGTGGCGAGGCGGTGCCGGTAGCGATCTTCGACGTCGAGCCATCGAACGCTGATTCGGACTACCTGATGGTCTTTCAGAAGTTGACCTCCTACAAGCGTGCCTTCGTCCTGGTGCTCACCGACCTCGTGGAGGAGTCAGCGGCGCGTCCGCTGATCGAAGCCCTTCCAGTGCTGTCCCGCCACCACGCCGTTGCGGTCGCAACGGTTCGCGACCCCGATCTCACTGCCGTCCTCACCACGGCCCCGCACCAAATGCTGGAGGTGGCACAGATGGCGATCGCCGCCGATGTCGTCGATGCGAAGGACCGCGTCAGCCGGTCTCTGGCCCACCGCAATGTGGCCGTAATCGATGCCTCACACGAAGCGCTCAGCCGCGCCTGCATCGCTGCCTATCTGCGAGCCAAGTCTGTCGCCGCCTTCTGATTTGCCACGAACCACTGCCAGGGCCCAGTAGCCGCCACCGAGGACCACACCGATCAGTGCCGCCGGCCCGGCACTGGTGCCAGTACGCGATACGAACTCTTCGACGACGGCGGCCACCAGCAGGAAGGGAATCGTCCCGAGCGCAAGCTGAACCGCAGGGCCAGCCTCGGCGATGAGGGCCTTGCGCCGGGTCTGGTGCCCAGGTCGGATCAGCCCGGAGGCCAGTCGTAGCCCGGCGACCGCACCGGCAATGATGCAGCTGAGCTCGAGCAGACCATGGGCGGCGATCGCTTCGATGAACAACGCGGTATTGCCGGCGCCGACGGCGAGCCCGCCGACTGTTCCCAGGATGAGCCCGTTGAAAATCATGACGAAAATGGTGCCAAAACCCCACAGGATGCCTCCCGCGAATGCAACCAAGGTCACTCGAACGTTGTTGACGAGGATGAAGGCGGACAGCCCCGCCAGCTGGTCTGCCGCAAGGCCTTGATCGGTGCCTTGGGGCTGGGTTTCGGCCACCCAGAGGAAGGCACCGGGCACGATCGAGGCAGCGGTAGCGGGGTCTGTGATCGCAAAAACCCATCCGATCACGGCGGGTACGAGCAGCAATGCGGTCGCGATGGCAAGAATCACCGGGCGCTCGACCAGCAGCTGCCAGTACCGGGTGCGGTAGAAGCCGGTCAGATCGACGGTGCGGCTCCGATCCGTGTAGACGAGAGCCCTGCTCCTCGTGACTAGGGCTTCGAGCCTGCCGACCACCGGATCCGACGGGAACAGACGCCGAGCCTGCGCTAAATCAGCCGCTGTCTGTCGATACAACCCACCCATGCGACGGAGGCGCGATCCTCCGAGTGATGCGGGACGTGATCCTGCGGCGTCCACCAGCTCCTCGAGCTCGGTCCAGCCGGCTTCGTTCGAAGAAAGGAATCGCTCTAGGTTCACTGTGTGCGAGGGTAGAGCCGATGCACTTCGAAGAACGGGCACGGATCGAAACGCCGGAGGGTGTGACCCTCGATCTCAGGCTGGCCGGCATCGGCTCCAGGATGTTGGCTTGGATGCTCGACGGGCTGATCAAGCTGGCGGGTTTCATCGCACTCGTCATCTTCGCCGCAGTGATTGGCCTCGATGGCACCATCGTTCTCGGTCTCATCGCCGTCTACGTCCTGTCAGCCTTCTTTTTCTACGACATTGCATTCGAGGTTATGTGGGCCGGTCGCACACCTGGCAAGCGGGCGATGGGCCTCAGGGTCACGATGAGCTCTGGAACCGCGATCGGCTTTACGGCATCGGCCGTTCGCAACGTGCTGCGCCTCGTCGACTTTCTGCCGGGAATGTACGCAATCGGGATCGTCTCCATCGGAGCCACCGCGCAGAACCAGCGCATCGGCGACCTGGCGGCGTCGACACTTGTGGTTCGAGAACGGTCCTCTGTCGAAACTGGCACCACGCCTCTTCCTCAGGTCTCGGTCCCCACAGGTCTGGACGTGACAGGAATAACCGCAGACCAGCTCGTGCTCGCCCGAAGGTTTCTCGACCGCCGCGACTCGATGAGCAGGGGTTCTCGTATCAAACTCGCCGCGACGGTGGCTGCAACCCTACGACCGGCCCTGGCGGGACAGATCGCCGATCTGGACAACGAGCAACTGATCGAGGTCGTAGTAGTGGCCAAGGCAAGATCGGGATAAGAAAAGCACTTCCCAGTTACCAGTTCGCTCGCTGCGCTCGCTTCCAGTTCCCAGCTCCGAACTCGGGTTTCGGAACTGGGAACCGGTAACTGGTAACTCAAGATCAGGATGAGAAAAGCAGTTACCAGTTACCAGTACGCTCGCTGCGCTCGCTTCCAGTTACCAGCTCCGAATCGGGTTTCGGAACTGGTAACTGGTAACTGGCGACTCTCTCTACGTTCCTGTCTCCCAGGACGACAGGTACTGCTCTTGCTCTGAGGTGAGGGTCTCCAGACTGGCCCCCATTGACTCGAGCTTCAACCGCGCAACCTCTTCGTCGATCTCCCGCGGCAGGATGTGCACGTCGGCGGACAACCCATCACCTTCGTTGACCAGCCACTCGGCAGCGAGTGCCTGATCCGCAAACGACATATCCATGACATCGGCCGGATGTCCCTCGGCAGCGCCGAGGTTCACCAGGCGCCCTTCGGCGACAATCACAATGCGACGGCCGTCAGCGAGCTCGTACTCATCGAGATTGTCGCGCAGGTGGCGCTTGGCGACGGCGAGCTCGCCGAGTGCATCGAGGTCGATCTCGACATCGAAATGGCCCGCATTGGCCAGGATCACCCCGTCCTTCATCACCTCGAAGTGCTCCGATCGGAAGATGTGAATGTCACCGGTGGCGGTGAGGAACACGTCCCCGATAGGGGCCGCCTCGGCGGCGGTCAACACCCGGTACCCCTCCATGGCGGCAGACAGCGCCCGGATCGGGTTGACCTCGATCACGACCACGTTGCCGCCGAGGCCGTCGGCCCGTCTGGCGATCCCCCATCCGCAGTCGCCGAACCCGGCAACCACGACCGTTTTGCCGGCAAAAAGGATGTTGGTGGCGCGAAGAATACCGTCCAGAGCCGACTGGCCGGTCCCATGACGATTGTCGAAAAGGTGTTTGGTGTCCGAGTCGTTCACTGCCACGACCGGGTAGCGCAGCACGCCGTCCGCAGCCATCGCCCGCAATCGGATGACCCCGGTCGTTGTCTCCTCGAGGCCGCCGAGGATGGGCTGATCCTTGCGTGCCTGGTGGAGGACCGTCGTGGTGTCGGCACCGTCGTCGAACACGATGTGTGGCTCGGTGTCGAGGATCGCATCGATGTGCTCGTAGAACGTGTCGGAGTCTTCGCCGCGGAGCGCAAAGACGGGGATCTCGTCTGCGACCAGAGCGGCAGCGACATCATCCTGCGTGGACAACGGATTGGATGCGCTCAACACAACGGAGGCTCCGCCGGCACGAAGCGTTCGCATCAGCGTGGCGGTCTCGGTGGTCACGTGCATGCAGGCGGCTATCCGAATGCCGTCGAGCGGGCGTTCCTTCTCGAAGCGGTCCTTGATTTGCCCGAGCACGGGCATGCGTCTGGCCGCCCAGGCAATTCTCAGCTCCCCGTCCTGGGCAAGGGCGGGATCGGCAATGTCGTAGTTCATTGGTTTTCCTTCCTACGCGTCGTCTTGAAGGTTTCGAGGATATCGACCGGCATCGGATCCGTTCCCGCGTTCTCTGCCACCGCAACCGAGGCCACGTCACCCACCACGGCGAGGCTGAAGAACCGGGCAATCGGCCCGGCGCCCGGACGAGGCAACCGTCGCCGTCGCGGCAACGGGGATTGCGGCAGCGCTCAGGTCCATCCGGCGCAAGATCCGTGGGTGGTCGTGCTCGTCCGTCAAGTACACGACGGCGAACCGCTCCGCGGCTGGATCGCGCCAACCCTCCAGTTCATTGTGGTTCATCTCGGGCACGACTCCGGCATAGGCGAGGACCTTGGCGTTCTCGTTGAGCTGGGTCTTCCATCGGTAGGCGGCGGTCGCGCCGACCCCATACCCGCCGTAGATGATGGCCGTTCTGTTCTCTAGGCCCCTGGCGACCGCTGTCCCCTGCTCGATTGCGGGACCGTCTCCGTTCCCGCGCAACCCATCGACCACGTCAGCCGCCTCGGCGAGCTGGCCGCTCGCATCGGCGATCAACCCGAAAGCTCCCAGCACCTTGGCCACCGCCGCCGTCTGGTAACCAACGCCGGCACGAGGCTGGAGCCCTCCAGGCACAGTGGCGATGGGGAAACCACGATCGCTCGCGATCTCCGCCAGTCGGCCCCCGGAGGCGACGATCGAGACTTCGAGATGAGCCGATAGCGCGGCATCCACCCCCGAGAGCACCTCCTCGGTGTTTCCGCTGTAGGAGACGGCAACGACGACGGCGCCTGCATCCTCTGCCCAACCGGGCAGCCCATAGCTTCGGTGCACGGTGACGGGGGCGGAGCCGGTGGTGGCCAGACCCGCCACCGTCGCCGCCATCGCTGAGCCCCCCATCCCGAGGAGCACGACGGGGCGATCGGTGACCTGACCTGTCACCTCGAGGCCGATTCCCCACCGCAGCTGCGTGGGCAGCTCGATCACGTGATCCATCATCGTTGTCACAGTGGTGGCAGCGCCTCGTCGACGAGCATGACGGGAATCCCATCGCGCACCGGGTACCGCCGACCGCAGTCTGCGCAAACCAGAACGTCGGGATCCCGCTGCTCGCTCAGCGTCCCGGCATCGACCGGGCACTGCATGATCGCCAGCAGCGCCGGATCGACGAGGTGGTCGGTCATGTTTCCTCCATGATCACCGCCGCCACCGTTGCGACCAGTTCGTCGACGGCAGCGGCGTCGGGCGCCTCGGCATTGAGGCGCAGCTTTGACTCCGTGTTCGATGGTCGCAGATTGAACCACCTATCTCCAAGGTCGATGGTCAACCCATCGAGGTGGTCGGCCTCACCCGCAGGAAACGCCGAGGCGGCGGCTCGCATCGCCCGAGCCTGGTCCACAATGTCGTAGTTGATCTCCCCTGAGGCGGCGTACGGCTCGTACACCGATCGGAGCTCCGACAGCGGGCGTCCCGCCTCCGAGAGCACCTGCATCAGCACAAGCATGGCCAGGGTCCCGGAATCGGCCCCGTAGTTGTCGGCGAAGTAGTAATGCCCAGAGTGCTCGCCGCCGAACACGGCACCGGTGTCCTTCATCACCTGCTTGATGAAGGAGTGCCCGACCCTGGTGCGAACCGGTATCCCGCCGGCGGCAATGATCGTTTCCGGGACCGCTTTGGAGCAGATGAGGTTGTGCACGACGGTGGCTCCGGCATGGTTGCCCAGGAACCAGTCGGCGATGATCGCCGTAGTCGCGCTCCCAGACAGCGGAACCAGCTGGTCGTCGATGAAGAACGCACGGTCGGCGTCACCGTCGAAGGCGACGCCGAGATCGGCGGGCGACCGCTCCATGAGCGCCAGCAGGTCGGCGAGGTTCTCCTCCTGGAGTGGATCGGCGGGGTGGTTGGGAAAGGTTCCGTCCGGATCGAGATACAGACCATCGAGATGGGACGGGATCCGCTCGAACACCGAGGGCAATGCGATGCCTGCCATCCCGTTGCCTCCGTCGGCAGCCACACGAAGTTCCGAGATTCGGCCTGCATCCACGATCCCGAAGAGGTGATCTACGTAGCCGGCGAGCAGGTCGCGCCGCTCGACGTTGCCGTGTGATGGCGAATCGGTCGGAGGATCGGTGGCGACTGCCTTGATCTCATCGAGGCCGGTGTCCTGGCCGACCGGGGCAGCTCCAGCGAGGCAGAACTTCATCCCGTTCCAATCCGGCGGGTTGTGCGAAGCCGTGATCACGACACCCGGCAGGTCCAGCGATCCGCAGGCGTAGTAGAGGGCGTCGGTGCTGATCGGCCCAATGTGAATCACGTCGACGCCGCGGCTGGTGATCCCGGCGATGAGCGCTTCCGACAGGCTAGGAGATGAGCGGCGGCAGTCGATCCCGACCACGATCGTCGAAGCTCCGGCGAACTCAGCAAACCCGACGCCGATGCGCCGCGCCGCCTCCTCATCCAGCTGGCCGGGGACGAGACCGCGTACGTCGTACGCCTTGAAGATGGAGTCCAGATCCATGGCCGTGGAGTGTAAGGAGTAGCGAGCGAGTCGCAGGTCGCAAATCGCAGGTCGCAAGTCGCAAGTCGCAAGTCGCAAGTCGCAAGTCATCGCCTCTCCCACAAGCGGTAGGGCCCGGGGGGCGCGAGGCAGCAGAGCTGCCGACCGGAGGGGCTTTGGGAGCTTGCTGGGTCCAAGATGAGCGCCGACCCGGGACTGGAAGCTGGGAACTGGGAACTGACCTGTTCCTCCTACCCTCTCCGGGATGGCGACCCCGCCCCCCACCTTCTCCATCGTGGTCCCCGTTCACAACGAGGCCGACTACCTGCCCGGTGCCCTTGCCGAGCTTTTCGCAGAGCTGGCCACCGTGCCCGCCTCGATCGAAGTGCTCATCGCGGAGAATGGATCGACGGACGGAAGTGCAGCGGTGGCGCAGGCCCTCATCCCCGACCACCCCGGATTATCTGTGGTGTCGCTGCCCACAGCCGACTACGGGGCGGCGATGCGCGATGGTTTCGAAGCCACCGACGGCGACTGGGCGGTCAACTTCGACATCGACTACTTCTCTGGAGACTTCCTCAACCTGGTGCTCGATCTCGGCGATGACGCCGACATCGTGCTTGCGTCAAAGCGGGCGCCCGGTGCCGACGACCGCCGCTCCAGGTTCCGTCGGTTTGCCACCTGGGCGTTCAACAAGCTGCTCCGCTACGGACTGGGGTCGGGGGTATCGGACACCCATGGCATGAAGGCGATCCGGCGCAGAGTCGTCGCCGACATCGCGCCGCGGTGCAGCTCTACGCAGGATTTGTTCGACACCGAGCTGGTGGTGAGGGCGGAGCGAGCCGGGTACCGGATCGTCGAAGTGCCGGCGACAGTCGAGGAGAAGCGAGAGACGAAGTCCAGCCTGGTGACCCGGGTACCGCGGACCTTGCGCGGCGTGATCGCCATCCGGCGAAGCCTCTAGGTCTGGATCGTCTGATTGACGTACCGGTCACCTATCGGTGGGTGCTGTCGGCAGCCGTTTCCTCGGCTAGGGCCTCCCCGAACACGATGTCGCGGTAGGAGGCGAATTTGGGCAACAGGATGATCGCCGATCCAAACAGGTACACGCCGTTCGCCGCCAGGTTCGACAGCGGGCCGAACAGAGTCTCGGCAAGCCACATCGTGCCGGCGGTCCCCGCCCAGGCCGCCCCGTTGACCAGATAGAACTGGATCGTCTCTCGCCCGGAGACCTTGCCACCGCCCAGCTCGAACGTCCAGATCCGGTTGAGCACGTAGGACAGGAAGGTGGTGATGGCGAAGGCAACCGACACTGCCAACACGGAGGTCCAGTCGAATCCGATCAGGAACAGGTTGAACAGCGCAAACGAAACCACGGTGTTCACCACTCCGATGACGCCGACCCTGATGAATTGATCGAAAGACTTCCGATTGAGGAAACTCTCGAGGTACTGCTTCACGTCGTGGTCCTCTCCCGTTCACGCCGTTGCCGCCGGAGCAGGTAGGCGTAAGCCACCAGCGCGACGAGGGCGAACACCGTCACGGCCGTACCGATGTTCTCGGCAGCCGTATTGCGGAACTCGAGTACCACGTTCTCTTGAGTTGGGACGACCACCATCAGTGATGGTGCGGCCCGGTACGGACCGTCGGCTCCGTCGGCCTGCCAATTCGGGAAGTACGAGACCTTGACCAGGTGAGGCACGCCGACAGCAGTGGTGGTGAACGCAATACGGTGATCCTCGAGCACGACGTCGCTCACCACACCCTTGGCTTGGTACGGCTCGTTGATGGCGAGCCGGTCCTCAACAGCGACCACCGTGCTCCATTCGGCCGGTCCGGTCTCCACGAGCCAGCGGTCGAGGTTGGCGACGTCGTCATACCATTCGAGGGCCGGTTCAAGGAAGTCACCTCCGCCGCCCCACACGGTCGGCTCGAAGCTGGCGACGTCGACAAGGTCGCTATCCGGGAGCGCGAAAATCGTCCAAGGGGGCGCAACGGCCAGTTCCCTGAGGCCGGCTGCAGCAGCTGCGTCTGCCCCACGCTCCGTGAAGCTCACGTAGTAGGCGACATCGTAGAGCCCGAGGTGGGTGATTCCGCGCTCCATGTCGAAGCCGTTGTATTCCAGGCCACGTACCGGATTGGATGGGCGGTCGCTGACCTCCGATGCATTGAGGAAGTGAAACGGCGTTGTCAGGGATGACTCGAAGAACAAGCCCTCCATCGACGGGTGCTCCTCGCTCCAATACCCGGTAAGCATCAGCGCCATCGGCGTCCCGTACTTGTTCATATCGTTGTTTGCCTCCCACATCACCCGGCCTGGGGGGAGGAGGTCGATCTGCCCGATCAGCGCCTGGTATTCGGGATAGGTGGCCTTTCCCTCGTACCCCTCGAAATTCCACTTGACCCACCCGGGCACGTCGTGGATGTTGGCGATCGTTGCCGTCAGCAAGACCAACCCTGCGAGCACAGTCCCGCCGATGAGGACGGGTCTTCGAAGCGCCGATCGTCTGGCGACTTCCGTCGCCGCCAGGCCGAGAGCAATGCCGGCAAATACGAACATCCCGAAATACCAGTAGGGCAGCAGCCTTGCGTTGTACAGGACCGTCACACCGAGCCTGGGGAGGATGAAGTAGCCGGCGAGCGGGAGCAGCGTCAGCCACACCAGAGCTGCGACGTCGTCGCGGCGCAACATGGTCCAGATCATCCCGACACCGCCGAGCACCGCGATCGGGATGAACTCGCCAGGCAGGGGGGTCCCGGGGCTGGCGTCGCCGAGGATGTGGGTCACCGGAGCCCATCCCATATCGGTGGTCATGCCGCCCCACACCCTCAGTCCAAGTGGCATGGCCCAAAAGGCGGCGATGGCAAACCCGAGAATCCATGACGGGACGACCATGCGCGGACCGTTCTTCTTGAACAGAAGGGGTACGGTCGCCAATACGACGATCATCGTCGGCACGATGTGAGCGAGCGCGGTCAGCGCGAGCAGGACTCCGGCGAGGGGAGTCCAACCACGAGCTTGCCTGACATCGCGCACGACGACTCCGAGATAGAGGATGGACAAGGCGAACGACCAGGAGAAGGAGAACTCACCAGCAAGGGTCGACTTGATGTTCCCTCCATAGATGGAGTAGCTCTCCATGAACAGGAACATTCCCCCAGCGATGGCTGCGACGCCGCCGATGGGCCGCGAGTAGCCGAGCATCCTCACCAACAGGTAGGTGGCAAAGGGCAAGGCCACAAGCCCGGCGATCGTGACCAGTTTGAACGCCACCCCGTACGGGAGCGCGACGTCGAGCAGGACGATGGTCAGTGCGGGGAGCGGGAAATAGAAGTAGAGGACCGGAAACCCCGCGTACCAGGCGTTGGACCAGCCCAGGATCCGGCCAGAGGGAAGCAGGCTGTCGGCAAGGACTTGGGGAAGGAGCACGTGCGCCCCCATATCGCCGCCCGTCGGGGTATTGGCTACGAGCAACTGCGGGAACCGGATGAGCGAACCGCTACCGATCGTCCCAAGGATCCCCGACATGATGAGCACGACGAGGAGGGTTGGAGCGGCGACCAGCGCAACGATCAGCCACGTCGGCACCGGTTGGCGTGGGGTGAGCGTGCGGCGGGGCGGGGCGGACTCCGGAACGGTCATCCGCGCAGTGGTCGTCACCACGGGCAGGCTAGTGAGACAAGCCCCCTAGGGAACGTGGTTAGGCCTCTCGATCGCTCAAGTCGATGAGGGCATCGAGCTCGAGATGGTCTCCGTCCCGATCCCACCACTTCGACTCGCAACGGTGACATGAGCAAAAGATGACCTCAGATCCGTCGGGGAGCGTGAGCTCGATCTGGATGACGGAGTCGTTGCCGCATTCCGCGCAGAGCAATCCGGTGGTGGGTTCTTGCCTTCCCATGGTTCCGAAAGGGTAGCGCGGTCTCGCGAAAAGTACCGATAGGCGAATGATCGTCTCGGTAGAAGTTGAGCCCCCTTCCCCGCTCTCGCCGCTTCGCGGCGGGCCGCTCGGGCCACGGCTCCGCAGGTAATCTGGTGGGAAAGACCGATCGCGGCCTATTGCGGAGCCTCTGGGGCGAAAAGTACCGATAGGTGTTCGATCATCTCTCCAGAAGTTGGGCGGGCTATTCGGCCGAGGAGTATCTGCGTGAGTCGATCGTCCTTCCATGCGAATTCCTGGCGGAAGGACCCGTCTGCCTGATGCCGCGGAACTTCGGCGAGAGACTGGACGCGCAAGATGTGGCTGACCTGATCGCTTTCCTTATGACACAGAGTGGTTGATGCCTCTAGGCGCGGACGACGGCCTCTGGCACATCTTCGAGCTTCCCGAGGTAGCGAGATCGTCTCCGACCGTCCTCGGACCAGTACGCGTACCAGTAGGGCCCGTGCGGACAGCGGGTGCAGCTGTCTTTGCCACAACGGATCTTTTGCTGGCGAAGCTTCACCCGGGGACCGGAGCCAGGCAGCGTCATGCCGCGGCTCTCGAGGCGAGCCTTTGCCAGGATGTAGAGCCGACGGAGCTCGTGCTCATCCATCTCGCGCACCGCTTCGAGCACATCGCGGTCAATCGGCATCGGTCTCCTCCCGCCAGCTGGACGCTGGAACTTAGGAGACGGGCGGGATGAGTCCAAGGATCAATCGAGCTGCGGGTCCGCGTGCTCGAGTCGCGACTCTTCGCCTCTCGTAAGGCGACCACCTACTCCAACAAGCCCGCGCGCCTGACCGCGCGCCGCAATGCCCTATGCCGCGGCACACCAGCTGCGAGCAACTCGGTGTGCCCTACCGCGTCGACGACGGTGACGAGCGGCACCGCCTCGACGCCGACGCTGTCGAAGACACCGGGCTCGAGCTCCCACGTGATCTCACGGACCTCGACACCGAGAGACCCGACGACGGCCAGCGCCTCCTTGCAATTTGTGCAATCGGTGGACGTGAATAGCACAACACCGGGACGGGGGCCAACGTCGCCGAGCTCGATCGGTGGGTGCGACGGGCGCTGCCACCGACCGGCAAGGCGCATCACAATGATCACAATGACTGCGGCGATGAGAACGATCACAACACGTGATGCGATCGTCATTCGACCGGAATCCCTGCGATAAAGGCGACGCCGCGGCTCCCGGCGATCGACAACCCGGTGCTGATCGGCACCGTGGCGTCGACGATCAGGCCGGTCAACCCGGTCTCTGAGACCTCGGCGAACGGAACCTCGACGATCGACCCAGGGGGGACGATGACCTTGTCTGGGCCGGTTGGGGTCGCTCCGAGCGGGATGAGAGTGACCGTCGCCTGGTCGCCGGAGGGGTTCATCAACCAGATCGAGGTGTCGGCGGCGGGCACAACCCCGATCCCCGTGAGAAGCCATCGAGTCGTCGGATCGATGTTGCCGGTCGTGGATGCCAACCCCACGTAGGTGTCGGGGGCCCCATCATCGCCACTCTGGGTGGGATCTCCGTCTTCTCCACCCGGTGCGACGTCTACCGCCAGATCGTCGTCCAGGCCATCGCCGAGCTCGCTGCGCGGGAAGGTGCCGGGAGGACCGGCCTGGATGACCGCACCGACGGGCGCGTTGGACCGGACCCTGACACCGAACGGCGGAGTGGCAAAGTCGGAGAGGTGGAGGCGCACCGGCTGCTGCGGCGAGACGAGGAGGCTGGTCACTTCCAGCATCGCGCCATCGATGGCGAACACGTCGATGGTGACATTGGCCGGGAGGTTGCCTGTGTTCGAAAGCACCAGCGTCGGTTCGAGTCCCGGAACGCTCGTCACCGGGAAGTCCCAGGTAGCCGATTGGCTGATGCCATTCCAGGAGGCCTCGTCGGTTTCGTTGTTCAGCACAAGAGCGGGGATTACCAGGCCGGTGTCGGCCTTGACGGTCAGTGTCACATTGTCGAGGAACGGGATCACGCGCGACAGGTCCTCAGTGATCCACGACCGGCCTGGCACGTCGAGGCCCTCGAAGCCACCGAGCGGGGAACTGCCGAACTCGCTCACCGCCTGGACCGTCACCTTGGCCGCCTCAGGGAACGGATTGAACAGGCGCAGCTCGAGGGTGAATCCTTCTGCGGTGATGCCCCCGACAAGATGCCACACCTTTGGCACCGACACCACACACCGGTCCCCGGTCAACAGCTCATCGGTCCACATCGTGTTGGACACCACCGCCGGACCGTCGTCGAACTCGACTATCCCCGGCGTCGGGCCGCGCCGAGCCAGCTCTGCGGTATCGACACTCCTGGCGTCGGGTCCCCGCAGCACGAAGGGCAGCGTGTCTGGCTCCAGCGTTGGGTTGGAGTTGGGCAGAGTGATCAACGCCTCAACATCGACGGCGGTGCCGACGTCGTAGGTCGAATCGCGCACGGCTCCCGACTCGACCCAGGGGCAATACCAGACACTCTGATCGCCAATGGCGCCTCCAGGATCGATCGGTACCGAGAACCCAAGGCCGGGCTCGTTTGGCGCCGACGGCTCCACCTGGACCAGCGCCAGAGCGCCGAGCGTGACTGCGGCAATGATGGCGAGCATCCTCCTCATCCGAATCTCCTGCCCGCCCAAGCGAATCCGACCAGAACGATGGCCCAGAACGCCGCCGCGTACGCCTGGTACCTGCGCCGATCGATCGCGCTAAAGCCAGAGGCCCCGGTCGACGCCGATACCTCGTTCCAAACGCCCCCCTGCTGCCACGGCTGCGGGCCCCACCGCTGGTGCGCATTCTCTCTGACGGTAAGCCGGCCGTCCTCGGACGTTCCCTCGTAGCCGACCCCGACGCGAGGCCAGACTGTGGCGCCGGAGGTCACGGCCCGCACCGCGCCTGCGGACTCGTTCTCGTAGGTCTCGTTGGCGAGGCCGGCGCTCAGCGACACGATGTCGAGCTGCCCGGTCAGCCGGTCGCTCCAGGCCGTGGCGTATGACGCATCCTCATCGGATTGCATGATGACGATCCACCGAATCCCGAACGGTGCAAGCGCCTCACCGGCACGCGACGTCTCACCGGCGATGATGGTCTCGAGGACGTCATCGAGCTCCCGATCGGCGAGGTGAAGGCCGTCGAGCCGCGCCTCCCACATCTCGGGCATCGGCGCCGCCACCACTCGGTAGGTGGCGCCCTGGATGATCCGCTCATCCCCTGGGAGGTCTCCAGGGCCGCCCAGGACCAGAATCCTGGAAGCCGCCGGATCCCCAGGCCGAGCCTGAGTGAAAGCAAAGGCCTCGCGAAAGCGATCGGCGGGAATCCCGGCTCGGCCTCCGATCAGCACCACGCTCGAGGCGGCCACCAAAACAACGGCGGCGACCACGCCGATGCCGCCCGCGATCCGCCGCCACCCAGCGGTCTCGACACGCGTGATCGACTCGAAAGCCGCTCCGGTGATACCGGCCAAACCGAGGGCGGCAATGGCGAGCCCGGCGTGGCCGATCTGGGCACCAGCGCCGAACGCGGAGCTTCGCGCCGCAAGCGCACCACCGGCGGCGAGGACCCCACCCCAGCCGGCCACCCTCGCAAGCCTCACCGGAGCAGAGGCGACAACCGTCACCAAGCCGATGACAACGGCCGCTGCGACCACGATGGAGGTCGACGAATACAGCGCAGCGTCTGTGAGGATGGCATTGAGGTCGGCGGCACCCATCCAGGGGAACAGCAGCGGCACCGCCAAACCCACACCGGCCACAGCAACGGCTACCGCCCTCCAGGCGGCTCCGTCGTTCACGTTCACCAGCGCCCAGACAACAAGCGCCAGCATCGGGACCAGTACCAGTGTCGGCGATGCGACGGCGACGATGCCCGTCGTCAGCCCGACCGCAGCGACCCTGCCGACCCGTCCGACAGATGTTGCCGGCCACCTCGCCAGGGACAGCCGCAGCACCCAGGGCACCACCCCGAGGGCGATCATTGCCCCGATCGCAGTCTCCGCCGCAAGCCCCTGCGCAGCAGATCCCGCCACATACACGATCCCGGCCATGGTCCCGGCTACCGCGGTGACCCCCCACCCCCGGAGTAAACGGACGGTGCCCCACACGCCCAACAAAGCCGAACCGGTGATTGCGACATACTCGGCCAAGCGGCCGGAGTCGAACAGGGCGATGCGAAGAATGGCCGCGAGCGCGATCAGCGGCTGCAGCGGTTCGGTGCCACCGAATCCCGCCGGATTCCAACCACCGGCGTAGGCGTCGAGTCCTGCCAACCCGGAATCGGGGAATGGGAGGCTGTACCCCACCGCGGGGAGGCCCCCGGCCCACAGCGATCGGCCGGCGAGGAGGATGAACAGGACGGCACCGATCCCGACCACGAACGAGGGCCTACGGAGCTCCCGACCAATTATCTGCATGGAGGTGGTGTCCTCGCCGGGGAGCCGCCGCCTCACCTGGTCGGCGAGCTGCGAAGCGGTCGCCTTGAGGGCGATCGAACCGCCGACCTGGTAGCGGAACAGCTCTTCGTCACCGACCTCGCGCCCGCGCCTGGCCTTCCGCCGTTCCTGAAGCGTGTCTGGGAGACGCAGCAGATTCCAACCCCAGGCGCGTAGCCAGCTGAAGAACAGCCACCGTCCCAGCAGCAAAGACATCGCGGCCTGGGCAAACCCGGAAAGGAAGGCGGCCGGCACCGACCAGGCGATGGTCAGTGGCCCATACACCTTGAGCATGCCTCTGATGCGACTGGCGCGCTCCAGCCATTGCTCAGAACGGCGCCCGGGGTCGGGGGCGAGGACCTCGGAGGATGGGACGACGATCACCCGAGCCCCCCGCAACCTGGCCCGCTGACAAAAGTCAACAGCGGCCGCCAACTGTGGCATCAGCCGGTCAGGACCTCCGATTCCGCGAGCCAGATCCCTGCGAACGAACAGCGAGTCGCCGGCGACGGCGGCGACGTCACGCACCACGTCGTACTGGCCCTGGTCGAGCTCATCCTCATCGAGGCCGGTGTACGGGGTCCCAAAGACGTCGGTGGCGAACCCAACCGACAGCAAACGATCCGGGCTGTCGAGATCCAGGATCTTCGATCCGGCGACCGAAGCGTCGAGATCAGTCGCGGTGGCTACGAGGGCAGCGAGTGCGTCTGCGCGGGGCTGGACGCCGCTACGAACGAACCAGAGGTGGCTCGCACCGATCCGATCCACGGCACCCGACACCGTCGGGACCCACTCGACTTCCTCGGATCCCGCGAAGCGGCGCGCGTCTGAGTCCCCACCGACCACGATGACCTGCTCCGATCCGTACACTTGGCGACGGATCGCATCCAGCGTGCCGGCAAGACCTGCTGTGTCGCGCACAAGAATCGCCGTCACAACGGAGGCCGCGGTTCTTCCCGCGAGAGAAGCTGACATGAACGACGCCATTCAAGAGAGGAACTCGCGCTACTCCAATCATCCGCGGGTCGTAGTCCTCGGTGGTGGAGTCGGTGGAGCCCGTGCCGCCCGCGCCCTCGCCTCGGTACTCCCCGCCACGGATCTCACCATCGTCGGCAACGTCGGGGACGATGAGGTCCGCTACGGGGTCCATATTTCGGCCGACCTCGATACGATCACCTACACCCTCGCCGGCATCGAAGGCCCTCAGGGGTGGGGCATCGCCGGTGACACCTTCGCCGCCATGGACCAGCTGGCGGTCCTCGGCGAGGACACAACCTTCCGGCTCGGCGACCGCGATCTCGCCAATTGCCTGATGCGTACCACCCGGCTCGCCGATGGGCAACCACTGTCGGCGACGATCGCACAAACGGCGAAGGCACTCGGCGTCGATGTTGGCGTCCTCCCGGCAACCGACGATCCGCTCCGAACCGAGATCCTCACCACAAACGAAGAGCGCCTTGCCTTCCAGGAGTACTTCGTGATCCGAGCCCACCGCGACGAGGTGGCGGGCCTGGCCTTCGCCGGTGCTGCTGAAGCCCGCCCCGCCCCCGGCGTCATCCAGGCGATCACCGACGCCGACGTCGTGGTGATCGCGCCGTCCAACCCGCCGCTCTCCATCTGGCCGATCCTCGCGGTAGCTGACATTTCCAGCACCGTCGGCCGCCATGATCGGGTGGTTGCGATCAGCCCCCTATTTGGCGGTGTCCCGCTGAAAGGACCGGCCGATCGAGTGCTCGTCTCGCTTGGCCTGCCGCCAGGCAACGAGGGCGTCGCCGCCGCTTACGACGGGCTGCTGTCCGATCTGATCGTCGACGACGGGGACGTAGACGACGTACGGCAACTCACCGGCCCGGATCTTGCCGTCCATGCCCTCGACACGAGGATCGACAAACGCGACGCGGGCAAGCGCTTCGCCACCGACCTGCTGGAGAGCCTCGGATGGTGACCAGGCTCGAGATCATCCCGATCGTGGGTATTCCGGAGATCAGACCAGGCGACGACCTGGGAGTTGCGCTCCTCGACGCGATCACGGAGGCCGACGAATCGGTCGTCGATGGCGACATCGTCGTCGTCACTCACAAGGTCGTCTCCAAAGCAGAGGGACGCGTATTCGCTGTCCCGGACGACGCCTCGTACCGCCGTCTTGTCGAGAGCGAGGCCGACACCATCGTCCGTCGCCGCGGCGATCTCGTAATCACCAAGACCCGCCACGGGTTCATCTGTGCCAATGCGGGGGTGGATCGATCGAACACCGACGATGCCACGGCGGTGCTGCTGCCGGTCGATCCGGATCGCTCGGCACACAAGCTGCGCATACAAATCGAGCGAACCACCGGCGCCTCGATCGCCGTCGTCGTCACCGATACGTTTGGGCGGCCGTGGCGGCGCGGTCTGGTGGACGTCGCCATCGGCATCTCAGGCGTGCCGGCCATCCTCGACCTCCGCGGCTCGCTCGACGGATCCGGCAGGATCCTCGACGTCACAGAGATAGCCGTTGTGGATGAGATCGCCGCCGCCGCCGACCTGGTGATGGGCAAGGCGAGCCGGGTCCCTGCTGCGATCGTGCGCGGGCTGGGCCTAAGCGGGGAGGGCCGCGCCACGGACCTGGTACGCCCACCCGAAGAGGACATGTTCAGATGAGTTGCCAGTTGCCAGTTATCAGCAAGAAGAGATCGACCGGTTGCCAGTTACCAGTTACCAGCAAGGAGGGATGCAGTTGCCAGTGACCAGTTCCCAGCAAGAAGGGAACGACCCCTGCGCGCACCCATCAGGTCAGCTGCAACTGGCAACCGGCAACTGGCAACTGGCAACTTCCTATGCCTGAGCTTCCTGAGATCGAGGCGTACCTGCACGCGCTCCGCCCCCGCGTTGTCGGGCACGAGCTGGAGCAGCTGAGGGTCGCCAGCTTCTCGCTGCTCCGAACCTACGACCCTCCGACGACCGCCGTCGAAGGGAAGGCAGTCATCGGAGTTCACCGCATCGGGAAGCGTATCGCCATCGACCTCGAGGAGGATCTCGCCGTGGTGATCCATCTGATGGTCGCAGGGCGCCTGAAGTGGCTCGAACATGGGGCGCCTGTACCGAAGCGATACGGGCTAGCTGCCATAGATTTCGACAACGGGACGCTGCTGCTCACCGAGGCAGGAACCAAGCGGCGAGCGACGATGCACCTCGTTCGGGGACAGGAATCGTTGGCCGCACTCGATCCCGGGGGCGCCGAGATCGAGGATCTGGACCGCGATACGTTCAAAGAGCGCCTGCTCACCGAGCGGCATACGCTGAAACGGACGCTCACCGACGCCCGGTGGTTCTCCGGCATCGGGGGGGCCTTCGCCGACGAGATCTTGTGGCGTGCGAAGCTCTCCCCGACCCAGATGAACACCAACCTGGACGACCAGGAGATCGCACGCCTGCATGCGGCGGCGATCGACGTCCTCGACCGCTGGACGGCGGCTCGCATCGAAGAAACCGGAGATGGCTTCCCAGAAAAGGTGACGGCCTTCCACCCCGACATGGGCGTGCACGGCAAGTTCGGCGAGCCGTGCCCGGTGTGTGGCGCCCCCATACAGCGGATCGTGCACGGTGGCCGGGAAACGAATTACTGCCCCGGCTGCCAGACCGGCGGGAAGATCCTGGCCGACCGCGCACTGTCGCGGCTCCTCAAGGACGACTGGCCGAAGACGCTCGACGACTTAGAAGAGTGACCAGTTACCAGTTACCAGTTACCAGTTACCAGGTTCAGAAATAGTTTGAGGCTGGGGACTGGCAGCGAGCGCAGCGAGCAACTGGCAACTGGTCACTCCTCTACAAATTCTCTCTGGTCCAGTCGATGGCTCTCACCAAGCCGTCATCGAGTGTCGTCCAAGCCTCCCAGCCGAGGTCTCGGGCGGCCTCTGACGGGTCGAGGCACGAACGCTGCTGCTCCCCGGGACGCGGTGCAGCGTGCATGGGGTCGGTGTCGGAGCCGACGATGGCAGCCATCTTGGCGTACAGGTCGACCACGGTGGTCTCCACCCCGGTTCCGACGTTCAGGTAGCGCCCGCCACCCTGGAGGGCGGCCCGCCAGCAGGCATCGGTGACGTCCTCGACGTAGACATAGTCCCTCGTCTGCTTGCCGTCCCCGTAGATCGTCGACACCCGCCCGCTGAGCAGGTCCCCGGCGAATATGGCGACCACTCCAGCCTCACCGCGTGGATCCTGACCTGGCCCATACACGTTGGAGAACCCGAGCGATACGTAGTCGAGGCCGTGGGCGCGTTGGTAGTAGGCCAGGTAGTCGTCGACCACCTTCTTGGAGACGCCATACGGCGACTCGGGGCGCCGCGGCTCGGTCTCCCTGGTGGGGATCTGGCTGGTGTCGCCGAAGGTCGCTCCGCCAGATGACGCAAAGACGACGCGCTCTACAGCGGCGTCCCTTGCTGCTTGCAGCAGGTTGATGGTGCCGAGGATATTGACGTCGGCATCGAACGTGGGATCGACCACCGAGGCGCGCACGTCGATCTGGGCGGCGAGGTGAAAGACGACCTGCGGGGTGAACCCGACGATGACGTCCCTGAGCTCCTGGGCACGGACATCCATCTGATGGAAGTGGATATGGCCGCGGCGGCGTGCGTCCCCGAGGGTGGCCAGCATCCCGGAGGACAGATCGTCGATGACCAGCACCTCGGTGCCCTCGTCGACCAGTCGATCGACCAGGTTGCCGCCGATGAAGCCTGCGCCACCGGTCACGACGGCCTTGGAGATCGCCATCAGATCCTTACCGGCAAGGACTCGGCAAAGAACTCGATGACCCGGTCTCTGGTGTCCTCTGCCGCCACCTGGTCATAGCCCTCGGCGTTGATGTTCCAGTACTGCGCTCCCACTCCCTCGTAGACAACCCACTCAGCGTGCGGCGCCGCTGCCCTGGCGTCCTCCAGCCCTGCCAAACCCTCCCGGCCGCTGCAGCCGAGCACCGGAACCGCGACCTCGGTCAGCAGGCCGAGCGCAGCTTGGTCGAGAGTGGGATCGACGAGGGCAAGGGACGAGACGAGACCAGACGACACAGCAGCGGTGGCGTCCGCGGAGGCCCCGTCCCCGACCGAGAGGATGCCGAAGCCATACTCGGCGTTCGACCAGTGGCCGGCAGGGTTGGTGATGAACCCGATGAATGCGTCGAGACCGTCGGTGTCGGGGGCGACGGCGGCAATCCCATTCCTGGCAAGGTCGCGGCAAATGGCGTGCACCGATGAGGAGGCCTCGTATGACGGGGAAGGCAGCACAACGGTTGGCCACTCCCCCATCAGGTCAGGTCGGGCCAGGTACCCGCGATAGGCGCGTGCTCCCGTCGAAACATTCGTTGTTCCGTACAGGATGACGGTCGTGCCCTCTCCCTTCAGAACGCTCACGCTGACTCTCCCGACTCGATGGCGCCTGGGAGCGTAGTGGAGTCCTCAATGCGAACTTCCCCGGCATGGACGGCGATGAGCTCATCCCCGGTGTCGACCAGGAGAGCGCCGTCGGCGGCGATGTCGACGGCAATGCCGCTCCCCCGCTCGTAGGCGACGTGCTCGCCAAGGGTGACACTCGCTGCCCGGTACTCGTCGGGTTCCCAGGCCGCGGCCTCGCCGTCCAATCGGTCGAAGAACCTGCTCACCCATGCCGCGGCTAGGAGCCCCGCAGCATCGGGCCCGGGATCCGTCGGCAGTACCCCGGCCGCCCCTGGGATCGGATCGTTCCACCACAGGTTCACGCCACACCCGACGACCGCCCGATCCTCGTCCGCCTCGACCAGGATCCCCCCTACCTTGTCCGAGCCTACGACGAGGTCGTTCGGCCAGCGCAGTCCGGCGTCAACGTCGAACGTTGCGGCGAGCGCCTGGCGCACCGCTAAGCCGGTAATCAGAGGAATGAGCCCCCGATTCTCAACCGACGGTGTATACACCAGCGAGGAGAACATGCTGCGATCCGCTTCCAGCCACGCTCGATTCAGCCGTCCCCGCCCCTCAGCCTGGTGCGCGGCGACGATCAGCAGCGGCGAGCCGGTGAAGCGAACAGCAGCCTCATCCTGTGTCGATCCGACTGAGTCGAGCAGGATGCTTGCGTAATGTGTATCCATCGATCAGGGTCGCGGGTCAAAGCTGGAGCCTACCGGGAGCGCCGTGAGCACCGAAGACCGCATCAATCGCCTCCGCGAGCTGCGTCAGGAGGCACTCGAGCCGTCCAACCAACGCGCCGTCGACCGCCAGCACGACCTGGGCAAGCTCACCGCGCGCGAGCGCGTGGAGCTGCTTCTGGACAAGGGATCCTTCCAGGAGCTCGACATGTTCGTCCGCCATCAGGCGACGGGCTTCGGCATCGAGGAAAAGCGACCGGTCGGCGATGCGGTGATCACCGGGTGGGGGACGGTGGACGGACGCACGGTGTTCGTCTTTGCCGAAGACTTCACCGCCTTCGGGGGCAGCCTCGGCGAGGCGGTGGCGGACAAGATCTGCAAGGTCCTCGACCTTGCGATGGACAATGGTGTCCCTGTGGTCGGGATCAAGGATTCCGGCGGCGCCAGGATCCAGGAAGGCGTTGTTGCCCTCCACGGCTACGGCCGAATATTCGAGCGCAACGTGAGGGCGTCTGGCGTCATCCCGCAGATCTCGGTGATCATGGGGCCATGTGCAGGTGGGGCGGTGTACTCGCCTGCGATCACAGACTTCGTGTTCCAGGTCGAGGAAACCTCGCACCTGTTCATCACCGGCCCCGAGGTGATCAAAGCCGTCACTGGTGAAGACGTGACGATGGAAGAACTAGGGGGTGCCCACGCTCACGCCACCCTTTCCGGCGTCACACACTTCGTCGTCGACAACGACAGGGCCGCCATGGAGGAGGTCCGATATTTGCTCTCGTTCCTCCCACTGAACAACATGGAGGTCCCCCCCTTCTTTACCCCGATGGACAGCGCCGACCGCACCGAGGAGTCGCTGACGACGATCGTCCCCGACTCCCCTAACCAGCCGTACGACATGGTCGATGTGGTGACCGCAATCGTCGACGACGGGGAGTTCTATCAGGTGCACGAGCACTTCGCCCCCAACCTCATCGTCGGGTTGGCCAGGCTCGACGGCTACACCGTCGGTGTCATCGGCAACCAACCGGCGTCACTCGCAGGCACGCTCGACATCGATGCATCCATCAAAGGAGCGCGCTTCGTGCGCTTCTGCGATGCGTTCAACATTCCGCTCATAACCCTGGTTGACGTGCCCGGTTTCCTCCCCGGTGTGGACCAGGAGCACGAAGGCATCATTCGCCACGGCGCCAAGCTGCTGTACGCGTTCGCCGAGGCCACCGTCCCGCGGGTGACGGTGATCACCCGCAAGGCTTACGGCGGTGCCTACCTGGTGATGAACTCGAGGGCGCTCCGCGCAGACGTGGCGTTCGCCTGGCCCACCGCACAGATCGCCGTCATGGGCGCTCAGGGGGCGGTCAACATCGTCCACCGGCGCCGGATCGCCGCTGCCGAGGACCCGGATGCCGAAAGAGAGCGGCTCATCGACGAGTACGACGAGACGTTCTCCAACCCATATGTCGCTGCAGAACGCGGCCTCGTCGACGATGTCATAGAGGCAAGGGAGACCCGGCCGCGCCTCGTCCGGGCGCTGGCCATGCTGCGCAACAAGCGGGAATCGATGCCGCCCAAAAAACACGGCAACATCCCTCTTTAGCAACCGCTTCTCCTAGCTACGAGTCGAAGACGAGCCTCACGATCCACTCGGCGTACAGCGCGGGGCGCTCTTCACCCTCGACCTCGATGGTGGTGGCATAGGTCGCTTGTACCGCAGAGTCCTTGAGATCGACGCTCTTCAACCCGCTCGAGGCGCGAACCCGTGACCCGGCCCGCACCGGGTCGATGAAGCGCACTCGGTCGAAGCCGTAGTTGATCACCATCGTCATCCCGTCGACGGCGGGGATCAGGTCGGGGATGGACCCGGTGAGATGGGTGAGCATCGACAGGGTGAGAAAACCGTGAGCGATGGTCCCTCCGAAGGGCGACTCGGCTGCGGCGCGATCGGGGTCGATGTGGATGAACTGATGATCATGGGTCAGATCGGCAAACGAATCGATCTGGTCCTGCCCGATCGAGTACCAGTCACCGACGGCTTCTCGGCTTCCGACCCGATCCTGCATCACATCAAGTGCCGCCGCTGCGTTGCTCATCTTGCTCTCCTCTCTCCACCTCAGTTCGAAGAGCCCGACCGGCTCCTCGAACCCCTTCAGCTCACGATCTCCCCGCTCCACGAAGTCGTACCCCTTGCCGGCAACAAGCTCTCGCACCAGGGCTGACACAAGAATCTCCCCACCGTCGGCCTCGTCCATGATGCGAGCCGAACGGATCACCGCCGTGCCAAATAAATCGTCGTTCTCTTCGATCGGCTCTCCTGCGTTGATCCCGATCCGGATCCGGATCGGGGTGGCGTGGTCCTCGGTAATCGACCGCTGCACTTCCATCGCCGCGTCCAGCGCGGCAGACGCCGAGGCAAACGAGACCATGAAGCCGTCACCCATGGCCTTGACCTCGGTTCCGCCATGTGCTGCCACGACCGCCCTGGTCAGGCGGTCGTGCTCGCGCAACACAGCGCGCGCTTCCTCGTCGCCCAACCGATCCGACAGTTCGGTGGACGCCTCGACGTCGGTGAACACGATGGTGCGGAATTTGCTTGGCCCATGGAGCGGCTGCACCTGTGCGCCATCGGCCAGGAATCCGAGGATCTCGTTGGTGACCCACACCGTGTTCGGATCGTCCCGCATCGGCGGGAAGTGGGTTGCACCGTCGATGATCACGGCTCGTGCGTCTGGGATCCCCGCGGCCAGTTCCCGCCCGTGTCTGGGCGGAAACGCCCTGCTGTGACGACGATGGATGATGAGGGTAGGAGCGGTGACGGCGCCCAGGTCTTCACGAACGTCGAAGCCGTACAACATCTCGAAGGTCAGTGCCGCCACTTCGGGTGAAGCACTCTCCCGCATGCCCCGCGCCATCTCCTCCTGCTCCTCGGTGCTTGCTTCGGGGGTGAGCATGTCGGCGAGGACCTTGGAACCGATCCCCCACGACGCACGCACTAGGCTCACCAAGCTCCTTTGCACCGCCTCCGGCGCCACCGATGCGCCATGGGCGAAGGTCGAGTACAGCACGAGCTTTTCTACCCGTTCTTGGTATTCGGCGGCATAGGTGATCGCGACCGGACCGCCCTCCGACCACGCCAACAGGTTGAACCGCTCCAAACCGAGATGGTCGACGAGTGCGTCCAGGTCGAGGCGTTCCGTCTCCATGGTGAACACGGTGCGGTCACGATCCGACAGCCCGTTGCCATGTTTGTCATACATGATCAACCTGAAGTGGTGGGCGAGCGGCTCGAAGAGCAAGGTCGCCGGCTCCCGCCACAGCCATTCCAGGTGCGTCGCCCAACCGGGCACGACGACCAGCGGTGGACCATCGCCTGCGGTTCCGTAGGCAATCGTCACCCCGTCCGGCCTGGTGAAGTATGCGAGGTCGTGGTCCATGCCCGAGGCCAGCGTAGACAGCCCGCGCCTGGCGGGCACACCTGCCGGCACCGTTCGAGTAACGCCCACTTCAGCACGGTGGTCGGATGAGAGTCGGTGACCTCTCCCTTAGGATGCGCGCCGTGGAATCCGTTCTCATCGCCAATCGCGGCGAGATCGCCGTGCGGGTCATCCGCGCCGCCCACGATCTCGGGCTGCGAGCGATCGCCGTCTACTCGGAACTCGACCGCGACGCCGTCCATGTCGACCTTGCCGACGAAGCATGGAACGTCGGGCCAGGGCCATCCGCAGAGTCCTACCTGAACATTCCAAAGATCCTCGAAGTCGCCGCGGCATCGAATGCCGACGCCCTCCACCCCGGGTATGGGTTTCTGGCGGAGAACGCAGGATTCGCCACGGCAGTGATCGATGCAGGGCTGATCTGGGTAGGCCCGCCCCCGGAGGCAATCGCCACCATGGGCGACAAGATCGCGTCACGGGCCGCCGCTGAGGCCGCCGGGGTTCCCACCGTCCCTGGCACCATGCAACCGCTGGCCGAAGTCGACGAGGTCGCCGCCTTCGCCGAGGATCACGGCTTTCCCATCGCGATCAAAGCCGCCCACGGCGGCGGGGGAAAGGGCCTGAGGGTGGTCCGCTCGCCAGACGAGCTCGACGCCGCTTTCGAGAGTGCGAAGCGGGAGGCGGACGCCTGGTTCGCCAATCCCGAAGTCTACGTGGAGCGCTATCTCGACAATCCGAGACACATCGAAGCACAGATCATCTTCGACAAACACGGCAACGGTCAATTCCTTGGCGAGCGTGACTGCTCGATGCAGCGCCGGCATCAGAAACTGATCGAAGAGACACCAGCTCCATTTTTCACAGGCAAGCAACGATCGAGGCTTGGCAAGTTGGCCCTCGCCGTCGCTCGCGCTGCCGCGTACGAAAACGCCGGCACCGTCGAATTCCTCATGGACGAAAAGGGAAACCTGTATTTCCTCGAGATGAACACCCGGATCCAGGTAGAGCACACGATCACCGAGGAGGCCACCGGCATCGACCTGGTTGCTGAGCAACTGCGTGTAGCCGCCGGTGAGAAGCTCTCCTTCGACGACGTTGACGCCCGCGGGCACGTGATGGAGTTCCGCATCAACGCCGAGGACCCAGCACGCGGGTTCCTTCCCACCCCTGGCACACTGTCGCGCTACCGGGAATCGGCGGGTCACGGGATCCGGGTGGATAGCGGCGTTCGCCAGGGTTCATCGATCTCGCAGTATTACGACACCCTCATCGCCAAGCTCATCGTCTCCGGCCGCGATCGCTCGGAGACCATCGCCCGCGCCAAGCGAGCGCTCGCCGAGTTCGACATCGGGGGAGTCGACACCACCATCCCTGCACATCTCACCATCCTCGACAACGAGGATTTCGTCGCTGGACGAGTCACCACCCGCCTCGTCGAAGATTCGATGGATTTCACCCACCTCGCCACCAAGACCGCCCCTGCGCTGCCCGAGGACGCCGAACTCCAAGAGCGCAACATCACCGTCGAGGTTGGCGGTCAGCGCTACGAGGTTCGCTATTGGTCCGAGGTCATTGCCCCGACCACTTCGGGCCAGCGCCCCGCGCCGCGTCGCCGGGCGCCGAAACTGTCCGAGCGCGACGGCCAGGGCGGCGAGGGCATCGTCACCGCCCCGATGCAGGGCACGATCGTCAAGGTGCACCATGGCGCCGGCGATGCGGTAGTTGCCGGCGAGCCGGTATGCATCCTCGAGGCGATGAAGATGGAGAACGAGATCAAGTCACCAAACGATGGTGAGATCGTGGATCTCCGGGTCCAGCCAGGCGACACCGTCGCCGCCGGCGCAGTCCTGATGGTGATTCGATAGTCACAAGTCCCAAGACGCAAGACACAGGCAGGAAACGTGTCATTGAACTTGCGACTTGCGACTAGCGACTCATCCAGGCTGGTATCGCCCGAACACCTCCTCGAGGGTCGCCGACACCTCCCCGAGGGTCGCACCGAGACGCAGCGCTTCACGCATCGGATACAGCAGGTTGTCCTCACCGCTTGCGCTTGCCCTTACCGAGTCGAGGGCGGCGCGCACCGCCGCTCCTTCGCGTTGGCCACGGTGCTCTCGCAAACCCTGTATCTGGTCGGCCTCTGTTTCCGGGTCCACTTTCAAGACCGCTGGCTCGCCGACGTGGTCGTCGACGAACTCGTTGACCCCGACCACGACCACCCCTCCGGCCTCGACACTGCGGGCCTGGGCGTATGCGGCCTCCTCGATCTCGCCTTGCTGGAATCCGGCTTCGATGGCGGCAACCGCACCCCCATAGCCGTCGATCCGCTCGATCAGTGCCTCTGCTTCCGCCTCGAGGCGATCGGTGAGCGCCTCGATGTAATACGACCCAGCCAGCGGGTCGACGACCTCCGCCACGCCGGTCTCGGAGGCGAGGATCTGCTGGGTGCGAAGCGCCACCACGGCAGCCTCCTCGGTTGGGAGCCCAAGGGCCTCGTCGTAGGAATTGGTGTGAAGCGACTGGGTACCGCCGAGCACTGCGGACAGGGCCTGATACGCGGTACGGGTCACGTTGTTCAGCGGCTGCTGCGCGGTCAGTGACGACCCCGCCGTTTGAGTATGGAACCGCATCCGCCATGACTCGGGCGCGTTGGCGCCGATGCGATGGCGCATGAGGCGGGCCCAGAGACGGCGCGCCGCCCGGTATTTGGCGACCTCCTCGAAAATACCGTTGTGGGCGTTCCAGAAAAACGACAACCGCGGGGCGAACCGATCGACGTCGAGCCCGGCGCTTCTCGCCGCCTCTACATAGGCGAGCCCGTCGGCGATCGTGAAAGCTATCTCCTGAGAGGCCGTGGAGCCGGCCTCGCGGATGTGATACCCGCTGATGGAAATCGTGTTCCAGTTGGGCAGTTCGGCGGCGCAGTAGGCAAAAAGGTCGGTCACCAGGCGCATCGACGGTCGAGGCGGATATATGTACGTCCCCCTGGCGATGTACTCCTTGAGGATGTCGTTTTGCACGGTCCCGCCAATCCGATCGGGCGATACCCCCTGTTCGGTCGCCACCAGCTCGTACAGCAACAACAGGATCGCCGCCGTGGAGTTGATCGTCATCGAGGTGGTGACCTCGGCTAGTGGGATCCCGGCAAAGAGCGCCCGCATGTCTGCAATGGAATCGACGGCAACGCCCACCTTCCCGACCTCACCGCTGGCGATCTCATCATCCGAGTCGTAACCCATCTGGGTGGGGAGGTCGAAAGCGACCGACAACCCCGTCTGGCCGGCGTCGAGCAGGGCACGGAACCGGCTGTTCGTTGCCGTCGCATCGCCGTAGCCGGCGTACTGGCGGATCGTCCACGGCCGTTCCGTGTACATCGAAGGGTACGGCCCCCTGGTGAAGGGGTACGACCCTGGCATGCCGAGTTTTTCCTCCGGGTCCCAGCCGGAGAGATCCTCGGCGTCGTATTCGGGCCGTGACCGCTCATCTCGGGTCATCTCAGTACCCCGTGTATCTGGGCCTGGTTCCTATGCTCTTGAACGGCTTGGATGCTAACGAGGGGGAGCAGACCAACCCTCTTCTCCTGAGGTCATGACGATGGACCCCAATATCCACGAGGCTCACCGAAGAGACCGTCGGCGACGGCGGCTCCCTTCGCTGCTGTTGTTGACGATCATCGTCATCGTCGTCGCTAGCTGGGTCGGCCTGTTCGGGTTCCTTGGATCGACGGCAGCGATGGGGACCGCGCAGAGCCTCGAAGAACAATATCTATGCGACATCGATGGGATGGACCTGACGTTCCCCGACGTGTCACGGCTCTCGTCGGTCGTCACAAGCGACGGCGTTGAGCTCGGGAAGCTGTCCGAACGCAACAGCCAGCCGACACCCCTCGATGAGATGCCCGTCATGGTGATCGATGCGCTGCTCTCGGCCGAGGACAAGAGTTTCTACGAGCACTCCGGAGTCGACTTCAGGGCCATCTTTCGGTCTGCGCTCGCCGGAGGGGAGAGCGGCGCTTCCACCATCACCCAACAGGTGGTCAAGCAGAACTTCCTCACCTCGGACCGGACCATCGAACGCAAGATCTGCGAAGCGCAGGTGGCAACCGAGCTCGAGCGCCTTTTCACCAAGGAGCAGATCCTCGAGTTCTATGCCAACTCGGTGTTCTTCGGCTCCAACGCCTACGGGGTCACCGCCGCAGCACAGGAGTATTTTGGCAAGTCGCTCGACGAGCTGACGGTTGCCGAGGCCGCCACCTTGGTGACCCCGATCCGAAGCCCCACCTTCTATCACCCCAGGCAAAATCCACAGAACTCCCTGGAAGCCCGCAACCGCACCATCGATCGGATGTCCGACAACGGGTTCATCACCGTGGACGCGGCGACGACGGCAAAGGCACAGCCGCTCGGGGTTGTGCCGCACCCAGAGAGTGAGGAGCTGTCGCCCCAGGTGATGATCGCAGTGCGGAGGGCACTTCTCGACGACACCGCCAACCGCTACGGCCTCGGCGCAACCTATACCGAGCGCAAGGAGGCGGTGTTCGGCTGTCCGGCTGCCGATACCACATGCAGCGGCGGCGGCGGGCTCACCATCGACGTGACGGTCGACTTCGACCTCCAGACCGAAGCGAACCGGATCCTGCGGGCGTGGTACCGACAAGGGAGCGGGGGGCCAACCGGCGCCATCGCCACCGTGGAGAACGCCACGGGGGCCATCCGGGTTGTTGCCTCTGGCATCGAATACGGCACCGACCTCGCCGCCGGCGAGCGCCCCTATGACCTGGCGATTGAGGGTCGTCGCCACGCCGGGTCGGCGCTCAAGCCGTTCACGCTGGCCGCAGCTCTGGAAAGCGGTGATCTGGAGGGAAGGCGGATCACCCTCAATTCGTACTGGGATCGCTCGAGCCCAGCCGCAATCGACTGCGGTGCTCCCGGCTGTGGGGGGAACGCCAACAACAGCATATGGGCGCCCCTCAACGCCGGTCGTGAGCCGCACAGGCTCACCACCCTCGAGGCCGGAACCTACTCCTCGATCAACACCGTTTATGCCAGGGTGATCCAGGCAATAGGCCCGGAGGTAATGATCGAGATGGCCGGCCGTCTTGGCATCAAGTCGCCGATGAAGCCGGTGTACTCGGTCACCCTTGGTGCCGCCTCGGTCAGCCCGCTCGAGATGGCCTCGGCATACTCGACGTTCGCCAACGGCGGCAACTACATCGAGCCGTACCTGATCGAGCGCATCACGGACGCGTCGGGCACCGTCGTCTACCAGCACCGCACCCAGCCGGTCAGGGTGTTGTCGGAACAGATCGCCGCTGCGGTGACCACAACGCTGGAAAAGGTTGTTTCCAGGGGAACCGGGAACCCGCATGCCAACATCGGCCGACCCCAGGCCGGAAAGACCGGTACCGCAACCGACTACACCGACGTCTGGTTCGTCGGTTTCATCCCGCAGTACAGCACTGCGGTGTGGGTCGGCCACCCCGACGGGTCGGTCGAGATGCGAGGTTTCACGGTCTGGAACGACATCGACGGACGCGAGCAGTCACATCGCGTGGCCTACGGCGGAACGGTTGCCGCTCCGGTGTGGAAGCAATTCATGCTCTACCTGACCGAGGACCTGGAGGTGCTCGACTTCCCTGAGCCCCCAGACGGAACGAGCGCCTACTACGCGGTGCCGGGAACCAGAGTTCCCAGGATCAACGTAGACATGACGCTCGCGGCGATCGAGGCCGCGGTGTACGGCGCCCACCTCAGAGTCGAAATCGTCGAGGTGCCCTCGTTCGAAGAGCCGGGCACCATCATCAGCCTTGCACCGGAGTCGGGGACCGGGCTGGCACAGGGGGCGGCGGTGACGCTCGAGATCTCGATCGGCATCCCCGAAGAGATCGAGGGCCCCGACCTCATCGGGTTGCCGGTGACCGAGGTGCCGAGCGCGCTCACCCTCTTCGAGGAGGAGACCGCGGTGACTCTGAGCTGGGTCAGGGTCGACGTAGAAGTGCCAGACCCGACGCAATGGAGCACGGTCATCAGCACGGATCCAATCCCGGGAGCGCTGGTCTCGCCCGGTGACACCATCACCGTGTTCGTCGGGGTCCAGCCAATTATTAGCGAGTAGCAAGAGTTACCAGCTACCAGTTACCAGGTACGAATCCCGGGGCGGGCCTGGCAACGCTCGGCGGTGGCCAAATTGCCAGCTGCCAGCACCGATTCGGAAACTGGGAACTGGGAGCGAGCGCAGCGAGCGAACTGGGACCTTGTGTTCCACGTTCTTTCGCGATCTTCAGTCATGGCTCTTGATGTCAGTTACGGTTATCTGTATCTATATGGACATGGCAGATCGCTCAACGATCTCGGCGGCGTCCGAAGCCCTCCTCGACGGTGTTCGTCCTCCCACCGCCTGGGAACCCGCGCCACCTTCGGACGTCGCCGGTCGCCATCCCTATCGGGCGCTCCGACCTACGGCGGCGCGGCGCCCCGCCATCCGCCCTCTGGTTTGGCCGGAAGGGGAGGCCCGAGCCGGGTTTGCCACCGACGACCCCTACGTACGCCGCTTCTGGACGGCTGCGATCGGTCCGGGAGCGGTCGCCGATCTCATGCGTCTTGCCGTTGCCGCAGAGCGCGACCGCTCCCTCCTCCGTCCCGAGGCGCTCAGGACCCTGGTGCGTGAAGACCTGGCTCGTTGGGTACGCGGTCGGCTGTTGGTTCGGGTGAAGATCCCGACCCTGTCGCAGGTCCACCTTCGTCGTCTGTCACCCGAGCTGCGACGCGAGCACCATCCGTACACCGACCGTCTCGCCGCAAACGCCTGAGAAACTCGCCCAGGGCCTCCGCTAGCCTCGGAGCATGGATTACCGGAGGCTGATCGAGGGCTACCGCGAACAGGTGACCGAATACGAGCCATCCGATGCAGCCACCATCGAATTCGATGCCGTCATCGACATTAGGGAGCCGATGCAACGCGTCGAGGGCTCGATCGACGGTTCATTCGCCGTGCCCCGTAGCACCCTGGAACGGGACATCTCCGGAGTGGTTGACGACCCAGATGCGCGGATCCTGCTGTATTGCATGGTCGGCCAGAGCTCCATCCTTGCTGCCCACACCATGCAGATGCTCGGGTACACCAATGTCAGCTCGCTGGCCGGAGGGTTTCGTCAATGGCGCGATGAGGGGCTGCCGTGGGTCGTCGACGACGGTCTGGCGCTGGACGAGCGGATCCGATACGACCGCCAGCTACGGCTCGACCGGATCGGATCGGCAGGCCAGCAGCGCTTGCTTTCATCCCGGGCGCTCATCGTTGGTGCCGGCGGCCTCGGGTCCCCTGCTGCGCTGTATCTCGCTGCGGCGGGCGTCGGCACCGTCGGCATCGTCGACGACGATCGGGTCGACGTGACCAACCTCCATCGACAGATCATCCACGACACCGCCTCGGTGGGCAGGTCCAAGACCCAGTCAGCCGCCGATCGAATCGGAGCGCTCAACCCCGGGATAAAGGTCCAGCTTCACGAGATGCGGCTCACCGAGGAAAATGCAACCGACCTCGTTGCCGCATACGACGTCGTCATCGACGCCTCGGACAACTTCCCAACAAGGCTTGCGCTCAACGACGCTTCGATCGCCACCGGCGTGCCGGTGGTCCACGCCTCGGCGCTCCGTTTTGAGGGAACGGTCGCCGTGTTCGATCCTCCACGGGGTCCGTGCTATCGATGTCTTTTCCCGGTCCTGCCCGAGGACGCCATGACCTGCGCCGAGGCCGGTGTTCTTGGTGCGATGACCGGCGTGATCGGATCAACCCAAGCCGTGGAAGCGATCAAGCTGCTGGTCGGAGCCGAGCCCCTCTCCGGTATCTTGCTCACCTACGACGCCCTGGGATCACGGTGGTCCCGCTACCGATTCGACAAGGACCCTGATTGTCCGGCGTGTGGCTGATCAAGACGCAGGACGCAAGTCGCAAGACGCAAGCAAGAACAGTGGCCTAGGTGTCTTTCTTGTGACTTGGGACTTGTGACTCGCGACTTATTTGCGCCGCCAGCTCGACCAGTGTCCGCACTCCGAAGCCGGAGCCGCCCTCGGTGAGGTAGTGCTCGCTCTTGTCGGCGCGGCCGGGACCGGCGATGTCGAGATGTACCCACGGCGTGTCTCCGACGAACTCGGACAGGAACAGGGCGGCGTTGATTGCACCTCCATACCCGTCTGAGGCGATGTTCTGCATATCGGCGATCGACGAATCCAGCTTCGACCGGTACTCCCTTTCCAGGGGCAGCTCCCACCACTTCTCGCCGGCGAAGCGGCCAGCCGCCAGCACCGATGCCACTGCGTCGTCGTCGTTGCCGACCACGGCACCGATCAACGGTCCGAGAGCCACCTTGGCGGCACCGGTCAGCGTGGCGATGTCGACGATGAGATCCACTTCGGCTTCTGCGGCAATGACCAGCCCGTCGGCAAGGATGAGGCGACCCTCGGCGTCGGTGTTGAGAACCTCGACGGTCTTGCCCCCATAAGCGGTGAACACATCACCGGGTCGCTGGGCAGCCCCACCGGTCATGTTTTCGGTGAGCGGAGCCACGCCGAGAACCTGGATCGGTATCCCGAGTGCGGCGATGGCCTTCATCGCGCCGAAGACGGTGGCCGCGCCTGCCATGTCCGTCTTCATCGTCTCCATCCCCTTTGCCGGCTTGATCGAAAGCCCGCCCGAGTCGAACACGATGCCCTTGCCGACAAAAGCGACCGACGCGGTGGCGCCTTCCGGTTCGTAGCGGAGCAACACCAGCCGGGGAGGGTTGGTGGCACCCGAGGCGACGGCCAGGAGCCCGCCGTAGCCTCGCGATCGCGCCTCCTGTTCTTCGACGATCTCGACGGCGACTCCCGGGATCTCGGTGGCCCGCTCGGCCAACACCGCCGGCGGCTTGGCCCCGGCAGGCTCATTCACCAGGTCGCGGGTCAGGCTTACCCCTTCGGCAATGATGGTGGCACGCTCGATGTAGGCGGCGGTCTCGTCGGTCGCGTCGAGTAACACCAGCCGCTCATTGATCCGCTCCTTCGGCTCCGATCGATAATCGTCGAACGCATACGACCCGAGCAGATAGCCGAGGGCGACGGCTTCGGTAGCGCCCTCCACATCGAGTTGATGCAACGTGGTTGCCACCTCGGCATGGCGGCCGGCGGCCCGGCCCAGATTCCCTGCCGCCCGTCGGATCGCTTCCGCATCGACATCGTCGCCGAGCCCCAGGAATAGGACCTCAGCGAACGGGAGATCACCGCCGGGGACCGAAACGCGTTGGCCGGCCTTCCCGGTGAACTCGTGGGTCTCCAGGTAGGCGTCGAGCCAATCACCAAGCTGCTCGGCGACCGCTTCGCCTCCGGGGCCAAAGGTGGTGTCGGCAAGGACCGGCACCGCCAGGAGATCGCCGGCGGCGTTCTCGAGTGATCCTCCGGCAACGATCTCAACCATCGGGCCCTCCTCGACTCGGGGTCCACTCGCCCTCGACCGAACGGGCGAGCATGTACAGATAGTCGGCAAGACGATTGAGATAGGCGACAACGAGGCTACCCGTTGCGCCGCTCTCACCGTCCAGGGTGACCGCCCGTCGTTCCGCGCGACGCACGGTGGATCTCGCCACGTCGATAGCGGCACCCACAGGGTCACCGCCGGGCACGATGAACTCAGTCGGCATCCCGCGCTCGGCGACGACCGCATCGATTCGATCTTCCAAACCGTCGATCATCGCCTTGCTCACCTTGCTGACACCGTTCTCCAGCAGATCGCGTTTGACCGGGTTGGTGGCGAGCTCGGCTGCCACCACAAACAGCTGCCGCTGAATGACGAGGATCTCCGCGGCGAGATCGCCGGTGGCGGAGGCCCTTGCGATGCCGAGGGCAGACACCGCCTCGTCGACGGCGCCGTAGGCCTCGGGACCTGTGGCATCCTTCGCCACGCGGCCACCATGGAACAGCCCGGTTGTGCCGTCGTCACCCCGCCGCGTGTAGATCCGCATCGTCGGAATCCTAGGAGGCTGTCACAGCCCCCCGGCGACCAGCGAGCGTCCAGCGGCCACGATCCCGAACGCGACGAGAACGGCGAGATACGACAGCCCGGTCGCCGCCATGACGCCCGAGTACCGCGGCTCGCGCAACGAAAACCAGACACCGATCATCAGCAGCCCGCCGAGCACGACCAGCGCCGCCCACACCGCGGTCAAGATGCCGTCCATAGCCGAGACTGCCAGCGATCCAGAGGCGACGACGAATCCGACTTCGGCGACGAGGCCGGCACCGGAGAGAGCGTCGAGCGTCAACAGCGACCGCCGCGGCAGGGTGGGATCGACGAGGAACCAGTGCCCGAGCAGCATCTCGGAGGTGATCGCACCAAGCAGCACGGTTCCGGAAAGCAACAGCGCCAGGGCAAATGCGCCCGCCTCGTAGCCCGTGATAAGCAAGACACCGCTCGAAGCGGTGAACAGAGCCGCAGCACCCAGATCCCGCTTCGCCGCCAGTGCCCCGCCGGTAGCGAGAACGGCCGCCAGCCAAGCAAGAGCACCGCCACCAGCAAGCGCAGCGAGCGCGGCGAGCCCGGCAGCCACCCCCCCGGCAAGCCACAGATACCCGCGGCCAACCACCCGCCAGGTAGCGACGAGGGCAGTGCCGGCGGCGACACCTGCACCCCACATCACAAAGAGCAGGGAAGGGGTCAGCTCCACGAGCCGCAAGTCACAAGTCTCAAGTCACAAGTCTCAAGTCAGATACCCGTATGAATCGGTTTGAGCCTGCGTCTGAAGTCTTGCGTCTTGCGTCTTGCGTCTTCACTCACTCAGCCAATCCTCGATGCGTTGCGCCACCGCCTCCGGAGTGAACCCCCACTCGGCGGCGATGACCGCATGCGGAGCGGAAGCACCGAAGTGGTCGATGCCGATGCGGAGACCGCCCGATCCCGAGACGGCTCCCCAGCCGAATGTGGTGCCGGCCTCCAGCGTCACAACGGGAAGCGAAGGAGGCAGCACTACCGCCCGATACGAGTCATCCTGCACGGCGAACGCCTCCCAGCTCGGCATCGAAACGATGCGGGCCGAAATTCCACTGGCCTGGAGCACTTGGGCAGCCCGCTCGGCGAGCGGGACCTCCGAGCCGGTGGCGACGATCACCAGATCGGTCCCATCATGTCTGATGTAGGCGCCGCGTCGCACATCGGCGCGTTCGGGTGGAGCGGACGGCGTGGGAAGGCCCTGTCGAGTGAGCACGATCGCGGTCGGCCCATCGGTGCGATTGATGGCGGTCTCCCACGCCACCGTGACTTCGGTTGCGTCCGCGGGGCGCATCACCCACAGGTTGGGCATGGCACGCAGCGACGCAAGGTGCTCGATCGGTTGGTGCGTCGGGCCGTCCTCGCCGAGGAACACCGAGTCGTGGGTCCAGATCCAGATCGACGGCGCCCCCATCAGGGCTGAGAGCCTGACCGCGCCTCGCATGTAGTCGGAGAAGATCAGGAACGTACCGCCGTAGGCGCGGAGCCCGCCGTGCAGGTTGATCCCATTGACGACGGCTCCCATCGCATGTTCCCTGACTCCGAAGCGCAGATTTCGGCCCTCCGGGTGCTTGGCGGAGAAATTCTGAGATCCCTCGATCAGGGTGTTGTTCGATGGCGTCAGGTCACCCGACCCGCCGACGAGACCGGGGAGAGCGGCCGCGATGTCTTGGATCACCGCTCCGGAGACACTCCGCGTCGCCACTGAGCCTTCGAAAACGGGTATGTCGAGCATCAAATTCGCCGGTTCGTGGAAGGCCCCCCATCGCTTCTCCAGCTCGGCGTCTGCAACAAAAGCCGCAGCCCGGCGTGCCTCCCACGCACGATGTGCGGATCGGCCGCGCTCCATTCCGGATTCGAACCAGGCGTACACCTCTTCCGGTATCACGAACGGTGGGAGGTCCCAGCCGTAGGCCTCCCGGACCAGCTTGACCTCGTCGACACCAAGCGGGTTTGAATGGGCAGCTGCGGTGTCCTGTTTGTTCGGTGAGCCGTAGCCGATGTGGGTCCTGGCAATCACCAGCGAAGGGCGGTTCGACTCGTTGGCGCTTGCGATCGCCTGTCGGATCGCCGGCCGATCATGCCCGTCGACGTCGACGGTGTTCCAACCGTACGCCCCAAACCGCGCGGCGACGTCCTCGCTGAAGGCCAGGTCTGTTGGCCCGTCGATCGTGATCTGGTTGTCGTCATAGATGTAGGTGAGCTTGGACAGGTTGAGGTGGCCGGCTAATGAGGCGGCTTCCGAGGCGACTCCCTCCATCAGATCGCCGTCGGAGACGAACGCGTACGTGCGGTGATCCACAAGCTCGGTGCCGAGCTCGGCGCTCAGATGCGCTTCGGCAACAGCCATCCCCACCGCGGTGGCAAACCCCTGCCCGAGCGGTCCGGTGGTCATCTCGATTCCGATGTCGGGCTCGTATTCGGGGTGCCCGGCGGTGCGGGAGCCGAACTGCCGGAAGTTCTCGAGCTCTTCCATCTCCAGCCCGAATCCGCTCAGGTGGAGCAAGGCGTAGAGGAGCATCGAGCCGTGCCCGTTGGAGAGAACAAAGCGGTCGCGATCCGGCCACGAGGGGTCGCCCGGGTCGAGCAGGATCACTTCCGACCACAGCACAGCCGCCAGGTCGGCCATCCCCATCGGCATCCCGGCGTGTCCCGACTCCGCCCGCTGCACCGCGTCGACCGCCAGGATACGAAGGGCGTCAACCGATCGCTGTTCGATATCCAATGTGACCTCCCTGGGCGCGGACAGCGTACCGAGTCGTCGGAGGACAGTTGCAAGACTCAAGACACAAGCAAGACCAGTTGCCCGACTTGAGACCTGCGACTTGAGACCTGCGACTTGCGACTTGCGACTGTCAGTCAACGATGTAGAGGTCGCGGTCCGATTGGTTCATCCGTTCCACGCCATCCTCGGTGACGGCAACGATGTCCTCGATCCGCATCCCCCACTCCCCTGTTCGGTAGATCCCCGGTTCGATCGAGAAAGCCATCCCCTGCTCCAGCTCAACGGTGTTCCCGGCGACCAGGTAGGGGTGCTCGTGGGTGTCGAGGCCGATCCCGTGCCCGGTGCGGTGGATGAACATCTCTCCGTACCCGGCACCGGCGATCACATCGCGTGCGGCCCGGTCCACCGACTGAGCCGTCACCCCCGGCCGCACCGCGTCGATGCCTGCGCGTTGCGCCTCCCTCAACACAGCAAACGCATCCCTGAACCCGGGAGGGGGATCACCGACAACGAACATCCGGCTGGTGTCGGATCCATAGCCTCGCAGCCAGCCCCCGAAGTCGACGACGACAGCATCGCCGGGTTCGATCACACGGTCGGTGGCCTCGTGGTGCGGCGACGCCCCGTTTGGGCCGGATGCAACGATGGCAAACGCGGAAGCCTCATGCCCGGATTCGAGCGTAAGCTGCTCGATGGTCCGAGCCACCTGACGCTCGGTGCGCCCGGAGATCTGCATCTCCGCGATCTGGGCGACAACAGTATCCGTTGCCGCGCCAGCAGCCCTGAGGGCAGCAAGCTCTTCTTCGTCTTTGACGATTCGCAGCTGGGCCATCAGTGGCTCTGCCTCGATGAACCTCGCCGTGGCGAGGCGGTCCTGGAGCGCCAGCACAAAGGTGGCCCAGGTCTGATTGCCGATAGCGATCGTGGAGGCTCCCTCGCCGACGAGTTCGGCGATGATCGCGATCGGGTCCTCCGTCTCCTCCCAGGCACGAGTCTCGACCGGAGACTCAACCCGCGGTGCCTCCAGGGCTGGCACGACCAGAACCGGATCGGCAGTGCCGGCCAGGACGAGGGCGGTGATGCGCTCGTTCTCCATCGCCCGGTAGCCGATGAGATACGGGAGATCCGAGCCGACCGTTACGACGAGGGTGTCGACTCCGTGCTCGCCCATCTGGCGACGGGCTGCCGCGATCCGCTCCGAATTCACCTGGTCTCGGCAAGCGACTCGCGGGCGTGGTAGGACGACCGGACAAGTGGACCGGACTCGACGTGGCCGAGCCCGAGCGCCTCGCCATGGTGGTGGTAGCGCGCAAACTCGTCCGGGTGCACGTAGCGGTGGATCGGTCGATGCCTCGCGGTCGGCCGCAGGTATTGACCGATGGTGACCAGGTCGACACCGACGGCGCGCATGTCGGCGAGGGCGCCGAGCACTTCTTCCTCGGTTTCCCCCATGCCGACGATGAGCCCGGACTTGACGGTGCCTGCCGGGTTCAGCCACTTTGCCCGTGCCAGCAGGGTAAGCGACCTGGCGTAGTTCGCCGCGGTGCGGATGTCTCGCTGTAGGCGCAATACGGTCTCGGTGTTGTGGTTGAGTACCTGTGGCTTCTCCGTGACCACGGTTTCCAATGCGTCGCTATCGCCTTTGAAGTCGGGAATGAGCACCTCGACGTCGCAGTCGGGGAGGAGATCCCGTATGCGGCCGATGGTCTCGGCGAAGATGGCGGCGCCGCCGTCCGGCAGGTCGTCTCGATTCACCGACGTCAACACGGCGTGGCGCAGCCCCATGCGCTGGATGGCCTCTGCGGCCCGCAGTGGCTCCTCGAGGTCGACCGTGCCCGGCTTTCCGGTGTCGACATCGCAGAAGGAGCACGCACGGGTGCATGTGTCTCCGAGCAGCATGAGGGTCGCGGTGCCGGACTCCCAACACTCGTAGATGTTGGGACAGCCCGCCTCCTCGCAGACCGTGTTGAGCTCGAGACCGCGCATCAGTGTCTTCAGGTCGCGGTAGCCGTCAGATGACAGGTTGGCGCGGACGCGCATCCATTCGGGGCGCTTCGGCTCACCAGGTAGTAGCCCCCCAATCAGCAGCGGTGCTTCTCCATGACGGGCCGCGGAGAAAGCGCCTGCGGCCACCATCGCATCGACGTCGTACTCACCGGATCGGTCGGTGGGCCGGAATGCGCCGAGCTGCACCTCTGGCTCGGCGGCGGGGAACGTCTCTGCAGCATGCAGCAGAAGGCTGTTGACGACAGTCTCCATCGGGACATGCGCCCCAAGGAGCTCGGCGATAGATGTCACAGGACGGTCGGCAATCCCGCAGGGGACGATGTTGGAGAAATAAGCGAGGTCGGGGTCGACGTTCAGCGCGAAACCATGTGTGGAGATCCTTCTCACCACTCTGACGCCGATGGCGGCCACCTTGCCACGATCGGTCCACACGCCGGTGAATCCCGGCTCTGCCCAGGCCTCGATGTCCAGCTCGGACAGCGTGGCGATGAGCATCGCCTCGATGCGCCGCAGATGCCCAACCATGTCCCAACCGTTGCTGAGTTTCGGTACTTCGACGATCGGATAGCCGACGAGCTGACCGGGCCCGTGGTAGGTGATGTCACCGCCGCGGTCAACGTGCCGCAGCTCTGCACCGAGGCTGGTCAGATTCTGCTCCAGGATCGAGAGATTGGAGCCGCTGCCGTTCCTGCCGACCGTGTACGTGTGAGGGTGCTCCAGCAGGAGTAGGTAGTCGTCGCCGGTCCTTCCTTCGGTGCGGCCCTCCCAGATGGCGCGCTGCAGATCCCAAGCCTCGTCGTAGTCGACGCGCCCAAGCCACCGGACGCGTAAACGCGGGTTCATCGCAGTTCCTGGTCCCAATCCCACGACTGGAGGTTCTCCTTGATACGGGCAAGGAACAGCACGGCGGTCGACCCGTCGAACGCTCGATGGTCCCAGCTCAGCCCGAGATACCCGATGTGACGAATGGCGACCGTGTCGGTGCCGTCCGGCAACGTGACCACGGTCGGCCGCTTCACCACCGTATCGGTGGAGAGGATGGCGACATTCGGCTGGTTGATGATTGGGGCGCTCATGTACGAGCCGAACGGCCCAGGGTTGGTGATCGTGAAGGTACTTGTCGCCAGGTCGTCGGGCTTCAAATGGTTGTCCCTAGCACGTTCGGCCACCCCGCGGATCTCCCTAGCAAGCCCGGTGAGGCTGTGGCTATCGGCATCCTTCATCGTCAACACAATGAGGCCGCCCTGGTTGAGATCGACGGCGATCCCGAGGGCGACACCCTGATGGAACTCGGCGGTTCCAGCTTCGGTGTCGAGCGAGCTGTTGACGACCGGAAATGCGCCGAGCGCATCAATAGTGGCTCGTGAGATGAACGGCATGTAGGTGAGCGAGAAACCTTCGCTCTCCTTGAATCCAGGACCGTGTTGGCTCCGCGCCCTGGCGACCGACTCGAAGTCGACCTCGACCGACGTCCACACGTGCGCCGATGTCCGCTTCGACTCCACCATGCGCTCCGCGGTGATGACTCGGATCTTGCTGAGCTCTACGTCACCTTCGTCGGGTTCCTCCGCAGGCTGGGTCTCGACGGCGACAACGGGCTCGGGTTCCTCGACGATAACCGTCGTAGCTTGGCCGTCCTCCGCTACGGCGGGAACCGGCGCCTCAGCCGCAGCCTCACCGGCGGCGACAACCGCCTCCACGTCCTTACGAGTAATCCGTCCACCCGAGCCGGTACCGACGATCTGATCGAGATCGACCCCGCCCTCGGCGGCAAGCTTGCGTACTACCGGAGACAGGACTCCGCGCCGGGAGTCATCTCCGGCGTCGGCCACTGGTGACACTGCGGCGGCTGTTGCCACGGCTGCGGCGGCCGGTAGCGCGGTGTCACCATCGGTCGGGGGCTCGGGCGACGGGCGCTCGGTCCCGGTCGGTCCCTGCTGTGACCAGACCGCAGCGCCACCGCTCGGGACCTCGGCGGCAACGGGTTGCTCATCGGCGGGTTCCGCCGATCCACCGGCGGCGTCGGCGGCGTCGGCGATGACCGCAATCTCGGTCCCCACTGTCACCGTCTCGCCTTCCTCAACCAGAATCTTCTCGATGACCCCGGAAGCCGGCGACGGCATCTCGGTGTCAACCTTGTCGGTCGAGATCTCGACCAGCACCTCGTCCTCGGCGATGGTGTCTCCCACCTGCTTCGCCCAAGAGAGGATGGTGCCCTCGGTGACCGTCTCACCGAGTTGGGGCATGGTGATCGTTACAGCCATCGGTAGTCGTCTCCTTCGTGTGTCAATGCAGTGGACGTCCGGCCAACGCCAACAGGGTCTCCCCGATCGCTTCTGAAACGGTCGGGTGTGCATGGATGTACGCGGCCGCCTCGGCGGGCATGGCCTCCCATCCAACGACATACATCAGTTCATGGATCATCTCACCGGCCACCGGATCGACAACAGTGGCTCCCAGCACGGGACCATGCTTCTCGGCAACGATCTTGACCGTACCGCCGGTCTCGTCGTGGATGATGGCGCGACCAAGGCCTCGCAGCCCATGGTCGGTCGTTTCCACCTCGTATCCCAGCTCGATCGCCTCCGCCTCCGTGAGCCCGACCGATGCGACCTCGGGGTGTGAGTACACGATCATCGGAATCGCCCGGTAATTGATGGCATCGGTGGCTCCGGTGGCGATATGAGTTATCGCAGCGATGCCCTCGGCGAAGCCGACATGAGCTAGTTGCGGCGTGTCGTGCACGATGTCGCCGACGGCGTAGATGCGGGGGCTCGACGTCTGCATCGTTGTCCTATCGACGGAGATGAACCCACCGTCGAGCTCGACGGCGGCGGTTTCCAGGCCGACATCAGATGTGACCGGGCTGCGGCCAACGGCAACAAGGACAACGTCGACCTCGACTCCTCCGTCGCCGAAGGGCACGGTTACCGTGGGACCTGAGATTTCTGCGGCTCCGACGGCGGTGGCCGTGTGGATGCTTACTCCCTTGCGTTTCAGCTCCCTGGTCAACGCCTTGGCCGCTTCAGGCTCCATGCCGGGGAGTATCTGGTCTTCCATCTCGAAGAGATGCACCTCGGTGCCGACGTCGGCCAGGAACGAGGCGAACTCGACGCCGATAGCACCGGCGCCGATGATTGCGACGCGACGCGGCTGGTCCACCCAGTCAAGCGCCTCGTCGCTGGTGACGATCCGCTCCCCGTCGATGGCATACCCTGGGATCGATCCAGGCACTGATCCGGTGGCAATGATGATGTTGCTGGCCTCAACGACGCTGGTGGTGCCATCCGGCGCAGTGACCTCGACCTGCCCGTTGGCAATGCGGCCGTAACCGTCGATGATGTCGGTTCCGCGGGCCGTCATCAGCCCGGTCAGTCCCTTCACCAAGCGATCGACGATGTCGTTCTTTCTTCGCAACGCCGCTTGCCAATCGAGCTTTGGGTCACCGGCGACAACCCCGAACGTTTCGGCATTGGCGACAGTCTGGAAGATCTCTGCGGTCTCGAGCCAGGTCTTTGCCGGGATGCAGCCGCGCACCAGGCAGGTTCCGCCAACCGTGTCTTTTTCGATCAGAGCAACCGACAGCCCGAAGTTGTGCGCATAGAGGGCTGCCGCATACCCTCCTGGGCCCCCACCGATAATGACGACGTCGTGCAACCGACCTCCAAGAAGCGACATCGCCAGAATAGCCGAGCGCGAATTGCTGACTCCCCGGCCCTACGATGCCATCACCGTGCAGACCCGCTATCTGATTCTGGCATCGCTGGCGACGGGACTCGCCATTCTCGCCGCCGCCGCCATCTGGTTCTCAGGGATTTAGGACCGGAACCGGTAACTGGCAACTGACAACTGACAACTGACAACTGACAACTGACAACTGACAACTGACAACTGGCAACTGGCAAACTTATATCCCCAACAGCTCGGCTGCGTTGTCGTGCAGCACTTGGCGCTGCAGGTCCTCATCGACCGCCATCCATCCGGCCAGTTGCTCATCCAGGTCGGCTAGAGCCCACCCACTGCCGAACAAACACCTGTCGGGGTCGAGGGGCGCGAGTGCGTCATCGAACAACGCGGTGTATTCGGCAGCGGACGCTCCGATCAGGCTGAGCCACACGTTCGGCTTATGGGAGGCAACCGCTAGCGCCTCCTCGCGCCACAGAGATCCGTTGTGTGCCAATACGATTCGCAGGTCGGGGTACAAGGAAGCGACGACATCGACCCACCGGGGATCGCCGTGTGCCAGACGAAGCCCACCACCTCCTGGCAAGCCGCGCCCGAGCCGGGTCACTCCGGTGTGGAACAGCACGATCAAGCCGTGATCAGATGCGTTGCCCCACAACGCGAACGTTGACCGATCGGCGGGATCGAACGCCTGCGCCACGGGGTCGAAGGCCAGCCCGGCAAGCCCGTTGCGCGCCGCGACGTGGATGCCGGCGACGGCTTTGGCTCCGCGAGCAGGGTCTACAGAACCGAACCCGACAAACACTTCCGGGTGGGCTGCGACGATTGCGGCGACATCGTCGCTCGAGAATGGCCGGTAGCGGGTGGTTGACTCGGTGTCCAGGCCGAGGATGACTGCCGTGCCCTCGCGCTCCCGATAGTGGTCGGCCACGTCATCGATGCCGAGCGCATCGAGCCCGACGTCGAACGGCGCCACTGGCCCATCGATGAATTCCTTTATCGGCGGATGAACGTGGAAGTCGATGAATGGCTTCAAGACTTGCGGAACCCCCGGTTCCTTGCCTCGGCAACGGTATCCGGGCTGAACGATTGGAGCCCCTTGGTCGCCACCAGGTCATCGGACGCCACACGCGATTCGAGGCGCTCGAACTCGTCGGCCTCGTCGCAATCGAACAGCGCCATATCGTCGCGCGTTCCAATAAAGCGATGCTCGGCGAATGCGGGGAGTCGTGGCATCGATGCGACCATAGCCCCTGCTCACTCCTCATCGACCGGGTCTCCGACGGCACCGAGCGCGAACAGGTACTCGGCCTGGAGGTCCAGCACCTCAAAGATCACCTCCGGCTCGTAGGCGTAGCCTTGGGCATACGACTTCTCCTGCGCGTAGGCGGCTGCATCCAGTCCGCCCACCACCGCCTCCCCGTCCCGTTGGTCCGGGCGTTGCAGATACTGCATCTCCCACTCGAGAATCCGGCGCACGTCTCGGCGCCTGACGGGTTCCTTGGTGTCGTCGCCCAGCCCAGCCCAGATGAAGTCGAGCGCCTCCTCTATTCCATAGACGATGGCCACCTCGTTGGAACGGCGCTCCTGGAGCATCAGACCGACGCCGAAGATGGCGAGCACGACGACCAGGGTGAGCATGAGAAGTACCGGAGCCACGACGAAAGCGTACCGCTGGTCGTAGATGGTGGTAGTCCGGCTGCGAGACCGTGTACCTTCAGAAGTGGGAACCCAACAGGGCGATCGCGGCGTCAGATCATTGTTCAGGAGGCTCCGCCAGGTTGGGTGCGATCAGGTCTCGTCGGCGAGACCTATCGCGGAGCCGGGGCCCGAGCGGCTCGCCGCGAAGCGGCAAGAGCGGGAAAATGGCTCCGCTTCTGCCGAGACGACCGGTACCTATCGGTGCTCGTTAGAAGGAGTTACGAAAGTGAAACGGCTCTTGAGTGCTGGCGCGTTAGCACTGGGACTTCTGCTCTCAGCGACTGCTTGCAGCGGCACCGATCCCGAACCAGACCGGGACACATCCGACACGGTGCAAGCCGGGGATGACGTTGCCGGACAGGATCTGGTGTCTGGGGTCGGGCCGGGCATCTCGGTGACCGAGGCGCTCGATTCCACGCTCGCCGGGCCGTTGCTGGTGAACGGCTTCATCGTCACTACCCCCGATGGCCTCGTCTACCTGGCCGAACTGTTGGCCGAGTCATTTCCACCGCAGCCCGGTGGCGACAAACTGATCGTCGAAGGACTCGACCTCGATGCGTTCGCCGGGCTCACCTCGGCACAGGGCATCACCTGGTCCGAACAGAACGTGCAGGTCTTGGGGATTGTCGCCGCCGGAATCCTCACGGTCTCTGCCACCGCCAGCGGTTGATACCTAGAGCGCGCTCCGATAGGTGACCCGGCGATCAGACGAAGCCGGGTCTCCTGTCGTCCGCCGACATCGCCCAGGACATCTAATCTCGTGCTCGTCGATGATCAGAGTTCGAACCCCCAGTCGCTACACACGTCTTACGCATATCGTGGTCGACGGTGATGTGGCCCTGCCATGCCGATGAAGGAGAAATGGCTGATGCTTAAGTCGAGTGACCAACGATGAGTGACAAGGCCACTTCCGGGGAGAAGCCGTTTCCGAAGGGCCAGGCGCCGTCTCCATGGCCAAAGCGGCTCGCGATCGCGGCAGGCATCGGCATCGTTCTCGCACTCGTTGCCGCGGTCGTGTTCTCCACGACGCCCCTTCGCGGGGTCCCGGAAGGCACAGAGACCGTGACCGTTGGCGCTCCCCTCCATGTCGAAGGCGACATACACGAAGAGGGTGAGGTACCTGCCGGTGGATCGCACTCTCCGATCTGGCAGAACTGCGGCTTCTACGACACCCCGATCCGGTCCGAGAACGCGGTCCATTCGCTCGAGCACGCCGCGGTGTGGATCACCTACGACCCGGACCTCGCCCCAGATGACATCGATCGGCTCCGCGGTTTCAGCCGCTCGCTGGACAAGGTGCTGATCAGCCCAGTCCCCGGCCAGAGCGCTCCCATCATCGTCACCGCTTGGGGCAGCCAGCTGTCGCTTGACGATGCGAGCGATACGCGCCTCGAACAGTTCGTCAATGAGTTCGAAGGCAGCCCAGGGGCTCCGGAACCGGGCGCACGGTGCTCAGGGGGTGTCGGAGAACCCATCGGGTAGGCCTTACGCGCCACGCCGGCAGCAGCCGACGCCACCTGGCCGAATGCTACCTTTCCGCCACCATGTCGTTCGAGACCATTCGCCTCTTCTTCGCCCTCCTGGCCATCTTTGGCCAACGCGGTGACGATCGGCATCGTCGCGATCGGTTTCGCCGGGCTCAACCAAGGCAGGTGCCGAGCTGCGGCAAAAGGTGTTCTCGGCCTTTGCCGGGCTCGAGCTGTGGATGGCCTTCGCGGTCGCGGCAACGGCGACACTCGGGAGTCTCTACCTGTCCGAGATCGTTCATCTCATCCCCTGCACCTACTGCTGGTATCAGCGCATCGCCATGTATCCACTGGCGGTGATCCTCTTCATCGCGGCCCTGCGGCAGGATCACGGAATCCGGATCTATGCAGCCGCCCTGGCCGGGATCGGCGCCATCATCGCGGCCTACCACAGGCTGATCCAGGCGTATCCCGATCTCGATGGAGGCTCCTCCTGCTCGGCGACCGTGCCCTGCTCCGCCGCCTACCTGGAGATCTTCGGGTTCATCACCATCCCGTACATGGCACTGAGCGGGTTCCTGCTCATTCTCGCCCTCCTGTGGCTGGATCGCTTCAATAACGCAAAACAGCCAGCATCATTAGCCGAGTCGGAGGGTTAACACAGCGTGAGCCAGAACCGGAAAACCTCGAACACGGTCATCATCGCCGGTGTCGCCGGCGCCATCGTCGTGGCGCTGCTCATCGCTGCCGTCATCCTGGGTGGGAATCTCGGCGAGGCTGGTAACGACAGCCCGATCACCGCCGAGCAAGGCACGCCTGAGGTCTCCGGGTCGCTCCCGCCGATGCCGCAACAAGGCGGCGTCGACCAGTCGGCCACGGGCGCTGCTACCCCGACCGTCACCGGTGAGGACTTCGACAACAGCGCAGTCGCTATCGAGAGCGACGGTCGGCCGAAGGCCATCGTGTTCCTCGCCCACTGGTGCCCCAACTGCCAGGCCGAGGTGCCGTCGGTGCAAGCCTGGCTCGATGCAACCGGAGGCGTCGACGGTGTCGACATATACTCGATTGCTACCGCCATCGACCCCGCCCGCACCAACTATCCCCCGTCGGATTGGCTCGATGGGGAGCGCTGGACCGTTCCCGTGATCCGCGACGATCAGGACAGCTCGGTGCTCAGGGCATACGGAAACGGCCGGTTCCCGTTCTGGGTGTTCGCGAACTCCGACGGCACGGTGGCGCTGCGGGTGGCAGGCGAGATCCCCATCGCCGACCTCGAGCGGATCCTGCGAAGCCTGCCCTAGGCCAGAGTCCTGAGGCTTGAGTCGAGAGTGTTGAGGGGCGCGTCCTGCTCCCAACCGGGAACTGGGAACTGGGAGTTAGGCTCCCGCTCCATGGAACTGGGACTTTTCACCGAGCCGCAGGTTGGCGGCTCATACCAGCGTTTGCTCCACCTCGCCCGCTGGTCTGATGAACAGGGCCTCGAAGCCTTCGCACGCTCCGATCACTACCTCAACGGATCCGAGTCGGCGAACGCCACCGATGCCCTCACCTCGATCGCAGGGCTGGCGCGCGAAACCGAGAGGATCGAGCTCGTGGTGATGGTGTCGCCGCTGACGTTCCGCCATCCCGGGGTGCTCGCCAAGACCGCCGCCACCATCGATGAGATGTCCGACGGACGCTTCACCCTTGGTGTCGGCACCGGCTGGATGGAGGACGAACACGAGGCGTTTGGGATCGAGCTCCACTCGATGAGGGAGCGGTTTTCCCGCCTCTTCGAGACGCTCAGCTATTTGCGGGCCGCCTTTGCGGGGAGCGAAGGGTTCAGCGGTCGTCACTACAACCTGGCCGCCGGGACCGACGTGCTCCCCAGACCGACCCGGATCCCAATCGTCATCGGCGGCTCTGGGATGAAGAAGACACCCACCATGGCCGGCCGCTTCGCCGACGAGTACAACATGTTTGTCACCGACCCGGACACCCTGGAACGCCGGCTCGAGGTGATGCGCCGGGCCGCCGTCGAAGCCGACCGGGACCCGGATGCCATCAAGATCAGCACCAACGGCCCGGCGGTCATTGCCGACACCGAGCGGGAGTACCGCGACCTGCTGGCCGAGCGCGGGGCAAAACGCGACCTGTCCGCCGACGAATACGAGGCCTTTCTTGGCGAGCGAAACATTCCCCGCGGCACGTTAGAGACGGCCGGTGAGGCGATCGCCGCCTACGCCGCGCTCGGCGTTTCTCGCTTCTATCTCCACGAGGACAAGGCGCTCGACGAGATCGACACCGACCGGCTGGGGCCGCTGTTCAGCGCACTACGCGGATAGGGGAAAACCTGGCTGGTACGGGTTCTGACCCCTCTAACCTCAGTGCCATGACCGATCTCCTCGTCGTCGACGATCTGCATGCCGGCGTCGAAGGCACCGAGATCCTCAAGGGCATCAACCTCACCGTCGCCCCCGGGGAGACCCACGCCATCATGGGTCCGAACGGTTCAGGAAAGTCGACGCTGGCCAACGTGCTGCTCGGCCACCCCGGGTACCTGGTCACCTCGGGCACCGTCACCTACAAGGGCGAGGACATCACCAAGCTGACCCCGGAGAAACGCGGTCAGGCCGGTATGTTCCTCGGCTTCCAATACCCGCAGGAGATCCCAGGGGTCTCGGTGGTGAACTTTCTGCGCACTGCCCTGTCCAACCGCACGGGTACCGACCTCACCGTGCTCGAGCTCAGGCTCAAGGTCATGGATGCACTCAAGGATCTGGAGATGGACCCGGCGTTCGCCGACCGCTACCTCAACGAGGGCTTTTCGGGTGGGGAGCGCAAGCGCAACGAGATCCTGCAGATGGCCGTGCTCGAACCCGATCTGGCGATCCTCGACGAGACCGACTCGGGGCTCGACATCGATGCGTTGAAGATCGTTGCCGAGGGCGTTGACCGGCTCCGCAACGACGAGCGCGGGATCGTGATCATCACCCACTACCAACGAATGCTCGACTACATCACCCCCGACATCGTTCACGTGATGCTGGACGGTCGTATCATCGAAACCGGTGGTGCCGCGCTCGCCGACGCCATCGAGCAAACCGGGTACGACCAATATCGTTCGGAGGCAGCTGCCACATGACCGACCTGACCCACCTGCGAGACGATTTCCCCATTCTCAGCCGTGAGGTGAACGGGCACCCCCTCGTGTATCTCGACTCGGCAGCCACCACTCAGAAGCCGGTGCAGGTGCTCGATACCGTCGATCACTACTACCGGACAATGAACGCCAACGTGCACCGGGGTGCCCATGCACTTTCCGTCGAGGCCACCGATGCCTACGAGGGAGCCAGGGCCAGGGTTGCGTCGTTCATCAATGCCGGTTCTCCAAACGAGGTCGTGTTCACCCGCGGGACGACCTCGGCCTTGAACACTATCGCTTACGGGTATGGGCTGAACGTCTTGAAGCCGGGGGACAAGGTGCTGCTCACCATCATGGAGCACCACTCCAACATCGTCCCCTGGCAGCTGGTAGCCCGCCACACCGGCGTCGAGCTCGTCTATCTGGATCTCACCGAGGATTACGAGGTGGATCTCAGCCAGCTTGACCGCGTACTCGACGATGCGGTGAAAATCATCACGGTTCGGGCATGTCAAACGTCACCGGCACCCTTGGGCCGGTGGAGCAGCTTGTTGCCGCAGCCAAGAGCGTCGGTGCCATCGTGGTGGTCGACGGCGCTCAGCTCGTGCCGCATTACCCAACAGACGTGGAGGCGCTCGGTGCCGATTTCCTGGTGTTCTCCGGGCACAAGATGCTGGGCCCGACGGGAATCGGGGCGATGTGGGGCAAGGCGGAGCGTCTCGAGGAGCTGGAACCCACCGAGGGTGGCGGGGAGATGATCTCCGACGTGCAGCTCTACGAATCACGATGGGCTCCCGTCCCCCAAAAATTCGAAGCCGGTACACCCCCGATCGCCCAGGCCATCGGCCTCGGAGCTGCGGTCGACTATCTGGAGAAGATTGGGATGGCCGCAGTACGCGAGCACGAGGTGGATATCACAGGGTATGCCCTGGAGCGCCTTGCCGATGTGCCAGACCTCACCGTGTATGGACCGAGCGACCCGAGCCGGCGCGGCGGCGCGGTCAGCTTCGAGCTGGCCGACATTCACGCCCACGACGTGGCGACCATCCTCGACCAGTACGGCATCGCGGTGCGGGCAGGCCACCACTGCGCCAAGCCGCTGATGCGCCACCTCGAGGTGGCAGCAACCGCACGGGCGTCTTTCTACGTGTACAACACCCACGATGACGTTGACCGCCTCGTCGATGCCCTGATGGAGGCACGGAAGGTCTTCGGACTCGACGCCTGAGAGGCTCCGCAATAAGGCGCGATCAGATCTGGGTCGGCGAAGACCACTTTTGCGGAGCCGTGGCCCAAGCGGCCCGTAGCCAAGAGCGGAAAAACAGAGGCTCCGCAATAAGGCGCGATCAGATCTGGGTCGGCGAAGACCACTTTTGCGGAGCCGTGGCCCAAGCGGCCCGCCGCGAAGCGGCAAGAGCGGAAAAAGGGCTCCACCTCAGTCGAGAGACGACCAGCTATATATCGGTGCACGTTCTCAGCAGCGCCTCTGCAACGGTATCGTTCGCTCATGGCAGACCTGAAAGAGCTGTACCGCCAGGTGATTCTCGATCACTATCGGAATCCCAGGCGTCGCGGCAAGCTGAGCGGTCCACACGTCCACGCCGAGGGCCTGAATCCGTCATGTGGTGATGAGTTCTTTCTCGACCTCAGGGTTGAGGACGGAACGATCACCGATGCCGCCATCGAGGGGCAGGGGTGCTCGATCTCCCAGGCCTCGGGCTCGATGATGATGGACGCCATCGTGGGCAAGACCATCGACGAGGTCCGCGGGGTGTCCGGTCAATTCAAGCTGATGATGGGGATCGACGAGGGGGAGGATCCCCTCGACCATGATCGACCGGGGGCAGTGCTCGGCGACTTGGAGGCGCTCCAGGGTGTCCGGAAGTTCCCGGTGCGCATCAAGTGCGCCGATCTCCCCTGGACCACCCTCACCGAGGCCCTGGAAGAGGCGGATGTATAGATGGAGTACTCGAGCACCACAGCACTCATCGTCGTCGACGTGCAGAACGACTTCACCGACCCCGAAGGATCGCTGTATGTCACCGGCGGCGAGGAGACGCTTCCGTTCATCAACGCCCAAATCGCAGCGGCTCGGGATGCCGGAGCGACCATCATTCGCACCCAGGACTGGCACCCCGAGCACACGCCGCATTTCGCCGAGGACGGTGGCATCTGGCCCGTGCACTGCGTCCATGACACCTGGGGTGCAGAGTTCCACCCAAATCTCGTCGCCGACGGGCCCGTGGTGCAGGTCGGCGTCGCCGGCGAGGACGGGTACTCCGGGTTCACCGGACGCAATCTCGAGACCGGCAAGGAGTCTTCCACCGGGCTCGAGCAGCTGCTGCGCGACCAGGGAATCACCAGTGTCGCCGTCGTCGGTGTTGCCACCGACTACTGCGTGCTCGATACGGCGGTCGATGCGGTACGGCTTGGCTTCGAGGCGACGTTGCTTGCCGACGGCACCCGTCCCGTCAATGCCGAGCCTGGCGACGGGGCACGAGCGATCGCCGAGATGGTCGCCTGCGGGGTCGGGATCGAGTAGGACAGGTCAGTTTGCCGTAGCTCATCGGCAGACCAACCGATATGCTGACGAGCTGGTGCAACAGCCTGGGTACATCTCCGGAAGACAGCCCAGGGACAGGTGACGACCATGGTTCGAACCGACCTCATCGCAACGGCGCGAGAAGCGATCGAACGCAATGAATGGACTGAAGCGTACGAGCTCCTCGAGAACGCAGCCGCGACCGTAGGGCTCGATCCGGAAGGATTCGAAGACCTGGCACGGTGTGCTTGGTGGTCGGGGCTTCCCGATGAGTGCATCGATGCTCGTGAGCGGGCCTATGCCGGCTACCTCAAATCCGACCAGCCCAGAAGAGCCGCGTTGCTCGCGCTGGACCTGGCGGAAGGTCACATCCACAACAAGGCCATCGCTGTTGGCCGTGGTTGGGTCAAGCGCGCCGAACGCCTACTCGAGTTGGAGCCGGAATCGGTCGAGCACGGCTACCTGGCCCGCGCCCAGGCGGTGATTGCGTTTGAGTTAGACGAGGATCCCGATACAGGACTGGAGCTCGCCAACCGCGCCTACGAGCTTGGGACCAAGTTCGCGGATCCGGACCTACAAGCGATCGCTCTTCACGACGAAGGCCGTATCACGGTCGCCCTTGGCGACGTCGAGGAGGGCATGGTCCTGATGGATGAGGCGATGGTGGCAGCCGTTGGGGGAGAGCTCGGTGCGTTGTACACAGGAAAGATCTATTGCAACATGATCGACATCTGTGAACAGCTTGCCGACTACCGGCGAGCCGGGGACTGGAGTGACGCGGCCCGGCGCTGGTGCGAGCGGGCTGGGCACAGCTCGGGCTTCCCCGGGGTGTGCCGCATCCACCGAGCAGAGATCATGCGCCTGCGAGGCGATTGGCAGGCGGCGGAGAAGGAAGCACTGAGGGCCGCGGACGAGCTCGGGAACTTCGTTGATTTCTCCGGAGAAGCCTTCTACGAAATCGGAGAGATACGGCTCCATATGGGTGATTACCAGGGAGCCGAGGAGGCATTCCGCCAAGCTCACGGGTTGGGTAGGGATCCCCAACCGGGCATGGCCGAACTTCGTTTGGCACAAGGAAACCCCACGGGGGCGTGGACGCTCATCAGCCAGAGTCTCGCCGATGCCACCGCTCCACTGAAGCGGGCGCGATTATTGCCAGCGGTGATCACGGTTGCGCTCGCCCTGGACGATTTCGACTCGGCGCGCGACGCAGTGAAGGACCTCTCGTCCATCGCCGACGAGTATGGGTCACCTGTCCTGCTGGCCCATGCCAATCACGGCCAGGGGGCCGTCCTCCTCGCCAAGGGGAACTTTGCGGAGGCTATTGGGCATCTGCGGATGGCGACCGAATCATGGCGCGAGAACGACCTTCCGTACCTTGCGGCGAAATCCCGCATGGTTCTGGCCGAGGCCTACCGGCGCCAAGGGTCGGTGGACTCGGCCGAGCTCGAGTTTGATGCGGCTCGGGTCGCCTTCCAGGAGCTCGGTGCGATGGCAGATGTGCAAGCTGCGATACAGGCCTCGAAATCGCCGGCGCATGACACTGCCACGGGCGATCGCACTACGGCCGCGCTCATGTTCACGGACATCGTTGATTCAACCCCACTGATCGGCGTGATCGGGGATGAGGCCTGGGAACAGCTTCTGCGATGGCACGATCGCACGTTCCGATCGTTGTTTGCCAGCCACGGCGGACGCGAAGTGGAGAGCACCGGAGACGGCTTTTTCGTGGCATTCCACCGACCCCAGTCGGCGGTCGACTGTGCCATTGATATCCAGCGGACGTTGTCCAAGCAACGAGAAGACCATGGCTTTGCGCCGGAGGTCCGTATCGGGCTGCATGTAGGTGAAGTGACCGAGACGCCAACGACCCTCGCCGGTGGGGAGGTCCACAAGGCCGCTCGGATCGGCAGTCACGCCGCCGGGGGCGAGATCCTGGCGAGCGCCGAACTGGCTGGTTTGGTCCGTGATGTGGTGGGCGATCCGCGCTCGATCGAGCTGAAGGGATTCGCCGCTAGGGCCGACGTCGTCAACGTGGCGTGGAAGTAGTAGGGCGACACGCTCCTAGCCGGGCGCATTAGGTTGAGTGCGTGACCGGATCCTCCTTCGCCTCCACGTACGCCAAATCGCTTGAACAGCCAGAGCAGTTCTGGGCGGAAGCTGCCCGTGACATCGACTGGACCAGGCCCTGGGACACCGTGCTGGACCTCGACTCCACGCCGGCAGCACGGTGGTTCGTTGGTGGTGAGCTGAACACGTGTTACAACGCCCTCGATCGTCACGCAGACGGCGGGCGCGCCGAACAACCGGCCCTGATCTACGACAGTGCCGTCACAAGAACAACCCAGACGTTTACCTACCGAGAACTGCGCGATCAGGTTGCCCGTTTTGCCGGGGTGCTGAGTCGCCAGGGGGTAGAGCGCGGGGACCGGGTCGTCATCTACATGCCGATGATCCCGCAGGCGGCGATCGCGATGCTGGCGTGCGCACGGCTCGGAGCGGTCCATTCGGTGGTATTCGGCGGCTTTGCCTCGCGAGAGCTCGCTATCCGCATCGACGATTGCAAACCAAAGCTGATCGTCTCCGCGTCGTGTGGCATCGAGGTCGACCGTGTGATCGAGTACAAGCCGCTTCTCGACAGTGCGATTGAGATCGCGGCTCACAAGCCCGAGCATTGCATCATCTACCAGCGTGAGATGGTCGCCGCCGAAATGCAGCCCGGTCGCGATCTCGACTGGGAGGAGGAGCTTGCGACCGCAACCCCGCATGACTGCGTGCCGGTGGCCGCAACCGACCCGCTCTACATCCTGTACACCTCGGGCACGACCGGCGAGCCGAAAGGCATTATCCGCGACAACGGAGGCCACGCCGTTGCGCTGAAGTGGACGATGCAGAACATCTACGACGTGAGCCCAGGCGAGGTCTACTGGGCGGCGTCCGACGTTGGCTGGGTCGTCGGCCATTCCTATATCGTGTACGGGCCGCTGCTCCACGGCTGCACGACGGTGCTCTACGAGGGCAAACCCGTCGGGACGCCTGACGCCGGTGCGTTCTGGCGGGTGATCGCCGACCACGGAGTCGTCAGCATGTTCACCGCTCCAACCGCCATCCGAGCGATCCGCCAGCAAGACCCGGACGGGGAGCTCATCGCCAGCTACGACCTCAGCGAGTTCCGCTCTCTGTTCTTGGCCGGCGAACGGGTTGATCCGGACACCCTCGACTGGGCGGAGGAGCAGCTTGGCGTGCCGGTGATCGATCATTGGTGGCAGACGGAGACGGGATGGGCGATTGCCGCTACCTGTCTCGGCATCGAGGTGTTGCCCGTGGTCCCCGGATCGTCAGGGCGCCCCGCTCCCGGGTGGGATCTGGCGGTGGTTGGACCCGACGGAAGCGAGCTCGCTCCGGGTGAGATCGGCGCTCTCTGCGCCAGGCTGCCGATGCCGCCATCGGCGCTTCCCACTCTGTGGAATGCCGAGGAGCGGTTCGTCAACACTTACCTATCGACGTACCCGGGGTTCTACGAGACAGCCGACGCCGGCTACATCGATGCAGACGGCTACGTCTACGTCATGGCCAGGACCGATGACATCATCAATGTGGCCGGCCATCGCCTCTCTACCGGTGCGCTCGAAGAGGTCGTCATGTCCCATCCCGATGTCGCCGAGTGCGCCGTAGTCGGCGTCGCCGACTCGTTGAAGGGCCAGCAGCCCGTGGGATTCCTCGTACTCAAGGTTGGAGCCGACCGCGACATCGACGAGGTCGTCACGGATGTGGTGGCTGCGGTGCGCCAACAGATCGGTCCGGTAGCGTCGTTCAAATCGGCGGTCGTTGTCGACCGCTTACCGAAGACGAGATCCGGCAAGATCCTCCGCGGCACGATCGCCAGCATCGCCGACGACGAGCCCTGGAAGATGCCGGCGACCGTAGACGACCCCGCCATCTTCGACGAGATCACGTCGGCCCTGGCCACCATCGGATATCCACGATGAGCCAGGAGGCCAGGGCTGGAGCACAACCCGCTCCGAGCGTGCCGTTCCAGAACTCCGTCGGAGCGACATCGCCCATAATCGCCTGACTAGATCGGTCCTCCCTGCAACGGAGCAACAGCGCTCGGCGTGTCAGCCGATGCCGGCTACAAAGGACGCGATCGCGTCGGCGACCTGCTCCGGTGCCTGGGCTTGCGGGTAATGCCCCGCTCCATCGACGAGCCTCATTTCGCCTCCGAGCATCTCGGTGAGGCTACGCGCCTCGGCTTCGGGGTCGGGGAAGTCGGGGTCGGCCGTCCCCATGATGATGAGAACCGGGCACTCGACACGCTCGAGGCGCGATTCGCTTTCGGCGTGGGAATTGAATGCCAGGCTGTGGAATGCCTTGTATCGGCCTGGTTCGGAGAGGTTCGCCTTGAGCTGGCCGACGTAGTCGTCGTGGTCGGGCGGCTTGTCACCCGGGTACATCTGCTTGCGGTAGTACGAAACCCAAGCCCCTTTTCCCCAGGGCGGGGACAGCGTCATCCGGAACAAGACCTTCTTCCAGGCCGGCGATGGGATATCCCTGGCGAAGGGGCCTATGAGCACCAAGCCGGCGACCGCAGGCGGGTCCTCGACGGCGGCGATAACTGCCGAGGACGCCGTGAGTGAGTTCCCGACGAGCACTGCGGGCCCGGCGGCCAGATGATGCGCCAGCGCCAGTATGTCGGCGCCGATCGCCGCATCCGAGTAGTCGGGCCAATCCACAGACGACTCACCCATTCCCCGCAAGTCCATGGTGACGAGTCGCAGCCCGCGCTTAGTAGCTTCGGGGATGAAGTGGCGGTACACCTGCCGCAGATCGCCCATGCCGGGCGCGGCAATCACCAAGGTGCCGGCGCCTCCCGCGTCGTCGTAGCCGATGGTGCCTTCGGGTCGTCGGAGAGTCTCGCTCACGGTGGCATTGCAGCAGATTCCCGCGCCGACGACAAGATCGGGAAGTCCACGCATCCTCCTTCGGAGCCTGCGTGGAGACCAGAGTCCGGAGTCAAGAGTCCGGAGTCCGGAGACCAGAGTCTGGGGTCCAGAGTCCGGAGTCCAGAGGAACCGACCTCGGGCTTTCGACTCTCGACTCTCGACTCCTTCATAAACCGTTCGACCCTGGGAGAATCTCGGTATGAACGGCATCGTCTTCGACTTGTTTCACACCCTGGTCGACCCAGAGGACTTTCGCCCACGCGACGCTTGGCGATTGAGGCTCGTTGCGGAGGCTCTCGACGCCAACGGCCGCGATCTCATCATGTTCTGGAAGGACACCTACATCGAGCGGACAACCAGCCCGGTTTCGGGTACCGATCTCATCCTGCGCTACGCCGCCGCCAACGAGATCACAGTCTCCGACGCACAACAGGCCGAGATCACAGCTCATCTCGGCGACTACCAGGACGTCGCCCTCGAACAACCTCGAGCCGACGTGACAGATGCGGTCGCAGCACTTGCCACCAGATTCCCGCTCGCCGTCCTCAGCAATTGCTACCTGGAGGAAGTGACGGCGTGGTCGCGGTCACCGCTGGCCCGCCACTTCACCGGCGCCGCGTTTTCCTTTGCGATCGGATCCAGGAAGCCGGACCCGCTCGCCTACCTGGCGGCTACCACACTCCTCGATCTCGAGCCAAGCGACTGCGTCTTTGTCGGGAATGGCGGCAGCGACGAGCTCCGCGGAGCCAAGGAGGCGAGCTTCGCCCTGGTCGTGCACCAGAACCAGTTCGATCGAGACAACGGCCTGGTCAGCGACAGGCAGCAGGAACGCCGCGCCTCCCAGGCCGACGCTCAGATCACATCGCTCGCCGGCCTCGAAGCGTTAATCGACTGAGCGGCGACCCGCCCGCGCCTCTGCCACCAAGGTCCGCTGCAGGTCCTTCACTGCCGTCGTCAGCGACACGTGGTACACGTGCGGGTTCACCAGCCGTCGTACCCCGGGGTCGAGCCGGGCCAGATCGGCCTTCCGCCACGCTCGCAGTGCGTCCAGCGATGGGGAGCCGTCGAGCCTGGTGCCCCGGTCGTACACGGGAACGAGCAACTCCTCGACCGATGCCACGTCATCGAGCCGGCGGACGATCCCTTCCCGATGCGGGTGATACAGATCGATGGAGCTGATGGTGAGCAGATCCTCGTCGGCGGCCGATACGACGTCGGCGCTGGCGAGGCCGCGCCTGTCGTACACCCGCCACACCTTCTTGTCCCCCGGGATCGGCATCTTCTCCGGGGTGTCGGAGATCTTGATCGCCGGAATCCACTCCCCGTCGTTGTCGACGGCAACCAGCTTGTACACACCGCCGAGCGCCGAGTAGCCGTGCGAGGTGATAAGCCGGGTTCCTACCCCATAGGCGAGGCGGCCGAGCACCGCGTCCGCCTCGACACCGTACTGCGGTGCCTCTTCTGTGATCTGCGCCCGAATCTGCCACATGGCGAGCTCGTCGAGCTCGGAGGACAACACGATCCTCGCCTCAGGGAACCCGGCATCGTCGAGCATTGCCGCGGCACGAACCGCAAGGTGAGCAAGGTCACCGGAATCCAGCCTGATCCCCACCGGCTCGTGACCAGCCGCACGCAACTCGTTGAACACGACGATCGCGTTGGGAATACCGCTGTCGAGAGTGTCGATGGTGTCGACGAGCAGGGCCGTCTCATCCGGATACACCTCGGCGTAAGCACGAAAGGCGCCGATCTCGCCTTCACCGAGGGCCATGAACAGCTGCACCATGGAATGGGCATGCGTCCCCGCCGGGTCACTTTCGAGATAGTGAGCGACCCCGACATTGCTGGTGGCGTCGGCACCTCCGATCAGCGCTGCCCGCCCGCCGGCGTTCGCCCCGACGTCGGGACCACGCCTCAAGCCGAACTCGAGCACGGGACTCCCGTGGGCGGACTCGGTGACCCTTGACGCTTTGGTGGCCACCAGCGTCTGATAGTTGAGATGATTGAGCAACGAGGTCTCGAGGATCTGAACGACCGCCAGCGGCCCCTCGATGATGGCGATCGGAGCATGGGCGTGAACCACGCGACCCTCGGAGACCGACCTGATCGACACGGACGAGAAGTCCCCGGCCTCCTTGAGCCAAGCAAGGAAACCCTCGTCGAACCGCGGAGCTCCGTGGACATCCTGCTGGCCGCGCAACAGAGCCAGGTCCTCATCGGTGATCCTGGTCGCCTCGATCCAGTCGAGCAACCACCCGAGACCGGCGGCCACCGCATACCCTGCCTGATGGCGCCCGTAGTCGGGGTACTCACGGAAGAAGTAGTCGAACAGCGCAGGACGTTCGTGGAGACCCTGCTTCCAGTACACCTGCGCCATCGTCAGCTGGTACTGGTCGGTGAACAGAAACCCTTCGGTCAGGTTGCGGCGATCGTGAGTCATCGCACTCCACGATACCTGCGACGGCTCCGCCAGCGACGATCACGCCGGCCGGTCATCCACCCGTCAGCGAGCGCTCTTGGAGGCCTCCGCAAATGAAGGCGCGATCCCGTCTCTGTCGGTGGGGCCATTTGCGGAGCCGTGGCCCGAGCGGCCCGCCGCAAAGCGGCAAGAGCGGGAAAATGGCTCCACATCGGTCGAGACGACCTGTCATCTATCGGTGCGCGCTCTTGATCTCTATCTCGATCGTGTGGGCTTCGGAAACAATGCGGGCAGAGTGTTCCGTGCCGTCTGACCAAATCGTCTCTCCGGGGCTCCGCTCGACGACGGTCACCTCGCCGTCGGTAGTCGTTGACTCCACCTCGTAGCCGTTGATCGCGACGATCACCCGCGGCGGATGCGAGTGCATCGGTAGCTCTCGCCCGGCGGGCTGGTGTATCTGGAGCACCCGAACGTGATCATTCTCGAAGGCGACCCGATGTCCTGTTGGATCGACCTCGGTGGAATCAAGTGCCTTTTCCATTGTTGCTCCCTTCGAGGTAGCGATCGTAGGCTTTCGTACCGTGCTGTATGCAGTGTCGAACTCGTCATCCGCTTCCGTGACGGCAAGGGCCGGATAATCGCGATGGACCCACTCCCGACCGGCACCGTCACCTTCCTGTTCACCGACATCGAGGGTTCGACACGCCTCTTGCGTCAGCTGTCGGATCGTTACACAGGCGTCCTGGAAACCCACAACCGCCTGATCCGAGAAGCCATTGCGGCCAACGCGGGCGTCGAGATCTCCACAGAGGGCGACGCCTTCTTCTGTGTCTTCGATACCGCACCCGACGCGGTTGCTGCAGCGGTGGCGATTCAGCTGGCACTGGCCGCCTTTGCCTGGCCGGAAGACGCCAAGGTGCTGGTCCGTATGGGACTCCACGCCGGAGCCGCAACCCTCGGAGGGGACAACTATGTCGGCATCGATGTGCACCGTGCGGCTCGCATCGCATCGGCTGCCCATGGAGGGCAGCTCCTTGTCTCCGACACGGTACGGGCGCTGGCAGAAAACGACCTGCCGGACGGCACCACGTTGCGCGATCTGGGAACGCATCGGCTCAAGGATCTATCAGCGAGCGAGCACCTACACGAGATAGTGATCGACGATCTCGAATCTGCGTTTCCACCGCTGCATACGCTGGAAGCCACTCCGAACAACCTGCCGAGCCAGCTGACGAGCTTCGTCGGCAGGGAGCACGAGATGCAGCAGCTCGCCTCGCTCGTATTGACAAATCGTCTCGTCACCATCATGGGTCCCGGAGGCGTCGGCAAGACGCGTCTCGCCATCCAGTGCGCTGCCGGACTCCTCAACGATTTTCCTGACGGCGTTTGGCTGATCGATCTTGCCGCAACTTCTCAACCGGAGCTTCTCCCAACGCTGGTCGCCGAACCTCTGGGTGTCCGGGACATCGGCGGGGTGAGCGGCCGGCCGATGAGCGAACTGCTGGCCGACTACCTCGCGGAGAAGAAGCTGCTGCTGGTGTTGGACAACTGCGAACATGTGATCGTCGCCATCTCCGAGTTGGCTGAGAATCTGCTCGTGAGCAGTGATCAATTACACATCGCGGCAACCAGTCGCGATGCCCTCGGCGTTCCGGGCACCACCTTTCATGTGCCGTCACTGCGTATCGAGGACCGGTCCGGAGGCGGAACCGATGACTCGGAAGCGGCTCATCTGTTTTTCGATCGCGCCACCCAGATCAAACCGGATTTCTGGGCCGATGGGAGCACCGCGGCTGCGGTCGGTGAGATCACACGCCGCCTCGACGGCCTGCCGCTGGCAATTGAGCTGGCAGCCTCGCGGGTCAACGTCCTCACTCCCGAACAGATCCTGGAGCGGCTCGAAGATCGGTTCCAGCTGCTCAGGTCGAGCCGGACCGGTACACCGGCCCGCCACGAGACCCTGCAAGCCACCATGGACTGGAGCTACGACCTGCTCAGCGACCCGGAACGGGATGCCCTCCGTCGGCTGTCGGTGTTCAGCGGCTGGACGCTTGAAGCCGCAGAGGCCGTCCTTGGCGACAGCGCCGATGCTATCGACCTCCTCGGCGGTCTCGTCGACCGGTCTCTCATCGAAGTCAACGTCCAGGGCGGCCACAATCGGTACCGGCTGTTGGAGACGGTGCGCCAATATGCCTTCGCCAAGCTGGTCGAAAGCGGAGGCCAGCAGTCCGCCCAAGCCGCCCATGCCGAATATTTTCTCTCCTTGACCGAGGCCGGCGACGACGGGGTGAGAGGTCGAGACCAGGCGGATTGGATCCAACGGCTCAAGGCCGAAAACGACAATGTGCGCGTCGCCATCACCTGGGCGACCGAGACCGAGGACAACGATCTCGCGCTGCGCCTGGTCGCCGCGATGAGCTGGTATTGGTTCATCGACGGCTACTGGCAGGGAATTTTGCAGCTGTTCCGGCGCGTCTACGACGAAGCAAGCCACGCCGACCCGTTGCTACGGGCCAGAGCGGTGTACAAGGCGGGCGGTATCGCGCTCATCTGGGGGTGGTTCGAGGAGATGACACCTCTGATGGAGGAGGCGTACCACACGCTCTCTGAGGTGGGGAACGAGGTGGACATCGCATTTGCCACTCACTTCCTCGGAAACATCCACGCCAGCCGGGGCGACGCGGACGCCGGCGCTCTGCTCGAGGCGAGTATCCGGATGTTCGGAGAGTTGGGAGACGACTGGGGACAGGCGTTTGCCCAGCGCTGGACGGGAAGCGCCGTCGAGCTCTCAGGGGATCCCTCCAAGACGCTCGACCACCAGCGTGCCTCGGTCGCTGCCTTCACCCGCATCGGCGACCGATGGTCGGCGTCCTGGATCGCCTTCGTCCTCGGCTTCAACCTCGCTGCGGTCGATGAGCTCGAAGAGGCCCGACAGGCTCTGGAGCGGAGCCTGGAGCTGGTCGCAGGCATCGAAGATCACCTGGTACTGCCCCACGCCAAACGCGGGCTGGCGATGGTGGCGGCGCGAACCGGCCATCCCGAGCTCGCACGGTCCATCCTCGACGAAGCGCTCCCCCTGTACCGGCGGATCGGGGATGAGAGCTGCATCGCCATCTGCCACCTCCTTCTCGGCGAGCTGGACACTGATGCCGGTGACCATCCTGCGGCTGAGGGTCATCTCCAAAAGAGTCTGGACGGATTCTTGCTGCTGGGAAACAAGGTCGACCTGGCCCCCGTGCTCCGCCGGAGTGCCGAGCTGGCGACGGCGGCGAACGACCATCAGCGAGCCGCCACCCTGATCGGCGCCGCCGAGGCGATGCGGGAGTCGGCAGGCGGAGTGCTCAACGAGCACGATCGGGCCCGGTTTGAGGAGGCAGGGACCAGGACGGAAGCAGCCACCGGACACAAAGAGTTTGCCGGTCTCGTCGAGAAGGGCGCTGCTTTGAGCTTCGAGGATGTGATCGAATACGCCCGAGCCACGTGAAGCCGACCTAAATCCTTACAGTCGGAGGTGGACATGCTGAAGCGAAACGCTTGGAAGTTCGTGCTCGCCCCCGCCGCCGGGTCGCTGCCTATGTGTCGGCGCGCGCGGGTTCACAGTGCGAGTCAATGCGACTCGCATCAGGACCCAATCTAGGAGCCCCCTTCGGTCATCGGGCGCACGTCGAGGGCGGCATCGAGCTCGTCCGGAGGCAACACCTTCATCTCCAGGGCGATCTCACGGACGCCCCTACCTTCCTGAAAAGCCCTCTTGGTGATCTCGGCCGCCTTGTCGTAGCCGATGTGTGGCACCAGAGCAGTGGCGATGATCGCGTTCTGATCGAGCAGGAACGCGGCCCGCTCCTCGTTGGCCACGATGCCATCGACCGTCTTTTCCTGTAACACACGCGACCCGTTGGCAAGGAGCTCGATCGACTCCAGCATGGCGTGTGCCATGACCGGCATCATCACGTTGAGCTCGAAGTTGCCGTTGGCTGCGCCCCAGGTGATTGTGGCGTCGTTTCCGAACACCCGGGCCGCGACCATCATCACCGCCTCCGGGATCACCGGGTTTACCTTGCCGGGCATGATCGACGACCCTGGCTGTAGCGACGGCAGTGTGATCTCACCGATGGCGTTGCGAGGACCGGATGACAGCCAACGCAGGTCGTTGGCGACTTTGAACAGTGACGTCGCCACCGTCTTGAGAGCTCCCGAGGCGTTGACATAGGCATCCTTGGCCGCCTGGGCCTCGAAATGGTTGCCCGCTTCGCGGAACTCGTACCCGGAGCGGCGGGTCATGATCTCGATGGTGCCTGCGGCGAATCCCTCGGGAGCGTTGATCCCGGTTCCAACGGCGGTTCCGCCCAGGGCCAGCTCGAGCAACTCGACCTCGGCTGCCGCGATCCGCTCGATACCCTTTGCGATCTGCGCCGCGTACCCCGAGAACTCCTGGCCGAGCCGAATCGGCGTCGCATCCTGGAGATGGGTGCGGCCCGACTTGAGCACGTCGTCGAACTCCTCAGCCTTCGCCGCCAGGCCCTCCTGCAGGGTGCCAAGCGCCGGGAGCAGATCCTCCTCGATCGATGCCACCGCAGCCACATGCATCGCGGTAGGGATGACATCGTTGGACGACTGACTGGCGTTCACCTGGTCGTTCGGGTGCACCAGCTTGGACCCGAGGTCGCCACCCAGGATCTCGGCAGCCCGGTTGGCCAGCACCTCGTTGGCGTTCATGTTGGTCGAGGTTCCGGAACCGGTCTGGAAGATATCGACCACGAACTGGTCGTCGAACTTGCCGGCCATCATCTCCTCGCCTGCGGTGACGATGGCTTCGGCCACTTTGGCATCAACGACGCCGAGAGAGGCGTTCATCTCGGCCGCAGACGCCTTGATCAACCCGAGCGCCCAGACGAACCGGCGGCCGAATCGAAGGTCGGAGATCGGGAAGTTCTCCACCGCCCGCTGCGTACTGGCGCCGTAGTAAGCGTCGTCGGGAACGGCGACCTCGCCCATGGAGTCACGTTCGATACGCATTCTTTGCCTTCCTCATGAGTCCCTCTGAGGTTACCGCTGAGTCGCTAGTTGCCAGTTACCAGTTACCAGTCGCCAGTTCCCAACTCCCGGTTGTGTGCTGCCCTTCTGATAACTGGTCACTGTTAACTGGTCACTGTTCCTGGTCACTTTCCACCGGTCACTCCGTGCAGGGCGAGCTCCACCGCTGGGGGGAACACCCTGGCGAGGTCGCCGTCGATGCGGAGCGTCACCAACGGCAGGCCGTCGTGCTCGGTGGGACCCTGGTTCACGATGACATAGGGTGCACCCGACATCGCCGCCTCCAGCGGTACGTCGGCCGCCGGCGTCACCGACAGGGTCGACCCGAGGGAGATCACCAGATCGGCCTGCCTTGCCGAATCGAACGCTCTGGCGAGGTCGATGGCCCGGAGCTGCTGCCCGAAGGAGATCGTCGCCGTCTTGAGGAACCCGCCGCAGTGACAAACCGGTGACTCGCCGGTCTCGGCGAACCGGGCCAGATGAGCCCCGGGGTCGCTGCGCTCGTGGCACGACTGGCATTCGATCTCACGGGCCGTCCCGTGGATCTCGACGAGGAGGCTGGATGTGGTACCGGCCTCGCTATGGAGCCCGTCGATGTTCTGGGTCACCACCAGCTCCACCTTTCCCGCGCGCTCCAGATCGACAACGGCGCGGTGACTCGAGTTGGGAGCCGCAGCTTCCAGTATCTCCATGCCTTCCGCTTTCTGCTGCCAGTACTCGGCCCTGGCGTCCGCGTCGGCCATGAAGGCCTGATAGAAGATCGGGGTCCTCGTCTTCCACACACCCTGTGGGCCCCGGAAGTCGGGGATGCCGCTCGCGGTCGAGATACCGGCACCCGTGAAGACCAGAATGCGATCGGCCCCACGGATCAGCTCGGCGAGAGGGCCGATGCCCTCTGCGGGCCCGACTGACGAAGTCATAGGGCGATTATGGACAGTGGCAAGTCGTAAGTAGCAAGTCGCAGGCCCCAAGAAGCCCGGTTGTCAAAGCTTTAGAAGTCGGTTGGGTCGCGCAGACCGGGCTGCTCGTCTAGCTCGGATGCCGTGCAGTTGGGGAATCCGAAGACGAAGCCATGGCGATGAGGAACAACACGATGACCGCGAGCAACGCGAGGAAGGCGACCAGCAGCGTCGTGCTTCCAGGGTTGAGGTCGTCTGCCATGTCGCTCCGTCATAACTCGATTCACAGAGGATGGGTTGTTCTCTGGGTATCGGACGAAAGCTGCTATTTCCTGATAGCAATGTTTTCGCGAACCTGAGCCGGAGGCTCCGTAAAATACGGCGCGATCCGGTCTATGTCGGCGAGACCCTTTGCGGAGCCGTGGCCCGAGCGGCCCGCCGCGCAGCGGAAAGAGCGGGAAACCAAAGGCTCCGCAATAGGGAGCGGTGCGGTCTTCTTGAAAAAGACATCTGCGGAGCCGTGGCCCGAGCGGCCCGCCGCGCAGCGGCAAGAGCGGGAAAAATGGTTTCACTTCTGTCGAGGACCGGTCGCCTATCGGTGCCCGGGCGTACAGGGCTACTGGCTCCAATAAAGAGGATACGATCGAGCCGATCCTGACCGGAGCCCCGAAGGCCGGGAACCAGCTACTTGGTCTTGTAACCCTCCGCCTCCAGGCGTTCGGCCACCTCGCGCCCGCCGGACTCGACGATCCGGCCATCGACCAGAACATGGATCCGATCGACGTTCATGTAGCGCAGGATCCTGCTGTAGTGGGTGATGACCAGGACGCCTCGCTCCTGGCTGCGCAAGGACTCGACCATCTCCGCAACGTCACGAACCGCATCCACGTCGAGGCCGGAGTCGATCTCGTCGAGAATCGCCACGGTCGGGGCGGCCAAAGCCAGCTGATACATCTCGGAGCGTTTCTTCTCGCCACCGGAAAGCCCGACATTCACAAACCGATCCAGGAATGGCAACATCCGCATCGCTTCGGCGGCTTCGTGCGCTCGGACCTCGACATCCGCGTCGTCGGAGGCGTCCTCCATCTCGTTGGTCAGCATCTCGAGCGAGATCCCGGGCAGCGCAACCGGGTACTGGAACGCGTGGAACAATCCGGACCGGGCCCGTTCATGGACTGACAACCCGATGATGTCAACTCCGTCGACCAGCGCAGAGCCCGTGACTGCGTAGTCCTCGTTGCCGGTGAGCACGTGGGCCAATGTCGATTTTCCAGATCCGTTCGGACCCATCAACGCATGTATCTCACCGAACGGCACCGCGAGATCGATCCCCTTCAAGATCCGATGGTCGCCGAGGCTTGCAGTAAGCCCTTCGATCTGAAGTGCGTCGGCCGTCACGGCGAATCCTCTGCCACCGTCAGGTAGACATAGCCATCACGCACTTCGATGGGAAACACCTGGACCGGTGACGTCGCCGGCAGCCCCTTTGCCTCGCCGGTCATCAAATCGAACGGCGAGCCGTGCCGCGGGCACTCCACCTCCCCGTCGAAGATTTCGCCCTCGGACAGCGACGCCCTGGCGTGGCTGCACCGATCACTCAGGGCGTGAACCTCGTCGCCGATACGGAACACGGCGATCTCCGACTCACCGATTTCGACCCTCACCCCGCGACCGTCCGGGAGATCATCGAATGCGCCAATCTTGACCTCCATCACACCCTGCCTGCAACCTGGGCGGCGACGAACTTGTTGTTGATCCACTCTCGAACCGGGCCGGCGATCTCGGGCTGGGGGAGCTTGAGCAGCGCCTCCTCGAAGAACCCGTGAACCTGAAGCCGGTCGGCCCGCTGCTCGCCGATACCGCGGCTCATCAGGTAGTAGCGCTGGCCGGCATCCAGGGGGCCGACCGTGGATCCGTGGCCACATCGTACGTCGTTGGCGAGGATCTCGAGATTGGGAACGGACTGTGCCGACGCCCCATCGGACAGGATGAGGTTTCGATTGGTCTGGAACGCCTCGGTCTTCTGGCCGGACTCTTCGATCCGGATCATCCCGGTGAACACCGATCGCGCCTCGTCCTCGACCGCCCCCTTCAAGAACATGTCGGAACGCGTGTTGGTCCCGATATGGCGCATGAAGTAGCGGTAGTCGAGGGTCTGGTCCTTGTCGCCGAAATAGGCGCCGACGATGTTTGCCGACGAGCCACGCCCTTCCATCCGGACGTCGAGATGGAGCCTTGCCAGCTTGCCGCCAAGACCAATCTCGGCGAACCGGAGGGCAGCGTCGCGCCCGACAACCGCGTTGGCGTTGCCGATCGCTTGGGTGGCGTACCCCCAGTTCTGCACCACGGTGATCGAGAGGTTGGCGTTATCACCGAGGGCGGCGGCGATCTGGGGAACCACGATCAGGTCATCCTCCTGGCGGGACCGCAAATGGATCACGATCGATGCCTCACCTCCTTCATCGACGGCGATGACGATCCGGGGAAACGAGGTGGATCCGGGCTTGGTGGCCTGGGTCTCCAGGTAGATCACGCCGGGGGCCACCGTGCCCTTCGGGACGTGGACGAACGCACCGTCGCCGCCAAAGGCCGTCGCCGCCAGGGCGAATCGGTCCTCGAGGTCGGCGAGGCCGGCGGCCGTCACCACCGACTCGATCAGGTCTGGTTCGGTGCTCGAGGACCGATCCAACGAGGCGACCGTGACCCCTGCGACCTCGACATCATCACCGACCCAGTAGCCGTCGACGACCCTGCCGGCCACTGCCGGGTGGGACACCTCGAAAAGCGGATCGCCATCGAGTGGTACCCCGGGCTCGAGGGCGGGCGCATAGTCGTCGAGGTCGAAGCCGAGCTCGACGTACCGCCATATCTCCTCGGACTCGTCCGGCATGGACGTGGCGAGGTATGCGTCGTGGGCAGCCGAGCGGGCGGCGGCACGCCACGGAGCGTCGTTGGCTCCGGCAGCACTGACGGCGTCGTGATCGAAGCGGGGCACGGGATCCTCTGGTCGGGAACGTACGGGAAGGGTAGGAATCGTCATGCGCTAAAGAGGCTCCGCAAATTGGAAATGATCCGGTCAGTATCGGCGAAGGTGGCGCCGTCTCCCAAGACCGAATCGCGCCCTATTTGCGGAGCCTCTGGGCGGCCAGCTCGCTAGCCCTCGAGAAAACGGCATCGAGCATTTCTTCGGTGAGTTTCCCGGTGAAAGTGTTCTGTTGGCTCGGGTGATACGAAGCGAGCACAACCAAGCCGTCAGAAATCCTCACCTCGCTCCCGTGGGCGAATGCGGGCCGCGGCCGCGGCATCGAAAGGCCACGATCAGTCAGATACCACCACACCGACCGATACGCATAGTCGCCCAGGGCAACGAACACGGCGGGATCGAGCAGGTCGAGCTCGGCATCGAACCAGGACCTACAGTTGTCGCGCTCCTCGATCGTCGGCTTGTTTCCCGGCGGAGCACAGCGCACCGGAGCGGTGGCCCACGCCCCCGCCAGCACCAGCCCGTCGCCTTTACGAATCGAGGTCGGTTGACTGGCGAGGCCGGAACGGAACATTGCCCGATACAGCCAGTCACCGCTCCGATCGCCGGTGAACATGCGCCCGGTTCGGTTGGCACCATGGGCGGCAGGAGCGAGCCCGACAACGACAACGCGAGCCGCAGGGTCCCCGAATCCTGGGACCGGCCGACCCCAGTACTCCTCTTCAGCGAACGCCGCTCGCTTCTCTAAAGCGACCTGCTCACGCCACTGCACCAGACGTGGGCAGCGCCGACACCCGGCGATCGACTCAGCGAGACCAGCCAGCTCCGCGGCGCTGCTCATTCGGGTGCCGACCGATCGGCTCTACCGGTCACCTATCGGTGCCCGCTGCGAGAAGGATTTCGGTTGAATACGACGCGCTGTTCGACCACAGCATCCACCCCATATCCCGGGTGGCGGCGGCGCGCTGCACCTCGACGACATCGTCGACGCTGATCGCCCAGGTCTGCAGCCACGGCCGGAGATAGGCGAAGCCCTCCAGCCTCGACACTCCGCTGGCCAGGGCAGTATCGACGACCTCGACGGCGTGGTCGTCTGGGTCGGCAAACCCCTTCCAGCCCGAGCCGTAGTTGGTCGAGTACAGCATCGGGCTCAGTACGTCGATGGTCCGTGACATCCGGCCCGGCCGCTGCCCAACGCCTTCATCGGTGCTCGACTCGAGGGTGATGCCGAGCACGTTGGCCCCCACGGCACAACCGAGCGGGCTCAGCACCGAGTACGCCCTCCCCAGGAACTGGATAACCGAATCGACCCGGTTCTCCTCGTTGTACTCAGCGTCGAAGACGGCAACCGACAGGTCCCCGCCGAACGGGAACGACGCAAAGTCGAACTGGACCTCGTCGAATCCCGCACGGCACGCCTCTTCGGCGAGCGCGATCGGGTACTCGTAGGAGACCGGATCGGAGGGATCCATCCAGGCCTCGTCCGCGGTGGAGCGCCACACCTCTCCGGTCTCCTCGTTACGAACGGCATGATCCGGGTTGGCCTCTGCCGACGGCGTGTCCTGGAAGGCCACGATCCTGGCGATCTTGTAAATGCCGGCCTCATCCATGTCCTGGACTACCTCGGCAAGGTCGAAGAGGCGAGTAACGGCCCCAATCGTGTGCGCCCCAGCGACCGAGGTGTCGTAGAACACCGTTCCGAACTCGTCCTTGATGTCGACGACGAAGGCGTTGACCCCGGTGTTGTTCGCCATCGCCAGCAGATCTGCCCAGCGCCCGGGATCGCCGGGTGCTCTCCCCCCTACCCGGACGCCGATAACGTCGATCGGATCCATCGCGATGTCGATCTCGTCTGTCGCGCCGTCCCAGGCGAGCACCCGATCGTTCCAGGCGGGCCGCTCCAGTTCCAGGTCCCCGGGAACCGCCCGGCCGATTTCGAACAGCCCGTCATCGTTGGTCACGTCCTCCCCGGCTCCGAGGCGCACCCTGGTCCCTGGCAGGGGCAACCCATTGTTGGTGGTGACCCGGCCCCGAAGAATGACCGGCTCCAGCCGCACCTCGATCCGCTCTCCCGCAGGCTGCTCTTCATAGATGGAGGTCCACGGCACAAATCCGGGTTTGGACACGGTCAGGCTGATCTCCTCGCCCGGCCATATGAAGGATCGCTCCGTCGGGGTGGTTCCCGGGCGAAGCAGAATCTCGTCTACGGTCACCGCAGCACCGATCTCGGACAGGTCGTCGCCGGCAAGCACGACAACCTCGATCGTCGGCGGGCCCATCTCCGGTGGCCTGACACCGGACACGTCGAGCGGCGCTGGTCCGGTGCACGACGCGGCGACCACGGCGAGCGCGGTGCTGAGAGCAACAATGACGGGGCGGTGAGCAATGGCTTGCATCGAGACCTGTTCAGGGTACCGACCTATTGCCGGATGCGTACCTGCGTGATAGGTTCGTGCGGCCATACCGGAAGGGCGGGGCGATGGACGCTGCTCGTGCTGCCGGCGATGCGGTCGGCCGCTATCTGGGCGAGGTATCGAGTCACAGCCTGCTTGATGCGGACGAGGAGGTACACCTCGCCCGCCAGATGGAAGCAGGCCGTCGGGCACAGCAACGCCTAGACGAGGTGGTCGGCATCGACGCCGCCGAGGGCGCCGCCCTTTACGGAGCCATTCACGAGGGCGACGAAGCAAAGGCGACGTTTATCCGGTCGAATCTGCGTCTCGTGGTATCGATCGCCAAGCGCTACACAGGTCGCGGCCTTGACCTCCTCGACCTGATCCAGGAGGGCAACCTGGGGCTGATCCGGGCAGTTGAGAAGTTCGACTGGCGCAAAGGATTCAAGTTCTCAACGTACGCCACCTGGTGGATCCGCCAGTCGATCACCAGGGGACTCGGGAACCAGGGCAGGACGATCCGGTTGCCGGTGCACATGATCGATGTGGTGCGCACCGTCCAGGAGACCGACCTGACGCTCCAGGAACGTTATAGGCGGCGGCCGACCGTCAAAGAGATCGCGGTGGCAAGCGGGCTCGACGAAGAGCAGGTGATCATCGCCAAGACCGCTCCCGGCGAGACGGTGTCGCTCGATCGGCCGGTGAGTAAGGACGGCGACGCCCAGCTTGGGGACTTCGTGAAGGACGAGCGCACGCCTGACCCGTTCAACGCCGCCGCCGAGACCGTCCGGTGCGAAGAGGTGGCGAGGGCCCTCGCCATGCTCGACGAGCGCGAGGGCAGGGTCCTCATGATGCGCTACGGAATCGGCGGTGGCAGCCCGCGGACCCTGTCCGATGTCGGGACTGCGCTCGGCGTCACCAGGGAAAGAGTGCGACAGATCGAGACCAGGGCCCTGAACAAGCTGCGAGACCCAGGGGCAGTGCTGGACCTAAGGAGCCTTCTATAGGAAGGCTCCAGTCATCAGTCGTCAGTCTTCAGCAAGAAGGTGTCCGCGTTCAACTCGGTATTCGTTTCTGGCTGATGACCGATGGCTGAGGACTTAGAACAGCCTCAGCACGTCGCTGTCGGCGCCTGCTAGCTGCTCGTAGTCGACCTCGCGCCAACCGATGCCGCGATCCTCGGCCAGGGTTCGCGCCTGCGGCCTTACGATCTGGGCGGCAAGCAGCCCGCGAACAGGAGCCAACCGGTCATCTCGATTGAGGAACTCGAGATACCGGGTCAGCTGCTCGACACCGTCGATCTCGCCGCGCCGCTTCACCTCCACGGCGACCGTGACCCCGCCGGCGTCCCGGCACAACAAGTCCACCGGACCAACCGGGGTCGGATACTCGCGCCGGATGAGGGTCATCCCCTGCTCCAGCGTCCCTGGGTGTTCTGCGAGGAGCCGCTGCAACTCGAGCTCGACGGCGTCCTTCTGCAAACCGGGGTCCTCACCGAGCTCGATCTCGGTGTCGAAGTGCACCTCGTGGAGATCCACGGTCAGCTGCTCCCCTTTGCCGTTGGTGATCAGCCAGCGGTCCTCCTCCTCAATGAGGTGGTTTGGCGTGGTCATCCAGTTGAGGGGCTTGCCGCTGGTGTCGGCATGGACGAGCACGGTGCCATCCGCCTTGACGACGATGAGGCGACGGGCCCGAGGAAGGTGGGCGTTCAGCCGCCCCTCATAGTCGACAGTGCAATCGGCAACGATGATTCGCATCAGTGGGAAAGGGTAACGAGAGTGACCAGTGACCAGACTCCGTACTGGCTACTGGCTACTGGTAACTGTTAACTGGCAACTGTTATCCGACCGAGCCCTCCATCGCCAGCTCGATGAGGCGGTTGAGCTCGACGGCGTACTCCATCGGGAGCTCCTTGACGATGGGTTCGATAAACCCGGCCACCACCATGGCCGTGGCCTGCTCTTCGCTGAGCCCGCGGCTCCTCAGGTAGAAGAGCTGGTCCTCACCAATCTTTGAAACCGTGGCCTCGTGACCGATGTCGACGTTGGACTCTTCGATCTCCATATATGGATAGGTATCGGAGCGCGAGTCCTCATCCAGGATGAGCGCGTCGCAGCGAACGAACGACTTCACATTCTCCGCACCCGGCTCGACCCGCACCAGGCCCCGATAGCCGGCACGGCCCCCGCCCTTGGACACCGACTTCGAAGTGATCAGCGAGGTCGTGTTGGGGGCGACGTGGACCATCTTGGCTCCGGCGTCCTGGTGCTGGCCTGTGTTGGCGAAGGCGATGGAGAGCACCTCACCATGGGCGCCTTCCTCCATCAGCCACACCGCAGGATACTTGGAGGTGAGCCCGCTCCCCAGGTTGCCGTCGACCCACTCCATGGTGGCGTTGCGATAGGCAACGGCGCGCTTGGTAACCAAGTTGTATACGTTGTTCGACCAGTTCTGGATCGTGGTGTAACGGCACCGGCCGTTCTCCTTGACGATGATCTCGACCACTGCACAGTGCAGCGAGTCGGTCGAGTACACCGGCGCCGAGCACCCCTCGACGTAATGCACATAGGCGCCCTCGTCGATGATGATCAGCGTCCGCTCGAACTGCCCCATGTTCTCGGCGTTGATCCTGAAGTAGGCCTGGAGCGGCTCGTCGACGTGCACACCGGGCGGCACGTAGATGAATGACCCACCCGACCACACCGCCGAGTTGAGGGCGGCGAACTTGTTGTCGTTGGGCGGGATGATCGTGGCGAAGTACTCCCGAACCAGCTCTGGATGTTCGCGGACGGCCGTGTCCATATCGGTGAAGATCACGCCCATCTCCTCGAGGTCCTCGCGATTGCGGTGGTAGACGACCTCGCTCTCGTACTGGGCGCTGACCCCGGCAAGGTACTTGCGCTCGGCCTCAGGGATGCCCAGCTTCTCGTAGGTCTCCTTGATCGACTCCGGGACCATGTCCCAGTCCTCAGCCTGACCCTCGGTCGGCTTGATGTAGTAGTAGATGTTGTCGAAGTCGATGTTCTTCAGCTTCCCGTCGCCCGGCCACATGGGCACGGGTTTACGGAGGAAGCGCTGATACGCCTTGAGCCGGAACTCGAGCATCCACTCCGGCTCTTTCTTCATACGCGACATGTCGCGGATGATCTGCTCGTTCAGGCCCTTTTCGGGCTTGTAGACGTAGTCCTCCTCGTCGGACCAGCCGAGCGAGTAGGTACCGAGGTCGATGTCAACGGTCGTCATGTGTCCACCTAATTTCCACTACGAACATAGTGTCATTATACGACAGCCGACGGCCACACAGCGAAATTTGATCGCGCACCACATGAGGCTCCGCAACAGGGCGCGATCTGCTCCCTTGCCGGCGAGGCTGTTTGCGGAGCCGTGGCCCGATGTGGCCCGTAGCCACGAGCGGGAAACCGAAGGCGAAGCGGATGAGACGCGATGTGGCTTTTGGTGAAGAAGAGAATCCGCTGAGCCGGGGCCCGAGCGGCCCGCTGCGAAGCAGCAAGAGCGGGAAAAATGGCCCAATTTCTGTCGAGACGACTGGTCACCTTGTGGTGTGCGCGTTCGGGAGTTCCGATGGGCGACACCGCCGGAGCGGGGAACGAGTGGGAGTCGGGAAGACCGGTATCCGCCCCAACGGGTCGCCTGTATTAATCCCAACGTCCGCCTAGTCGGATTCGTTCCCGGTTCAGTCCCAAGACGCAAGTCGCAAGACGCAAGCAAGAAACTCGTACCTGTGACTTGTGACTTGCGACTTGTGACTCGTTAGAAAACTTCCTCGCACCACGGCGCGACGTCGGTCCGGAACAGCCTGTGGAGCAAAGAAACCCGATCGGCGGCACCATCGATCTTGCCGGCGGCGGCCATCGAAACCGCGTTGCTGCCCCCGAGGTAGAGCGCACCGAGAGCATCGACGCCGAGGCTGACGTCGGCGTTGCCATCCACCGCTACGCACTTGCCCACACCATCCGAAACCGCAAGTTCGTAGACACCAGAGATGTCGGGCCGGAACAGGTCCTCGACAGCGAGGCGGATCGAGCCGTCGGTTTCGTAGCTGCGGGCCTCGAGGGCCGCTGGCACGTCCATGATGCGCACCCACAGCGCATCGCCGCGTTTACGTACGAGACGGCGGGGCTCAGCAAGCTTCCACCACAGCGGGTCGTCCACCGGCAGGTTCCACCACCGGATCCGCGGGAACAGATCGATGCTGGCCACGTACTGCCACAGGCCGGAGTGGGCGCGGTCGGTGGTGGAGATGGCCTCGATCACCCTCACCTGACCGAGTGGGACCTCCCCGCTCCAGTCCGATTTCTGCGAATAGATGACGTAACCCTCCGTAGGGCCATCGGCCTGGTAGACCGCGAACCGCTTCGCCGACCTACCGTCTCGCCGGTGGGGAGGGTCGCGGACGACCGAGTGCGCCCACCAGTCTTGGCTGCGCGAAAGCATGCCAGAACGCCTCCGCCGCGCCGCGTCGTATATCGGTGGAAACACCTCGACGACGCTATCGGGATCGATCAAACGGACCGTACCTTCTGAGGCGGTACCAACCGTCACCGCCAGCGTCGGTGCCTCCACCTCGTCCCTGCTGGTTGCGTGACCAAAACCGAAACGACCGTAGATGCCGGTCTCCGAGGCCCACAGCCCCACCAAGGCGTCGCCGCGGCGCGCAACGGCATCAAGATGGTCTTGCATCATCGCGCTAAGGACTCCCTGGCGACGATGGGTGGGCTGCACGGTGACCACCGTCGTTCCCGTCATCGCGACGGCGGCTCCACCGGGAACGGTCACGTCGAACTCAAACGCAGCCAGGGTTCCCACCATCTCAGCGCCGTCGTAGGCGGCAACCGTGAGATCAAGGGGCATCAGAGCCAAGAAATGCTCGGAGTCACGGTCTTCTTCTGCGAGGTCGTCGCCGAAGGCGCGCTCGACCTGTTCTCGGAACCGCTCGATCTCGTCCTTGATGATCGGTCGTGTGGTGATCACGGTGACGGAGCCTACCGGCCGTCATAGGACCACAGGCGAGCGGGTATGGTCCCAGCCCCCTGCAAACCAAGGACCCCCATGACTCGCATCGCCGTCCAAATCCACCCCCAGCACGCCGACTACGGACAGATCCGCGACACCGTATTGCGCATCGAAGACATGGGTGTCGACGTCGTATACAACTGGGACCACTTCTACCCCCTGTATGGGGGCGGAACCGACGACAACGTCGGTAAGCATTACGAGTGCTGGACGATGCTCGGCGCCTGGGCCGAGCAGACCGAGCGCATTCAGTTCGGGGCGCTGGTCACATGCAACTCGTATCGCAACCCAAATCTGCTTGCCGACATGGCCCGCACCGTTGACAACATCTCAGGGGGCCGCCTCATCCTTGGCATCGGCTCCGGATGGTTCGAGAAGGACTACGACGAATACGGCTATGACTTCGGCACCGCGGTCAGCCGGCTCCACGACCTGAGGGCGGCGCTGCCGATCATCAAGGACCGTTTGGGGAAGCTCGACCCACCACCCACGCGCGACATCCCCATCCTCATCGGGGGTGGAGGCGAGAAGATCACGCTGCGGCTGGTCGCGCAATACGCAGACGCTTGGCACACATTCGGCGGGTTGGAGACGTTCGTACACAAGTCCAAGGTGCTCGACGACTGGTGTGAGAAGGAAGGCCGCGATCCCGGCACGATCCTCCGTTCGATCGGAGTGGGAGCCGAACCGGTCGACCGCGGCGACGAGTACGTGGCGCTCGGTGCGGGCGAGATCACGATCGGCATCACCGGGCCCGATCTGGACCTGTCACCGGTGGAGAAATGGATCGCGTGGAGGGATTCCTGAGTCGCAAGACGCAAGTCGCAAGTCGCAAGACTCCCCGACCCCGGTGAAGGACTACTCAGCCACCCGTGTAGCGGACGACGGACGGCGCTACTTCGACTCCGTCACCTAACTGCGGATCCGGCCTGGGTTCGCCTGACGTCGTCGTCAGCGGGATGACACCGGCCCAGATCGGGAGCTCGTAGTCCGCCTCGTCATCGGCCGGTGGTCCGGAGCGAGTCTTCACTGAGAACTCCTCGATGGCGAGGGCAAGGATCAAGGTGCCCTTGCTCTCCGCATCCGAGGGGTGTCGCGCCTCCGACCATCTCCCGGGGAGCACGTGCTCGGTGATCATCTCCATTGCCCGCAGCCGCTCCTCATCGTCATCGACGAGCCGTGCCGTGCCAAGAACCACCGCCGAGCGGTAGTTCATCGAGTGATGGAACGCTGAGCGGGCGGCCACGATGCCGTCGACGATTGTTGTCGTGACGCAGACATCGGCGCCCTTCTTCATCAGACGAAGCATGCGGCTCGCTGGAGATCCGTGAAAGTAGATTGTGTCTTCGTCCCTGGCATGAATAGTCGGGATCACATACGGGTCTCCATCGGTGATGAAGCCGACGTGGCAGATCAATGCCTCGTCGAGGATCTCGTCCAGGTTTTCCCGGTTGTACGCCCCGCGCTCTCCCAAGCGGCGGACCCGGATGCGCTCTGAGGGTGCCTCGGTCATGCGGCCAGGCTAGGCCCGGCCCTACTTGGTCCCTGGTACTTGGTACTTGATACTTGGTACTTGGTACTCATTCACGGCACCCCTCGCTCCCACACCTCGACGAGGCGTCGATACTTTGGGCTGGTTTCGACCAGAGTCTCATGCGAGCCATCGGCGATGATCCGGCCGTCGTCGATCATGATCACACGATCAGCTCGCTCCGCGGACCGCAGCCGGTGGGCGATGACGATGGCAGTCCGCCCCGAGAGCAACACTCGCAGCGCCCCTTCTACCTCCAGCTCCGTCTCCGGGTCGAGGTGCGACGTTGCCTCGTCGAGCACGATCACCGACGGCTCGGCCAGGAAGGCACGAGCCAATGCCACCAGCTGTCGCTCTCCCGCGGAGAACCTGCCGCCGCGTTCGCGGACCTCGGTGTCCAGGCCCTCCGGCAAGGCGCGAATCCAGTCGTCGATACCCATCGCCCTCAGCACGTTCCACACATCATCGGGGGTCGCATCGGGTGCGCCGAAGGCGATGTTGTCCCGCAGCGTTCCTGCGAAGAGGAACGGGTCCTGGGGAATGAGTGAAATCGCATCGACCCGCGACGCATCGGTGAGGTCCCTCAAGTCGATGCCATCGAGGCTCACCGAACCACGCTCGGGGTCGTAGAAACGCAAGCCGAGCCTGGCAATCGTCGTCTTCCCTCCCCCTGTTTCACCGACAACGGCGAGCCGCTGACCGGCCGGGACCTCGAGGTCGATGTCGTGAAGGACCGGTCGATCGGGGTCGTAGCCGAAGGTGACGCCGCGAAAGCTGACAGCGCCCCGCACCGGCTTCTCCAGGTCGTAGGCGCCCGGCCGTTCCTTGACCGCCGGCTCCTGGTCGAGCATGCCGAACAGCTTCGCCAACGCGGCCATGGCCGACTGGAGCAGGTTGTACACGTTGGCCAGGTTGATCAACGGCTGAAAGAACCAGTCGAGGTAGAGAAGGAACGCCACCACCGTGCCGAAGGACAGGGTCCCGTCGAGCACCCTCAGCCCGCCGATGACAAGCACGGAAACGATCGCAGCCACGCGAAGGAAAGCAATGATCGGGAAGTACCAGGAGATGGCACGCGCCGCCGACATGTTTGCCTCGTAGTAGGCCTCGTTGACCCTGCCGAATGACGAGGCTTGGACCCGCTCCTGGGCGAAAGCTTGGACCACCCTGACACCTGCGATGCCCTCCTGGAGGCCCGACAACACGGCTCCGATCCGCTCGCGAACCTCGCTGTAGGCGCGAGAGGCGTACCGCTGGAAGATGAAGGTGACCACGATGAGCACGGCGATGATGACGTACACGGCGACGGCCATCTGCCAGTCGATGAACAGCATCGCAAACGCTACACCGACCACGGTGAGCACGTTGGTCAGGGCCATGACAGCTCCATCACCGGCGAACTCCTGGAGCGACTCGATGTCCGACGTCATGCGGGCAACGAGAACGCCGCTCTTGGAACGGGAGAAGAAACCCATGTCCATCCTGACGATGTGGCCAAACAGGATCTGACGCAGCCGCAGCAGGAACTGCTCCCCGACCCAGGAGATGCCGTAGCGCGAGATGACCGCCAGAACGTATTGAATCGCAAGCAGACCGAGATAGACCAGCGCCGCCACCGTCACCGCCCGCTTGTCGCCGTCAGTGATGCCCTGATCGATACCGGCACGAACCGCGAGCGGCCCAGCGAGCCGTGCCAACGTTGCCAGGCCGGCAACGATGAGCGCTCCGATGGCAGGGAGCCACAGCGGCCGGCCGAGCCTCGCCGCTCGCGCCAACAATTTGCCCCGATCTTCGATGTCGTAATCGCCGGCGTGCCGAACGTACATCATGCTGGCACCTCGGCACCCGCCGCCTCGCCGGATGCGAGCACCTTGGCGTATCGCGGAACCGACTCCAGGAGCTCCTCGTGGGTTCCCACCGCGACCACCACGCCGCCTTCGAGGAACGCGACCAGGTCGGCAAGGGCAAGCGTCGACGTCCGGTGGGCGATGATGATCGTCGTGCGATCCTGCATCACCCGCCGCATCGCCACCTGGATATCCGCCTCGACCACCGCATCGACGGACGACGTGGCGTCATCGAGTATGAACACCCCCGGATCACGCAGCACGCCTCTCGCCAACGCCACCCGCTGCCGCTGACCGCCCGAGAGGGTGGCCCCGCGCTCGCCGACCACGGTGTCGTAGCCGTCCGGCAGATCGCTGATGAACTCGTGCGCCTGGGCGAGCCGGGCCGCGGTTCGGATCGCCCGATCATCTGCACTGGGATCGCCAACCCTCAGATTGTCCCGAATCGATGCCGAGAACAGAAAGGTCTCCTGGAACACAACGGCGACCTCTCCACGCAGCTCGTCGAGCGACACGTCGCGTATCTCGACGCCATCGACCGTGATCGAACCCGAATCGACGTCGTAGAACCGCGGCACCAACTCGGCGATCGTCGACTTGCCCGATCCGGTTGCTCCAACGATCGCCATCGTGGCTCCACCCGGAACGACGAGGTCCATCCCTCGCAGCACCGGCTCTCCATTCGGGTAGGAGAACCAGACCCCATCGAACCGCACCGCGCCTGGTCCGCGCGGCAAGGCGATGGGACGCGCCGGGTCGTCGAT